>Ga0100380_10006123_pt1 | contig 12304 bp, 15 predicted proteins | sample CryGeymeta201504_FD_80417 | JGI IMG/M metagenome (GOLD analysis project Ga0100380, IMG submission 80417) | Groundwater microbial communities from Crystal Geyser aquifers in Utah, USA - Crystal Geyser metaG 2015-04 | ecosystem: Environmental > Aquatic > Deep subsurface > Groundwater | place... | reverse complement strand
CCCATTTCTGCCTCCTGTTTTATATTTTTTTCAGGAGACAATTGTCTAACTTTTCGTATAGATTTTTAAATGAGGCAACGATTCGGTTTCATATAGATTTTTGATGAGGCAATTCGAGCTCTTGAAATATACCATCGTACCTGGTACATTAATAGATTGTACCCAGCGAGCAATTTTGGTTACTTTCTCTTCTTCATGCATCTTCGCGGATTTGATACTCTTCAAGGCATCAAGCATCATATAGGTGCCTATAATAGCGAGAACCACTACAAAAGCAACGCTGACATAGAGGTTAGAACCTGCGTCTCCGAAAGACCGCTTGATATTTTCCTGAATATGGGCACCGTATACAACTCCTGCCTCTGCAGAGGCACCCATGATCAGACCCAGCTTGACATCAACCTGTCCATATTTAGCACGTTTGATAGCACCAACAAGTGCCTTTGGAAATTTGTGGCACATATTGCTGGCAACTGCTACAAGACCGGGGACACCCATGCTCATCATCCCAGGTGTAAGGACAAAAGCCCCTCCAGAGCCGATGAATCCACTCACAAGACCTCCAACGAATCCCACAAAAACCAGGTAGAGCATATTCATCAAATTAAGGTCTACAAAGTTAACAACATCATGCATATTATTTCACCTCCTTCTTCTTTTTTGCCTTTACTCCAAGGATTGTCCAGAAATTACCCGTAAAAGAACCGTGGAAGAATGAGAGGATAAACACTGCTAATATTGGCAGAAACGCATACAGCCCGCCACGTGTAAAATAATCGTTCACCAGACTCTGATTCGTTAGCAAAAATGCATAAAGTGTCATTACTACTAACCCCATGAATATAGCCTTTCCATAGGGCTTCTTCCTTACATATTTTTTTGCCATTTTTTCTCCTCCTTAACAATAATATTTTAAATTTTCCTATGCTAATATTCGTTAATTAGCCGGTTTAGACATCTCGTTTTTTGGTTTAACAGCTCTCCATAACTACTACCAGTGGACATTGAAGATTTTGCCACAAATCAGAAAGACCTTTGTGTTTTCCTTTACAGTCATCAAGACTGTCAGGAGACTCAATGACTACAAAGACTATCTCTTTCCTTCCATTTGCATAATCAATGATTTCCTGCTTAAAATAGCCACCTTTTTTCTTGACCAACATATATTGGATCCCTTCGTTTTCAAGCTCCTTTAAAAACTGTTCGAGTATTAAATCATCTGTTTCTGATGAGAAATACAGGATATCAAGATTTGCTCCTATCCTTTTGCACGTATTTAGGGTGTATTTAAGGGTCTTCTGATCAATTTGTCCTCCCCTTAGTGCTAACAAAACTCTTCTATTTTCCCTTAATATCTCTTTTGCTGTCTCAAACTCTCCAGCCTCTGCAAAGGAGATTGCTGACAACAAATCCTCAATTTTTTTATTCAGATTGCACATAACCTCGTTAAATTAACTTATCACCCCCTTTCAATAAAGGTTTTCATCTCTGTTGCAAGATGGATATTTTAATTGCATTATGTAACGATCAGGATTATTACTTTTATAAGCAGACTTTATCCCGATCGAGGTCGAACTATCATTAAGTAGTAGTACCATATCAACAATTTCCTCAACCCTGTCTGCGAAGTTAACCTCCAACCCCTTTTTAACATCCTCAGGAATATTTTCTATATCCACCCTGTTCTTGAGCGGTAATATCACGATTTTTACCCCTGCGCGTCTTGCAGCCAGCATCTTTTCTTTAATACCCCCGACAGGCAGGAGTCTTCCGCTTAGGGTTAACTCTCCTGATACTGCCACATCCCTCCTCGCAGGCCTTTTCGTTAAAAGTGAGATAAGGGCAATTGCAATAGTCGCTCCGGCAGAGGGCCCGTCTTTTGGAATAGCTCCAGCAGGCACATGAATATGAACATCGTGATTATTAAAAAAATCCTCCGGGATATTGAAAGAAGACGCATTGCTCCTCAGGTAACTTAAGGCAGCCTGAGCAGACTCCCGCATTACATTTCCGAGAGATCCTGTCAGGATGAGCTCCCTGTTTCCTTTCATCCTCGCTGCCTCGACAAAGATGATATCACCCCCTGTATTAGTCCATACCAGACCCGTCGCGATACCAATACGGTTTTTTTCATCTGCTACCTCAAAGTAGTATTTTCTCGGTCCGAGATATCTTTCGACCAGTTCCGGTGTTACTTTTATATTTCGAATAGCTTCCTTGTGGCGTACAAACTCGGTGGCTATCTTTCGACAGATGGTAGCGATCTGTCTTTCAAGATTTCTTATGCCAGCCTCCCGGGTATATTCTTGAATGACCCTGGATATTGACTCAGCAGTAAATTCAGGTGGGCAATCCGATAAGCCTTGTTCAAGAACTTGTTTGGGAACTATATGCTGCAAGGCAATCTTTATTTTTTCATCTTCTGTATATCCTGAGAACTCGATGACTTCCATTCTGTCCCTGAGGGCCTCCTGGATGTTATCGGCGATATTGGCTGTTACAATAAACATGACGCTCGATAGATCAAAAGGTACATCTAAATAGTGGTCAACGAAACTATGGTTCTGTTCAGGATCGAGCACTTCCAGCAAGGCCGAGGCTGAATCCCCTTTAAAATCCTGCCCTATCTTATCCAGCTCATCCAGCATAAAAACAGGATTGGCAACCCCCACCCTGCGAATTTCCTCAATAATACGTCCTGGCATTGCACCGGCATATGTCCTTCTATGACCTCTGATTTCGGCCTCGTCTTTCATTCCTCCTAGTGAAATTCTTGCAAATTTTCTCCCGAGGGCATCAGCAATAGACCTGCCGAGGGAGGTCTTTCCAGTCCCCGGCGGACCTGCAAAACAGAGGATAGATCCCTTTGTGGAAATGACTGATAACTTTTTCTCTATAGCCAGTTTTACAGTTGAACGCACCTCATCAAGCTCAAAGGGCTTTGAAATATAATGGAATGCGCCTTTTTTTATGGCCTCAATAGCGCTGTCGACTGTGGCATAGCCTGTAATCATGATGATCTGAGTGTCAGGATATTTACTCTTTGCCTTTTCAAGGACACCGATACCGTTAACTTTCTTCATCTTAAGGTCAGTTATTATTACGTCAAAATCAGTGGCATCTAACTTTTCGACGGCCTCTACACCACTCTCTGCTGTGATAACAATATAATCCTCTCTCTTTAGTATATGCTCTAAATTTTTCCTGACAATCTCTTCGTCATCCACCACCAATATTCGGGGTTTTCTGTTTGCAACCAATATCTTTACGGCTAAATGCTCCAGGATTCTTTCCTTGATACTATTCAGAGCATAATGTCTTTCATCTAAAATCTTCTTCGCCCCTTCGATATCCAGATTATCTTCTGTTTTTTTGCTCCACGGTAGACTAACAAGGTACTCAATATAGGTAAGCCCAATCGTATATTCAGCCGTAGCAGGGCTCATCTTAGATAACATCTCAAGTTCCTTATCGGCGATCTGCTGAACATGCGAGGGCATCTGTGCAGAGGCAATGACCTTACGCAGGTCCTCTATCGCCGCAATCGGGAGTTTTTCTTCTGATTTTTTTTCTTCTGATTTCTTAAAGATAGTCAATTTTCACACCAATTTCTGTAAAATAGAAGGTTAAGCAAGGGGGTTAATTGTTTTTCCTTAACATTAACCCCTCCCTTTTGCCTGACATGATATACGGTTACCTTTTTATCCCGGGTGCCCTTAACTCCTTGCGAATTCTCGTGGTCGGTGATACACGATCCACCTTCTGGAGTCTGTCTTCTTCCCGCAATATCTCCCTCGCTGTCTCATATTCCCCTGACTCTGCAAAGGCAGCTGCTGTAAAAAGTCTTTCCAATTTTTCAGTAAACTTTTTCATCTTTTGATACCTCCTTTTTATAATTAAGGTACCGCATATTTCATGCCAGATTGGATTATTCTTCTAACTCATTGTTTTATTGGTATTTTTAGATCTTGGGGATAGGCTACAAAAAAGGGTATTTTGATGCAAAATGCAACGATAAAATATTGCCTCGTAAATATCAAGGCATTTTGAATCCTGTTGCCTTGTTTTTTGCAATGGAAGGCTTACTCAATACTCATTATGGTCTGGTATTGCAATAAGATTACATGATATTGCTTTTTGCAATAGGAGTTCGTAAAATAAAATATGTTTAAATATCCATCGAGCATTAGACAAAAAATTATCCTCAGTTATTATATTGCAATTGTGGTAATTATCGGTCTATCCGTATTCGCATTTTTTACCCTCAGATTTATGGAGAAAAAGATAATATTTTGGGAAGTGATATCTGAACTTTCCAATACAACGCTTGAGATGAGAAGATTCGAGAAGAATTTTTTTCTTTATGGGCAAGATTCAGACTTTAACGAAAATATTATATATGTAAAAAGGTCTCAGGATATACTTGACAGTAATGTCGAAAAATACAAAATACTTGAAGTTTATCAACAGCTTAATACAATGAAAAGCGACCTTAGAAGATACAGAGAACTGATGGAAAAGTTTTCAGCGTTGAGGAAACAAAACACTATAAATGTACAACCTTTAGAGGAGATGATAAGGGAAAAAGGTAAAGATATAGTTACCATAACTGAAAATGTTTCAAAAATTGAATGGAAGAAACTTCAGTTATTCCTCAATGAAACTATGAGAGATTTCGTTATTACAATTGCCTTCCTTTCTTTCGTGGGTATTGTTATTGGACAGATTTTATCAAAAATGGTAGTAAAGCCACTTAAATCATTGGAAGACAGGATGAAGCTGATAGCAGAAGGAAAGCTTGAAAAAATAACAATCGATTCAAAAGATAGAGAGATTGTCTCACTTACAAATGCATTCAATAAAATGCTTAAGGAACTGGAAATGAGGCAAAAACGTCTTATCCAGAGGGAAAAGCTTGCCTCACTTGGAACGCTTCTCTCAGGGGTTGCCCATGAACTGAATAATCCGCTGTCAAATATATCATCATCTTGCCAGATACTTATAGAAGAGTTTGGGGAGGGTGACATGGTGCATAAAAAGGAACTCCTATCGCAGATTGATGAACAAACAAACAGGGCCAGGAATATTGTCCGTTCTCTCTTAGAATTTTCAAGGGAAGAGATCTTTAAAAAGGAACTCTTTCCACTTAAAAAACTAATTGAAGAAACAATCCTATTTGTTAAAGGTGGGAAACCGGCAGAGGTTGAAATTATTCTCGATGTACCGGCTGATATATTTATCCTTGCAGGTAAACAACGGGTGCAGCAGATGTTTTTGAATCTTATAAAAAACGCTGTAGAATCCAATGCTGATGAAGGGAAGGTGTTTATCAGGGCAAAGAAACACCTTGTAACCGGGAAAATGGAAGAAGAAGAAGGGATATGCGATTATTCAAAATATCGCGGCAAATGTACTGGTGAATGTCCTGTTGGGAAAAATACCGTTGATATCGAGATAGAAGATACAGGCACTGGAGTCCCACCCGATGTTCTATCAAAGATATTCGATCCATTCTTTACTACAAAGGATATGGGAAGAGGCTCAGGACTTGGACTCTATATTGTTCAGGAAATTGTGGAAGAACATGGTGGTTGTATCGGGGTTAAGACTGAGGTCGGGAAAGGAACCTGTTTTTTAATAAGGCTGCCGTTAGAGGAGTGAGATGCAAAACAACATAAAGATATTAATTGTTGATGATGAAAGGGTAGCACTTAAAAACCTTGAGCATGTTATGAAAAAAGAGGGCTATGAGGTGTTTGGGACAGAGAGTGGACCAAATGCCCTCAAGCTGCTTGAAGAACAACCATTTGATATTGTGCTTACGGATTTAAGGATGGAAAAAGTTGACGGGATGCAGATACTGAAAAAATGCCGCGAGCTTTGTCCTGACACAGAGGTAATAATGATAACAGGCTATGCGACACTTGAATCTGCTGTCAAGGCAATGAAACAAGGGGCATTCAACTATATCGCAAAGCCTTTCAGGCTGGATGAAGTAAGAATGGTTGTTAAGGAAGCTATGGCAAAGGTCAGGCTAAAGAAGGAAAATAGAGAACTCAGGGAACAGATAGAAAGCTATCAGGGTAAGGTTAAAATAATCACTCAGGATGCAAATATGCAAAGGCTGCTTGAGACTGCGAAACAGATAGCGCCAACTGATTGCAATGTCCTTATTTCCGGCGAGAGCGGGACTGGTAAAGAGTTGTTTGCAAGGTATATACATTTCAATAGCAAACGTTCCGAGGGACCTTTTTTGGCAATAAATTGCGGGGCTTTTACAGAGGAACTCCTGTCTAACGAACTTTTTGGACATGAAAAAGGCGCTTTTACTGGTGCGATAACAATGAAAAAGGGATTGATAGAGATGGCATCGAGAGGAACTCTGTTTCTTGATGAAATAACAGAAATGCCCTCTTCCATACAGGTGAGACTTCTGAGGGTTATTCAGGAAAAAGAGGTTTTGCGGGTTGGAGGCACAGAAACCTTGAAGGTGAATGTCAGATTTATAGCAGCAACTAACAGAGATATCCAAGATGCAGTAAAAAGCGGGCGATTCAGACAGGACCTTTATTTTAGATTAAATGTGGTATCACTACATATCCCCCCACTTTCCGAAAGAAGGGATGACATACCACTTTTAAGTTACTATTTTTTAAAGAAGTATGCAGCCCTGATGAAAAAGGATGTTGCCGAAATATCACAGGAAGCAATGAGCGTCTTAATGAATTATGATTTACCAGGTAATGTAAGGGAGATAGAGAATATAATGGAAAGGGGTGTTGCCATTGCCAACGGTAATACGATAGAGGTAGCCCATCTTCCTGAAGACCTTAGAGAATTGAGCATAAGGACCTTCAGAAAGAAGGAAGGCAAGATACCTTCCCTCGAAGAGCAGGAGGAGGCTTATATAAAATGGGTATTAAAAGAGGTGGGTGGCAACAAAACACTTGCTGCACAGATTCTTGAAATAGACAGGGTATCACTGTGGAGAAAGTTGAAGAAGTATGGATTGGAGTAGGGATATAGCTTCACAAAAAAGGCAGCTAAGCTGCCTTTTTTGTGATTAAGCACTGATATGTTCTTTTCTGCTACGACTTAACTACCAGCACAGGACATTCTGCATGCCCAATGACCCTTGCTGTCACGCTTCCCATGAGGAGCCTCTTTATGCCCGTCCTTCCATAACTTCCAACAACAATAACACCAGCATCCTTCTCCTTTGCAGTCTTAACTATAACCTCATATGGCATGCCTTTTGTGGTAAGTACCTCTATCCTTATACCTTCTTTCTCTGCAATTTTTTTTACCTCGTTAACACTTCTCTTTGCCGCCGGAAGATTTTCATCTTTTGTAGCAACTGAAAGGACGATCAGATCACTTCCGGTGCGCTTTGCTATGCTAATCGCCTCTCGTGATGCGGCCTCGCTATATTTTGAACCATCTGTAGCAACAAGAATATTTTTATATGTAACCTTGGCGGCTTTTGGTACAACCAGGACCTTACACGGTGCATAACCTATGACCCTTGCTGTCACGCTTCCCATCATAAGTCTTTTAAGCCCTATCCTTCCGCGTCTGCCCATAATTATCATCTCGACATTGTTTTTTGCTGCCTCATCAACAATATATTGAAAAGGCTCTTCTCCTTCATGGGCAATAATTTCGCAGTCAACACCCTCATTTGAGGCCCTCGTTTTTATAGATTCAAGATGAACTCTGGTCTCTTTCTCAAACTTCTCAACAACCTGGGGTGCAAGGGCCACAAACTCAGGATTAACTTCTATGACAGAAACAGTGTAAAGTTTACTTCCACAGGTCTTTGCTAAATTAATAGACTCTCTTACTGCGCCCTCACTGAATTCAGATCCGTCTGTTGATAAAAGTAGCTTTTCCAGTTTTGCCGTTGGACATACCTGATATGCGCTCATATTAGTGACCTCCTGCTGTTAAGATACCTGATGCTGCGAGCAAAAGTACGGCAATCTCTATTATTACTATCATAAGATATGTGGTATCCTTTTTACGTACAAATATTGGAATTAACCTTAGATAACAAATCAATGTCATACCGGCAAGCACAACAATACCAATGTAATTAAGTATATCTCCATTATTTAGAAGACCTACCCATTTCCAGCCCGTAGGTGAATTAGCCTGATGGATATATTCACCTACCCTCAGTTTCCAGTAACTCTGAATCTTATCAAAAGGAACAACATTAGGCAGCACACCAGTTATATAAACAATAAATGTGATTACAAGCAGACCCAACCCTGTCAACGCACCCTTACCAAGAAGATTGGCATATACTAACTGTTCTTGGGATGCCTTTGCTTTATCATTACCCATGATATCCTCCTATTTCCATATTTCAAGACCCTTTAATAAGGCTCTGACACCAGATAAGGCCAAAAGGCCTATAACCATCCACTTGATAGCTTTCGGCTTTGCCCTGACGAGGATTTTTACACCTATCCTTGAGCCGAGCATCACGCCAACAATGGATGGAACAACCATTAAGGGCAAAACAGCGCCTTTATTTATGAATACCCATGCCGCTGTTGTGTCTGTTATTGAAAGTAGAAATACGCTTGATGCAACAGATACCTTTAATGGCGCTCCCATCAGAAGATTTAATACAGGCACATTTGCCCATCCAGCACCGAGACCGAACATCCCCGCCATAAAACCAATTATTATAAACAGTAATAATGCCAGAGGGGTTCTATGGATATGCCACTCTATGTCCTTGCCGAGCGATTCCTCATGGTATATGCCTGTAATACCTAATGCAGTTGAAAGGGCATCGGGCTTCTGCACATCCGGGAAGTCTGACTTTTTTGCACTCAGCATTATAAAGACTATCATTATGATAGTTGCACCAAGAAGCGTCTGAACAACGTTGGTGGGGAGAGCAAGCCCTACAAGGGCACCGCCAATGGATGCCGCAGATGCGATAAGTGCCGTTGGCATTGCAAGCCTAAGGCTCGCAAGATTTCTCTTTAAAAGGCCGGGACCTGCAGCCAGGGCTGTTGACAGCGCAACGAGCAAGCCTGTTGCCCTTACAAAATCGAGATGAAACGGGAAAAAACCGCTAACGATGGGAACATAAAGGACGCCGCCTCCAACACCGCCGAGAACCGCTACAATACCGAGCACAAAGGTAAATACAAACAGCCCTAGCGGCCATACCCACCATGGCATCCGTGAGCCTTTTTCAACTACCTCTTGGGTTGTTGATGGCTCTGCAGCGGCAAATGCGCTACTAATTACTATAATAAACGTTAGAAAGACCAATGCAATGAAAAAAAACCTGAATGCTCGCTTTTTCGTAATCAATCTTCTTCCTCCTTTCTGTAAATGTCGTTGTTTTACTTCTCCAAAAAAATATGTGATTCTTTCCCGTCGTGCGTTTCAATCTGCAACATATCAGATGTCTTTCGCAACATATTTTTGCTGTATATATTAAATTTATCGGAGCTATAAAGTCAATAACTCTTTTTTAATCACCCCTTCTCTAAGTATTTTTATTTTATCCCCCGTTACATCTACAATTGTTGACGGCAGGCCGCCTGATGTATGGCCTCCATCAATAATAAGGTCAACTTTATCTCCAAAGTATTTTATGACACTCGCTGCATCTTGTGCAGGTGGTAAACCTGACGGATTGGCACTTGTTGCAGTAATAGGGAAGTTGGCAGTTTTCGCAAGTTGAAGGGCGAATGACTCTCCGGGGATCCTGACTGCAATTGTATGAGTACCTGCTGTTATATACTCTGATAGATTTTCCTTTGCTAAGAAAATTAAGGTAAGCGGCCCCGGCCAGAACCTGTCCATGAGTAAGAGCGCCATATCATTAATAGATGCCGCAACAACCGAAAGCAATCCTTTGTTGCCTATAATCAGCGGCATTGCCTTCTCTTCAGGTCTTTGTTTAATATTGTAAAGTTTTTTTAGTGAGTCTTCCATATCAAACTTAACACCAAGGCCGTAAAATGTCTCTGTCGGATATACAACAATCCCGCCGTTTTTAAGTATATCAACTGTCAGGTACAAAACCTGTTCTATGTTTGTTTCATGTATTTTTATTATTAACATTGGGAAATACTAACATATATTGACATTAATTAGATTTTACTTTAAGATTTTCCAAGATGCAGTTTTTATCAAGAAAGGGGGTGTAAAAATGAAAAAGGTGGTTTTATTAGTCATTTCTTTCTTGTTACTGCTGTCTTTTGGATGTGCCACACAGGAGTATGTAAAACAGCAGATAGACCCACTGATAGAGAGAATCAGCAAGCTCGAAGCAAGGGTTGCGGCTATTGAATCCAGAATTAGCGGGCTTGAAGGAAAGGTTGCCGGAGTTGATGAGGCTAAAAAGGAGGCACGGGAAGCTAAAGCACTGGCTCAGGAAGCAATGAAAACCGCGCTGGATTGTGGTGATAGGGCAGAAGCTGCTGCTAAAAGGGCAGAGGCTGCTGCAGACAGGGCTGAGGATGCTGCAAAGAAATGTGCAAAGGCATTTGAATTGCAACAAAAGAAATAAAAATTAACCATGTTTATAGGGTCTAAAGAATTCAGAAATTCTTTAGACCCTATAGTTATTCAATTTGAAATCTTAACAGGAACTCCACTTTTTTCTGTTATAGCATAATACATTTTTTCTGTATCAACCCTTTTAAGCAGATTCTTCTTTATCAGCAAATTTACAGCCTCGTTAAAATAATTTATATTTAAAAGTTTATCCTTATGCACTTCGATGTACACTTTATTATTTTTGATGCCTACCTTTACAGGCTGGCGAACAATGGTTACCCTGACACCATTAGGCACTGACTGAAAAAGCCTTGGGATGTCCTCTGGATATAATCTTATACAACCGTGGCTGACTCTTCTTCCAACGCCGTATGGCTTGTTTGTTCCATGTATGAGAACAGTTCCCAATGAGAGCCGTAATGCATGAGAGCCGAGAGGGTTGTCAGGACCGGGCGGCACTACCTTTGGCAATGTGGGTTTTTCTTTCCTGATTGATTCAGGCACATACCAGCTTGGTCTTACTATTTTTTTTATCACCTTGAAATTTCCCACAGGTGTATCGGTACCTTCGCTGCCTATTCCTATAGGAAATGTCATCACTGACATTGATCTCAGTTGTTTGAGAAAATAATAAAGCCTCATTTCAGAGAGATTTATTACAATACCATTAGATAACGCTGCATCCGGTAAAACCCATGATGTGGGTATTTCAACAGATATACCGACTCCGGGGACAAAAGGATCAAGATCAGGATTTGAATCAGCGATTTCGTTAAAGCCAATCCCAAACTTCCTCGCTATCTCAATCAGAGACTCATTATCTTTAATTTTGTAAGTTGTAGTTACCCCGATTACTGTATTATCTTTGCCATAAGAATAAACCTCAGAAGAAACTGATGATGCAAAAAATAATGTAATAAATATCGGTATTAAAAGAATACGGCTATTCATAGAAATAATAGTAATCAACGTGCGCTATTAAACTCGTTTCATGTATGAAATATGGAGTTACTATTTTTTGATACCCTGCGGTCTCTGCCGCAGGGTTGTTCATTAAGAAATAATATTTTACTTGTTAAGTAAATTTTTTTAAAGGTTTAATCGTTATTTTTATGAAGGGAGAAAATAATTTTTGATTTTTATGTAAAAGTCAACTTCAATTCAGACATAAGGATTAGACATCTATGAGAGATAGAATAAGAGCGGGTGGCAGAGGTATCCGATGGTGGCTGCATCATTTATATCACGGAGAATCAGGCCTGGTGCCCCTATAGTGTATTATCTTTCCGCCTCTATAAACGGGGAGAGCAGACATCGCTACATTCGCAAAGGGGAGGTAGAGTACTGGCGTAAACGGGCATATGCATGGCGGAGGTTCATTAAGGCTATGGCCTCATGGGTTAAGGTGAATAAGGTTAGAGGGAAGACTTTTCTTTTTTTAGCTTTTCTTCAAATACCTCATCTCTTTTGCTATTCTTTCTATCAGTCTATCAGTGCCGGAATAACAATATTCATAAGAATTATCTCTGGGCCTTATGGGCGACACCATCCGGACAAAAAATAGGCTCCGTCCTTGATCCCGAAGAAATTGCAGTAAGGTATTTTCCCCTTGTTATGTCTGAATTGAAGTTATTACAAATTTAGGCCTGTTGCCTCACATAAAAATCTACACGAAATGATATTCGTTGCCTCACATAAAATCTCATCCAAATAATTTTACTTTTTTACCTCTTTTAAAGTCTATATCGGTTGAAAGTACAGATCTTTG
>Ga0100380_10006121_pt1 | contig 12307 bp, 15 predicted proteins | sample CryGeymeta201504_FD_80417 | JGI IMG/M metagenome (GOLD analysis project Ga0100380, IMG submission 80417) | Groundwater microbial communities from Crystal Geyser aquifers in Utah, USA - Crystal Geyser metaG 2015-04 | ecosystem: Environmental > Aquatic > Deep subsurface > Groundwater | place... | reverse complement strand
CTCAACTTCATAATTCGCACAAATTACCTTGGAAGGCATCTAAAACTTCAAGCAAAACAATTAGTATAATTTCAAACTTGAAAATGTGCCTCACAATTATCAAAATCTAATTGACAGGTTTTTGATTATATAGAGTCCCAAAAATAGTCTCTCGCATGCTAATGATGCCCTTTAATTTGAGTTCCACTTCAAACCCATGAAACCTGGCAAGGCTGTGTTTGACTTTGTGATCGTCAGACAGGAAGGAGCCAGATGGAGGTATAGAATTATATTGGAGGGCACTGAGCCTGAACCTGATGATATTATCGATATCGAATCCAATCTGCTTGTAACCTCAACTATTAGCTTCAAAATGACTAACACTGACAAGTCAGTTGCTCCCTTCAAGGCTAAATTCACTTCCGACTCAGGTATATTTCTAGTTATTCAGCTCATTAATTTTCGATTGAACCTAAAGAAGGTCAGCTCGCCAAGTACGGAAGCAAAGGCACCAACTTCTTCGTAGCTTTCACACCAGTTGAGTACGGCAAAGAGAAGAAGGGCAAGCTAGTTATTGAAACTGCTGAGATGTATTGGTGCTACCTGGTGAGAGGCAGCCTTCCAAAATACATTCCTCCCTCAAAGCAGGAAGCCGGCAGTCGTACCAGAATTCAATCCTAGAAGAAGTGATGGTTGTAGTATTTATGATCCATGAATATACTATCATTTTAGCAACTCGATGACCTGCTTAATGCCACCCACCATGTTCATGATATCGTCCATCAGCTAATTTCGATAAACCGCCTCGATCTTCAACTTGCCGCAGCACTGCATGCACTCCTTCTGATATCCTTTCTTGCAGCCTAAGCAGTAGTTATGACCGCAAGGGATAATGGTCACTGGATTTTGAAGCTAATGACCGAAAGGGCATTGGATTTGTGGGACTATTGTGTAATATATGTTCTGAAGAGTCTGACCTTTCTGCTTCAAATTGCCAATTTTGTCTTCCAGCTGCCTCAGCTTTTCCTTTTCCTTCATGTTGTCGCCAAAGTTGTTCTCGAGTTATCTAATTTTCTGGGTCAATTTTTAAATTTTAATTTCCTTTTTGCTGTTTTGCTTGTTTGCTTAGTCTAACTGATTTTCAACCTTGTTAAATTTACTCTTGAGTTAGCTATGATCCTTTCTGAGTTGAGACTCTTCCTTCTCCTTGTCTCTAAGCTTGTTATCCTCTGACTTCAACTCATTTTGAAGTTACTCATGTTTCTCCTTTAGAGATATGCATTTGTTCTCAAGGGAAGAAATGGTACTTGTTAGCTTGGTTTGGTGCATCTTCATCGCTGCTATTTCTTAGTTAAGTTTTTCTACTTTTCTCTAGCTGGCATTTCTCTGGCTGATCTATCTATTTTTGTCTTGGTGGAGCTCGTTAAGAGTTTGCTTCAGATTGCCGATAGTGACATCTTTCATGAGAATTTGTCCATTCAGCTCTTCCTCTTTGGCCTTCAGAACTTAGAAATTGCAAGCTTTATCCTTCTGCTTATTCATTTCCTTTTATTTCTATGCAATTGTACCCTTTAAATCACTGATCGTCTCTTCATGGTTGACCAGCTTGTTCCTGAGGGAGATGATAGTTTTTACATTTTACTCATGCTTACTAACGATAGCTTTGTATGATTAATTGTCTTTCTAGAGGTCTGTTAACTTCTTATTGAGTTATTCGATTCTAGGATTAAAGAGTGTAGTACTTGGAGTTTTTGACTCTCAGAATTTTATTGGTTCTTTCGATTTATTCTCTTAGCAATTTGTTTTTCCTTTCCTAGTTTACAGATATCTATTTTTATCTCTGAAGCTGCTCCTTTAGATTGATAAAATTCAGCCCTAGTTCTTCGATGATCTGGTTATTCTTGGCAATCTCACTCTGATGAACCTCTAATTTTTAATCGATATTCTTGATCTTTTAGTTCTTGTTCTTAATATATCTAATCGTACCTCCATGAAGTTGGCAACGTCAATCTGCTTTGTGCTTCTGTTTTTGATCTCCTTGGCACTATTGATAAGGTCCTTACTAGCAGAGTGGGACAAAATAGTTGTATGTCGCTTCACGTTTTTCATATCTCGGAATATCATGTTGGATGACTTGATCATTTTCTATAAGCTTAGAAAAAAGAATATACATCCAAAACAACAATAGCATGGTCTAAAACAATACACAAACAAATGTAATGCTCAATTCAGCAGCAATTCTTCTTCTTGGCCTTCTCGCCAGTTACTAGAGGTTTAGAATAGGTGAAAGAACGGGTTTGAATGGGCACCTCGTCACTCAATATCTGGGTCTTTATTGTTCGAGCCATGTAGTCAAAGGTTTCAGCTATGTTCTTGTTCTCCTTGGCGCTCACCTCAAAGAAAGAAACTCCAAATTGGTCGGCCATAGCCTTCCCTTGATCATAAGTGACCTTCCTGTCGGCATCTGATACATCGCATTTATTAGCCACCAGTATCTTGACTACATTTTAACTCGCGTGCATCTTGATTTGTTTGAGCCAGTTTTCCATGGCATGGAAGGAATTTAGGTCACTTACTGAGTAGGTCATGACTATGCCCATTGAACCTTTATAGTATGTTTGAGTGATAGTTTTGAATCTCTCTTGGCCAGCAGTATCCCAAATCTGCAATCTGATTTTTTTGTTATCGATCTCGATTGTTTTGATCTTGAAATCGATACCTGAGTAAAAGAATGCTTACCGATTGTCGAGAGATGAGAAGTTAGGAAGTTGTTCTAGCAAAATCTGAGAAGTATGTTGGTTTTTCCCACTCCACTGTCTCCGATAATTAGGATCTTGGCCAGGTAATCGTACCCGAGGTTATCCCTTTTCATATTAAGGTTTAATATTTCGAATTATAAACATGTCAGCAATCGCCAGAACAATATGCATACTTCCATCAAATCTTTCTTCTCTCAGCCCAAACTTTGATCTCTTATTCTATCCAGCCTGCACTCTAAACTGTTGATTTTCATCCTAAACACTTTCTGCTTTCTTTGTCTTTGCCTCAAGTCCAGTGTTTCGGCCTTTTTCAGCTAAATAGAAAATAAAATACGTGTGTTATTGATCTGAGGTAATCTGCTGGCTTGGCTCTATGTGTACTTTTTTTTAGCTTGTAGCAAGAAAATTATTCTATTTTTGGGAGCCTTTTAAGTGAGCTTTTTTATCTGAATCTTTCTGTAGACCTTTGGAGGTGGGTCTTTTGCGTCATCTAATGTTATATTTCCTGGCAAGCCATCTTGACAAATTGATCCTTGTTTGTCAGATACTGCTCTATAAGTGCATTTTTGTCATATTTGCTGCTCATAAATTTATCGATGTGATCTTCATATAAGTCATGCCTTTTATTACTAGTCGCCTTCTTTCCTGTACTGTCTTCAGCTAGCTCTTCCTGTAGACTCATAAACTTGCTTCTCTGATTTTTGTGTCTTGCACTGCTCATCAGAATAGCAGCATTCGGATGTATCCTTTTGACAGGATATTTCTGTTAAAGTTATTAGTTCTTGTCGGCATTAACAAAGTGTGCTTAGCTTTTTCTTTTTTGATTGATTGCAGTGGCGAAGTTTGGGTCAACCATGTTCATGATGGTTTGGTTTAAATGAAGTAACTATGTAAGACTTTAAGCCTTTTGCTTTCGAGAGGAAAAAGGCATGCAATTGGAAGGGAGAGGATTGTGACGAGTCAGGTTGAGATAGGCATTTTTATATTATTTTTACATTTTTATTATTAAGCCAGCTGTCCAAGAAATGCAACATTCCAAAGATTATTAACATCATTGATATAGTCAATGGGTTAGGTAGAAATTACCAGCAGTCTGCTGTTTATTCCCACCCCGATTTGAGTAGTTCCAGCCTAACATCTTCTCATATTCTGACAGCTCCTTGATCACCTGATTGTTTTGTTCTTCAAGCTTTCTGACATGGGACTTGAAATTATGAAGTAGTTTGGTATTTTTGCGCTGTATGAATCAACTGATTACCTTTTGCATTTATCCTCTCAAATATTCTTAGAGCATTTTGAAATTGTGTTCTGCCTTGGCCTGTTTGAACTTGTTCTCCTGAAAAGATTTTATTTTTTATTTGCTCAAATCTGTATATTTTTGGGAATTTTCCACGATCACCCTCTTCTTATTGATATCTCTTTGCTTCCTCTCAGCAACTATCCGTTAGTTGATAAACCTCTGTTTTTTTATCTTACTGGCATCTGTTTGATTCTTTTCCCTGGCATTCTGTATAGATATCGTGCTGTTCTTTCTTTCTGCCCTCACTTGACTAACCTTTAGAGCCACTGTCTTATGATACTCTTTCTACATTTGTTATTTTTCCTATATTAATTCAATCATACCTTTGTTAGCTTCTTCTTTTCTACAAAACTTTTATGCCTGACTTCAATCATTTTGTTGTACTTGTTTTTAGCAAGTTACATCATTTGTTTTTTCCTCTTCAAGTCGACTTCCATATAGCTCATCCGGTTGCTAAGAGTTGACTCATTTGATTTTTATGTTCTTGTCTTTTCCCTGAGCTGATTGAGACTTGAATTGAAGGCAAATGCTAGTTCTTATTCATTCTCAATGCTCACTTTTGAGTTTTGGAATTGATTGATGGTTCGATGTTGCTTCCTCGAAAAGACAGAAGCTTTTCTCATTCCTTGTGAGCTCCATATATCAAGTTATTTTTAAGAGGGAAAGCCAAACGATTTACCTGTGGATCTGGTAGTTGTCAGCTTTGACATCAATAAAATTAATAACCTGGTAATTTTTCATCTTCAATCTTCAATATAAAAAATCAACTCAACATGATCACATATTATCAAGCAAAAAATTCTGAACTCGATCTGGGTCACATCCATTTATTTCAATTGCAAATTAAATCTATTTTTCTCCAAAACCTTGACTCAACAAATCTTGGAACCAATAAGGTCTTTCATGCTCAGGATCTTTCTTGATTTTTTTTGATAGTTCCTTAGCTATCTACATCTATCTCTCCTCGATACGTTTCAGTTACTCTTGAATGTGTTCCTGTTCTATCTTGGTCTGAATCTGTTGCATTTATGATTTTTATATCTGCTCAAGCAAATTTTCAGTCTATGACATCTCAAGTACTCTGTTTATCTCTTTTGCTTAGAATTAGTTGAGTCTCTCAGCTATGTCATCTTCTTTTCTTTCGGAAGCCTCAACATTTTCAGAAAGGACATAGTCAATGGCGTTAGAATTTGAGAAAAATTATCGATACTGCCTCAAATTTGTATGATAGTTTCCATTTTGACTGTAGCTGGCTGTAAATATAGCCTCATACTCACCAAAAGGAGTATTCAGAAGACCTTAATCAATCTTGTTGATTTTCTTGATCGAATTGTAGTGGCAAGATCCGACATAAGCTAGCCTAAGAGGTTCAATGTTATGTTCATTGTCCTCATGGAAGGTTCTGATGGGCTTAGCACTTGTTGAGTAAATTTAAATCGGTCTGCCGTATATCTAAGATAAAGCTTCGATCTCCACATCATCACCCCATATTCCATCCTGCATTTTTCTTGAGACATATTAGTTCAGATCCTATGTGATGTAGTCCTGGAAGAACACCCCTTAATCTAAGATATATTTCAGGCAGAGCCGTCTTATTTCCTAATGATATTGCTCAGAACCTGAATATTAAAAAATATACCATAAAGCTGGTCAGATATAGATCTGAAGAGACAATTGCCATCACCTCCCACATCTTTCATCATGTAATTTTCAAGATTTAACTCCTCAATCATCTTCTCTACTTTCAACTCAAGAATCTCTAAAATAGAACAATTCATACTTTTTGACAGCTAGCTTAATGTCATTGTTTGGGATTTTTTCTTGAGGCGGGTCTTGCCAATTCCATAGCCTTTACTTCGAGAGCCGATCATTGCCATTTCATTGGGGTCCTCATAGTTGATCCATCTATCGTATTTTGGGTGATAGTTAAAATAGTGGGCCTTTACTCTGACTGGAGTATTGTTTTGACTGTTTTGCTCATATTCGAGATCAACAACCCTCCCTTCCAGCCAACCAGTTGAAGGATGATACGCATCGATACGATTATTTATTCTGATCTATTTTCCTGGTTCCCACTGAGGCAGTATGCGGTCTGACCCAATATCAATGTACTAATCAAATCGACTGGACCACCCTGAGTAATGAATATAGGCCTCATTCCCCTTGATGTAGATGACTTATCCATTGACCCATTTATTTTTGGTGTCCCTCACATCAACATTTTGTCCGAGGTTGTACTTATATTTTTCCTCACTTTCCTGCATCACTCAAGAGCTATATTATTATAATGGCTAAGTAGGCATCATTATATGTAAAAATGCATCAATATAGAGCTTATGACTATTTGGAACGTAATAGTGGTATATTACAAAGAGAATGAAGTTTTATTAGCAAAAGTTATAATAGTTAGAGTTAATGTCGATAAAAGATTTCACCATTTTAGCAAAGCTAGGTAACATTATCTCGATCCAGGATAAGGAGCATACTCAACCGTCTATAAAGTATAACGACTAGCAGATGGACAACCTTATGCCCTCAAAAAAGTCAAACTAGGAAACCTTTCAGATAAGGAAGCCTAAAACGCCCTCAACTAAGTCAGAATTCTTGCCTCTATCCGACACTAAAATATAGTCAGCTACAAGTAGGCCTTCTTGGAAGGAAAAAGCCTCTGGTATTGATGAGACCATTTAGCATTGTAATGTAGTTTGCTGACGATGGAGACCTCTACCATAAAATATCAGAGCACAAGAAGAAGCGACAATTCTTCGAATAAAACTTTATCTGGAGAATCATCATCCACACCCTCAGAGGACTCAAGGAACTCCATGACCTCAAAATCTTCCATCGGGATCTGAAAGTACCCTCTTCTTCTATTCTAGACAGCAAACATCTTCCTCAACAAAAATGGAAGAGCACAGCTCGGAGATATGAACGTTAGCAAAATTGCAGAAAATGGTCTCCTCTATACACAAACAGGAACGCCTTACTATGCCAGTCCTGAAGTATGGAGTTAAAGACCTTATGATACCAAATCTGACATTTGGTCATTAGGTTGTGTTTTCTATGAAATGGTCGCATTGGATGTTCCCTTTAAGGCTGAAGATATGGAAGGACTAATGAAGAATGTTCTGACAGGTAAATTTAGCCCCATTCCCAATATGTATTCAAAATAACTTGCTCAACTAATCAATCACATGCTTCAATTGAAACCTAAAACAAGGCCATCAGCTGAAAAAATGCTCAAATATCCGATAGTCCAGAAAAAAATATAGTAGCTTCAGCTGAGTCATCGAATGGGGACCACCCTTGACACTAACCAATAATTACTAGCAACAATAAAAATGCCAAGAAAACTTCAATACTTGACTGACCGACTTCCCAAGTCAAACTATTCCCTTAATCTCAGCTATTAAAATGTCAAGAGATCAATCGAAAAACCTCGGAGACCTGAAAGATAAAGAACCAGTACTACTTAATTTATTTAGATACCCTTCCAAAGCTAGAAAAAGTCATCAGGTATCATGAAGATATAATCCACAAGCGAAAAAAATACGTCCCCCAACCTCATCCTGCCTAAGGACGAAATTCAAGCAATCTTAAAGTTCAAGGCATTTCCAAAGATATTAGTTAGATCAGAGTGGGTCTGCCAGACAGAAAAGATAGACTGCAGCAGGAGCTAAGTCGCATTTATCAGGGAAAACATGCTGTCTATGGAAGAGACTACTCTCGATAGTTAAATTCAATAAGAAGAAAATGATATCATTCTGCATTTTATCTTAATCATCACATAATCACTATCTCTCAGTTAGTACATTGTTCCACTCTCTGAAACTCTAATGTTGCTACAAACTCAACTTCTCAAAAATTCTCATGAGCGACCAAATGAATTCCTACTTGTCAAGGCCTACTTTCAGCTGTCGCATTTCATCAGCCATCGGGTAAAAAACACTTTTGAGATGAGTGGGAATTTCTGAGCTGTTAATAATGTCCTCTGCAGTAATTTCGTCATCAAAGTTTTTGTTGAATAGCTAAAAAATCATCTCGAATAGCTATGTCTTGGCTTCCTGACTCATTTAAGTTTGTATGATATTTTTCTGAGAAATTTTGTTTTTTTGATGATTCTGTTGCTGTTTTTGAAGCTCTTACATTTGGAAAAAGTCATAAGGGCTCATAAATTATTTCTTCCCTTTTGTAGTATTGTTTGTTGAAAGAGCAGTTTTCATCTTTTTCGACTTCAGTAGCTTATTAGCAATGCTCATGCTAGAGTCTTTATCATCTTAGCTGATCAAAAAATATATATTTTATTTTTATTTTTTGACTCTTCTTGGTTTTTCAACAGAACTAAAAAAGGACCGTTCCTTTGATTGATTTTGTTTTTTTGATTCATTCAAGATGAATTAACTTTCACATGTCTCGATTCTCTTTCCTAAACTCTTATCTTGACTATTTTCAATGCTTGTTTTCAATCGATATGAATAATTTTTGTTTGACAATAGCTCATCCAATGCTTTTCTCTTGGAGAGTATGGGGCTTTTTTCAATAGAACTATCTTTATCATATTTATAGCGATTGAGAAAGTTGCTTCGTTGCCTTGAAATTTTTGATAGATGTTTTTGAGAAAAAGCTGGGAAGTCAACAGTAGATTTGTTATGGTTTCTATATAATTGTTATGTTGATTGTTTTTGGGATGAGTTTTATCTGGTTTTTTTGACCATTCTCTATGATTTTTGGCAAAGTGTGGGGTGAAAGCTATAGGTTTATGTTTTGGCCTGTATTTTATCTTTTCGGAACATCTTTTGATATAAATCTTCATAGATTGCTAAATTATGCCCTCGAGAAATGTCTCTCTTAATTCGGGTTATTTCTCTACTACATTCGTCAATGCTTGGAATGAAATTGAGTTTACTGAAATCTTCCCCTTATTTTTCCTCTATTTGTCGCTGGATAAGTTTCATTTTTTATTGCTTCTCAATTGCTTCTTTGTACAAACGATTAAAAACATCTTACTTGTGAATGTTCTTTTGTGATTTTTGTCGATCGTTCTTAATATGAGGTTTAAACATATTGGGTTGGAAAGTGCACTAGGAAAGTTTCTAGCTCTATAGTGATTACTATCTCAATTTGCAGAGCCCTTCTTTTGCCACAAACTTTTTCCTTCCCTCATCATATAGGCGATGGCTTATATCTGTTGTGTAACTTGACAGATCCTTCTTTTCGAGAGAATTTTCCCATAATTTTGCTCTTTGAATGATTTCAGTTGATTTATTGTTGCTTAAATTGTTGGTCAGAAATGTTCTTGTATCGACAGGGTTATATTAGAAATAAGGAATAGATCTATTGAGAAGAGTCCCTTCTTCATTTGCATAATTCCGTTATATGGTTGCTTCTGGCCTATCTTAAATAAAATTCTTCAGTTTGTTCTTCCATTTTACAGTTTTGGGGCTTTTGTCTATGCAACTCTCAATAATAACTTCAATTTTCTGCTTAATTTCATTTTCAAGAGCCTCTCGCTCTTCCTTTGCGATCTACACTTCACAACCATACCTGAGCATATTTGCAAGACTCAACTTCATGATAAGCTCATCAGTTATCGTCTTTAAGGTTGCTCCCTCATATATGAGAAGTTATTCTTCTTCGTCGATCTAAAAAGCAATCTTGCAAAGAATTTATTGACTTTTCTTCGGTGTGAGTCGTTGCGAGTTGACGGGTGTCCGGGAAATTTAACCTGAGCGATCAGTGAGATATGAACTGATGTGCTATATTTACATGAGTAGCTGTTATTTTTATAATATAAGTAACAAAAATCACCCTCTGTGCATCTTGCTCAGCAATTACTTGATTGCTTCGTCTTTTATCATGGTTTTGGTCATTCGATGGCTTTTGCTAACTTTTCTCAGTAGTTGAGTCAACAAGTCGACTGTTTACTAAGGGCTCAGCATCTCTGGGCAAAAGTCATTGAGACCTTAGCTGAGCATACTTTTACACTAAGAAGACTGTTTGCTGGAGTATTCACTAGCCAAAGTTTATCTTTACTTCATAAGCGTAATCTAAAGTTGCTGCTTTTGTATTTTTTTATCTTTCCGCTCCTGCTCTTTTTACATTTCATTCATTTGCAGCTGAAGAATCTCATTGGTTTTCTTGTACTTGTTCAGCTCAGATTACTTAAGTTTAAGTTAATGTCTGAGTTCATCAATTGTGAGTTCCAATTCAAGGAGAGCTGATTGATTGACCTTTGATTTATTTGAGCTATTCCGAGCAGTTAGTCCTTCTCCATAGTATTGCTATAAACTGTTATCTTCAACCAATTTCATGTTCTATCCTGGCTATGAATCCTCAAGAGTGGGCTCGTTGAACTGTGGAAACATACTGCTGAATTTTTGAGGGTCGTTATTGCTATCAGTGAAAACAGACAGATCAAAGTCTCCCCCACCTATATTGTCTGGATAATGAACTCATGTACATAATTTATTCTTGAGACCCAGTCTAGATTATGCTTTATCATCTTGCTCAAGCTCCACTTTTTTATCTCCTCTACGCATTTGAATATGAATTTTATAACTAAATCTAAATGAGCAACGATCAGGTTTGATTGGAGTGGGTTAAGATCATTCCAGTCAGCACACTGTAGTTGATAGCTTCAACTGTTTTCTCCTTTTGTTTCTGATTATTGTACTGGATCCTGTTATACACATCCAAAATTTGCATGATCTGGCGCTTCTTTTCCTAGCTCTTGGTCTTCTGTAGTAAAGCTGTCAATTTTTCAAGCTTTTCATTGTAAATTCCAATGAGGTGAAGTTCCTTGTTCAGAGTTTTGTAGATGGCTGATTCTTTTTTGGAACCTTGCATGTTCAAAGCATCAGCACAATATTTTTGTAGAGGGTCGATTTCAAGTTTGAACTTGATTGGTTTACCTGACTTGAAGACTTGAGGATCAGCTGCCTCTTGATCTGAAGTAACAAAATATAATAAAGAATAAGTTGCTCCTCGTTCGCCGAAAGCTTTATTGAGTTCATTTACAGTTTTCTCCTCCAAACTCTTTTTGGATCCCATCACATACCATCCAATAAGTACAAACTATTCATAATAGTTCATGTTAGCTTTGGCCTTTCTCAATCTGAGAGCCTCATACTCCACCATCAACTGGACAATTTCTGCAGGTTTGTTCTGGTGAGTACTTAAAGGAGCGGTCAATGATAATTTGTAAGAAAGTTCCTCTTGCAGAGCATAGAGCAAACCATAGGAGACGCCTACGTTGTTAGGTACATTTTTGGCATGATAAGTAGTCATACCGACAAGACTCATGGGGTTGATGACAAGTTACTCCATGTTGGATTGGTTAGGAAGAAGATATTATTATTAATTAATGTTCATAATCAGCCAACTATTAAAGAGAGGTATAAGATATACCTATGCCACCAAAAGATACTAAAAAAGTCCCCAATACTAACTCTTCTTTCAAAAGTACCAATAAATTTATTAATAGCATCCAGAAAGCATCAAATCCATGGCAAGTCAACAAACTGTATTAGGAACATACTCAAAATTTGGAGGAATCAGTTCAGCAGCAGTACCTTCCTGTTGTACTGAGAGTATTCACACGACTCATCCATCAAGATATGAATGTGGTGCAATACATTAGTAGCTTTGTCAACAAAGAGCAACATCGAATTACCTCAATTAGTATTAGGTCCATGAGCATTCAACAAGTTAAAGATATACTTTTATTTTTCTACAAATTTACAAAATTTCATCCTGTAGTTCATCCATCGTTGTAAATATTGATTCAAAGAAGCCTAGAAGGGTTTGTAGACAGAAAAGCAGATGTAAAGGAATAAAACTACTAAACTTACATATCAGTATTGTTGAGTTGTTCCAAGTTAGTCAATATTTATCACCCTCAGTTGGAAGACAAGTATTTTGCATCAATCATTCAATACATTCAAACAAGTAATAGCTTCTTTTCTTCGGATAGCCTCACACTCCTGAATATGCTTATAATTATCAGAGATATATATGACCCCAACAAATAACATCATTTGGCCTTTGTTCACTGCCTCTTTAATTATTTATATAAATCAGTTTAGTCTGATGAGCTTTTGATTGAAACACAGATAACCATCTATTTGTCTGCTTCAGTCATCAAAAAAAGGAATAATCTGACCAACCATAACTAAAGCTCACTCTAAAATATCACAGCTCTTCTTGAAGATCGACTTTCTTCTAATATGTTATCATATAGTCAAAACCAACTGGAAAGTTTAATTTAAGG
>Ga0100380_10006107_pt1 | contig 12318 bp, 8 predicted proteins | sample CryGeymeta201504_FD_80417 | JGI IMG/M metagenome (GOLD analysis project Ga0100380, IMG submission 80417) | Groundwater microbial communities from Crystal Geyser aquifers in Utah, USA - Crystal Geyser metaG 2015-04 | ecosystem: Environmental > Aquatic > Deep subsurface > Groundwater | place: USA... | reverse complement strand
GCCGGATAGATGCAAGACTGCCGTCAATGCGGTTGACCCGAGCCAGATGATTGGGCCAGCAGGTGGCGTCTCCATCCCACTTCAACAGTTCATCAAACACATATTTTACCGGCAGGTTGATCCCGATCTGGTGGATATTGAGAATTACAAAGCGGTTGACATCCAGCTGCAGACGCTGCATGATCCGCTGACTGTAGTTTTCCCGTTCTTCCTGGGAATCGAATCGGACCAGTGTCGGAATTTCCGGTTTGTGGAGGAAAAAATGCCGGATATCAGTCATCCAGTTCCGACTCCGGGTTGGTGGAGCCGGCGCTGTCTCACCCTTATTGCCCATCGCTCACGCTCCCTTTCATTCTGCTCTCGATAAAGGATAAATCGAATGGACAAGTGTTTCGCACGCGGCAGTATTGAGCCGATTCACTTTTCTTCAAAACGCACTTTGAAGTTCCTGAAACCATTATAACAATTATCATCAGCACAACCAATATGATGGGGACCAGAATGAGTGCCCGCTTTCTTCTGATGTTTTCAGTTCCACATTCCGTTCTTCATTCAGGTAGTAGGTATCCTCGACTTGAACGACCTCTCCACATGTCAACATCTTCCTCAAAATCCTCAACCTGAGTGCATTTTGCGCTTCGAATCGCACCGCACTATCTTTTCCGTAGGCATTCGCTTTCTTGAGGTAGCTGAAGATAGCTCTTCTTTGAAGTGAAATCACCACTGTCAGTATACTGGCGATGATTGTTGCTATTTCTGCAAATTCTGGCGCCATTCTGTACTCCGGGAGTTCATTATTAATTGATTATAGCATGGCACTCTTCAAGTAAGACAGCAGGACTGTTCTCACCCACACGCATTCCCGTTTCTAAGAGGACTTTCTATTTTTCCAGTTCGTATTTCTTCACCCTGGATATCAGGCTGACCCTTGAGATACCCAGGATTTTGGATGCCACGGTCTTGTTATTGTTGGTATGATTCAGAACCTTTCGAATGTGTTCTTTCTCCACTTCCTGAAGAGATAGCAGTCTCTCGCCGTGGGAAAGTACCTCGCGCTGGTCGTGACACTGATCCAGAAAATAGCTGGGGAGCGACGCCTTTCGAAGTTCTTTACCGGACTCCACGAGAATCGCGCTGTTAATGAGATTCATCAGTTCCCGCACGTTGCCGGGAAAACTATAATTATTCAATAGATTCAAAACAGGTGCAGAGATGCGTTCAATGGATTTCCCATATTCTTCATTGAATTCCTTGAAGAAATATTCTGAAAGAAGCTCAACATCACCTTTTCGCTCTCTCAGGGGCGGAAGATGGATCGCGTTAATGTTCAGTCGAAAGAAGAGGTCCTTTCTGAAGTTTCCACGTTTGATTTCATCAAACAGGTTTTTATTGGTAGCGGCTATGATGCGGACATCCATTTTTACATTATGAGTCGAGCCGAGGCGATAAAATTCCTCTTCCTGAAGAACCCGCAGGAGCTTGATCTGGATGGGCAATGACAGTTCACCAATTGCATCCAGAAACAGGGTACCGCCATTGGCTTCTTCGAGAAATCCTTTCTTATCCTTAACCGCTCCTGTAAAAGAGCCCCTTTCATGTCCAAAAAATTCGGATGTGAACAGATCATCGGCAAAAGAACCGGCATTTACCGCAATAAAATTGTTGTCTCTTCGTTTGCTGATCATGTGGATAGCTCTTGCCACCAACTCTTTACCGGCACCGGATTCGCCCCATATGAGGACGCTGTTGTCGGTTTCGGCGAATTTTTCCACATGATGGAAAATGTGCAGCATCTCCTTGTCACAGGTCAGGATGCCCATAAAGGCTTCCGGGTATTTCAATCCATCAAGGGAAAAGGGAGTCTTCTCCGTTTCCTCCTGCTTTGTCCGTACCTGCATCTCAGATCCGGTCGCCAGTACGGATAGCAATTTTTTCTCGTCAACCGGTTTCAGCAGGTAATCGGATATGCCCAGTTTCATGGCGGTAATAGCAAGATCGATATCCTCGACTCCAGTGAGTACGACGGTGAAAACATCTATCTCTTCCTTCTTCAGGAAATGAAGTATGTCCATGCCGTTAACCTTTGGCATATCCATGTCCAGGAGCAGAATGTCCGGCTGATTCTTTGAAAGAACATCGAACGCCTGAGTGGAATCCTGCAGCACTTCCACATCAAAGAGCCCGGTCTGAAGCAGAAATATTTTCATGAAATTCAGAATGGCACGGTCGTCATCAATCACAAGTATCCGGGTCATGATGTCTCACCTCTTCCCAGGGGCAGGCGAATGGTAAATGTTGTTCCTTCGCCGACCTCGGAGTCAACATTGATTGTTCCGCCATGATCCTTGATGATACCATACAGGATAGACAGTCCTAACCCGGTCCCCCCGCTGTTCCTTTTTGTCGTATAAAACGGATCAAAGATATGCTTCCGGGTTTTTTCATCCATTCCAGTGCCATTGTCCTGAATCTGAAGGACCACATTCTTCGCTTCAGCGTCATAGCTGGTTTGAATTGTGATCAGTCCGTGTTCCCCAATAATTGCCTGCGCCGCGTTGGTCAGCAGGTTCATGAGGACCTGTTCCATTTTCTGTTTATTGCCTTTGAATATCGGAAGATCGTCCGCCAGGTTCTCCCGGATGCTGGCACATTTACCGATTTCCTTTTTGACGATCCGCAGATTATTACGGATCAGGTTGTTGAGATCGACATCTTCCGTAAGCAGCCCGTCATCCTTCTTGGCAAAGTTGCGCAATCCCAGAACAATCTTGTTGATCCGGTCAGTTCCATGGTTTATGTCTTCAATCAACTGGGGAATGTGTTTGCGAAAGATGCCATAATTCAATCGGGCCAGTTTTAAGTCGGGTTGGTTAGCATAGATACTGTCCAGCAATGGGAATATATCCTGAAATGCTTCCTGTACGATCTTCACGTTTCCCCGTATAAAAGTGTTGGGATTGTTAATTTCATGGGCAACGCCGGCGACCAGCTTGCCGATGGATGCCAGTTTGTACGATTGAAACAGCTGGGCTTCCATTTGCTTCTGGTTGGTCACATCGTTAACAGTCTCCACCACCCGTTCTACTTCACCTTCATCACACAGAATTGGATATGCCCGGATAAAGTAGTACTTATCCCCTCTCCGCAATTCTGTTACAGCCGGACGGGATTCATTGAAGGCAATCTCACTGGGGCAGTTTTCACACCGGTCATCGGAGAAAAATGTTTCCTTGTGACAGATTCCTCCCACTTGAATTTTGTCATTATTGGAGAGAACAACCTTATACTCCGGCCCGATCACAACCAATTTATCTGTGATGGCATCCAGAACAGCCTGCAATTTTTTCCTCGCGGTGCTGCATACTTCCGTCAGTTCAAGAAGTTTTTCATTCTTTGACAGGAGAACTTTTCGTCTCTTTTCCAGGGTGCGAACATATTTGAGTCTTTCGAGACGATTGGAGAGAATAATGGCGATTTCGGTCAATAGCGCGTCTTCTTCTTCCAGAAATTCCGCCGGTTTCCGGTAGAACACGAAAATGCGGCCGATTTCCCGTCCCCCGAGGACGATCGGTTTTTCCAGAGTGTTCGCTGCCGTTTCCGGGACCATATTTCGGTCGCCATAGACCTTGCCCGGTTTCAATTGAATCTTTACTGAAGTAATGTCAGGGTATTGGAACCCGGCGATCAGATGTTTCATGGATGCTTCGATTGCCTCGTCCAGGTCCTGGGATCCCTTCATCTCACGACTGATGTTGTAGAGGCATTCCAGCTCCTTGACCCGTTCCTTCAATTGGTGCTGCATACGATTCGCCGCTTCCAACTGGCTTTGAACCGCAATCACAACCTGCCCCTGATGTCCCCCCGAAGGGAAGGCTGTCAGTGTTGGATCGATCCCCGTAATCTCCAGGGAATGTGCTTTTTTCTCGTTTCGAACGGATGTCAGGACTTCTTCGATCGCAATCCGCTCATCCGATCCGGGAAAGATATCAACGAACCTGCGTTTTATGGAGGTATCGGAGATTCCCAGAATGGCCTGCATGCTATCCCCGGAATGGACAATCTGATTGTCCGTATCCAGAATCAGGACATCCTGAAGGCAAATCCATACAGAACTATAATCTTCAGGAATCATCATGGGTCCCCCCCTTTATCTCATTTTCTAAGTCTGTTTCTCACCCTGCTTCTGAAAAATTCTTCCGAAAAGATAATGGTCGGTTTCTCAGGATTCATTGTGCCAAGTTGCGTCTGATAGATCGAGAAACCGGGCTGCACATCCTCCAGATTTGGAATTCCTCCGCTACAAAGACCCAACCGGCTCACGTTCTCAATCTCTTTTCTCACATCCTCCGCTGAGTCGTAGTCAAAATTTTCTGAGAAAAAACCCGCCAGGGCGGAAATTATCTGCCAGTTTTCATAGCTGTTTTTCGGATCGCTGATTCGATTCACCAGTTGAACTCTGCGGTCACAGGTTGTGTAGGTGCCCTCCTGTTCCATGTATGTGGCAGCGGGTAAAACGACATCAGCCTCGGCAGTTGAGTGCGTATGAAAGCTGTCGCTTACCAGCACGAAGCCAAGGTGATCAAAATATTTTCGATTTTCCACCAGAGCCAAAGGGTCTTCCCCGAATATCAGCGCGGCTTTGATTTTTCCAAACTTCATGCCTTCTTTCAGATTACTGTCCTTAAACATCGGCAACGATGAGTTCCAGAGCTTTCCAATCCGGGAAATTTCCTCTGTTTCGTCTACTCTCACCTGACCTGGGAGATGATTGGGGGAAACGCCCATGTCGGCCACACCGGAAGAGTTCGCGTACTCTCTCATCAGCACGAGGCCATTTCCTTCACCCTGAAGACGTCCGGTCAGAACCAGAAAGTTCACCACACTCTGCAGATCGTTCTTTGCCTTCTCCCGCCATGAATCCAGGTTGTAAACAAAAACCACTTTCTTGTCCGGATCCATCAGTAAGCTGAGCAGTTCTTCATAGCTGGAAACCGAAGTCCCCGTTGTTGTGGCCACGTTGCTTCTGGTGAAAGGCGCAACCATTTCTTCCAGCTTTGACAGCCCGGATGTCCTCTCTTCAATTGCCTGGCGGTCGGTGGCCGGCATCTTGAGGAATTCCCTGGCCAATCCATTCATAATAACCGTACTGGTTCCTTTCTTATTGTCTATCCAGAGATCGGCGAATCTCGTAAGTTTGATTTCTGAAGAACTGAACAGAACGAATTTGGCACCTCTTTTTTGCGCTTTCTTAATCTTCAATTCAGTAATGAGGTTTTCTTCCGAACCAGTTGCATTCATCACTACAATCACGTCAGCCTTCCCGATTTCATCCATGGAAGCTGTTGATGTTGTCATGCCGATTGAGTCATCCAGGCAGTCCTGGTCAATTCCATACAGCATGTTTGTGAGGCTGTGAATGTTGTTGGTTTTCAGGCCAACTCTGGCAAATTTCTGCAGCAGGTACAATTCCTCGTTGGAGAGGTTGGGAGAACCAAAAACGGCCACCGACTCAGGGCCATGGGCACTTATAGTCTCCTTTATTTTTGCTACTGCCGTTTCCATTGCCTCGTCCCATGAGGCTTTCCGGTGTGTCCGATTCTCCCGTATCAACGGACTCGTTAACCGGTCCTCACTGGAAAGATACCGGTGACCGAATCTTCCCTTCAAACACAAATAACCCTGATTGTGAGAATTGATGACCGAGTCTTCTGAATTGGCTACATGAAATATATTCTCATCAATAACCTTGAAGTTGATTGCGCATCCCTGGGAACAGAAATGGCAAATTGAGTCGTAATTTTCCTTTTTCAGGATTCCAAGTACCTTGTGCTGAAAATTCTCGGCAATGGCCCCCGTCGGGCACACGTCAATACAGTTTCCGCAGCTTACGCAATTGGTTTCCGGTAGAGTACGTTCCATGGCAGGCTTTACGACCGCTTTGAATCCCCGATAAACAAAACTCAATGCTGAAATCTCGAGCATTTCAGAACAGGTCCGGACACATTTGCCGCAGTTGATGCACTTGTTGGGATCCAGAACGAAAAATGGATGTGCCTTGTCCACATCGTATCTTTTGACCTCTCCAATGAACTCTTCAATATTTACTTCAAATTGGTCCGCATACTTCCGCAGAGCACAATCATAGTATTCCGAACATCCACACTCCAGGCAGCGTTCAGTTTCATGTAATGACTGCTCCTCCGAAAAACCGAGGTCCACTTCATCAAATGTACTCGTCCGTTCATCTGCCGGAAGTTCCGGCATCTTTTCCCTCGGATCCTTCGCAATGCACTCAAATTCTCCTTCGGGAATTTCATCAAAACGATGCTTGAAACTGTAAAACTTGAAATCCGGAGCTTCGGCTTTTCCCTCTTTCAGATATTGGGCGATGGAGTTTGCCGCCGTATGCCCCTGAGCAATGGACATGATTGCGGTCAACGGACCGGTTACAGCGTCACCACCCGCAAAAACACCTGGCATAGATGTCGCCATGGTACCTTCATCCACTTTGATTGTGCCCCATTTCTCCAGTTCACAGCCTTCTGAGCCCTTTACGAATGATGTATCCACGTTCTGGCCAATGGCCCCAATCAGAAAGTCAACAGGCATGGTGAATTCTGAACCTTCGATTGGAACCGGACGGGGCCGATCTCCCGGCTTCGCTTCGTGTAATTCCATACGGATACACTCAATGGCTTTCAGCCGATTGTCTTCCCGGATGATCCGGGTGGGGAGTGTCAGGAATTCAAATTGGATTCCCTCTTCTCCGGCTGCTTTAATTTCCTCATCGTTGGCAGGCATCTCGTTAACGCTCCGCCGGTATACAATGGCAACTTTGTCTGCCTTGCATCTCAGGGCTGTCCGTGCCGCATCAATGGCTGTATTCCCGCCGCCCACGATGGCAACAGTACCCGACAGTTCAGGAAGGTCTCCCTGCTGAATATCCCTCAGAAAATCAACACCCTTGATCACGCCTTCGGTATCATCTTCGTGTTCCAGCCGCATGGTGCTGGCAGACTGCGCACCCACTGAAAGATAAACGGAATCATAACCATCCGACATCAGACTTTTTACGGTGAAGTCCTTTCCCATTTCCACGCCCGTTTGAATCGTCACGCCAAGGTCCGTGATCCACTTTATTTCATCATCCAATATTTTCTTCGGCAGGCGATATTCAGGAATACCGTACCGCAGCATTCCGCCCAGTTCAGGCAGTTTTTCAAAAATTGTAACCGCGTATCCTTCCATTGTCAGATAGTAGGAGCAGGTCAATCCGGATGGTCCTCCACCAATCACCGCAATTCTTTTTCCATTTGCCGCTTTTGGTTGAGGGGTCCAGTGGTGTTCCGCGTCCACATCCGCGACAAAGCGTTTCAGAAAGTTGATCGCAACCGATTCTTCCACACATTGACGGCGGCAGGAATCTTCACAATTCCGGACGCATACGCGGCCAATGGATTCCGGTAGTGGGTTCTGTTCCTTGATAAGAGCAAGCGCTTCTTCGTATTTCCCCATGGAAATCAGCGCAATGTAGCCCTGGGCGTCAACATGTGCCGGACAACTATCCACACAGGGGCCGATGCAGTCCGCGTAGTGGTTGGACAACAAGAGTTCCAGCGCTGTTTTCCGCGAGCTCTTAATACGGTCGTTGTCTGTATGAATCACCATACCATTGGTGACCTTCGTCGCACAGGACGGGACCAGCTTATTCAAGCCCTCTACTTCCACAACACACAGAAAGCATGAACCGAACGGCTCAATTCGCTCATCATGGCAGAGAGTGGGTATATCGTCGAGATTTTGCTCCCGAACAACTTCCAGTATGGTCTTGTCAGGGGTTGCCTGAATCAACTTGCCGTTTATCGTAATTTCAATTGGTTTCATATTACCATTCTCCACAGGGCTACAGTTTTTCGACGGCATTGAACCGACAGACGTCATAACATTGACCGCATTTGATGCAGGCCGCCTGATCAATCACGTGGGGTTGTTTGACTGTTCCGCTGATCGCGTCAACCGGGCACTTTCTCGCGCACAGGGTACATCCGGTGCAGTTGTCTTCCAGTATGCGGTATGTCAGCAGAGCCACACAATTGTGCGCGGGACATTTCTTGTCCCGAATATGCGCTTCATATTCTTCCCTGAAATACTTCAGGGTAGTGAGGACCGGGTTTGGCGCAGTCTGTCCCAGACCGCAGAGACTTGCCGCCTTGATCTTGTGGGCCAGGTCCTCAAGAAGATCCAGATCCCCCTCTTTGCCATCTCCCATTGTGATTCGTTCCAGTATTTCCAGCATGCGCTTGGTTCCGATCCGGCAGAAGGTACATTTGCCACAGGACTCATTCTGAGTGAAGGTCAGAAAGAACTTTGCAATATCTACCATGCAGGTCGTTTCATCCAGGACAATCATGCCGCCGGAGCCCATGATGGCACCGGTCTTATTGATTTCGTCAAAGTCTATCTTAATATCACCCATGCTGGCAGGAATACACCCGCCTGACGGGCCACCCATCTGAACTGCCTTAAATTTCCGGTCATCTTTAATTCCGCCGCCGACATCAAAGACGACTTCATTGATTGTCATTCCCATAGGAACTTCAGCAAGGCCGCTCTTCTTGATTTTTCCGGCTAGAGCGAACACCTTGGTTCCCTTGGATTTCTCAGTTCCACGGGAAGCATAGGCTTCCGGTCCGTTCAGAATGATCCACGCGACATTGGCAAATGTTTCCACGTTGTTGATGTTTGTCGGCTTGTCCCACAACCCCTTATTGGCAGGGAAAGGGGGGCGAATTCGCGGCACACCGCGCTTGCCCTCAATGGAAGCGATCAACGCTGTTTCTTCTCCACATACAAATGCGCCGGCGCCCTGCTTGATTCGTATTTTGAAGCTGAAATCTGTGCCAAAGAGCTTTGCCCCGAGAAGGTCCCGCTCCTCACATTGGGAAATCGCATCTTTCAATCTTTGAATCGCAAGTGGATACTCGGCCCTGGCATAAATATACCCTTCGTCGGAACCAATAGCGTATCCGGCAATCATCATGCCCTCCAGAACAGAATGGGGATCCCCTTCAAGGACACTTCTATCCATGAATGCTCCGGGATCACCTTCGTCCGCGTTGCAGATGATGTATTTCTTGTCATTTTGGGCCTGGCGAGCGAACCGCCATTTTAAGCCGGTGGGGAATCCCCCTCCCCCACGGCCCCGCAGTCCGGATTGAAGGACCATTTCGATCACTTCTTCAGGCGTGTAGTTCTGGGTTGCTTTCCGAATTCCTTCATAACCCCCGACAGCTATATAATCTTCAATGGACTCCGGATTAATTATGCCGCAGTTTCTGAGGACAATCCGGTCCTGTTTATCGAAGAATGTATCTGTCTCTTCAACCACTTTGCCTTTGACAATCCATTCCGGAACCGGTTTTCCGTTTATGACATGGCTGTTGATGATTTCCCGTGCCATCTCCGGACTCACTCTCCCATACAAATGGCTCTCGTCCTTGTCGACCAGTTCCACCAGTACTTCGTCGTAACACATTCCCATGCAACCCGTCACCTGCAATGCTACGTCCAGATTATGCCCGGCTATTTCTTCTTCAAGAGCGGAATATACCGCCCGACCACCTGCTGAGATGCCGCACGTGCCAAGACCAACCTTAATCTTCATCAATCGCGGGTCCCCCTTTTCAATTTGTTACCTGCCGAAATAACCGGCAGTGTAACAACTGTCTGTCATCCATAAATCCAATTTCCTCTCTTCACGCGATCTTTACTCAAACGGAGAATCAAAACCACTCACCGGTTTTTATAGTCTCTGAGAATTTTTCTTATCTTGTCCGACGTCAGGCTTCCATGGGTATCCTCATCAATCATGACCACTGGTGACAGGGAACAGCATCCCAGGCAGGCAACTGATTGCAGAGAAAACAGACCGTCGCCTGTGGTTTCCCCCACTGTGATCCCCAACTCAGCCTGGAGTGTTTTCAACAGGTCCTTTGCGCCATTGACATGGCAGGCCGTGCCCTCACATATTTTGATCACGTACTTCCCAAGAGGTTTCAAGCGGAACTGTGTATAAAATGTAATGACTCCGTAAATTTCCGCCGCCGGGATGCCCACAATCTCGCTGATGTAGTGGATCGCTTTTTCAGGAATATATCCATAAGTATCCTGAGCCGACTGGAGCAGAGGAATCAATGATCCCTTGGTCTTACGTTTATTGATCAGATCGATTTTGAAATCTTCCACGCTCTTTTCTATCAGGGCCACCGGCTTCTTTTCAGGCATGTAATCAGGCTCCTTTCCTTCGCGTAATCTCAATCCTCGCTCTCATTATAAGGGGAATATTCACATTTGCAACTCTCAAAACGCAAAGAACCCCCGGGTCCAAAATACTGGATCCGGGGGTTCCTGAACAGCATAGAAATCAGTGGTTACATTCCAAGCAGATTGACTACCGGATATTCCTTAACCCTGAGTACTCCATCCATACTTGTGATATGTTCCTCAATGAACTTATCAATGTCACTGTAGAATCTGCCATGGAGAAATACGACCAGGTTGTAAGTGCCTGTAGTGTAGTCGCAGTAGACAACGTTCTCATTCAGTCGCAGGGAAGGATATATCTTCTCCAACTTGTCCTTTTCAATTTCAAGGAGAAGGTAAGAACATACAAGATTGCTCATTTCGCGGGCATTCTGACCATCTTCTTTTCCATCGTTCAGTGCATCTTCAGCAGCATGAATCACATTTTCCAGGGCCTCACTCAGAACCGGCGGTTCCAGGTTCAGAACTTCAACTTCCTCAACACCCTTCACAGCCTTCACTTTCTGTTCAATAACATCATTGAGCTTCTCCCGGGTATCCGCCTGGATCAGCATAAAGATGTCGTATTCACCCTTGGTTGCATCACAGTACAGTACATTGTCCATGTAGAACAGTTCCTGATAGCTTTCAAAGAAGTTTTTCGATTCATCCAGCTTCAACAGCAGATAGGCGGAAACGGAGGTTTTCGGTTCCACGGAGCGTTCAGCGGCGACTTCAGCAACGAGACCCTGTTGTGCCATCACCGTTTCGAAACGGTCGGCCAGGTCGTCTGTGCTCAACGGCTTTTCCAGAAGGGCCGTTACTTTGAGATCACGGATCTCACTTGGATTCAGCTTGTCCGCGTAGCCGGTGATCAGAAATACAGGAATGCTCGGATACTTGAAATTGATTATCCTGGCCAGTTTCGTTCCCAGTATATCGGGCAACTGAATGTCCAGAACCACAGCGTCCGGCATGGCCCCATCTCTTTCCAGAGTCTCCATTCTCATGAGAGCGCTTACGCCGTCACCACAGGGATCCGTTTCATAGCCACGCTGGGCCAGTCCAAAAGACAATGTTCTTCTTATAGATGACTCGTCGTCCACCAGTAAAATTCTTTTTTGTACTTGCATTTCATTACCTCCAAAGTAATAATTCATGACACGACTTTATACAGCAAGTCCCATGCCAACTTCTTATTTTCTTTCTTTTCTATAACTTAGATGCCGCGGTAAATAAAACTACCGTACAAGGAGTGAACAGATTAAACCAATCAGCCCATAACTTACGTTTTTTCTATAGGTTAGCTTCCTGATAAAATTCCTTACGGTATTCACTATTTGTTAACATACAGAAAACACCACGGATCGATGTGTCCATTGTTTTAGCGTTAAATATTTTAACACCAAACGTCCTAAAATTCGGCCATTGCTGAATCCGTACCGGAGATTATCGTCAGCAAAAATGGCTGAAATGAATAATCGGGGGAAGAGATACGTAACAATACATGTAATTGTATGGCAAAGGTAAACGAATCCCGCTTGCCACAGCACACTGAGTACTGAAGGAGGAGAACCCATGGCACAGAGTAATGGTTGGATATGCCCGAAATGCGGCAACACAGAGTTTGAAACAGATGTAATGCGAGCGACCGGTGGCCGGTTCGCTAAAATCTTTGACGTTCAAAACCGGAAATTTACAACGCTTACATGCACGCGCTGCAAGTACACCGAATTTTACCGGGGCGACACATCTACTCTTGGGAATATCCTGGATTTTTTTACGAACTGAGATCAGGTTCAAATCTGCGGGCAGTGCAGAAGGGGGAAGCGGCCCGCTGGTTCGCAGACGGGAGAAATGAGGAGCGATGATTTCCCTGTCTTCATCCGTAACTCAACATTTAACATTCGGCTGCAGGCCGGGGAAGTGTTCTGTTCGCCTTCGGCGCAAGTGTTCTGTGTTCTGACCGGAGGGGAGGGGCGCAGATTCTCTCGCAAAGATACCCCGTACAAATTC
>Ga0100380_10006097_pt1 | contig 12325 bp, 25 predicted proteins | sample CryGeymeta201504_FD_80417 | JGI IMG/M metagenome (GOLD analysis project Ga0100380, IMG submission 80417) | Groundwater microbial communities from Crystal Geyser aquifers in Utah, USA - Crystal Geyser metaG 2015-04 | ecosystem: Environmental > Aquatic > Deep subsurface > Groundwater | place... | reverse complement strand
TTGCTAGTGCACTTGGAAGAACATATACAGATACAGAAGAGTACCCTGGTTTAACATTACCTGTGCTAGTAGTATTAGTTATTGATAACGTATTTACTGTGAGACCGATAGGGCCAGGTAGCACGTTTACGGCTTGAGTAGGTGCACCAAAAGAGATGACTGACAGTGCGACATCCACATTGGGTATATAGTTGAAAGAAACCTCATCACCTGGTGGAGGTACATATGTACTAGGACCTTCCGGAAAAGAAAGACGTATATAGCTGCCTAAAGGAGCTTGATATGCCATTACACAGTAACCTTAGTATAAGTTTTTGATATAAGGTTAAGATAATGTGAATATAGCTGATGGGGATGAGGAGAATTGAAGTTCCCAGTTTCCGCCATTGGTAGCAGTGGTGACTTGCCAATAAGCTACAAGAGCTTTATTAACATGTGTGTCATTGTACAGAACAGCCCAAGCTGGTTGCGGGTCTAACTGTCCTAAGTTATTCCAAGTGGTATTATCAGCATCAACTAGTGCTGTATCTGTTGCAAGATCAATTGCAACATCAACATTAGCTATAAGATTACCGCCAGCTGTATATCCGGCACCAACACATTCTTCAGTAAGGTCCGAATACATAGTTTGTGTGTCTTTATTGGGTGTAAATGCACCAGTAAATAAAGCTACTCTAAAATTGTGTGCATTACCGCTAAAGTTGTGCTCACCTTTTGGTAATTGTTGTTTAAAACTATTATATAGTGCTCCGTCGCCTTCAGCCATTTCGACCTCCTAGAACTTTTAATGATAAAACAAACAATACTGATGTGTACTAATGTACTGTATGTTTTATGCGCTCTAAGAGATTGAAAAACTAAACAGGATCACATACTAGCGTACCATTCACCTATCTCATAATCTGCCATATCTTCAGGACTGTCATCATCCCCGTCATACATTTCCCACCCAGTCTCAGCTAAATCTAAAGCCTGTGCGTCGGTAATTTTTAATACAGGCTGGATATGGGCTATATAACGCTTGATAAATTCTTCTCTATTGTCAGTAGGCTCTGTTCGCAATGTCGTACCCCTTACGTTAATTTACAGTGTTTAATAGCACCAAAAGGAACATATACTGGTTTTTCCTTAGGCCCAGGAGATACCAAAGCCGCTTGAAAATGTTCCTTTGAGATGAAGGTGTGCCCATCCTCATAATCGTAATGCACAATGCCGTCACGTAGTGTGCGCTCCCCAAGAAAAATACAAGTTTTTCGAAAGAATGGTTGTACCCTCCACACCTTCCATGACTCAGAGTGCATCTTCCCAGCCCGCTTTTCATATCTACGAACGTATTTGTCAGTTATTTCTACACAGTCGCCAAAAGCAAATATACTAGGCATGCCGTAACCCCCTGTTTTAAAAGCCCCACCCACTATACACAAGAGACAAGTATATCACATTGTGTGACCTGTGCTAGCATATGCACCGGCACATCTTTTATATGTTTATTAAGGTAGTCCGAAATACTTTGCGGTGTACCGTATATCGTATGTGGTACATGCACCTGATTGTTAAAGTGCCACGGTGCCTCAAGTATTGTGTTTTCTGTACCATGTACTATGCGCACACCAAGACTCCCGTGATTGTCAAAAAGCACACCGATTACACAGATGTGTACCTCAGGATGTGTTGGCGCAACAGGTTTAGTAGACCTCCCTGTAAACCATCTTATAATGTTAAACATAATACCCTTTATTGTGTTATGTGACGCGATGTTATGTGACGCATATAGGCACTAGTACATTACCGTACACGGGTGAGACTCAGCCAGAGAGTATATAAGAACGTGAAGTTCTATAGGTTACGACACATTATGACACATTACGATACATAATAACATAACAATCCTCTTATTACTAGATTTCTAATTGTTTTAATTTATTTTATCTGAATTTAGGAGGAGTAGGCGGTAGTGGTGGAGCATCTTTGAATTCTTTTTGAGGTCTTAACGGAGCCTTTGAAGAAGGCGTAGTTGAGACAATGTACCCATCATCCCAATGATTTAAGATCCATATAGAAAGAGAGAGAATAAGAATAATAGTACTAATAATAGTACTAATAAAGATAAAGGTGAAGAATGGTGAAAAAGACATGCTCTTTTGTAAATAGCAGTAGCAGTACAACCACCCGTTTGATGCTATTTGTGATAGTACAACGTAGAATAAGACCCTTGCCATTTTGAGAATGTCCTTTTTAATTGTTTAGGGGTCAACTGTAAAGAGTTTCTTAATAGTTGACCCCCTTTTTTTGATGTTGATTTAGACAGTGACCTCTCCCCACCCAAAATTTGTGCACATGAAGTACCAGTTGCGGGGTTGATAAACATCACGGCCCGCAAATGCTGTGACTTGGACGACGTCACCTACAGACATACTGGCGTGACTGTTATGTAACATAGCTAAGAAGTTTACTTCATCAGGAGCAGCCCCATCACGACCGTTAGTTACCCAGTTAAAATACGTAAAGGCACCTTCAAGGACATCCATCATAGCTCCTTTTTCATAAGAGAAAACTTTTTGGCTAATAGGGATGTGTGTTTCGAGTAAAGGGATTTGTTGACGATGTGTTACTGAAACGATAAATGGGAGGGTACCTTTGGCGTGCCATGCTGTAGTGAGCGCACTTTTACGTATTTCGTATAAATCCATATTCAATGCTCCTTATGTTCCTTAGGGTTTTGGGGTTTTATGGGTTTTAAGGGTTTTAAGGGTTTTAGGGTAGTTATTACCCTGCTTAATGCTGCTTGTATGCTGCTTGTATGCTGCTTGTAGAATACGGGCATTATACACTGTACATAAAAATATGCAATAAAAAAACACGCAAAAGCCCTGTACTAGCCCTGTACTAGCCCTGTACTAGCCCTGTACTAGCCCTGTACTGAAAAATACGTCATCTGAATTTCACGAGAGAGAGTTTGCACGAGAGAAAACAGGGGGTGGTATCTGAGAGGTGATGCTTGCTTCTTTGAACTGCGGGGGCTGGGCGGCTGGTCTCCCTGACTGACGATTGACGATTGACGATTGACGATTGACGATTGACGATTGACGATTGACGATTGACGATTGACGATGGTGGTCTTAATATAGAGGCTCTCTATATACGCGCAACATAGAACAACCAAGTAGTAGGTTACCTCAAGGCAACTCAAGCTAACGAGTATGTAGTAGTAGGTTACAATAAAGGAACTATAAACAAACGAGACACAGGCATATGAGTATTATTAATTTTAAAGCACAATTATAGTATACAAATATAAAATACAATTATAAAATACAATTATAAAATATAATAACGAGTAGCACTAAAACAAATAACACTAAAACAAGCAACAAACTTTAATATAGCTCAACCTTTTTGAGTTCTAATGAATGAGACATACTAACTTATACTATATTACGGCATCAGAGCCTCATACCTTCTTATAGATAGACCCACCAAGGACTATATACTGTAAGTATAGTTCGGCGCGAGCGGGAGATACCTCCGAGACAGAGCGGCCAAAGAGACAACGAACGAAGGAGCATCGCAGACAAAAATTGTGTACACAACTGCACATATACATTGTATGCAATATTTAGGCCCAAAAACTGCATACAAAAACTGCATACAAAAACTGCATACAAAAACTGCATACTATAATTGTGTACTATAATTGTGTACTATAATTGTGTACTATAATTGTGTACTATAATTAGGCGCCAGCGTCCGATAAAATATAAGTATGTAAGTGCATACTGTAATACTACGTCATAAAAAATAGCTTGCAAGCTGTTAAGCATTGCAAGCTATTTTGAGATTCTTATACGTGACGCACTACGTTAGGCATGCAGTTGAACTCGAAAGAGTTAAGCGCTTGCATAGCGGCAATGTGCTCGTCCGTGAAATGCTCTGAGTTCTTAGCCTCGTCTACCAGCTGCATGTGCTCCGCTTCCAGAGCCTCGACTTTTGCTTGTTTTGCTTTGTAAGCTGCATAATGTGCTTTTAACTGATGTACGTTCATTTTGTGCCTCACTTTATGTGATTTCTTTTGCTTTATGCGTTATGCATTAAGCTGTTACTTATTATATACAATACTCTGTAAATGTATGCAAGTAAAAAATACACAATATTTAAAAAGCTTGCACTGTGTTAGCTGCAAGCTTTTTATTTTTTAGTTGATTGCGGCGATGGCTGCTTGGCGGGCACTTATAACGTTTTGCACATTGCTGTCGGCTACGCTTCTACTTGCTGCACTGTATCCACCTACTGCGATTACTATTGCTACTACTAATAACATGATTGCTCTCATTTTGTGCTCCACTTTATGTGGTTAAGTTCGTCTAACACGTTATGTATTAAACTTATACTTATTTATACAATATTATGTAAACATGTACAAGAAAAAAGTGTATATTTTAAATAAAAAAATGCATGTAAACGTTTTATTGTCTACATGCATTGCGTTATATACTACGTTGGTGAACGTTGCTTTATAAGCTACCCACTTTGAATATGCGGCACACTGCGAACGTTACGGCATAGGCAGCAAAACTAATAACAGCTACATGTATAAATATACTCCAAGCTATCTCCGTCTTAGTCATTTTTAATGTAGCTTTCAACGTGTTATACTGTTTATGTTGTTTTTCCAATCGCATTAAATAATCCATTTTATATACTCTCGTTATGAGCGCCTTATGCGTTATGCATTAAGCTATTACTTATTATATACACTGTTTTATAAATGCATACAAGGAAATAATGTATGCATTTATAAAATAATTTTTAACACACTGTACACAACTCCCTAAAACGAGCAGGTGTAAGGGAAGCGACACATCCGTCTGCGAACACTAATCTGTACCGCACTGTTCCTTGCGGATCGTCCACTATAGTAAACACTGCTTTTTCGTTTGGGAAGTTAATGTGCTGTACTACACCCTTATCACCAACGACGGGCATCCCTACTGCTCGTGCTGCTTGTTGTAGCATTGCTACCATTTGGGCTGAGGGCTCTGGGAGTCTACTTGGGCTTGGGTACATGTTATCCTCCATTTATTGAAGTGTGCTGCAAGTGCCTTATGCAATTGCTATACTTATTATATACACTGTTTTATAAATGCATACAAGTAAATAATGCAAGTAAGCACAAAAAAAACTTGCAGCACTTAAGCATGTAGTAAGTACTGCAAGCAGAAGGGGCGTATTAAAGGCGTCCGCCAATATGCATAACAGTACCAGTATTAAAATTATACTCCAGCTGATCAACGACAATAAAGCCTAGTTCCGTCAATGCATCAAGCAAGTCCACGGTGTATGCAATCCCGTCGGCTCTAAGCTTATCAACAAGCGCCTTAAACTGTTTCTGGTAAACACTAATCTGTGCCACACTCTCCTGAAAATGTTCAGGGTGTATGAGCACAAAAGTCATTGTCTCGTCTACTCCTGGTAAAACTTTGTCTGTAACAACGACGGTGTATACTTGGGGAACTTTAATGGCTTGTGGCATAGTGGGATCCTTTATGGGTAATTGCTTTATGCGTTATGCAATAAGCTATCACTTATTATATACACTGCTTTGTAAACGTATACAAGTAAATAATGCAGGTAGCTCACTTTTTTGTCTTGGACTTAGGTGTTATTATAACACGGCTAACCCCTTTAACTTCCGTGACTACAGGCTTGATTCCTGGCTTACGCTTACCCCGCTTTTCATCTACACGCCGCGATACTAAGGTCTCATCGTCAGCGCCGTGATAAAATAAGTCAGCGCGACGGAGGTTACGGTATGTTGCCTTTACAGCCTCAGGGTGACGCTGTATAACTGGGTCGACAGCTATTGACTCCCAATCCCAGCCCATCTCTCTAAGCTCTACGATACGGCGTAGTTCCTTGCCACAGTATGCAGTGCCGTGGTGTATTCCGTCAGATTTCTTTGCTTTGAATGTGTTGCGCTTATAAGACATTATGAAGGACTCCTTTATGGATGTTGCAGTGCATTATGCACTACACTTAAGATGGAAGGCACTATATACTGAGTTTAAAATAAATACAAGTAAAAAATGCAAACTATTTAAAATGTACTCACTCCAATAGGGTGGGCAGCACTAAGGCAACCCACCCTATTACATAACGCCTGTACGTACTAACCCAGGTTGTCCTGATGGTTCTGGTTAAAGGAGCCTTTTTCATCCTCAATGTCAGTCCCTTTTTCATCCTCAATGTCAGTCCCTTTTTCATCCTCAATGTCAGTCCCTTTTTCATCCTCAATGTCAGTCCCTTTTTCAATGTGTCCTACTGGACCTCCTGAAGGTTGGGCAACATCCTCTTCAGGCTGCTCGACGGGTACAACGTCCTCGTCGTATACTACGAGGGTCAGCGGTTCCGGAGCGAAAGCATTGTACATTTCGGACATTTTGATGTTGCCGTGCACTACGCTGGCAATTGCTTCGTACACTGTGTCCGCTGGGCAAGCGACGACACATCCCTGCATAGCAACGTCCCACATGTACAGGGCTTTTGACAAAGTATCCACTGTAGGGACAGGGCCAATGAACGGCACGTACGTTTCTTCAGGAATAACGTTTGAGTAGTAGCGCAAGATGTTCTTAACGTACAGGGAAGGGCTTGCAAGTGCATACACAGCATTGGCCCACTCCACACCTCTTAAAGTAATAAGTGCGTCAAAAATACGAGTGGTGTTAACAGAGACGGTCGGCAACGGATAGTCGTCAATGGATACTACTGCTGGCCTGTAATAGTCAGTAACCAAGGTAGCGAAGCTCTGCAGCATCTCCAGCTTAATTTCCCGTGACTGGCGATAGAAGCGATCCTTTACAATCATCTTCCGCAGTTGGAGTGCATGGGCGAACATAAGCACGTCGCTTTCCTGGGCGCCTCCGGTATAAGCAGCATGGACAACACTAACGAGATTGTGGATAACAACTGGTCTGTAAGTGGATTGGTTCATTTGGAGCTCCTTTTATAGTTGCTGTTACAAGTGCATTATTGCACTTGTTGTAAAATATGTTACGACTATACACTAGTGTGTAAGGCAGTGCAAGTATTATTTACACTGCCTTACATTTTTATATCTCTTGCTTAACTTACCACCACACGCTTTGAGCGGAACTGACCGTTGACGATGTTGCGCATAAACAGTTTAGGCACGCCGTTCTTCCAGATTACACGGGCTTGCCTGCCGTAACGCTCAACGACGAAGGTTGCCGCATTAACGATCTTCCATTGCACTTTGTTTATAAGGATTACATGCTCCATGAGGTGTCTCCATTATGAAGGTTGCTTGCAAGCACATTATGTACTTACTTATTAAATAAACTATACAGTAAACACCAATAGTATGCAAGCAAAAAGTGCATTTTTATTTATAACACAACTAATATATTGATTGACCTTAGCATACACACTGGCATAGCCGGAGAGCTGTTACACGAGAGTCCCCCAACCCTGCTATTAATAGACACTGTATGTCTTATTACGACGTCAGTGCCTCATACCTTCTATATGTACAGGAGGCAGCCTTCCTGCGTCTTTAACTGCTTAATTGCAGAGACTACTTCCCCTGACATATTGTCTACTCCACAGTAACAAACGTTGAGCTCTGTACAGGCAGCACGTACAAGACTGTCAAACATACGTATCTGCTGAACTAACTTTTGGTTGTCTGCTAAAACCTTGTCTAAACGTCTTTGGGTGATCTCTTCTCTAAAAGACATAACTGCACCTCTCTCTTAAGGATGTAGTAAGACATATACAATATGTTTTTGCATACATCTCACTTTTCCTAAAAGTGTTTATGAGGTTTGTAATGTTTGTAGGCAACTGGCTATTTGATTTAGACGGAACTGGACAGCATCCTTCCAAGGTACTGCAATACCTGTCTTACCTTTAGCATTACGGGCTCTGTCTGCTACAGCGCACGCTTCTAAATAAGTAAAACGTTTTACAAGGTGCGGAAGATTGATACGGACCTTACCCACTTTGATTTTAGTGTTTTCAAAGTCAGGGTCAATAGGCACGCCGTCAACAATGACGATAAACTCGGCTTCTGTCTTTACACTCCCAGCTTCAACAAGTGCGCTGGCAAGTTGCTCACGTACTAAAACAATGTTCTCTACTAACTGGGCTTTGGTAAGTTTTGTAGGCATAACACACTCCCTTATGGATGAATGCTGCTTATCTGCACTTATTGTGCTGTACTGCTTTATTATGTCTTAACTATACAGCGATTTGTAGAAGCCTGCAAGTAAATAATGCAACAATACAGCACAAAATACATCACCTATGTAATATCCAGGCGACTCTCCGCCATTTGCAAAAACGTAAGGCACGACATGCTTTGTCGAGCATGTCAGCGGTAGTCCCTTTTGGGAGATCATCAGAGAGACTGTCCCATGTATATATCATTAAGCAGAACATCATAATAGTTATATCCTTTGTGTAATGGTGGCGGGGATGAATTTACGTATGTACTTACTAACATACGTTGGGCTGAGTTTAGCGTCTTTAACTCCAGCATTAATGCGCTCAGCATAGCTCTTTTTAACAACACCCTCATCTACTACTTCACCAATATACACAAGTGCTTCGTAGGTACGTCCCTCAAACTCAACCGGGAGTATGTCTTTATCGTATGCACCACTCCGCACACCTTCATATATGTCTAGTGCTTTTACGTCCTTCTTGCGCACTGCATACAGCACACCTTCTACCTTATGCTTTTTTGCATAGACAACGTTAGCATACCCTCTGGTAGAGATGATCCACTTATGCTTAGACAATACAGCTTTACCCATCTTTGTGTTACTTGGGCAGCGTCTGTTCATCTGTGCTATACACATGTTAGACCCATATGCAAAATAAAGGATAGGTGTATCGTCCTCTTCCTCTACAGGGTCATCAAAGTCAAGCTCATTAAAATCAAACCCGTCGTCCCCCACAAGACCTGTATACAGGAGCTCAGGATCATCGTAAAGTGAGCGGGTGTACTTCTTAATAGACTTCTTTTTAGTACGTTTATCGCACTTTGTGTCTTCCCTAACAACAGTGACGTATCTTCTCATGTATGTTTCCTTTATGGTTTTTTACTTTACTATTAAGTAAAGCATACACTAGACTATAGAACAGTGCAAGTATAAAATGTAATACTACTCTATTTCCTCCGCACTCTCTACCCTCTTAATACTTTCTACACCTCCTGTAAAATGTGTCTGTTTAAGTACACTCCAGGCGTTTGCCCATGTCTCACCAAAGGGTAATGCTTCACCACATATCCCCTTACTCATGTATCTCTCAAGAACCACTACTATCACAAGGAAGAGTAGGGATATTACACCTACTCCCATGTTAAGGATAGTGCGTAGGATTCTCATTGTACGGGCTTAAACTGCACGTTTACGTTGAAAATGGCGACAACGTCTCTACCGTTGTGGGCGAGCTCTTTCATTATAGCAGCAAAGCACGTTACACCCTCATGCTTTGATGGGGAAGGCAGAGCGGCGAGTGTAATAAACACACCTCTGTCACCAAGCTCACCGTACTTGTCCAGCACGCCAAGTTCTAGTGCCTGCTCTATACCTGTGTCATCCAGAGTAAAATGCCCTTCTTTTACAATGCGTAGTTTTTCAGAGTTGACAATGTTATCCCCAGTTATCACGACCTTGTATTGATTAGCCTGTGTCATTATGACGATCTCCTATTATTGAGGACATAAGTGCATGGTATACACACATGCACTTTATTGTGTCTTAATTACTATGTACTCTATTGTACTGCTCTTCTTCAGATAAATCTTCCATGTCAGCTACTACAGCGGGCTCCGGAAGACGTTGTTGCACACCAGCGTTGGCAATTACCGCTAACTGTCCAGCATACTTAAGCATCTTCCGGCGAGCGATGACAAGCTGCTTTGGACTTAATGGACTACGGAAACGCCTTAAACGAGCGGGAGTGTTGTTAAACGTGTTGATTTGCATAGCAAAGCTACTGAGGATTATAGAGTCAACAGCATTAAAGCCTACACTATTGTTTTCCCGGGTAATTCCTGCTACTTGTTCGGAAGCTGTCTGTTTCTTGTAAATAGCTACAACACCTTTTAACAACCAGGTGTCGTTGCTTGCGAGTTTGTCGGCGATGAAAGTTTTAGTGTAAGTAGACATAGTATGCTCCTTTATGCAGGCAGTACCTAATGCGTTATGCATTAAGCTTTATTATGTCTTAACTATACACTGATCTGTAGACCAGTGCAAGTAAAAAATGCACTTTTATTTCACATCCAATAATATAAACAGTAGTTCATTTTTACGTTTTCCGGATAACTGGTCACCGTTAACGTACTGTGTAAAACTGCATACGGCGTCTTCATACTCAGCAGGTACGTGAACAGTATGGAATCGCTCTAGCATCCCGTTCTCTTTCATCGCTAAGAGGTCAACTTCTAATTTCCCAAGGGGTCCAAGAATACGGAGAGTGTGTGTACGGAACACAAGTTCATCCATTACTTCCGAATCACTAAAAGGGGAGTCACCTCGTAATGTAACTTTGATAGTTGAACTGTCAATACAGCTGACCTTTAGAACAGTAGTAACATATGACCCGTAAACTTGGACTTTCATTGCAGACCCTCTTTATGCAGGAGATGTTAGTTAATGCGTTATGCATTAAGCTTTATTATGTCTTAACTATACACTGATCTGTAGATCAGTGCAAGTAAAAAGCGCAATACAAAACATTACCCTTCCAATCCCTCATTATAATATAATATACGCTGTAAGTATATTTACGGCAGGAGGCTCAGATACCTCCCTAAGCTGTACACTTATTTACGGGGCGAGCGAGCTGTACCTCCCTAAGCTGTAAACAAAAAAAATGCACTGTACAAGCTGTGTAAGCTCGTACAGTGCATTCTCCTATAACGCTATTTTCTCCGCTTTAGCTACAGCATTATTAAATACGCTTAAACAATGCGGCAACTCTTTTTCGCATACTTCGCGTGTTACTTTTACAGCATACTCCCAATCCCCTTGAGACTTGCAGTTTTTACGTGCTGCAATTATTCCCGCTACAAACATCTCTGGGGTAAGTTTACGCTTGCTTGCCATTGTACTCTCCTTTATGGAAGTTTTGTTATACTGTTATAGTATGCTTTAACTATACAGTACTCCATAAAAGGTTGCAAGCAAATAATGCACATTTTTTACTTAAACAACGTACACCAATGCAGCATATACTACCGCTCTAGCAAGCTTGTCCACAAAACACCTCTTATAATATACACTGTATGTGTATTTACGGCAAGAGGCTCAGATACCTCTCATAAAACGTTTAACAGATGTCAAAACTTACGGCATTAGGGTATTTAACGATATCAACTAACGCACTCTCATGAGCGGTATGGGCAGCTTCTGTCGGATCCGCTGCACTACACTGTTTTACCACATCTTCCACGACTTCACTTTGAGCATTGAGGTACACTACATGATAATTGTACTGTTGCATTGCATTACACTCCTTCACTGTGGGGGGTTAACTACGTTATACTGCGGTAAACAAGTGAAGGAATATACAATACCTATATGTACTTCGCAAGCTAAGAATACAGTTTTCTATAAAATATTTAAACGGGCTACGCATACACACGCAGCCCGTTTAAAAACCCTATATGATTTCTGTAATTTGAGCAGGATAATTGGCTGCACGTAGCGTGTTAAGCATTTCTACGAAACGATGATTGTGGCTAGTGCTGCCGTACATAACAGTCTCTATATAATGTGCAAGCTCATGTAGAATAGTTTCTACTAATTGAGCACGTTTGAAAAAAGGAGTGCGAGAATCAGCAGGTGCACAATAAGCAGTTGAGCTAATGTGCATCTCGTAAAACACTTTTCCAGCAATGCGTGTAATTACAAACTGTCCGTAAAAAGAACTTACATTGCACCAAGAAAAAGGTATATGAGGCACACACCAGTCGGCGCATACTGTATCCACCAAAAGGCGTAAATTTTTACCTGCATTTCTACGAATTCTTTCGGAATCGGATTTTTTACATATACCAGGTTTGAGACACATGTGAGGGGCCATTGCACTTTCTCCTTTATGAAGTTTGCTGTACTGTTATAGTATGTCATAACTATACAGTATACCTTTAAGGTATGCAAGTAAAAAGTGCAATGTTGCACTTTTTTATTTTAAGGATTGCTTGTGCTTGCTGATTATGTACTCACCCAATTTACAAGGTGTGTCAACAAACTCTTCAGAATTATACTCAGCGCAAGGTGTCTTAGGA
>Ga0100380_10006093_pt1 | contig 12329 bp, 12 predicted proteins | sample CryGeymeta201504_FD_80417 | JGI IMG/M metagenome (GOLD analysis project Ga0100380, IMG submission 80417) | Groundwater microbial communities from Crystal Geyser aquifers in Utah, USA - Crystal Geyser metaG 2015-04 | ecosystem: Environmental > Aquatic > Deep subsurface > Groundwater | place... | reverse complement strand
CAATGTCAATATGTTGACTTGGTCGTTCGTCAGATATTTTAAATTTTCAATGATGGTCAATGAAATCCATCTGATTGGGGGCATCATGGCGGTGGTGGGAGGTTAAAGCATGGGGATCTTTCCTTATGGCATTCATCCGAGGTTGATTGATGAGGAATTTAATGGACAAATGAGGATGACTTCGATGAAGAGAATGAAAATCCTACCAAACGGAAGATTTGTGGGTCTGACAAAAGGGAGCATCGAATACGGAGTGGTCAAATTATAACAAAAAGCAGAAGTCAATTGTAAAATATCGGCTCAATCGACCTTAAAGTAATAATGTCATTAACAACAGAACTGTCAAAATAAAAGCGAACCTCACTGCTTGCAACCAAGATCGTTAGCTCTATGAAACATACTGTGCCTATTAAAAGACCTTCGTTTTGCAAGAAATGCAGTTGACTGTCAGTGCTCCCCTTGCCAACATATTATGGACGGGTATGCTCTTCTTCATTTTGCTTATTGTGCTGGGCATCATCATTCTATTCGCGTAACTCTATTGACATTCAGCATGCAACGAAATAAGGAAGAGGAAATCAAACGACTCGAGCAGTATTTCGACTAGAAGAGAAAAAGATAAAATGAGTAACCTCCTCCATCTTCCGAACGCAGAACTTTCAGCAATATGATGTGATCTAATCATCTTTAGACAATAAAATCTCTCGGTCCATATTTGGGCATGTATTATACTATCGAGGTCCTTCTGTTGAGGTTGGCATGTGTATGGTTGAGCTACTCCTCCTCTTTTTCTTACTTTTCCTTCATTAACTGGAGTAAATCTCTTTCTTTGTTGCAACATTTCCTAGCAAACCTTTTGAAATCGGAGTGGTATTGTTCAATTTTGTTATTGTTGAGACCCCACCACACTAAATAGAATACGGGAGTCATCGTTATGACAATTAGGAAGAGTTCAACAATCATTTGTTTCTATTCTAATTTGAAATAATAATAGAAAGTAAGATCAGCCATCAGTAAAAGTTATCTCATGTTTTTTTTTGTAGAGTTCCTACCGGAGAGATTTGAACTATGATTTATCAATTATTTGTTCTTGTTCGGCCAAGGGTTCCAGAAAGAGGCGGGTTACTGCTATCAGTCCGATGACTGCTAAGATGGGAATAATCTCGGGTATGAGTTCAGTGAAGGACACCATTGTGCTTTGTTTATATAAAGATTATATAAATAACCAGAAGTAAATCAGTCGTCATTTCTGACTATATTGAATGCATTTTTACTGCAGTAGCTCAACTATTTTCCCGTTGGCTTGGCGTAGTTTTGTCTTGAGACGAGTGACCTGTAAAGTACAGGAGCATTTGTTAACAACACAGTGACCTTTCTCAGGATCTTATTCTTCATTTGGACTGGGAGGTCTTTCTCTTCCTTTGGAGCGAGTTCTAATTGGACTATCAGGTAAGTACATGGAACTTGTTTTAGTACGTTGCTAAGGTGCCTGTTTGATGTTTTGCTGCAAATTGAGAGAAGTTTGAGTCAAGTGATCGATAAATGATTCTTAGAGCTTTTGATTTCTGATTTTGAGTTCTCTAGCTTATTACTCCAATCTTCTGATGTCACCTTTGTACATATCAGCAATGAGTTGTTTCTACTGTTCTTTATATATTTTTTATTTGTCGTTTTCTCTCATCAGCTATTCATTTTCCTGACGAAGTTTGTTCACTTGATATTCATAATGTTTCTTCCTTTCTTGTTGATGTTTCAGATCTTCTTTCAATTTTTGGACATTTTCTTGTAATTTCTTCTCATTTTCACTCTCGAAGTGCTTAATAGCATTCAAGTTCACAATATCCTCTTGTTTTTATCTAAGCTCAAGCTTCATTTTTTTATTCTCACTTTTATGAGTTTTTAGTTACATGCTCATTCTCTAAATAATCTCATCTTTCTCACTCTGTAGCTCGAATAATTGTCTATTCTACTTCTTCAGGCTCAGCACAAGATTTTATTCTTTTTGTTGCTTCTTGCACTGATATTGATATTTTTCTATCTCAGCTTTGAGAGCACTAAGTTCACTCTCGTATTTTTCTGCTTGGTACTTCAATTATCTCTGATGTTGTTATGCTTGGATGGCCAGCTATTCTTGCAAAAGCTCAATTTGCTGAGTCATCCGGGCACATTTCGACCATGCCATACTATTGGCACTAACTTTATTCTATTTATCTTGATGATTGTCTTCCATAAGTACTTTAAACATTTCCAATCTTTCATTCAGCTCTGCACTCTAACCTTCTTCACTATATGATTCACCCAGTTCTTAACCATTTCTTTCGATTTATCGTTACTGATTTCGTATTTTGATAAGGTTATCAAGCATGATGCTGTTCCTAAGTCCCTCAAACATAATTTAAAATCCAAACGTTAATAAGATTAAAACTAAATCAGCTTTTATCACAGTTTGGTTATCCCGATTATTTTCTGTTACTAGAAAGCTACAAGGAATAAATGTCCAGGGGGTTAACCATGAAACGGCCTCCTTGTTGGCAGGTTTTTTATTAATACCATACTGAGGGTCTGACTGAATATTATTTTTAAGTGGATATATCGAAGATGGAGGCACCTATCCAATGCAGAGAGTGTGGAAATTGGTTCCACGAACGAGATATTGATTAACATAGAAATCTCCATGTCCATCCCTCGGAACTCGCCCCTAGAACTAGATAGCATGGTATGAGAAGAATGGAATATACTGGCGCCAACCATTACGAAGCCACCAGCGAAACTACTGATATCGCACTCAGATCTCTCCTTCCCTAAGAAATTCCTCAGGATTAAAGGGAAAAAGCTAGAGTGGGACTTTACGATAACGAAGATGATGCTTTCGGAAGAAACGGAAATGATGGCTACGATCCCAATGACCCCAACAATAGAGGTCGACAGGGAGGTTCCAGATACAAAAATTACAGAAACAAGGATAAACTGGACCTCAATTCAAATCTTGCTAACGCTTCCCTTACCAACAGAGATGAACTCAACAAGCTCAACATCGAGAAAAATGTCGAATTGAAACAAGTTAGAACACAAGTTCCAAGGAAAGAGATCAAAAAATATCAAAACGATCCTTACTCTCAAAAGCAAATCAGAGATTTTGGAGGCTAACCACAGAAATTCCCAAGACAAACTCAGAATCAGCCCTATGGAGGATCGGGTTATCGAATCGGTTCTGCTGATGAACCTAATAACAGAGATCCTAATAACAGAGATGGTAGAGATGGTGATAAAAATAATGATGATCCCAACCGTGGTTACTACGGTGGTGCTGGTGATGGTAGAAGCAGAGACGGCGAAAAGAACAGAGAGCCAGAAAATTAATAGGGATACAAAGTCATGAGAGACAACAATGCTTCAAGAGGACCAGCCAAGAAGGAAGCTATTTTTGTTCCCATCAACCGTCGCACTAACGATCCTAACCAATACGGCCTTGTCGACACCAAGCTTAACGGAGACAGAAGAAGAGACAGAAGATAATACCCTGAATAAGCTTCTGAATAAAATGATGTCAAGAAGTACAGAAGGTAAGAGCCGCCTGTATATGCTGAATCCAGGGTTTCGGACTACAAAGAGCCTGAAAAAGATAGAAGATACTATGGTGGATAGGAGGATTCCAGATAGTTCCCCCACAGAGGCAGAGAAGGAGAAGAGGCCTATCCTCGTGGTGGATACTACATCGTGAAGGAATACCCTAGAGAACAAAAGAGAGATTATCATGATCATGGCCTTCATCCTCACGAGTGCCCAGATTGTCATGGTTTCCACTGTCGAACCTGCGGAGCTACCATTCCTCCTCAGTACAGACCTTTCTGGGATTAAGATGAAAGCCCTGAGATGATTGAGTTCTACAAGAAAAGAATCAGAAACGAGCGTGAACGTGAGAGAAAGCAAAGAGGTGATTGCAAGAATTGTTGCCACCCTGGTTCAAAGATTTCAGAGAGAGACAGAGGATCCGAAAGAGGAGGAAGGTGATTATGATCTTGAATGCATATGGATCTTTATTCATATCATATTGATAGCTTTCACATGTTCTTATGCTTCAGCTGAAGAAGCACCGTTTGGTGATACTTTGTCCCCATTGTAAATGAATACCAAATCACACTGTTGTTGCCTTTTTTGATCCTCGAAGTAGCACATTCTCGTCAGAATATTAAATCTTTCAACGCCTAGTTTCTCAAGCGAGTTGAGATGTTATTTATGCATTTTGATGGTTGTTTAGTACAAAGGAGTAATAAAGTAAACTTGATGTTCAGGGAATCTACCTAAAACATTCTGGAGAATCTTCAAGGGCAAGTATTTTTATGTGATTATTCCGACTGCTTTGATACTCATAAAAAATCAAATAATGAGGCCTATAATTTAGGCAAAAGATGTCAGATGTTCACATGGTATTTTCAAACATTTCTTCTTGTGATAAGTCAGTAACTTCATCACTATGTTGTACAACATTTGATTGGTTATCAGTAAAAATTCACACTCATTTTTATCGATGACTTCCCATGGACTTTTGAGGAAAGAAACGATGTTTTCGTATATGTTTCTTTTGAAACCTTTGAGGTTGGAGAGATAGGATAGCATTTTTTTCAGAAAGTTTTTATCTTATTCTGATAATTATTCGTCATTATTGGGGTAGGGAAGTAGTTGGTAGTTGTAGCTTTAGCTCAGTCCACCAAAAAGAAAGAGATGCTAGGTTTGAAACAAAAAGTTTCTTATTGGCTTATTTTTCGGTTATTTTCTCTAGTTGCCTTCGGTGACATTTCTATTGAGGTTGTTTTTCTTATTTTTCTTTTTTCTGATGTTCTTGGATAATCCATCATCTTTGAGATTAAGTGAGCCATCTTTTATTTGAGGTTGGCTTGCTATTTGATTGCTACTAATTAAAATAGAGTCATGTTCGATGATAGGCTATAGTTTATTGGAAAGCTCTTTTCCATTTCGATTCAAGTGGTTCATTGTATGACGTTCTGCCTTGATATTATCTAAACCTTAACCTTTCAGCATACCATTTCTGTAAAAAGGGTTGTCATCATCTTCTGTTGTATTGTATCTTTATAATTTAAGACGAAGTTGGTCAAGAGTAGATTTTTTCATACCTATATTTTATGCTTGGCATTACTCTGAATTGAGGAAGTTGGTGAGGTCAAAATTGGACATTGACAAATTGTTGAGGTTACTATAGCTGAAAGAATTTGTGATTTATTGAGGAAATACATTATTTGAATTGGTGTGAGAATCCATTTCCTAAAGTTTTGAAGTTTTTGACTTGTTGAGGGCGTATTATTGATCTTTATGTTTTTTGGAAATAAAATAGGTAGTTTTATCGCTTCTTATTTCTTTGCTGGTCTATGCCTTTCTCTTTCTTTGTTATTTGCTTAGGCCTTTGTCTTATTTTGGAAGATGTTTAAAACCGCTTGGCTTATGATTTTATTTTGGATTGTCTTCAATAATTTAGTCTTGTTTTTGTGGGTTTCCATTTTTGTCTTTAGTTTTTATTTTTTTGACAGTGCGAATAGCTGCATTTGAGGTTTTTGGAGGTGGACTTCCAAATTTCAAGATATTTTTGTTGGATACAGACCTTGAGTTTTAAGGTATTTTTTAAAGAGATGAGTCCATGAATTTCTTTGAAGATTTAATACGTTTATGGGAAGACCGAGCTTCATTTGTATCAGTTGAATCCCATAACAGATCGCTCAAATCCCACTGGCATCCTACTTCCTTAGTTTACCCTTTTTATACTTCCTCGTCCTCTTGTTCATAACTATTGTGATATATGTCTTCTTGTTCTGGCACCCGAGGCGGATACTCTTGAAGAGATTGATCAAATATATTTGCAAGTTCCGATTGTCTGGTATATCCTGTTTGGCTGGCAAAAGTCGATATTTTTTTCATGAGCATGCTCCCTTTAGGTCTATTCATCAGATGAGGGATCATCGCTATTCTTTAGAATTTTTATTAATAGTTGGTGTTAGACTATTCAGTGTTCATACTCGATCGGTTGTTGTCTTAGTTCGATTCAGTTGCAAGTTTATTGAGGGAAATATTGTTGTGGGGCAATTTACGGACTTGTTCTGTTCGGATCGAGTCACTCTTTTGATTTTTTCTAGAAAAATTGGAAATATGTTTAGCTTGATGAATTTGTTGCTCAGCTGAGCTTAAATGAATCTGAGCTGTATGATATAGTTCAGTGACAGCATTTTTTTCAATTGTCAATCTTTTGTTTTCTTCCTTCAGTTTTGCAATCACAATATCGTTTGAGATCGGTCTGTTCACTAATGATTTTTTGGAATTCCCCAAACAATAGCTTAGTTGTTCGGTGATAACAAATTATGGATGTGGCGTTCTAAATGCTCCATTTGTCTTAAGCAGTTATTTTTTCAAAATTTATTGCATTTTTGGCAGACAGCGTTGTCCCATTTTATTTTTTACTTTGAGAACAAGTTCTTCAAGTAATTTCAGGGTCCTTTCTTAATTTTTATTGATGTGGTCTTTTTCGATTCGATGTGCCACATTTTCATAACCTTGAATACTTTCCTACATCTCTTGGATAACTCTAGTTAGATAGTTGACAGAACCTACGTATTACTTCTGCTCAAGGGGTTCCGAAGGTTCAGTAGCTTCCTATTGTTCGTTCATGAGCTCTTCATCAAAAAGCTAGCGCCAGTTCATCGGTCCTACAATTTATTTTTTCGCCTACCTGATCACCACTTCCTCCACATGGTTATGACAAATCTTACAGCTATTTTTGTAATTCGCCAGCTCGTTTTCATAAACCTATTTTTTTTTTATTTTTTTCAGCAGTTCGACTTCGAAGCCTCCTATCCAGCTATTGATATTTTTAAAGAATGTTTTAGAACTATTGAAAATTGTACTTCTTTGCTTGTGCATCTACTTGTTGAGTGTGCCCACCATTTACTCGGTGGCTTGCTGGTGCTCAAGAAAAGCCAGCTGATCGAAACAATCGGACGTATGTTACAACAGAGTAGAAAGCTGATGTTGGCTAGGCATTCCTTTGTTAAATTGGTGGTTGTTGCGATTGATTAATTTGGCCAATTATTCCGCCCGTTGCTGAAGGTAATCCTTAGAATTCAGGCTCGATTTGCTATTCGTTCTATCAAGCATGCTTCTTGTTTGTATTTTATAAACTTACTTGATATTCTATAAAGGAATCATATTTCGATTTGAGCCATCTTCATCAGCAAAAATCATTCATTCTTTTCTTTAATTTTTTCTGATAATGATCCCTTCATTAAGCCTAGTGATAATAATAAAGTTAATAAACGGAATATGACGGATATGCCAAAAAGTGGACTGAAATTAAGGAAAAGAGTTTGTTCGTCGCATATTGATAATTAGCTGGAACAAAGCAACCTCAGACATCGGGTTAGTGCCACCACTTTTGAAACAATGTTCGATAAAGAAGATATCGATGCCATGGCGAATGTTACTTACGAGAAAATACTAAAGAGCAAAACTAATTTAAGCAAAATCGAAACAGAAAACTTCTAAGAGTACATTGAGCACGAAATGGAAGTCGATCGAATTTCGATGCTTGACAATAAATTAAGAGAGAAGATGGATGTGAGGGACAAAAGAATAAAAATACCCTTCGAAAGTCAGATCTATTGCAGTTTTGAGAATGGTACTCGTAAATTTAACTGTTAACTCTTTTTGTAATAAATGAGAGATTGGCTGGTCGATGTCATCTAAATTACTACCTCTGTAAGTTTTAATTACTTCAAGAATGATGAGCTAAACCTAAAGGAAATTAAAAATTATACCTGTAAGAATATACTGCTGAATATCAAGGAAATGTTCGAGAAGTACGATAAGTTGTCGCTAGAGAACAGATATTAAATCATGAAATTTGTAAATTTAGAATCCCGTTAAATTTTTGATCACATCATGTACAAGTATCCTCAGAACAGCGGAAGAAATGCCTCTAAACAGGTGAAATCAAAAATACCAAAAATAGACAATCGCTAAAATGACTAGTTCGATTTCCTGAAAATCAACAATATCAACATCACCTACAAAGAAACTGAGGATTACACTGAGGATATAATGAAGGTTATCAACAAACTAATATCTTTTAGTGGATAAACCTTCGATATGAGAGATTAGATGAAGGAAAGCAATTTTGAGGTGTTTTTGGGTGTGATGGAGTATATCTTTGAGGAAAGTCCTCATCAACCTGTCTGTAGAACTTTGGATGGGGTTGTCGAAATATTTAATTAAAGATCAGGGTTGGTGGAAAATTTGAAGGGGATTAGAAATTTAGCAAGTTTTGCATTCAAATTGGGGGAATCTTTGATTGCCAAGGAGTCGACTATTTTTGATCGTAAATAGAATATTACAAAATAGGTCAGCAACAAAGATTATGTGGTTGGAGTCAAAATACCTCCAGGAACCCGTCAATTCAGCTAATAATAAATCGAAGGCTGCATGTTCAGGTCTCACGACACCTCAATTACGCGTATTTTAGCAAAATGGGCCGAATAGCTTTATGGTAAATTGATCAATGCTGAAGAGGTAATTTACACTAGATTGTACAAATTCAAGGACAACAAGGGCAAGCTGGTCAATTTGAACATGGATCTCAGGGAGGAATTGTATCTAGCTTCGAGAGAGGCGCTCAAACATGCAAAATCATACATTAAGTATCTAAGAAATGAAAATATATATCTGCAAACTTTATTTTCTGGTGAGAAAAATCAAGGAAAATACTCCAAATTAGACACGAAAATAGGCACATTTGCGGCCAAGATAAACTAAGTCAGTAGTCAATACATTTTCAAAAATATCAATAAACTCATTCATTGTTTGTTGACAATCCCCAAGGAAGCAGCAAAGCAAAGGACAAACAAGGCTGAAATATAACTCCTATAATCTATTAATTTAGTGACTCTGAAAATAGGAGATTTGCTCAGATGCAAACATTCCTGTAGTTAGCAGGAGTTTTTGAGAATTATTGAGGTTTTGTAAGAAATTCATATTAAAAATCCAGAAATAATGAAAGTTGTGAGGGTCAAGAATCGTCTAGATAGAAAAGATAACGATATTTTAATCAATGTATTCTGGATGAGCAAAATATAATGTGAGATTCAGCTGTCAATCAAAGGAAATGTCAATGCAACTGAGCACAAATACGGATAGTTCTGCCACCTTATCTACTAAATCACCAGAGCAAGATTAGGCCCCATATCTGAAATGAGTTCGATCATATGCCAGCATGATCCTTTGGCCAGTGGATATTCTAAACAAAAATCACATGGTCCCTTATTAAAGACTGAATATTTGACCAACCATCGAAAAAAGATGTTATTTTCAAGACTAAAGGAATAGATAATTCTAAAAAAGAAGCTGAAAATAGGGAACAACACAGATCTTCCCTTTATCTGTCGCACATGCCGGAAATTGACAGTTCTAAGCAATCCCGAATTTTTATACAGAGACGGTACAGATATATAAATCTAATGCAATTAATGTAGATATTAATAATTACGATCGCAGAAGCCCGTTGAAGCCTATCACCACATAATCAATTAATCTTTCCATGACAAAGATGAACAATCTAAGAAGTTCTTTGTCGATCATATCAATTATTGGAATCCTGAGCATTTTATCAATAGTCTCAAAAAAACTGAAGTCTCCAGTCTGCAATCATTCGAGATCATCCCGACTTCGGGACTTCTTATGACTATGCACCAGAAGAAACCCAAACTGATGCTCTTCTCGACAGTTGTTGATAAAGATGCTGGCAGGTATATATTTGCCAATGTGTCGAAGGTTGGAAGACAAAGGATCATTACTAGCTTGGCTATGAAGCATGAAAAGATGAGGCAGATTGAAGCTGTCAGGGAAGAATTGAAAAAATTGATCATATTTTAATTTCAAGGAGTCAGGCCGATAAAGGAGAATGGATAGTTGAGGCTTGAGTGCTTCAGGTCAGATTGTTGTCACAAGGAAATCAATGTGGGTCCTTTCCTTGAATCTGAGCAAATTCTCTAAATATCAGAGAAGAACTATCTAGCTACTCAGCTTGAGAGTCAAAAGAGTGTTCTCAGGATGAACCTCATAAAAGACGCCTTTAGAAAGTTATAGGAAGTCATCACTCTGATGTCATCAAATGGACGAATGCTGGAAAAGTTCATGAAGGCAATTGAGAACATTAAGGCTTACAAATGCTCCATCAAAGATACTTCAATCTTAGCGAAATTCACAAGCCTGACGGAGATCAATATAAGCGATAATAAATAAATTACTGCCTTGAGAGGATTGGATTACTGTCGCTTTTTGAGGATTCTCGATGCTCGAAATTGCAATTTATCTAACTTGGACGATATCAAAAATAATATAAGGCTAAAGTATATCAACGTCAGCAGAAACGAGAATCTCAGCAACATCGAAGGTCTATACTAACATTGCCATCTCACCTAACTTATCATTAGTAAGTCAGTTAATATCCAGATAACACATCAATCAAAGATTTGACGCCTTTGAATAGTTGTCCCAGTTTATAAATTTTGGACATTGAAAACTGTCTAGAAATCGATAGTCTTAATGATCTTAAGGTTGCTAAACTGTCATTCCTCAACACATGTACCTATGAACCTTACTGAGATGGTTGTATTAAGTTGCCTCAAGATCCTCATCTGGCCGTCAAGAAGACAATCATGTCCAAGAGCCATCATCTGAGGATGAATCGAGCTTCATGTATTTTTTGTAGTATTTAGCCTAGGTAGAGGAAATGGCTGATTCTTTGATGTTTGAAGGTCTGGCGACTATGGCCCGCTCATGTACAACATCCATTAGTTCAGTTTCATTCAACCCTTAAAAGTTAGCTTTATAATGTGTGGGGAAGTTCTTCATGACTCTCATGCACGATAACAACCATCCTTTGGGTTAATCGACCGAAAAAGCAAAGGGTGCTCTGTTCTAACCGGTTGTTAAGATATTCTGTTGAGTTTAGTTTTTATCGAATGATATAAGTATTTGATAGAGTGTTAGAGATAATTCAGGGAAAAATAAAAGTTTGTTATATCAAGCCATGTTAACGAAAATGTCCAGGAAGACAGCCCATTTTCTACTATGGGTGTATTTGAGCTTGTAGGTCTTCAAGAATTTTTTGCTTTCTTCATCAGAGCTGGCTTCAATAAACCTGATAGCAACATAAGTCTGATCATAATCTTTTTGATCCTGAGCTGAGAGTTTTTCGTAGTGGGATTGTTGTTTCTGGTCGAATCGCTTGCTGGAACCTTTGACCTTGCCGGGCATGTGTTTGTCGATATTGCTATAATAGGATTGATTGTGTTTGTTTGTCTTCTTTGTTTTGTGGATTTTTCTGTTGAGAGGGAAGATATTGTACCGTCTTTTGCTTAAATGGGCAATGTGACCCTTGAAAAAACCTTTCTATTCTTAGTCCTCATCTTCCTAACTTTCCTATTTCATTTTCAACTCATTTTAAGGGTCTGAGTCGGCTGGAGCTTAAAATGCCTGCTATTCTCCAGGAATTAATTCAGGTTCTTAAATTTCCATTGGAAAGAGATGTTCACCGAAATTGGGGGCACCCCAGTCGATAATATCGAACAGTTAGTCGTCGTTTTCTGTCTCAGACATGGAGTGAAGTCGGCTGATTTGAAGGCCATATTGGGAGTCAAAGCCCCAGTAGTTGAACTCGGGGACTTCGTAGGGGAGGGTACTGTTGCTTTCAGTGTGGTATTCCATAGGAGAGGTCTGCATTTTTGATTTTTGTGGCTTTTAATTTAATATTATAGGTCAATTTGAATCTCTTAAGCATTTAGGCAGCATGCCGAAGTTGGTCGAATCACCAAGTTGCATCTTTTTCATCATATGAATCGAATATGATAGACCTACTGAGAGTTTTAGCTGAAAAGCTTAAGCACTCTTGTATCTCCTTTTTCTAATCTTTTGCATATTCAAATATCGCAATTGAAAATGTGAGAGTTTTCTAATACAAATGAATAAATAGGTTGATCATCTTAAGACCTCTTGCAGGTTTGAATCTTATTGTTCTGACTCATCTATTTTTGACCATTTATCAAGCCACTGTTGGGGAACTCAATACAATGTGAAAAAAATAAAGCTAATCTACATTTCTATATCATTTTGGCGGTTTTCCGTCCAAAGACATCTGTTTTGAGCATTTTATCCACAAATAAGTAGACGTTATCAAAGAAAACAATCCAATAATTATCTTCCACTTTTCCCTCAAAATGAATCAAAACCGACCAAAAGTGATAAGTGAGCCTTGAAACATATCGAGCACTCAT
>Ga0100380_10006080_pt1 | contig 12342 bp, 11 predicted proteins | sample CryGeymeta201504_FD_80417 | JGI IMG/M metagenome (GOLD analysis project Ga0100380, IMG submission 80417) | Groundwater microbial communities from Crystal Geyser aquifers in Utah, USA - Crystal Geyser metaG 2015-04 | ecosystem: Environmental > Aquatic > Deep subsurface > Groundwater | place... | reverse complement strand
GTGTTTTCATCGATCAAGATAACACTGCCCGTGTTGCGATTGCGCTGATACCTGTCTGTAAACAATGGTACAGTCGTTCTAATCGTAATGCGGGCTATGTCGTTCATCTTTATGTCTTTATCATCTTCTAGGCGATGCAAAGAGTTGATATCAACTTTGTATTTAATGTCTTTTACAATACATCGTGCGTCACGTGTAGTGTGTTTTACCGCGTATTTGCCATTAAGCTGAATAGGACGCTGGCTCATCCAACAAATCATCATTTCATGGTCTTGCGATACAGATGGCTGATTGTTTGTTCTCACAATCATATCACCACGGCTAATGTCGATGTTGTCTTCTAATAGCAACGTACACGACATCGGTGAAAAAGCTTGTTCAATTTCGCCATCAAAGCTGTCGATTTTGGCAATTTTTGACGTGAATCCCGAAGGTAAAATAGTCACCTCATCACCTTTTTTGAAAACTCCACCAGCCACTCTACCAGCATATCCGCGATAATCGTGAAATTCTGTGGTTTGAGGTCTAATTACCGTTTGCACTGGAAAACGGCAATCAACATGGTTTTGATCGCTTGCGATGTGCACCGTTTCTAAGGTGTAGAGTAGGGTAGAGCCTTCATACCAGTTCATGTTTTTAGATCGATCTACCACATTATCACCTTTCAATGCACTGATCGGAATGTAGCGAATATCACTAATCTCAAGCTTTGAAGTAAAGTCTTCGAGCTGTGATTTGATTTTTTCAAACACATCTTGCGAAAAATCTACCAAGTCCATTTTGTTGATGCAGTAAACCACGTGCTTTATCCCAAGCAATGAAGCTATAAAGCTGTGACGAGCAGTTTGCTCAACCAATCCGTGTCTTGCGTCTACAAGAATAATTGCCAAGTTAGCTGTACTAGCTCCAGTCACCATGTTTCGTGTATACTGAATGTGGCCAGGAGTATCAGCAATGATAAACTTACGTTTCGGTGTTGCAAAATAGCGGTAAGCCACATCAATCGTAATTCCTTGCTCACGCTCAGAACGCAAACCATCCGTAAGTAAAGCGAGGTTTACTTCGCCATCGCCACCAATGCGCTTGCTCGCTTTTTCTACCGCTTCCATTTGATCCTGAAAGATGGCTTTGCTATCGTAAAGTAAACGTCCAATCAAGGTGCTTTTGCCATCATCTACGCTACCAGCGGTGGTGAATCGGAGCAATTCCATATCTAAATAACCTGCGGTTGTATTCTCGCTCATGTTAAATGTCTTTTATCTAAAATCTAATGTTCAGAGTCTAAGTTCTTAAATTCTATACTCTATAGTCTGAGGTCTAAGGTCTATTGTCTAATTCTAAAAATACCCTTGTTTTTTACGGTCTTCCATTGCTGCTTCAGATCGCTTGTCATCTGCTCTCGTTCCGCGTTCAGTGGTTCTTGTAGCAGCCACTTCTTCAATGATTGTTTCTAAGCTATCTGCTGGAGATTCAACAGCACCAGTGCAGCTCATATCGCCAATAGTTCTAAATCGAACAATGCGCCTTTCAACCGTTTCCTCATGTTTTTTATTCATGAATGGTCCATCTGCGTAGATCACTCCATCGCGCACGAATACGTCTCTTTCGTGTGAAAAATAGATGCTTGGCAAATCAATTTTTTCATGCAAAATGTATTGCCAAACATCCATTTCGGTCCAGTTACTAATTGGGAAAACGCGGAAGTTTTCGCCCAAGTTTTTCATTCCGTTAAAAATGTTCCAAAGCTCTGGTCGCTGGTTTTTAGGATCCCATTGTCCAAATTCGTCTCTGTGCGAAAAGAAGCGCTCCTTTGCTCTTGCTTTTTCTTCGTCTCTTCTAGCGCCACCCATACAAGCATCAAACTTGTTTTTTTCGATGGTTTCTAACAGCGTGAAGGTTTGAAGGCCATTTCTACTTGCATTAAAACCTTTTTCTTCGGTCAGTTTACCAGCGTCAATATCCGCTTGTACCGATCCAACAATCAACTCAGCGCCATCTTTTGCAACAAGCTGATCTCTAAATGCTATCGTTTCTGGAAAGTTATGTCCCGTATCTACGTGTACCAAAGGAAAAGGAACCTTCCCCGGCCAAAATGCCTTCTTAGCAATGTGATAACATACAATGGAATCTTTACCTCCTGAGAAAAGTAAAGCTGGATTTTCGAATTGTGCAGCAACCTCGCGGATTACATACATAGCCTCTGACTCGAGTTCTCTTAAGTGCGTTAAATTGTACTTCATTGTTTTTCCTTCGTTATGAATGGAATCAATTTGTTATAAAAATCGTCACCGGCTTCTTCAATGGTTTTGCCGGCTGTTAAAATTTCAATGGTTGGGTTTTCTGGTGCTTCAAATGGAGCGCTAATTCCTGTGAAATCTTTTATTTCACCTTTTCGGGCTTTCTCATAAAGACCTTTTACATCGCGCTTTTCACATTCTTCAAGTGGTGTGTTTACATACACCTCTAAAAAATCGGTTTCGCCTATAATATCTTTTGCCAATTGCCTAATCTCAGCCGTTGGACTTACGAAGCAGTTAATACAAATGACTCCACCATCTAAAAAAAGCTTAGAAACCTCAGCAATTCTTCTAATATTTTCATTGCGATCAATTTCGCTAAAGCCGAGTCCTTTGTTTAAGCCAGATCGCACATTGTCACCATCAAGCAACTTGGTGAAAAAGCCATTGTCTTGCAGCTTACGTTCAAGGTATTTTGCTAAGGTTGTTTTTCCTGAACCGCTAAGACCGGTCATCCAAACTACTCTTGCTTTTTGGGTTAGAAACAATTCTTTCTCTTCACGAGAAATGATTTCGTCAAAAACACTGTAAACATTATTACCCTCGTTTTTCATAAAAGTGGTGCAAATGTAGAAATATGAAGCTCAGCATGAGTGCTCTAAAGTTAATTTCCTATTAAGTCTATAGAGAATGTATTTTCTACAGACTTTTGGTTAGATTTTGAGTAATTGAATAAGGAAGTAATTCCCTTAGTTTTGTGGGCTATGAGTGCAAATAATTTGTTGCAGAATTTTAAATGGACACCCGTTGATCAAATGGGTGTTGATGACAGAATAGCTCGCATTAAAAGCCGAAGTATAAAAGATCAGACGAAAATTCAGGGTTTGAAAATGGCGTTGAATATGATTGACTTGACCACGCTAGAAGGCGCTGATACTCCTAATAAAGTGAGTCAAATGTGCTATAAGGCCATGCATACGCATGATGCCATTCCAGGATTGCCAACCGTTGCCGCAGTGTGTGTGTATCCTACTTTGGTAAAAACAGCCAAAGGAGCTTTGACTGGCAGCAACGTGAAAGTAGCCGCAGTAGCTACTTATTTTCCGAGCGGACAAACCAATTTGCAAGCAAAATTGGACGAAACGCACTACGCTATTGGCGAAGGCGCAGACGAAATAGATATGGTTATTTCTCGCGGTAAGTTTTTGCAGGGCGAATACAATTATGTGCTCGATGAAATAATCGCAGTAAAAGAGATTTGCCATGCGAGCAATGTTCGACTAAAAGTGATTTTAGAGACTGGTGAACTAGGTTCGCTAGACGAAGTGCGAAAGGCGAGTGATCTTGCGCTTCAGGCGAATCCCGACTTCATAAAAACTAGTACAGGCAAAATAGGCCAAGCGGCTACCATGCCAGTTACGTTGGTCATGTTGCAAGCCATTTGGGATCATTATGTGAAAACCGGAATTCGCGTTGGGATGAAACCTGCTGGTGGAATTTCTGATGCAAAATCGGCCTTACATTATTTACTCATGGTAAAAGAGGTACTTGGCGAAGAATGGCTCACTAACGAATGGTTCAGATTTGGCGCAAGCCGATTAGCAAACGATATCTTGATGCAGCTGGCAAAGCAAGAGTCAGGAAGGTATCAAGCAAGCCAGTATTTTTCAAAAGATTAATAGTCGGGTAAAGCCTAGATTAAAGAAATAGAATTTATGTCAAAGGAAAATTGGAATTTAAGCCCAGCGCCTGAAAGCGCTTCGCACATAAAACTTGAGAAACAATACGATTTATTTATTGGTGGTAAATGGCAAAAGCCTGCTTCAAACAAGTATTTCGAAACCATAAATCCTGCAAATGGCGAAGTCTTAGCCAAGGTAGCTGAAGCAAATGCCAAAGATGTTGATGCGGCTTTTGCTGCAGCAGACAAGGCATATAAATCATGGAGCAAACTGAGCGGTGCTGAGCGCGGAAAATACATTTATCGTATTGCGAGAATGATTCAAGAAAAGAGCCGAGAATTTGCCGTAATCGAAACCTTGGATGGTGGCAAGCCAATCAGAGAGTCACGCGATATTGACGTGCCGTTGGCCGCTGCACATTTCTTTTACTATGCGGGTTGGGCAGATAAATTAGAATATGCCTTTCCGAATAAAAAAATTGAATCGATAGGAGTTGCGGCTCAAATTATTCCTTGGAACTTTCCATTGCTGATGGCCGCTTGGAAAATAGCGCCTGCATTGGCTTGCGGAAATACGGTCGTGTTAAAACCCGCTGAAACAACTCCGCTCACCGCGTTAAAATTGGCTGAGGTAATCAAAGAAGCTGGATTGCCCGATGGCGTGGTGAACATCATAACAGGTGCTGGCGAAACGGGCGCTTTAATGACTTCGCATTCAACACCTAAAAAATTAGCTTTTACGGGTTCTACTGAAGTAGGGAAGAAAATTTATAAAGCTGCTCTTGCTGGCAACAAAAAAGTGACGCTTGAGCTAGGAGGCAAAGCGGCCAACATCATTTTTGAAGATGCACCTATTGATGCTGCCATAGAAGGTATCATAAATGGTATTTATTTCAATCAAGGACATGTGTGCTGTGCAGGTTCGAGGCTTTTTGTGCAAGAATCTATCTATGACGAGGTTTTGGCAAAACTGAAAAAGCGCATGGATTCATTGATTCTTGGCGATCCGATGGACAAAAACACGGATATCGGTGCCATCAATTCGAAAGAGCAACTTCAAACCATTGAAGAATACATCAAACTTGGAAAAGAAGAAGGCGCTGAGATTTACCAACCTGAATGTGAAATTCCTGCAAAAGGAAATTGGTGCAAACCAACACTATTCACCAATGTGGCTCAAAGCAATCGCATAGCACAAGAAGAGATTTTTGGGCCTGTATTGGCCATTCAAACTTTTAGAACCATTGATGAAGTAATCGAGAAAGCAAACAATACACCTTATGGATTAAGTGCGGGCGTGTGGACAGATAAAGGTTCGAAAATTTTCCAGTTGACCGGAGCGCTTAAAGCCGGTGTGGTTTGGGCAAATACCTACAACAAATTTGATCCAACGAGTCCTTTTGGTGGCTACAAAGAAAGCGGCTTTGGCCGCGAAGGCGGAATTCATGGTTTAGCTGCGTACCTGAAATATTAACTAGTTCAGTTTTTACCACAGAGATCGCAAAGTAGACACGGAGTGCATAGAGATTTGGAAACGAATGATTTGACATACAAGGTAATCGGAGCGGCAATTGAAGTGCACAAAAGGCTTGGTCCTGGACTTTTAGAAAAGGTTTATCAGGAATGTATGCTTCATGAGCTTCAGAAAAGAGAAATAAGTGCCGAAATGGAATTTCCAATGTCGGTGATTTATGATGATATCGAAATTAACAGTGGATACAGGATTGACTTGTTGGTGGAAAATAAGCTAGTGGTAGAATTGAAAAGTGTTGATGCCGTTTCTGATCTGCATAAGGCTCAAATACTAACTTATATGAAGTTAGGTGGATATAAAGTTGGTCTACTAATTAATTTTAATGTCACTAAACTCACAAGTGGAATATCTCGATTCGTCAATGGAGAGATAGAAAATTAACCTCGGTTTTCTCTGTGTAATTCTCAGTGAACTCTGTGGTAAATAAAAATGAAAATGACAAGATTGAACGTACAAAAAACATACAAGATTTTTATTGGAGGACAGTTTCCTAGAACAGAATCGGCTAGGTACTATCCAATAAATGATGGTAAAGGAAACTTGATTGCAAACATGTGTTTGTCATCTAGAAAAGACTTCAGAAATGCAGTTGTTGCTGCGCGAAAAGCACAAGGTTCTTGGGCAGGAAAAACAGCATACAACCGAAGCCAGATACTTTATCGTTTGGCCGAAATGCTGGAAGCGCGCAGAGCTTCTTTCATAGAAGAAATGGAAGTTTTGGGTTTTGCGAAAAAAGAAGCTGAAAAAGAAGTAGATGATAGTATTGATCGCTTGGTTTACTATGCAGGTTGGTGCGACAAATACACCGCTTTGTTTAGCTCAGTAAATCCAACGGCCACTGCGCATTTCAACTTTTCGGTGCATGAGCCAACAGGTGTTGTAGCAGCAGTAGCTCCCGAAGATTCACCAGTGTTGGGATTAGTTTCTGTCATTGCTCCAGCCATTTGTGGTGGTAATGCTGTCATTGTTTTAGCATCAGAATTTAAAGCGACTTCAGCCATCAGTTTTGCAGAAGTCATTCAAAACTCTGATGTGCCAGGTGGAGTGATAAATATCCTTACCGGAAACATGAAAGAATTGGTTCCACACATGGCCTCGCACATGGATGTGAATGCTTTGGTAATTGCTCGCGAAGGATTGGATGAGAAATCTAGAAACACCGTAGTTGAGAATGTAAAGCGTTTGTTTGATTGGACTTCAAAAGTCAACGATCAAGATCCGTACTTAATTCTCGATCTTCAAGAAGTGAAAACTACTTGGCATCCGGTGCAGCAAAGCGCTAGTGGAGGAGGTGGGTATTAAATCTGAACTTTTAAGGGAAACTTAAAGTCAGAAAGAAGAACAGTCAATACTGTGCTATCGCATAGACTCATATATTTAGAACGTGATAGAGAAATTGAATAAATCATTCATTGGGAGTATGCTCAAAATCAGCTCATTTTTCTTGCTGTTGACCCTTTTTTCTTGTACAAAATACCCCGAAGAAATAATCGATACTTTTTATTGGACGTATTCTTTTGAGTCTGGAAAATCAATAGTTGCTCATTCTTCGCTTACTACTGATGTTGAATACAAAATTGAAGTGCCTAAAAGAGGTAAAGTCAAGTTGTTTAAAAACGGTGAAGAAATAGCAAGAATAGAAAAAGAAAATTTCAACTATTCAGTAGTTGGTGAAGGAGAAATTTTGGTTGACTCTATTCCTTTTAGTTCTAAAAATTTTAAAAGTCACTTTGTGAAGCAGAATTGTGATTGTTCTAAGATTGATAATGTTTTCGGCACATATCGCGGAGTTCTTTGGTCGCAAGACGATTTTGTAGGCAAAGACACGAACTTTGTAGGGACAATGACCATTGAAAAAGTTGATTCTAAATTTGGTTGTTTTTTAACTTCAAATCTCCACAGAAGTGTACTTTATGTTGACCAAGCGAACAGTGTTACGGATTTCGCTTTCACAGATGATAGGTGGGATTTTTACGCAGATTCAGTGGATTTTTATTACTGCTCAAGCTGCCCTTATTATAGAATGATGGGCTTACCAACTACCAGAAAAATTTCGACTAGATTTAACGGAGTCAAGATTGATTAGATCATGACCAATCACGAGTTTAAATGGTTCTTAACGCCAGTTTTACGGGCTATCTATTGTTCGAAATCAAAACAACAACGTTCATAAGATCTAAAAGGAAAAGGATCGAAAAAATTTGATTCACTTCATACTTTCTTTTTTTACAATAGCAACTCTAACGCCTAAGTGAAAAGTAGGTAAAGCCCAATACCTGATCCAATTATAATTTGTGTTATAATCTCTTCTGCCCACATTCCATTCATATGTTTTTACGCCTTTAACTCCGCAGCCAATAAAGAATTGAAAGCGATCTTGTGGGTTTAAAATCCAATTGGCTTTTATGGTAAGTTTATGATCGTCACGTGTATATGAGTCTTCATATCCGCCATCAAAAAAGCCAAAATATACGTCAGTTCCTTTCTCAATTCTGTTAAATCTGTATTGACTACTTAGTAGAAAGTCAACCGTTTTTAAATGAAAAATAAACCCCGTTTCAATAGACGGTCCTTGCGAAGCCATGGTGGGTAATATGCCCAAATGGAGGGCGGTATACCTCGTGTATTCTCTCATATATCTGAATTCGTAGCCTAACTCTACAAATGCCGAAATTTTTTGTGTGAGCGCAGATTGGTAGAAAACATTTATATGTTTTATAGTTGGTTTTATGCCAATGATGTTGTATCGAGTAACACCATCTCGCTCAATTTGTGCATTACAGAAGAGAGACAAAAACATGCAGCCAATAATCCCGAAAATGATCCTCCGCAATGACTTGATATTCATGGTTTTGAAAATAGACTTCGTTTCAAAAGTAGATAAAGCTTCAAGATTTTCTTACTTCGTATTCTTCGCGCAATCTTTCCGCCTTTGCGGTAAAACGAACTCCGCTTAAGCGGAACTAATTCGTGTGAGTTCGTGCATCGCGATGCTTCGTGACGTTGTTAAATAAATCCGTCTGTCATTCCCATTAGATCTGTGAACATCTGTGTGATCTGTGGCTCAGAAGCCATCAGATTTCAGATATCAGCCGATAGAAAAATTCACCTACTTGCGACTTCGGCTCCGCTCAGTCTCCAGATATAATCTTTCTGAAAAAATCTTGGCGTCCTTTGCGCAATCTTTCCGCCTTTGCGGTAAAACCAATTCCGCTGTAGCGGAACTAATTCGTGGAAATTAGTGTATCACGATGCTTCGTGACGTGGCAAAAACCTTGGCGTGCTTTGCGCAATCTTCGCGCTTTTGCGGTAAAACTCTAAACTTGCACCATGAAATTTGAACGACTACTTATTGAGGCTTCTTTGAAAGCTGGCGAAGAAATTTTGAAGATTTATGCACAAGATTTTGATGTGGAAACCAAGTCTGACGAGAGTCCGCTTACACAAGCAGATAAGAACGCCCACTTAGCAATCGTTTCGTTTTTAGAGCAAACGGGTTTGCCCATCTTAAGTGAAGAAGGCAAACACATGGATTTTTCTGAACGCAAAAGCTGGAATCAATTCTGGCTGGTAGATCCGCTTGATGGAACCAAAGAATTTGTAAAGAAAAACGGTGAGTTCACGGTAAACATAGCCTTGATTGAAAACGGATTGCCTGTTTATGGAATTATCTACGCACCTGTTTTGAAAAAGCTTTTTGTGGGAAATGTAGGCACCGAAGCTTGGGTGGCGAATGATGTTGAGCCAACTACTCCAATCGAGCAAATATTAGCCAACAAAACGGCTATTCCCGTTTCAAAACCAGAGCAGCCTTACATCGTAGTGGCAAGCCGCAGTCATTTTAGTGATGAGACAAAGGTGTTTGTAGAGGAACTTAAACAGACCAAAGGCGAAGTAGATTTTGCTTCGATGGGTTCTAGTTTGAAAATTTGTTTAGTTGCCGAAGGCAAGGCAGATATTTATCCTCGTTTTGGGCCAACCATGGAGTGGGACACAGCAGCTGGCCATGCCATCGCAAAAGCTGCGGGCAAAATGGTAACCGATCACACCACTGGTGAAGAAATGCGCTACAACAAAGAGAACCTCCTGAACAATTGGTTTATTGTTGAGTAAATATTTCTTAGTAATAAAACCTTACTAAACTTTTCTTACTAAGATTTATTTACCTTCGTCATCATGAATGATGATAAGGACAACCTGTTTCCAGTACTGAATTATTATGGTCCTGATTTTTTTTGCGACCGACAAAATGAGACTGCGCAATTATCAAGTGCACTTAAAAATGGCCGAAACACTGTGGTTTTGGCACCGCGTAGGTTTGGGAAAACAGGATTGATTAAACATGTTTTTCATAAACTGAAGTCGGAAGACAAAGACTGTATTACCGTCTTCGTTGATATTTATTCAGCAAAAAGCATGGCCGATTTTAACAGCATTTTTTTGAATGCTGTAACTGAAGCAATCGCTCCGAGCAAAGGCGTTTTAGAAACCATATCAATGTTCTTTAAAACGCTAAGGCCAAACGTGAGTTTCGATCCTTTTACAGGAATGCCAAATGTTAGCCTAACCCATGAATCTTCTCAAAAAACGGAAAGTGATTTGGGTGAAATATTAAGGACTTTGGATTCGATTGGTAAAAAGGTTTTTGTTGCTATTGATGAATTTCAACAAATAGAAGAGTTTCCAGAAAATGCGGATGCCATCTTAAGAACACATGTTCAAAGTTGTAAAAACATAAGTTTCATTTTCAGCGGAAGTCAAAAACATTTGTTGTTCCCAATTTTTTCTGATGGGAAAAGACCATTCTACGCAAGTACTGATTTTCTGAATCTTCAAAAAATAGATCGGGATATTTATATTCAATTTATTGTTGCGCAGTTTTCTAAGAAACAAAAACAGATTGCCGTTGAGCAAGCCCAGTTTATCGTTGATTGGTGCCGAGTGCACACCTATTATGTGCAAGTTATTTGCAATAAATTAGATGCTTTGAATGAAAAAGAGTTGGATCATCAACTTATAGTAGATGTAATGACCGACACCATAAGAGAACAAGACGCAGTAATGTCAAGCATCAAAGCTATGCTGCCAGTAAATCAATGGCAACTCTTTGAAGCCATTTGCTTAGAAGATGAGATCAGCAGCTACACTTCCCGCGATTTTATCCAAAAGCATCGTTTGGCTTCTTCAGCGGCAATTGTCAATTCGCTTAAAGCGCTGGAGCAAAAAGAAATGATTTATTTATCCGGAGTAAATCCTGAGACCAATAAAGGTATCTACGAGGCATACAATGTGTTTTTTGGCAAATGGGTGAAACACCGCAAAGCAATTTCGTTCAGTTAGTCTAAATAATTTTTCCATCCTTCATTCGGATGATTTTCTCAGCACGTTCGCCTACTTCTTCTTCGTGGGTTACCATAATAATGGTGTTTCCAGCTCGATGCAATTCATCAAAAAGATCAAGGATTTCTAGCGTAGTTGTGCTGTCTAGGTTTCCCGTTGGTTCGTCAGCAAGCAAAATGGCTGGGTTGTTTACCAAAGCGCGCGCTATGGCTACACGCTGACGCTGACCGCCAGACAATTCATTCGGTTTGTGGTGCATTCTATCGCCAAGCCCTACTTTTTCTAATACAGCTGTTGCGCGTTGGGTGCGCTCAGTTTTGTCTTTGCCGGCATATATCAATGGCAACGCAACATTGTCAAGCGCAGTGTATTTTGGCAATAAGTTGAAGGTTTGAAAAATGAAACCTATTTTCTCGTTTCTGATGTCTGCAAGTTCTTCGTCATTGGCATGACTCACGTTTTTGCCATCGAGCAAATAAGTGCCAACGGTTGGCACATCTAAGCAACCAAGAATATTCATCAAGGTAGATTTTCCCGAACCAGACGCGCCCATAAGTGCGATAAATTCTCCTTGCTTGATATCGAAGGTTAAGCCTTTCAACACTTCAACACTGAAATTTCCTGTGTGGTAAGTCTTGCCAATATTTTCCAATGCTAATAAAGTTTTACTCATTTTACTGCGATTGGAGTGTTTGACTTAAAGTCGAAATGGGTCAACTTTCGTATTTCATAATAGGCGGTCCAATAATCTCGCAAAGCATTGATGTAATCCATGCGCGCAGTGGTTTTTCGGGTAACCGCTTGGTTCAGTTCAAGCAAATCTATTTTGCCAATCATAAAGCGTTGGCGCGTTACTAAGTAGCCTTTGTTGGCCACTTCATCTGCTTTTCTGGCAATAGCCACTTGCGTTTGCAACACCGTGAAATTACTGATGCGCTCAAAAATCATTTGCTCTAAAGCTTGCTGCTGCAACTGAAGATCATAGGCCACAATTTCTTGATTTATTTTGGCGCGTTGTGTTTGTTTTTGGTTGTAACCAAATTGGTAAATGGGCACATCTAAATCCAGCACCACCAATTGTCGGTCTTGTTGGTTTGCAAGTGCTGCATTTACGTCAGCGCCACTATTTGTTAAACCATAAGTAGCAAACAAATTCACCGTTGGGCTATTGTTTGATCGAGCTCGAGCAACTTCGCGCTCAGCGGCAATCAATTGCATTTCGTAGCTATCATAAGTGCTCATGCTCTCTTGCGCCAACAAAATCGCCTTGTCAATAGGGATGTTGATTTCTTCCAAATTAGTGTCTAGCGTAGGCGATCTGTCAAGCAATTGATCCACCATAAACTGCTCTAAGCGCATTTTACTCAACGTGAGTTGCAGATCGGTTTGCTTTACTTGAATGTTTGAGTTCAACGAGTTTAACTCAGCTTGAAGCAAATCGTTTTCCGCAATTTTCCCCATTTCATATCGCCCTTTCGAAATCTGGTAAATAGTGTCGTTATGGTTTCTGAAATTTTTTGCTAGCTCAAATTGCGCTTCCGCGGAAAGCC
>Ga0100380_10006065_pt1 | contig 12371 bp, 10 predicted proteins | sample CryGeymeta201504_FD_80417 | JGI IMG/M metagenome (GOLD analysis project Ga0100380, IMG submission 80417) | Groundwater microbial communities from Crystal Geyser aquifers in Utah, USA - Crystal Geyser metaG 2015-04 | ecosystem: Environmental > Aquatic > Deep subsurface > Groundwater | place... | reverse complement strand
AGTTGATCACAACCGGACCACACCCTCCATGGAGGAGGATAGGATCTACTATTTAAATTGGGTGACACGCACCCGGGGTTTGAGTTACAATTGGTGGGTTGTGGAAGTTGGAGGATTTGGTTTGTTATAAAAAATTTCCCAGGGGCTCCATGCCCCACCAATAGTCAATCTGCAGTCAGGGCTGTATTGTAACTCCTCTTCGTCAAAATAGACTGATACGTATTGATCCAACACCTCATAACTTGTAATAGACTACTAGTAGTAGTCTACTCGGAGTAGTAGCTAGCTGCACTCTTCGAAGACTGGAAAGATCTTTGCAGAGAACGAAAGCTCCCAACTCTACTGGACTCGAATGATTCACAGTTAATTTTTGCTTTAACCCTTTTAAAAAAATTCTATTGAACCCGACACTCAGCATGCCCGGGTGATCTATATCTCAAAGAAAGCTAATGATCATCACCGAAAAAAATCCTTCATCGCAACGACGAGGAGCAACCAACAACAAACAAAGAGAAAGAGACGACATTAAACACCACTACTTGATGAGTATCAGCATCAATAATAAAAACCAAAGCAACAGGAACATTATCAACATCACAATTCCTTTGCCAATCGGAAATATCTACCAAGATACACTAACAACAACAACAACCGACCAAGTCTAAAACCATTAAAACAAAACGAAACGAAACGAAACCACGTACACACACACACATACACATACACAAATATCAAATATATACCATATAAAATGGCCGCCACCAGCACCATGATGACCATTGATGATCCACTCCAACCCCAAACGGTTGCTACTGCTTCTGGATGGATTGCTCTTTTACAAGAAGATGATCTGACTCTAAAGTCGCACGCGCTCGGAAAGCTATTGGATTGTGTCGATACCTTGTGGCACGAAGTGGCCGAATGTTTGCCAGATTTGGAAGCCATTGCGGAAGATCTCGAGGCACCCAACGAAATGCGACAGCGTGCTGCTGCTGTGGCATCGCGCGTCTTCTTTCATTTGGAAGAACCGACGCAAGCACTGCGATTGGCACTGGACGCGGGTCTCGAACATTTTGATGTATCCCAGGCCTCTACGAGTCCGTACGTGGAACGGTTAGTAGCAGCTGCGCTCGATGCGTACGTACAGGAACGCCGTCGATTGCTGGCCGAAAAAGGAGGAGATGAAGATATCGTCATGTCCCAATCGTCTCCCGCGGCACCGAAACGTATTTCTATAAGTGGCAGCAAAAAGTCACAAACAGCCCTCACGGCCGAAGAGGTTGGACTTCCCATGGAACAACTGCAAGCCCTGGTACATCGTCTCTTGGAATCGTGTTGTGAGTCTGGGAAATTTGATCACGCCTTGGGCATTGCATTGGAAGCTCGAGAAACGGACAAGGTACGAGATATCCTCAAGGCCAGTAACTCGGATGCGGCTCTGCTGAAATATGCACTCAGTTCCTGTGTCAAGGTCGTCCAATCCAAGTCGTTTCGACAAGAAGCACTGGCTGTCGTTGCCGAATGTCTCCAAACGATTTTGGATGGGCAACAACAAAAAGACGATGCTACCGCTGCCGCAACTGAGAAAACGGCTGCCTATGATTTGATTTTGGTGTACCAACTCCTCGGGCAGGCCCCTCCCGTAGCGGCCGTTCTGACCAAACTGATTCAAGGATCGGAAGATGATTTCTTACTGGCATTGCAACTCTCGTTTGATTTAATGGACACTGGTAATCAAGCCTTTGTTAATCGTGTGTCCGATGGTATGAAAGAAGCAAGCGATAACACGGACGAGAGTGATGAAGCCCTCAAGTCGCGTTGGGAACGCATTACCAAGGTACTCACTGGTGGATTCCCATCCGAGTTGGCTTTATCCTTTTTGCACAAGCATTCCAAGGCCGATCGATTGATTATGGAAAACTTGAAAAAATCTCTCGAAGAACGAGGTAGCGGAGGACGGTCGTCCGTGCTCCACAATGCGGCAGTCATGACGCACAGTTATTTGTATGCCGGAACCACGAACGATTCCTTCTTGCGAGATTACTTGGACTGGATGAAAAAGGCGTCCAATTGGTACGTAAAAGCCTTGTATACGTGCATGCGTCTGTATTAAAAAAATAAACTGATCACGTGCCTTCATTTTTGAAATGTTTTTCGACTGTGAATTAATAGGGCTAAATTCTCGGCCACGGCATCCTTGGGAGTGATTCACGCCTCGCACGTTACAGAAGCCATGCATCTGTTACAACCATACCTTCCAGCGAATCCCAATGGAGAAGGCGACGATGCAGGTACTCCTGTTTCTCCTACTGGTGGCTACGCTGAGGGTGGATCGCTTTATGCGCTTGGATTGATCCACGGATCTCAGGCAGGAACATCGGCTGACAAACGAAACGAAGCCACCGAGTTTTTGCGAAATCACTTGCGAGCCTCGCACGCCAACGAAGTCATTAGTCACGGGGCAGCGCTCGGTGTCGGATTGACCGCCGCAGGGCAAGCCAATCTGACCATTGTCAATGAATTGAAGGACTTGTTGGATACAGATTCTGCCGTTGCTGGCGAAGCTGCTGGGATTGCCATTGGTATGGTTTTGGTCGGAACAGGCGCCGGGAATACACACAACTCGCTGCCTGCCCAGGATAAGGAAGAACTTATGGAAGTTGTCACTGAACTAAAAAATTATGCTCGCGAAACACAACACGAAAAAATTATTCGTGGAATCTCCATGGGTCTGGCCCTGATGAATTTTGGCCAAGAAGAAAATGCTGATGCCTTGATTGAGGAGCTGCGCAGTGACCGTGATCCCGTCTTGCGATACGGAGCTCAGTATGCATTGGCCCTCGCCTATTGCGGAACTGGGTCCAACAAAGCAATTCGCATCTTGTTGCACACAGCTGTGAGTGATGTCAGCGATGATGTTCGAATGGCGTCCGTTATTGGACTGGCCTTTGTGCTTTACAAGACTCCTGAACGGGTGCCTTTGCTGGTCAAACTTTTATTGGAGAGTTTCAACCCTCACGTTCGATACGCTAGCTGTATCGCCGTCGGTATCGCCATGGCGGGAACCGGCGACTCGGAGAGTATTGCCATGCTTGAACCAATTCTAGATGATATGACAGATTACGTTCGACAGGGGGCTCTAGTTGGTACGGCCTTGATTTACATGCAGCAGAGCGATAGCTGTAACGGCCGAAAAATTCGCACGTTTCGAGAGAAGCTCTCGAATATCATCAGTGAAAAGCATCAAAGCACATTGACCAAGATGGGCGCCATCATGTCCACTGGTATTATGGATGCTGGTGGCCGCAACTGCTCCTTATCACTTGGTTCTAAAAACGGGTTTACCAAGATGCCGAGTGCCGTTGGAGTTGCTCTTTGGTTGCAGCACTGGCACTGGTATCCTATGATGCACATGTTCAGTCTGGCATTGACTCCAACCTATACAATTGGGTTGAACAAGGTGTGTTATTTTTGTTTTTGTATGCTTTTCTGTTGCTGCAATAGTGGCTAACCCAGCCTTAACTTTTTCTCCTACAGGACTTTAATTATCCCAAAAAGTACGAAATCCAATGCAATTCCAAGCCGAGCGTTTTCAATTACCCCAAGAAGCTCGAGGAGAAGAAAGAGGAGAAGAAAAAGCGTGTCGAAACTGTCACACTCTCAACAACAGCCAAAGAGAAAGCCCGCCAAGCTCGAAAGAAAGCAAAGGAGGGCGGCGAAAGTTCGGCCATGGAAATTGACGGCAAGGACGACGACAAAGAGAAGAAGGAGGCCGACGCTATGGATGTTGATGACAAGGAAGGGGAAGCGGAAGAAAAGAAGCCTGCCAAGAAGAAGCGAGAGCCAGAACCAACGTCTTTCCGAATCAGCAATCCCGCCCGAATCACTGTTAAGCAGTCGGAAGTTTGTGAGTTTGATCTTTCTCAGCGCTACCGTCCCATTCGTGCGGAGGAAAAGCCCTTTGGCGTCACCATTCTGACCGACAGCACTCCTGGGGAAGAGGAGGACCTTGGAGCTGTGAAGGCCCCGTCTTTGGAACCGGAAGGTGAGACAGCACCACCCGAGCCATTCGAGTGGATCCCTCCTGCAGCACCAACACCATCGACAGCCTCGGCAGAAAAGGACGCGTCCAAAGATAGCGATGCTATGGATACCAGCGACGACAAGCCCGCTGCTGAAAGCAAACCAGAATGATCATCTTACGCAGACCATTAATATCATTTATTTGTAACAGCAGCCAGCATCGTATGCATTCTCACGTTGTTAATAATCTAGTCTGTAGAGTCTTATTTCGCCCGTGTCCTGACCGCAGCAATGTTGTCACAACTCCTAATACTACCTACAATTGTGACAGCATGCACTACTAGCGTTGAAATTTCCCTATCCACGTAACTTATAAAAAAAGATATATTATGATAGTTCTTCCGACATATAACCGTCGTGCTGTCTGCGGATGTCCCAATAGTAGGTGTGACCAGATTTGACAGCGCCGTAACACCTGCTCTTATGCACTTGGTGCTCGAGGACTGCTGGAACGGGCACAGGTTGATACTCTGCTACTGGACGTTGATCTCAAGAGTTTCCCCAAATCCGAATGAACCAATTGATATCTTTTTTGCAATCCATGACATTGGGTTTGAATCATATCTTCTTGCTTATCAAGTTCGTGCTGAATGATGCTGTTCTTGGCTTGCGGTCCCGGCGGCAACAAGGCCAGTGATTGCATCTTGCTGGGATGCATGGTACGATACAAGTGTTGGTACGATGCGTCATCTTTCCTTGACGGCCGAACGTTGGGATCATATCGCTGTTGTAATCCATGGATTCGTTGTTGCATATTCGCCATGGAGATTAACTTGTTAGGATGAGTCGTACGATAGCAATAATCCTGGTCTACATTGGTAACAGCACGATGTTTTCCGTGTTGTTTCATCCTCTCAAGTCGTGCCTCTTTCTTTTGAAGAGCAACGGCCCTTTTGGAGTGGATGCCTCGGTATTCGGGTTGGTACTTGTTGTCTGGACCAGTTGAAGGAAACTTGGTTGACGCGTGACCGTACGGTTGTTTCCGCATCATTTCGCCTCGGTGGAGATCTGTGGGGTTTCTGGTTTCTGACGACAAAGACGAGGCCGCATATCGTCGAAGTCCTCTGATCCGTGTTTGCATCTTGTGCAAATTGGTAGGTTCTTCATTTTGGAGGCGGTACTCTTCACCTGTCACTGATCTAGGTAGCCGTCCAGCATGGTGACAGCTGGCTTCACGTGTCTGATGAGACGTGGTGTTCTCGTGGAGATACATTCGAAGGGCCGTTGTCAAAGGAAATGTGAAGGTACTCGTATTGGTAAGCTCTTGAATTATATCCTTCCCAAATGGAATATCGTTGCGGTTCATGGTGGGGTCGGTTAAAGTTGTGATGCTTTTATTATAATGATTGTGAACGATCATTCGTTTTCCTTCTGTTTTACGTCGTTTGTTTTTGGACTGCCGTGGAGGTTTTGAGTGTTCGTTTTTATGAAGGAAGGTTGGTTCTACTTCTTCAGACCTGCAAAAGTCATTATCTGAATCGTGTAGATTAGTCTACTCTTCAGCTTCCTTGAATACATTTTTTGTTAAGAAAAGAATTGATGAATCTCAATTGGACTGATGAGTGTTGAATCACCCAGTTCACCTCACACGTGTGTGCAATACCAGGTGAATTTTCATTACCTGGTACCAGTACCATGTACTAACTGGTAACTTGGCACGATAGGTTCCGTCGAGTTATTCCCTCATAAGATGCTTTCTATTCACGATGGATGCCGAATCAACATCAACAGTTCACAACCCAGGATGTCACCAATCTTTTCACTGGTACATTCAGATGGCACCACGAGTACTAGCTGGTCTCAATAATACTTAACTGGTAGAGAGCTGCTTTGAATTTATTGGTTTTCAATACTGGTCCGCCAACATGCCAAAAATAAGACAGAACCCACCAAAAAACAGAGACTTATGACCGGAGGTGCAACTCTTCAAACAATCCAGATGACCAACATCATCACCTTTGTTTCAGGATCTCATTGGAATTACGCAATAGTACTCGTAGAAGCCAATCGTGCACACGGAGTTTAATTTCAGGTTTTGTTGTCGTGTCCAGAATTATTATTAGCGCGATTCTATTGTCCTCCCCATCCTATTCAATCTTGTTTCATATACTACTGTTCTCTGCAATTATTGCCAGACTTTTGCCTATTGAGATACTGTAACTCTGTAGTTTTTTTTTAACCTCGCTTTAAAGGTCGAAGTGTCAAAGCCAGCCTACTACTACTAGGTGTGGTAGTAGGCTGCACCAATCAAGTCGTCTCGCCATCAGTATGAAAAGTTCTACTAGCTAGTAGTAGGTATTGCATACATACAGTCGCTTTACTAGTACTACTCTCTTGGCAGTAGTGGTCTTATCGAACAAACGTTGCCCTTTTGTGGACAGTGTGGCAATTTATGCGCCAGTCGTGACATTTCGCGATCAAAAACCACTCCAGTAGCTGAGAAATTTTCAAAAGAGAAATTTATGCTCTGAAGTAGTGGTGCTGGGCGCCACGTACCTTGCTTCGAACATGGCAGCCACAGCGTCAAACACACACGAATGCTTCTAACTAGTAGACCAACGTGTAGTGTAGTTTATGTTGGTAGAAACACGCTTTCAGGGGACTCTCAAAGAACCAGTCCTTCTTAGTTTCAGTCTTCAACAAATAATAACAACTACTCCCTCTGGAATCCAACTGTTTCTGGGCAGGTGGTCACGAAAAAATCGACTACCTGTCAGAGTCTCCCTCGGATCTCTCATTTTTGGGCAACCCTATAAAGTATAAAGTGTTGGAGGTCACACCCTCATTATCGTTGTACTCTTCTGTCTAATTCTTGTCACCGTCGCAACCCTTGCTGCTTTTTCCGAAGACCATTGTCTTTGCCTTGGCGGCAACCTTTGTCATGAGACCAGAGAAGAAAGCTTGACGCGTCTCATTGGCGAGACGTATCTTCTCCTCAAATTCTTTTTCGCGACGATCATTGGTGACCATGTGAGAACGAATGTAGGTTTCGGTACCTACAACCTGAGATTCCATTTCTTCGTGTATGTCAACTACAAGATTAACAACGCCCTGAATCTTTTGTTTCCATTCGGTTTGAGCAATTTGGCGTGTTTGAGTAAAACGAGCATGTGAATCCTCCAATCGCTGCTGACCGTCCAGGTAGCGATTGGCAGTTTTCGCACGCTTGATATTGGAGTCGTGCAAAATATCATTCCAAAGTTTCGCTTCTTCCTCTTCATCACTTTGGTTGCTTTTCGGGTTGCCAGTGTTGTCTTTGTCTTGGCGAGTCAGATCGCCCATTGCCTACAGAAGAATGAAAAAAGGAACAAAGAAAGGTACTAGTGAGAACTTCGGAACACAGTCGATGGTGCACCCCACCAGAAACACATCACATGAGATTCTACAAGCTTACATTGCTGGCCTCCATGTCCATCGACGGATGCTCGTCCATGGTTTTGACAATCAACGTTTGAAAAGCCAGCTTGCTTTTGCGATCCGCCTCCGTCAAACTCTGAAGACATTTTTCGCGACGGGTATGACTGTCCAACAGATGCGTTTTGCACTTGTCGGAAACTTCCACTACCGAACGATGAAACTTGGATTGAATTTGGGAGACCAAATCGTGAACGACCAGTTGCAGATTGTCGTTCATGCCCGTTGTATACGTATTCAGTGCGCGTTCGAGTTTGTCATTGGCAGCCTTCCAACGATTTTGGGAATTGAGAAAGGTAGTCAAACCTTCGACGCCTTCAAAGTGTTCCTTTTTGGAGAGAAGAAAGTTAGCCCACAATTGATCGTCCTGATTCTCTTCTTCGTCGCCTTGAACGTCCTCTGCGTCGTCATTGTTTTTGCTGGCGTTGTTGTTGGAGTGAATGTCGTCTTGTTGTTTTTCCTGTTCGTCGCCACCTTTCTTGGCACCGAATCCGGTAGGCGCCTACGCATGTGCAATCAAAAAAGGAGGTATGATGCTAAGAGCAAAGCCAGGAAAACAGAATCACCAACAAAGAACATCAAACAGAAGCAAACAAGAATCTAACTACCGCAGCGTACCTTAAATAGCTCGTCGTCGTGATTGTACATTTCCGCTGTCATATCGGTGCCTGTGTTCAACACTTCTGGCGAGAAGATGGACTTCGAACTATGCTTTGACTTGAAATCGGACGACAAGGCCAATTCCTTTTGTTTCTTGGCGGGATGAGGAGTACGACGATGAACGACACCGCCAGCATTGTCGTCGTCGTCGTTTTCATCGCCGTTCAGTGCAAATCCGACCATGCGCTTATTGTGAGATGGAGGCGCATTCTCCTTGTTGTTCCGGCAATCATATGCGTTATGGGAAGTAATACTCATGGCTGTGATTTTTAGGATTATTGTAATGCTTGATTTGAATCTGTTGTTGTGTTTGATTGTTTCGTTGAAAAAAGTGAAGCGACGATTTTTTGCTCCAGGTTTTAATCTCGTTCGTGATTCAAATATTCCCATCCTTCAGAATTGAAATAATGCCACGTACGAGAGGATATTCTCGCTCACGTCTTGCATTTTTCACCTTACAATTAATTATTGATCCTCTCACTTCCAATAATTGAATTTCCCACCACCAAGAGGATACCTTTTTCATAAAAATATTCAATACAATAATACTACTACTTACTACTGTACCCGGAGTATTAAATTTATAATCGAAAGTGACCTGGTCATCCTTTTGCTGTTTCAACAGTATTAATTAGACGTTCCAGTATCGACAGAGGATGGCATCTTCAGCGACGATGAGGAATGGCGCCAGCGCGCTCCTGAGAAACTCAAGCCCTTTCAGGAATTTCCTCAGCAATCATTCTAGACAAACCATAATACCACAGCAGACACAGAGGTCTGTCTCAACACTTATACTGTTACGACACGGTCAATCCCAATGGAACGGTCCCAAAGCCCGTTTTACGGGCTGGTGCGATATCCCCTTGACCGTTCGAGGTCGCGTCGAGGCTGTTGCAGCAGGACAATTGATGCGATCTCGTGGCTTCAAGGCCAATCGAGTCTGTGTCGCCTTTACGTCGGAATTGCAACGGGCCTACGAAACCTGTGAATTGTCACTGGCGAGCATGGCCGGTCACGAACAAGATAGCTGGTCCAGTGAAAGGATCCGACGAGACTGGCGATTGAACGAACGACACTACGGTGCTGTGCAAGGAAAATTCAAAAATGATCCCGAATTGCAACAACAATTTGGTCAAGACACGTTGCGATTTTGGAGACGATCCTTGCACGGGAAGGCTCCTCCCATGAAGCCAGATCACGAATACTATCAACCGCCGCCGATGCCCTTGACGGAATCCCTCTGGGATTGTCAACAGCGAGTCTTGAGCTGTTGGGAAGATTCCATTGCCCCGGCACTTTTTGATGAAGAGGGCCTGCCCATTCCTCCGGACGATCGCACGATTATTGTAGTGGCACACGCCAATACCATTCGATCATTGATGGCACATTTTGATGATGTCGACGAAGATTTGATCAGTAAACTTTACGTTCCCAATTCGGTGCCCATTTTGTATCGGTTCGATCGATCCAAGTCCTGTCGGACGCCCATTTCTCTCAAACTGTCGTCAGCTCACGGGGAGTCCCACGCTCGTTGGATGATTTCCACACAAAATCATGCGGCCGTGAGCGAAGCCATCCAAGAGGGTGGGACTTTAACGAGGGCATTGTTTGATGCTATTGGAAGTAATGACTTTACAGAACCAACGAAATTAGAAATCACAGGAGCAGAATTGGAAGCGGGCGTTCGAGAACTCATGAAGGACACTGTCATTACGGACTGTGTAGTAGTTGGCGTCGCTAAACAAATTGCCCGGTAAGAACGACCAAATCAATGGAGTAATACGATGCTATTTGAACGATCATGAATGTATCGTTTTTTGCTTACACTAAGGATTTTTTATTTTTAGGGAAATTGGGCCCGATGAAACAATAACTTTTGCAGAGTTTGAGCGGAGAGCCCAGGCTGGCTATGAAGGTTTGGAATTTAGGCGATTGAATGAAGGAGATATAGTTGTGACAGACAAAGAAGATTATGAATGGTATTAACAATAAAAAATCTCGAGCACTGAGCTATGCATACTGAAGGACGACCATGCTGGACGAGATACAGAAAGATTTTTTTAGTATACATATTTTGAATTCTGAAACCAATTTTCCTTGTATGGCGCGCTGTGGTTTGCTACCAGGTAGCATTCACGTTGAGGTGAAATCATCATCTTTTCCAAGACTTTCAGTAGACTACTACTTCGTGGTGGAAGATGGCTCCACTTCAACCAGACTGCGAGACGTCCCCTAACCGAACACTTATAATCCTAGATATATCAAATCATTGAGCTGCTGGGGCTAATACTATTTGAGTGCGTACGGTAGGTATTCAACTACTAAAACTAGAGTAGAGTCTACTACGGCACTTGAAACTTGATTCGATTTCGCATCGGAGTATTGGAGTACCCGAATGTTATCCTGCCCGGGTGGATACTGTTTGCCACTTCAGTTAACGCAACCGTTTACGGGCGTTATTAGCATTGGAAATCGCCAAAAATCGACGGAGCAATAATATTACACAACATAGCTTAACCAATAAAATAGCGGAAGACGGCACCATGGCACCAGGATCAGCGCAAAAACAAAGAGATTACGACTACCTCTTCAAATTAGTGCTCATCGGAGACAGTGGAGTTGGAAAGTCGTGCTTATTGCTGAGATTTGCGGTAAGTTCTCAGTAGGTTGTTTAGTTGGTGCTCCAATTTGGTATCCTCCTTCGAGAGATCATCTCTTGCGTGATTGAATCGCTGTTTGGTCGGTTTTTGAGATATGTTTTGTGTTCGTTCTCTCAAATAAGTTATCTTATCTTTTATTGTTCACTTAACCCGTTACCCCCTGTACCCTACCTTTGACACGATAAACATACTACTATTTCAAAAGGACGATGCATTTACGGAATCATATATTTCGACCATTGGAGTGGACTTTCGTTTCCGCACCGTCAAAATTGATGGCAAGACGGTGAAACTTCAAATTTGGGACACGGCCGGACAAGAACGCTTTCGTACTATTACATCTGCCTACTACCGTGGAGCCGACGGCATTATTATGGTGTACGATACTACCAATGCAGAATCGTTCGATCACGTCAATGATTGGTTAAAAGAAGTGAATCGGTACGCTGCCGAAAAGACAGTCAAACTATTAGTGGGAAACAAATGCGACCGGACAGCCGATAAGGCCGTCACAGAAGAACAAGCCAAGGAATTTGCCGACGAATTGGGAATTGCCGTACTGGAGACGAGTGCCAAATCCTCCAAAAACGTGGAAGAAGCGTTTTTGACCATGGCGGGTGAACTGGTTCGACAGCGTGCAGCATCAGGCAACAACGGAAATGACAGCAAAAAGGAAGGTATTGATTTGAACAATACTGGTAAAGAGGGGATGCTTAAAAAGTGTTGTTGAATTTGTCAAATTTGTCAATGAACCTGTATGCTCGAGTTTGTGCAGTGTATTCAGAGCAGCAGCCAAAGAACAACCGTCCAAAAGGAAATTTAAACAATCAGCATTCTTAATTTCAGATTTTGGAATGGAGTCCCCTTCTCCAATAATCCAGCAACACCCCGCAACTGACTGGAATATATTATTAGTCCATGCATCAAACGATACCCAGTAGAGATAGTACTAGTACTAGTAATACCTGGGTCAAATTATATAGGATCAAAAAACACTTTATAAGTACTGGGGATAACAAACATGTTTATCCCCATCAAAGAAAACTTTTCCCAGTACCATCAGTACTCCATAGACAAGAGTGTTGAAACCTTGCCACCTCCACAACAATCGAAAAGTGTACAGCAGTACCGGAGGATCGTCGTAATTGATTTGCAACAATTCAATCTTGATATCTTTCCATAACTCGTGGGAAAGGTTGACATTCAAGTACTTACTCCGTTGTTGGATAATGGGTTGCGTGTTTTGTTGCTGTTTTGTGTGAATTCTTTTTGGGTCGTTGTTGCAATGGGACGATGGAACAATGACGTGAAAGGGAATCATGAACCGGGATAGACAAACATTAAGGGTCATGAGGAGAAAGGACAAGCCCAGAGCCGACAAAGGAACAGCACCACCACTGGTCGTCATCAAGAGAGGAATGGTCCATAAATGATGTGTGCAGGTAACACGAGAGGACCAGCTCGTCTGAGGCCAGGTGAGATACTTGGCCACACCGACCACGAATTTACCGCTTGAGATGTTTGTGAGTTTTTATCGATGAATCTGAAAACGTT
>Ga0100380_10006062_pt1 | contig 12374 bp, 10 predicted proteins | sample CryGeymeta201504_FD_80417 | JGI IMG/M metagenome (GOLD analysis project Ga0100380, IMG submission 80417) | Groundwater microbial communities from Crystal Geyser aquifers in Utah, USA - Crystal Geyser metaG 2015-04 | ecosystem: Environmental > Aquatic > Deep subsurface > Groundwater | place... | reverse complement strand
GTCTCTCTCTATTAGGTCGTGTGCCTATGCTTACTCTGTATACACACACACACCACTAGTTTGCTCCTACTATTATCATAATATTCAATATTTACTCTTATGTCTCCACACTAGCTTTTTACGGACCACCAAGCTGTTGTATTCTGTCCCACCACCGGTAGAGCGAGCTACTATGAGTACTAGTAGTAGTAGCTACTACTAGGTCTACTACTAGTAGTAGTAGACTAGTAGGGCGGGTCTAGCTAGTAGGTCTACTAAAAGTATTGATGATTACTCTACTCGTATTTTCGTTCGTATTGTTCAGATAGTGACAGAGTAGTAAATAACCAGGAGATGACAAAGGGGCGCGAGTTCAGCGACTGTCGGCTAGGCAAGCTCAATTATTATTACTGCGTGTCGGAGCTACTCTCCAATCAAAGGACGGCTCAATAAAAACAATCGGGTCTTTACATCGTGGGAACAACCCAAGAACTGTTGAAATAAAAAAATGATACACCAGAGTGCAGGATTCTACTGTAATTGGGCCAGACATGAAATAAATAAATACTCTCATGAAAATTAAATGTCTAGCAAGAAAAAAGCAGTGGTCCCAATGTACAAAATTCTTTAGCGGATTCCAAATGCGGACGATTTCGACTGTTGCCACATTTTTTACGGGACAAATCTTGTCCAAATGGAAATAATAACAATATTGAAATATTATGTTGTTTTGATGAAATTTATAGTGCGCTCATTTTGTTTTTGTCTTGTAGTATTTAAGTAGAGTAGTACCTTTGTTGACTACAGAGTTCCTTTGTCTTTTTTTACTTTCGGTCTGCATACGTTCTACATTTTACTAGTACTAGTAGTCTACTACTACTAGTCCTGTCGTCCCTTGAGTTCCTTGGTAGTGACACCATCCTTGGTAATGATATGAACCACACCACCCCAACCACTAATAGCATCACGATCTACGGAACTCAAGAGTGATTGTGCCAATGTTTCAAACAGCGTATCTTGGTCCATATCGGGTTTGTACAACGATTCGCACATGCCGTGCAAATTACCAGTACAGGTACCACTGACAACAAAATCTTTGGCTGTCATGGTAGCTCCGATGAGATCCATGCCACTCAAGAACGGTTGATTCTTAGAATCCAATCCGGCCACAATGGGTTCAATAAAGTACGGTCCGAATCGCTTTTCGTACAACAGCTGACTGAGCAAATGCGAAAAGACTTCCGGCGTCATGTCTCGTTCTTCCTTGAGCTTGTACAGGCCCAATCGGAACTGTAATTCTTGGTGCAAGGTTTGAACATCCGTGGCTAGTCCAGCAAGTCCCACGAAGAGTTTGTCGTTCAGCTGAAAGACTTTTTGAAAATCACAAGCAATGGTCTGTAGTTGCACACCCAACCGTCGATCAGCAGCAATACCGACACAATCTTTACCTGCCATGGCAATCATGGCAGCACCATTGTACGCTAAAATAGACATGATGAATGAATGAATGAATGAATGAATGTTGTTGTTTGTTGTTCTATTGGGAGAAAAAACTGATTCAGTCAATTGATAACGTATCAGCACAAAACAGACTTTGTTGTTGTTGTTGTTGTTGTTGTGGTTGCTGTCGCGTGTAGAGTTTGGATGTAATAAGTTGGTTTTTATACTTTGTTGAATTGTGCTCTTGTTTGGTTTGTTGTCTTTGTTGCGCTGCAAGAGGCAAAGGATGCTCAGCGAACTGAGCCGAAAGATTCCGGAAAGTAATTGACCGGGTGGACCAAACTGACAATGTAAGCTCATATCCTGAAATCCATTATTTTTTAGTGTTGTTTTCCAACAAGAAACAAACAACACGACTTTTATTACTACTCTAGCGTAGATACCTCAGCAGCTCGAAGTCAAGTCTCTTGCATGTGTTCATAATAAACTCGAGAACAATTACCACAGACAAGCCTCCTTATTGATCTTACAGTCAAAGTATAGCAGCAGCAGCACAAAATGGGAACCTCATCGAAAAAGAAATCCACCAAAAAGGAAGCAGAAGCCACGAGCAGTACCGAAGCTGCCAATGTTCCCAATGTTTCCAATATTACTTCTACTGCAACTTCTACTAATACTACTAATACTACTGGTACAACCACAGCTCAACAACAACAACAACAACAAAAGTATGCAGCCTTAATACGCAATCCTGATAATATTGGTATGAATCGTAAGTCTCTCTTGACGGGAATGTACGGAAGTCGAGGAGAACGTATTCGTCATGTTGTGGCCAATGGTGCTTTGGCCATGCCCGTGGCATCGTTGGAATTGATGGAATCCTTTCGACCAACATTCACAACAACAACAGCAAGGGGTAATAACGATCAACAGCAGCAACAGCAGCAGGATACTGGTAAAAGCAGCAGCAAGAATAACAATAACAACCAAAAACGTAAACAACAACCAGCTGCTGCTGCTGCTGAAACCACTCCTGCGTTACCGGGGTTAGATTCTGTGATTCGTCCGACCCAAGATTTGACTCTGTCAAAAATTATCGTCACAGATGTTTTTCACAAGGCTTTTCCCGATCCCAATGATCCTGATGGACCGTCTCGGATTATGAGAACAGTAGCCATGAATCGGATCGTTCACAAGATGACCACCACTAACAGCAATGCTGCTGTTGCTGCTGCAGAGGACATTACCACAGATCTCGAACGCATTCGGGGTGGTGGTGACAGCAACGACGAGGAGAAACGGGTAGAGGAGAATACGACGGAAACGACAGCCAGTACCGTGAATGCTGCTGCTGGAGATATGAAAGCCGAAGGAATTGCTGCCGTCGAACCAACATCGGAGGCAGCAGCAAATATCGGTGCTGCTGGTACAACAACAACCATTCCAAACAATACAACGACTACGATGACACAAAGTATGGTGGATGCTGCAGCGGGAGATATGAAAGCTGAAGGTATTCCTGCCGTCGAACCCGCTTCGACCGCGGCCGTTGCGGCTGCCACAGGTACCAAAGATCCACAAGAAGTTGCTACTCAACCACAATCACAAGTATCGCTACCACAGGAGACGGCCACAACACCAGTTGCTACTGCTACTACTGTACCCGTTCCAGCACCTGCACCTACTACTACTACTACTACTGTTGCTGCACCAGTTCCAGCACCTTTACAACCGGCTCCAACGGCCATTCCAGCAACTCAAGCAACGGCTCCAGCTCCTGCGCCAGCACTTGTGGCTGCTCCAGCACCATCAGCACCCACTGCTACCCCAGTTTCTACAACCACCACTTCTACAATACAACCAAAACCTGTCGCCACCAATTCTACTTCTGTGACAGCTCCCTCAGCTCCAGCGTCTGGTGCTACTGATACTGCTACGTCTGCATCGTCTCGTCGAGCCTCTGTTTTGACACCTCTCGAAGCGGCCACAGACAAGGTCATACCTCTGGAAAAGACACCGACACCGCAATGGGAACAACATATTCCTGCGGCAAACGATGAAAATGCCACTGATCCTCAAGCCAAGACACCGAATCCAGACTGGTTTGATCCCACCGCTGCAAGTAACCTCGAACGGACCCTGCTTCCCGAATGGTTCGATGGCAGTGCGTCACACCGTACGCACGAAGCCTACCTCCAGGCCCGATCGACCATGATGCACATGTCTCAAAAGCTGGGAAATCGATACGTGACCAGTACCTTGGCACGCCGCAGCTTGCCGGGAGATGTGGGCAGCATCCATCGACTGCACAAATTTTTAACCCAGTACCTGTGGATCAACGAAGAGGGACGGAACGATTCGACTCCAACACCGGCGTCCTTACGAGTGCCACCACTGTTGGCTCCGAGTCTTGTTTGGACCGATCAACGCCGAGAAGCCTTGATTCAAGCAGTGCTACAACAACAACAACAACAACAACAACAGCAGCAGCAGGAGGAGGAAGAAACACAAGAACCGGCTATTAAAAAGCAAAAGATGAACGATGATGCCATGCAAATCGATACTTTCGTGCACAACGACGACGATGAGGAATTTTCATCCGCGGACATTGACTGGAAATCCATTGCGGAAAAAGTCGGCGCGAGCGAGGTAGAATGCGAGCGTGAGTTCTTGGCCATGCCTCTGGACGATGTTGCTGCTGCCAATACCGATCGACCGATCACTCCCGAGCCGTCCTCTGCAAGTGCCAGTACGTCTGCTGCTGCTGCTGTTGCAGCTACAGCCAACCGTCCCAAGGAATTGGCTCAAGAAGAATTCGTGCGATCCTTGGTGGAAGAATCCAATCCAGCAGCGATCAAGGCCGTCACAGACGCAGCCCTCAGGGTTGCCGGCCAAGATCTTCCCGGCGCACAACGAGCGGCACACTTGGGTTTGGTGGCACATGAAGCGATTCGAACAGCACAGGCCCACGAAGAAACCGTCTCACGACTCTTGTCCGAAATCATTGATCAGCGCATGAAGCAGCTTGAATGTCGAATGGCACTCATGGATGATTTAGAAGGAATGTTGGAAGCCGAGCGAGTAGCCTTGGAATTGGAACGTCGGGATCTGTACACGACGAGATGTCGCGATTGGTTTGGAGGTGGCACGTGAGCACAAATTTAAGTGCAAAGAACACCAGTAGTGCAGTAGCTTCGAGTAACACTTGTTGATTTAATTTTAATTTATTCTTACTGTTATTATTGATGCGACTATCTATGCTATGATTTGCTGGGTATCAGGTTGCTTGCGGCCCTCTTACTAGTCTTGCTCTTCCTTGATGGGAGTCATGCTGGTTGAAGATGCGGCAGACGACAGCTCGCCCCCTTCGGTTACCAACTCATTGGCAGTATTGAGGGCCTTGCGGTTGGAGTTGGGCTTGGCGCTGGCGCCGTCATTCGCCTTGGGACGAAAGACTGAAGCTATATTATTCTGGGGGACATTAGGATTGGTGATCTCTTCCTGCTTGAACGCCTGGAGACGTTGCAATGGCTGCTTCGCAATGTTCTGCGCCCAACTAGCGAAGGTGGACATCAAAGTACTCTGTTCTTCGGGCGGAGCGCCATGGATCATTTCGCGAACATGGTCATGTAAGCCATCCAAGTGAGTGCAAAAGCTTGCGGTAGTTGTCGCAGTGACGGAAGGCTCGTTGGGAAATTCCAAATGATCGAAACTTCCTCCGCTGTGAAGGGACATTTCTTCCATGGGTTCGTTTAAGAGAATTTCTTCCGTATCCATGATGGACATACCAGGATGATAAAATTTGTTTGGTGGTCCTCCGCTTGAACCTCCATGGTGGGTAACAGGATACGCCATATGAACCGGGCGGCCATATTGATGCTGGTGAAAATGTGAATCTTGACGCGAAAAGGCAGGGTATCCATAGTGACCTCTAGACATCTCCTCGCTCGAAACAGAAAATATCCCTCCAAGGGTTGGAAAGCCTTCAACATCTTTCTCCCCAAAAGGAACGAAGGCTTGGGAACCGAGAGCTGGCATGGGGGCGTTGAGCGAAGAAGACGGGCGACTGCCATTGAGCCGATGGGCTCGAGGGACAGTATCGATGGATCCCGGGGACGTACAATTCGAATAGCTTTCGGTTGACGATACCGTAATGGCAGGAGAAGTCATGTAAGGGTTGATCGTCGATCCCTTGGCGACGGAAAGCTTGCTTCGGGGACCTCTTGGAGCACGCCGAGGAGTGCGAGCGCCCCGCTTGGGGCGTTTTCCCTGGGGGGAGTAACTTTCGTCCGAGGTGGTAGTACCGCGCTTGGTCCCTCGAGGAATCTTCTCCTTTTCTCGATTGAGGGCACGCTTGCTAGAATGGTAGACATGGAGCAAACGAAACGTCTTGTCTTCCTGACCGTCTCGGTTGAACATGGTCCAAAGAGCACCACCCTTGCGGCTACTGTACTCCGGATCTCCCTTTGGATAACAATATCGTTGCTGGATTGCGGTTGGAACAGGGAACTGAGGACCGCTCAAACTCCATGGACAATTCTCTTCGGGGACATTCTCCATGATTAAATGTTTCAAATGAGGCGGAACACTGGAAACATCAATGGGGTTGCTCTTGTTGGCTTTCTTGTGGGGCTTAAGCAAAACATAGAGACCATCTATGGTGGATGAAATGTTAGAGAATAAGCGGCAAGCGGTGAGGCGGTCGATACAGTTGGGGAGGGTGAAACGTCATGGTCGAACAACAGCGACGGGATAATTTACCTTCAAACTCAAACGATGGCGGCGACAGTGCCAATCCAGTAGGGCCAATTGGAACGATCTGAAATTTAAGGCCGACAGGAGGTGCTTTGTTGTTGTGGATACATTCAAAGATGCTGCGGACGTCGTCATCGGAGAGTTTGCGAATTGTCGCCATCGTTCTTTCGTTGGTTTCGCTGATTTCGTTGATATTTTTTTTTGCTTGGCAGAGAACACGATTTGAGGATCAATCTTTCCAATTTATAAGTAAAAGTAATGTTGAATGAAGTCATGATATTGGAACTGATCTTGTCTCTACGCTCGTGTTGCTTCATCGTGTTGTCTCGGAGCGAAAAAAGCTGCAAAGGGACCCCCACTTTCATTACGAAATCAAATTTTGATTTTGAAACGATATCGTTTTTCAAATCAGAATGGGGTATCCACGCCAAAGCCACGGTTTTCTTCAGAGAGAAAGCAAATACCGCACGAGTAGGCAAGTCATCGCTATTGGAGTCAGTTTTCATTATTTATTTCTTTTCAATTTTTAAGATTATGCGCTTCACCAATCAAAAAGTGTTCTCAAGCCTGCACTACGACGAAGTCATACTACTGGGAGTGCTTTGATTAATCAACGCCATGATGCTGGAGGACGTTTACAAACGAGTGCTTTCCTACTACTTAAGGATTGAAAAATATAGAGATGTGCCAGCGATCATCTAAAGTCATTCATTGGCGTTGTGCATTCAGAAGTGCTTTGCCATCGTACGGTAACGAGTGAAATGCGCTCGTCTGAAGGCAATTCCAGACTTGAGCAGCAGTGTCATCAGAGTGGATTTTTCTCTCTCGCTTTCAGTTGTTGCAGGTGCAAACTGGCCGAAAATAGGCCGGCGGCTGTTGCGACCATAAACCACATTCCTCCTTCTGCATCCGACATTTCTTGGATCCATAATCACATCCCTTCTGCATCCGACATTTGTTGAACCATACTATTCGACAGGTTTCAACTACAGAATAATCGTGGACAGTATATAATATAGTGGCACCGCGAGAGGCACCGCGAGACTTCAGTGTCATGTCACGATACCTTCACGGCTGTTCTTTCTCCTCTACTGCTCAAAATCTATATTTGTGCTCTTGTGCCCATTTCTCAGCCAGCGATTCTACATAAGGTTTGAGCCATTTGGTAGCTCTTGGCATGGCACGGTTTGCAGTATAATCCACAATAAATTTGGGGAGCAGGGACGATACCTTCAATTCACAAAGCAGCCATACTCGTGAATAATCCTGTTGTCGTCCAATAAATTTGATGATCAAAAAAAAAGTGAGAATCAATAAAAAGTAAAGATTTCAGGTGACAAAAAAAAAACCCACCGACAAACATACAGGACTTCCCAAAAATCTTACCTCTCCTTTTCCGTCGGGATTCGATTCGACATACCATATACCAGTCGCATTTTGCAGTACAATATTGGTGCAATCGGGATCTAAATTAAACACCATGTAGTGTCCATCGGGATGCGGACGATAATTGTGAATGGCAGCAATGTTCAGTTTGAACTTGGACAAGACAAACTTGGCTCTAGAAACGGAGGGGATGCCGTAATGTCTGAGTTGTCGCGTCGATCCCTGTGGTAACGGTTTTTCCGCGTGATAGCCCGACGTCAGTTTGTCACTGGTAAACATTTCCATCGACCGGACCGTCTTGATTAGTTCTGGGTAGGCTTCAAAGTCCAACAAACACTCCCAGGTCACGTAGGCAGGTGCCTTGACGTCGACCACGACAAATCCGGAACCTTCTCGACCCATCTTGGATTGTTCCTGAACGCGTTCTCCGGCACGCAATTTTTGTAGTTGTTCCTCGGATAGCTTGGGAAGTTTAAATGGCAGCGGTTCTATTGGTGGAGTAGGAATGTCGGCGCGCAGACCATCCAAGTCAGACGAGTTGCTGGACCTGGAAGCACCATTGATAGCAGTAGTAGCAGTAGTACTGGAATAATCGTTTCGCTTCACCTCCAAATCATTAATGGTGGTGGCTTTTACAACACTGCTGGCGCCGTTCGTGGTGCTTCTGGCACCATTGATACTGGCGGATGAACCGTTCTCCTTTTGGCGGGGCTTGATAATCAGATCGCTTGCTTCTGCCAAACCACCAATGGACGCACTTTCAGCAATCCACAGACCCGGTGCAGCAGATTCTTCCGAGGCATTGGATACTCCGGTTCGCGATCGAGCCTTTTCCAGTACAGCCTTGACTCTCTTGCTCACTCCTAAACCGTTGTGCGACTTTTCTACAGGACGCGACCATGATGATGATGATGACGATGTTGCTGTTGTTCGTTCGGAACTGTTCTTGTTATTATTATTATTATTTTCGCTCGTCATGGATTGTTGTAACCTTGATGCGTTCTTGCCTCCTCGTGCCGATTGAAAGACCGATTTGACTCGTCGTCGAACCTTGTACTTGCTCGAATTTTCTTCGCTGGGTGACCACCAACTGCTTTCTCCTTCCTTGAGGCTGTGACCATGACTGCCTCGTTGAGACTGATATAATGTACTACTACTTACTCTAGTACTCGCATCTGTGTTCCCATAGTAGTATGCTGAGTGGTGGTTGGGGTGGAGTGGTAAATGTTGACGATAACGATGTAATTGTTGAACCCTACTGTTCTGGACAGGATATAATGTCTGGACTGTCAAAGCCGAAGCAAGATGATGATGGGTACATAATAAAACCAGGATTGTCGAAAGGACCATCAGTTCCATAGCTCGTTGTCCGAAGGCTTTTTGGTTATAATATGATTCTGCCATATTCATTAATGAGTAGGGTTGTGGCTTGTGGGATGGTTCAGTTGTAACCTCAGTTTTCTGTGCTGGTGGGATGAATGAATCTTGTCTTCTTTTTGTTGTTCTATTCTTTGCTGTGCCAAATGGTTATTATATTATATATTATTATTATAGAAATTCGTTGAACTCGGTGTGCATTCTGATGTTTCTCTTTGATAAAACACTGTGCTGGTATTGGCTGGCTGACTGTAGTTTAGCCGAAATGACTAGCGATAAAAGACGGAGCTGATGGATTCGTCCAAGGAGTTTATGGGTTTATCTAGCTAGTACAGTAGTAGTCTAGCTAGTAGCTCTGAATCAGTTACTGTGTTTGTCGAAGACGTAGCTGTTTTCTCAAAGCATCGTCGTCACACTTTTGAGTCCGTTTGGATGATTCATCGAAGAAAAGAATCGATTATTTATTTCTTCCGGACGCTCACATACCTCCAAGTGGAAGACAAGAGTCTGCTTCAACCTACAACCGATATAATAAGAATTTTGATTGGTCTAGAAGCACGACTTGATTGGCCATTCGTGCATCAATCGAGTACTGGTAGACAGGCTAGTATGCTAGCTACTCTAGTACTGTAGCTACTAGTAGTAGGGCTGCTGTTGCGAGAAAATTACAATAATACTAGACTATTGTAAATAATTCCATGGGAGTGATACGTAATAATGTACCGAGAGACAACTAGTTTATTATCCCCATTATTTTGTTGAAAAATAAATACTCGAATCAATGCTTTTTTTAGTACCCAGCGGCGAACTTCACAGTCCCCGTCGTGTCCCTGTGTTGCCCCTCGACGATGAATCCGACCAATCATCTCACAGTTCCTAAAGTTTTCAGATTTGCTTTGCAGTCGCGTTCGGTCCGGCTGGTTCCTATTGATGAGGATGATGATGACAAACTACTACCGTACCTGGTACATAACATGCCACTATGCTCACGGTAGAAACCTACGGAATACAGTTAGAGTACTCTACTACAGATCTACTAGTAGTGCCTTCTGGTAGCACATCAGCCACACATCAGCCACCAGAGCGAATATAGAAAGCTGCTGTACTGCATGCTTTTTAATCCTCAGTTTTGTTGCTGCTATATTGCGTGCTGTACTAGCTCAACCAGGAAGATACTACTAAAGCGCTACACTACTAGATAATTCTAGACTCTACTAGTAGTAGCTACTGTACGAGGAAAAGCAAAGGAGGGGAGCACCAACAAATTCTGACGTAAAAATTGCAGACATGCACGATAATGTGTGCTAACTTCCTTTATGTACACCTCTACCTAAATAGCTACTTTAAACGTGATACGTCAGTCATTTCTTACTCCTATACTACTGCGTGTTCATGACTGAGAGGTCAAGTGTGACGCGCAAACCTTTGTTTCTGGCGAATGCTTGGTCTTTAAACGGTAGGAGCTATTACAGCCATTGGTCCCTCTGCGCGTGTACCAAGCATTGCTCCTCCGCATGAAAAAACAAAAAAAACAATTCGGCTCACTCGCACGTTGCTGCTGCTGCTGCTGCAGATCTTCTCTTTCCTGGTGCACTTTATTATTATTATTATTTATTTCCTTTGAATCTTTGAAAGGTATGTAGCGCCATGAGATAAAAACCCACACTGACTTCTATTCATCGCCAGAACCCTTGAAATGGCGACGATCATCATGCTGGAACATGGTTAGGCGGAACTTTACTTTGAAAGATGAAAGGAAGATTCAGATGAAACAAAAATCCTACTCAGCAATGCTTCTTTTAGTCATTTCATTATGCGCTCCCCAAAAACTTTGCCAGATGATTTTCTGGGCACGCTCAACTCTTTAGAAGTGGCTGGTTGGATCAAATTGAGTGATGGAGTGGGAAGGAGAGGCATTTGTGTTTGACCTGGAACTAATCTTGCAACAGATATCCGAGCCAGCCCTCAAATGATGCATCCTTTCGTTCACAAGAAACGACCTTCCGCCGTGCTACCAGCGATAACTCAATGCGATCTAAACCCTTGTTGCAACAGGAAACTTCTGTCAATTTTTACTCACGAATTCTTTTGTTTCCATTTCCACTCTGCTGCTCTGCCCGAATTAGAATAATTATATTTTACCATGTCCTCTGAATTTTTGATCAACTTTATGGCCGGTGGCGTTTCCGGAGCTGTCGCCAAGACATGCACTGCCCCCATCGAGCGTGTCAAATTGCTCATCCAGACACAGGATGCTAACCCCAAGATTATCTCTGGAGAAGTCGCCCGATACACTGGTATTATTGACTGCTTCACCCGTGTCTCTGCCGAACAGGGAATCAAGGCTTTCTGGCGGGGTAACCTTACCAACATTATCCGTTATTTCCCAACCCAGGCCTTTAATTTTGCCTTCAAGGATTCAATTAAGGCTATGTTCCCCAAGGCCGACAAGAAAACCGAATTCGGAAAATTTTTCGCCATCAACATGGCTTCGGGAGGTCTTGCCGGTGCCGGATCTCTCATGATTGTCTACCCATTGGATTACGCTCGTACTCGCCTTGCTTCCGATGTCGGAGCTGGAAAGCAACAATTCAACGGTCTTATGGATTGTCTTGCCAAGACTGTCAAGTCTTCCGGTATTGGAGGTCTTTACAACGGTATTGGAGTTTCCGTCGCGGGAATTATCCCCTATCGTGGAGTGTACTTTGGACTTTTCGATACTCTTTCTGGATACAATCCTTACCAAACGGTCGACAATAATATCATCCGTGCCTCTTCCAAGTTCGCTTGTGCCCAATTTTCCGCTATTGCTGCCGGATATGCTTCTTATCCCATGGACACTGTCCGTCGTCGGCTACAGATGCAGTCTGAGAAGCCCAAGGCCGATTGGGTTTACGCGGGAACACTTGACTGTTTCAAGAAGATCATTGCCAACGAGGGAACCGGTGCTCTTTTTAAGGGAGCTGGAGCCAACGCTCTCCGTACGGTTGGAGCTGCTTTGGTTCTTGTGTTGTACTCCGAGATCACCGCTGCGTTTGCCCCCAAATAAGTGAATTTTCTCGAAAGAAGAAAGCTTGTGGTCGGCAAGCACTGTACCTCAATACATTCGTAATCAATATCTGTGGCCAAATCATCAGAAATGACTGCAAGGCTTTCGATACACAATGAGTGTGAAGAAAGGTCCGATGCGAGGACACTTCAACAAAAATTCAAATCGGATTAAATAAGGATCAAAGTATTTGCAACGCTTTTTCATTATGAAAGATGCAATTAATGCCTTTATTACTTCTCAAACATCTAACGAAAAGGTGAGAAGATCATTATTCGCGATGATTCAATATGTGCGCCTAGAAGCTATCGAGAGCATTCGCTGCATGGGGTAGATCAGGAATTACAATCGTTCGCTTGATATTTTCCCAAAGTTGCTCTCCTAAGAT
>Ga0100380_10006058_pt1 | contig 12379 bp, 10 predicted proteins | sample CryGeymeta201504_FD_80417 | JGI IMG/M metagenome (GOLD analysis project Ga0100380, IMG submission 80417) | Groundwater microbial communities from Crystal Geyser aquifers in Utah, USA - Crystal Geyser metaG 2015-04 | ecosystem: Environmental > Aquatic > Deep subsurface > Groundwater | place... | reverse complement strand
TTAAGCAATCTCACATTAAATCATCATAAAGATCTTTCCATTCCGGATTCATTTTATTAATAAGTTCAAGCTTCTTTCTTCTTGAACCTGCTTTAATTTGCTTTTCCTTCGCAATAGCATTATATGAATCCTTAAATGTTTCATACCAAACCAATTTGGAACAGTTGTACTTTTTTGTAAAACCTTCAATAATTTTTTCTTTATGTTCGTATACCCGTCTTACAAGGTTATTTGTAACACCAGTGTATAAAACCGAATTGTTTTTGTTTGTCATTATGTAAACAAAAAAACTTTTTGCCATTTGCATATCAAATATATTATAGATTGCTTCACTCGAAGACTCATTTGCAATGACGATAAAGTCATTCTTTTGATGATTAATGTAATGTCTTTTTTGGCAACTCGCAATGACTTGTCCTATTTTGCCATTGTCCGTTAGCTAACGAGTCTTCGAATGAAGCAATCCCTGAGTTGAATTTTGAGATTGCTTCTGATGCAAAGCGGGATCGCAATGACTTTTCTCTTGTGTCATTGCGAATGAGTCTTCGAATGAAGCAATCTTTCATTGTGGTAGATTGCTTCGCTCCCAGAGCGTCACTCGCAATGACTTGTCCATCGTCATTGCGAGCGAGTCTTCGAATGAAGCAATCCCTGAGTTGAATTTTGAGATTGCTTCGCTCCCAGAGCGTCACTCGCAATGACTACTAATTCAACATTTTAACGTTTTGTCATTGTCCGTTAGCTAACGAGTCTTCGAATGAAGTAAATCCCGAGTTGAATTTTGAGATTGCTTCTCATGCAAAGCGGGATCGCAATGACTTTTCTCTTGTGTCATTGCGAATGAGTCTTCGAATGAAGCAATCCACGAGTTGAATTTTGAGATTGCTTCGCTCGAGGACTCGCTCGCAATGACTACTAATTCAACATTTCAACGTTTTGCCATTGTCCGTTAGCTAACGGATTAGAGATGCTTTATTCGCCAATTAATGAAGTAGTTTCAATCGCTGTTTTGTAAGAGTTGTTTTGATGAGCGTGTTTTGCTATCTGCACACGTGTGTTAAGCGTCAGTTTTTCGAGTATGTTGTGTACGTGGCTTTTAACTGTGTACGTTGATAGATGAAGTTTTTGTGCAATTTCTTTATTCGCTAAACCATCGGCAATCAACTCAATCACCTGCCGTTCCCGTTTTGTCATCCGGATAGATTTATCGATAACAGTCTGGTTAGCCCCGTTCACTGCCTGCTCTACAATTTGAGAAAAAAGTGAGCCGGTTAGTTGAGACGGTAAAACATCCGTACCCTCATAGACTGATCGGATAGTCTTAAAAAAATCTGCAACGTTTGCATCTTTAAGTATGAATCCTGATACGCCTGCCTGTACAAATTCAAAAATATCCGCTTGTAAAGGAACAAGGTCCATAGTAATTATTTTAGTTGTGGGATAGTGCTGTTTGGATAATTTTACAACTTGCAGACTATTTTGATTACGTAAGCCGAGGTCGAGAAGAATTATATCCGGTTTTAGTTCGCCAATCATATTTAATATAATTTCGCCATTACCGGCAGTTCCAACAACATGCATGTCGGGTTGTTTTTTAAGCATTGCGGTAATACCGTCGCGTAACAAGCGGTTATCTTCAATTAATAAAATATGGATTTTTTTCATTCGTCCGCTAATTAATCGAAAAGAATTTTAATAAATGGAAAAACTTAAACTCTACTGTAATCATATTATCTTTATTTTGAATGTAAAGTTAATTCAAAAACGAATACTTAACAACATAAGTTGAGAACATATTTGTTTAGAAGTTGGAGTGAATTTCTCTTTTACATCGAACATCTAACAAATGAAATTTGACTAATGACCTCTGTTTAATGTAAAGGCAAACTTTGTTCCTTTTCCTAATTCACTTTCGACCCAAATTTTCCCGCCGCTTCTTTCTACAAATTCTTTGCAGAGAGGCAATCCGAGTCCCGTTCCTCTTTCTCCGGCAGTTCCGGTAGATGAAGAAAGAGTGTAAATGTTGAACAGGTTTGATGATCTTTCTAAATCGATACCTATTCCGCTGTCTTGCACATACACTTCTATGTGTCCGTCTTTTTTAGTAGATGAAACAGTTATCTTCCCTTTGGCATTTGTAAATTTGATTGCATTTATTATAAGATTCTGAACAATCGAATGTACCATATCAACATCTGCATAAACCAGTGTTCCGTTGGCAACGTTGTTTGATATTGAAATATTTTTCTTAACAGCGCTTTGATTTAACATCTCAATTGTTTTGTTCACTACCTCATAAAGGTTGAGAGTTTCAGGTTTATACTTGAGCAGATTTCTTTGCATCAAAGACCATTGGAGTAAATTATCGAGAAGAGCTAAAAGATTTTTCAAGTCATCATGTAATCCGCTGCTAAATGATATTATCTCTTCCTGAGTTAAAGATTCAATCTCGGTTGAAAGCAGTTCGGTAGAACTTAGTAACGACTGAAAGGGGCTTCTTAAATCATGTGCAATGATTGAGAAGAATTTATCCTTTGTAGAGTTGAGCGCTTTATGTTCTTCAAAGGATTTTTTTAATGAATCTGATAAGCGCTTGTGTTCCGTAAGATCGATCAGCGCAATCTGGCATTTTTTTCCCGAACCCGGCGCTTCGTCTAACTCCAAACCTTCCAGCAGAACATGGAACATTCGTTTATCTTTGCTTATCACATTCAATTCGCAGGAATGTTTTTCAGGCAAATCAAAAATATTTTTAATAAAACGATTGAAAATATCCATGTCTTCTAACTGCACAAATGAAATAAATTTTTTACCGATTAATTTGCCTCTTTCAATTACAAACATTTTACTGGCGCTTAAATTAACCTCGCTAATTTTACCGTCCGGGTTTAAAGCAAAGTAAGGGATTGGAGAAAAATCGAATAAGTTCACATATTTATTTCTGGATACTTCTAATTCTTCCTGCGCAATTCTAAGCTCTTCGTTTTGATGTTCTAATTCTACTTGATGGACCTGAAGCAGGTGAACTAATCTTTGAACATCTTCATAATTTTCAAAAACCGGCTGCATGGCTTCCTTTTTGATTTTCTTTTCAACTTTTTTCTTAATGCTTTTATCGGGTTCATTTTTTTTATTTTTCATTTTTCTACCTCATCATTAAATTTTTTAACACTGGATTGCGAGAAGTATTAGATGGGATTCTTTATCTCCTTGAAATATCTCGCGGGCATTCAATAACAATTTTTTTCTGCCCCCTTTTTTGAACTTGTAATTTACTTCAAAATCCTCAAAAAAAGTTGCTTCGGGAATTATCTCCTCAAGCAGCTTCCGGAGGGCGGGGATATCCCAATTATTATCTTCAAGTTCATAAATATATTTGCCGACGGTTTTTTCGCTAACGGCATTAAACGTTTTATAAAACGAACGGTTAGCCGACAGAATTTTCAAATCTTTGTCAAGAATAAGCAGTGAATCTCTAACTGTATCAACAATATTGTTTGAGTACTCCCTTGCAAACTGCAGTTCATGGTTTAATTTATGTACTTCCGAATTGGCAATTTTTAATTTGTTTATATCTGAAAACGTAATCACTACTCCGTTAATAATATTGCTTAATGTGCGGTAAGGTAATATTCGCATCTTATACCAGATGCCATCGTTGGATTGCAGCTCGATTTCTTTATAAACAAGAGTTCTAAGAACCTCTTTCGCTTCATCCATAAAATTTTCAAATCTAAGATTTGTAGCAATGTGGTTCATCGGTCTTCCGATGTCGGAAGGAATTAGGTTGATGACCTTTGTTGCGTTATTTGTGAATCTTTTAATACATAAATTATTATCGAGAAAGATTGTTGGTATATCAATACTATCCATAAGGTTTTTCATATCGTTATTAATTATCGATAACTCGTCATTCTTATTTTGAAGTTCGGTGTTTACCGTAATTAATTCCTCGTTTAGCGACTGTAATTCTTCTTTGGAAGTTTCCAATTCTTCATTTGAACTTTGCATCTCCTCGTTGGTGGATTGCATCTCCTCGTTAGTCGATTTAAGTTCTTCATTTGAAGTTTCCAATTCTTCAATGGTAGAACGTAAATTTTCTTTGGCAGATTTTAGCTCGTGCTCGAGTTCTTTAATTATTTTTTCAGGCTTCTTTTCGTAATGAATTTTTTTTGTTGCCAATATTCGTTTTTGCGCAGCTACTTCCTCAAAAATAATCAATAGAGAGCCCGCCATTTCCGGCGGTTCTTTAACATGTTTAACCGTAAGATTTATTAACTGACTGCTGCCGTTAGTTTTAACTTTTATCCCCGTTGCAATTAAAGATTTTCCGTTAGCTGAAACTTTCCTTATCAATGTTGGAAGTTCCTGTTTTAGTCCCTCACGCGCCATTTCAAAAATGTTCATCTTCGCTTCGCCGTGTGTAAGCTCAAGGTATTTACCTGTTCTGCCATGGATGTACAGGATATCTCCAATCTGAGTAATTATCACACAATTTGGCGAGTAACTTTGCAGAATGATCTTTTCTGCTAAATGGGCGATGTTTTTTACTTCGTTTTTTTTCATAATAGATCCATCAGTTTTTAATACTGCAGGTGGAACCGGAAATTCGATAAATGGCTGCGTTGAAAAAAAGGTATCTCTTTTTTTATAAATTTTCCATTTGCTTTCTAAGATTGAAAACAGATCTACAAACCCGTTTATAGTCTCCGAGGAACCAAGGAAAAGTATGCCGTTCTTTAATAGGCTGTAATGGAACAGCGGTATAACTTTTTTTTGTAATTCTGCATTAAAATAAATTAAGAGGTTGCGGCAGGAAATTAAATCGAGCTTGGTGAACGGAGGATCTTTAATAACATTTTGCGGAGCAAAGATTAGCATCTCTCTAATTTCTTTCCGGATATGAAAAGTATTACCGCTGGAAGTAAAGAAACGTTTTAATCGTTCTTTGCTTAAATCGGCTTCAATTCCAGCAAACAAACCGATGCGCGCTTTATCAATTGCATTGCTGTCAATATCGGTTGCAAATATTTGTACGTTTACATTTTTCTTTTCTTCATCCATGCACTCGCGTAATAAAATTGCAATGGAATAAGCCTCTTCTCCCGTAGAACATCCGGGCACCCAAATTCTTATCTGTCCGCCATCCGGTTTATTTTTAATTAACTCTAACAATACCTTTTTCAATTTCTCAAAAGATTGGGGGTCTCTAAAAAAATTTGTTACGCCTATTAAAATTTCTCTAAACAAGTTGTCAATTTCTGACGGGTTTTCCTGAAGCATCCGGATATAATTTGGAATGCTATCCAATTGAGAAACATTCATTCTTCTTTCTACACGCCGGTAAATAGTGTTTTGTTTGTAAAGCGAAAAATCGTGTCCGGTATGAGTTCTGAGAAGTATGAAAATTTTTTGAAATGAATCAGAAATTTTACTATCGGCAATTTCCGGATTTAATAAAATGCCTTTAACTGTGGACGAAGTATATTTAATTAACTGTTCCGGCATTTCTTCCGGCGTCAGAACGTAATCGGCTAAGCCGGTTTTAATTGCGCTGCTCGGCATTCCATCAAACTTTGCGGATTTGGGATCTTGAACCATTACCATTCCCAATTCGCTCTTCACTGCTTTTAATCCCGAAGTGCCATCTGAAGCCATACCGGAAAGAATTATACAAATAGCTTTTTCGCCCAAATCTTCAGAAAGGGATTTGAAGAAAAAATCAATCGGAAGTCTGAAACCATGCGGTTCAAGAGGCTCTATTAATTGGATTATCCCATGAAGTATTGCTAAATCCCGATTAGCAGGCGCAACGTAAACATGATTTGGTTCAACTACCATTCCGTCTTCAGCTTGAAATAATTTCATCCTGGTTGACTTTTGAACCAACTCGGGCATAATGCTTACATGATTTGGATCTAAATGCGACACTACAATAAAAGCCATACCGGATTTTTCAGGCATGCTTCTAAAAAATCTTTCGAGAGCTTCTAAACCCCCGGCTGATGCACCAATACCAACTACATAAAACGAATTATCAGAAGCCGATATTTTAAAAGTGTTTTTGTTTTTTTTGACCGCTGTTTGTTTAGCGTTTATTTTTTGCTTCATAGCTCCTTCACTTCTTAACTTCTCTACTTCAAAAATTAATTAACAGATGTTACACAAACATGAAAAACATCATTCATAACTTAGTAACCCAGAACCAAATTATCACATTAGAATGATTGAATGGTTGTCCGTTAGCTAACGGATTACACGAACTTTAGTGTTAAAGTACTAAATTCTCGAACATTCTTTATAGTTCGCTCCTGAATGAGCTAAATGTGAAAACATGACAATTTCATTAGCCCCGTAGATGCGCCCTGTTTGTAATTACTCTAAGCAACAATTAGATCAAGCTCCATCGGAACGACCTTTTAGAATTTTCGCGTAACTTCAGTTAACTTTATAAGAATGAACCAACCTATAAAGAATTGCCAAAATAATTTACTATAGTTAATCTAAGCAAAAATTTAATTTACTAAAAGCAATAGTACACAATGGAGAATGCTGGCTCTTCGATCCGTTAGCTAACGGACATAATTTCACCTATAGTATTGAAATAATATTTTTGTTTTTTATGTCAAAATATTTTATGTGTTTACAATTTTTAATTTTACATTGTGCATTGTGCATTGTGCATTGTACATTTTTAATTGCGGCTTGCCGCACTATTGTTCTATATTCTTCCAGCATTCCCATCCGGAATGATTCTGTTTGTACTTTAATCGCCCAAAGCGCGCCGGACGGTAATATACTTCAACGCCGTTATTTATCATTGGCAGTTTATAAGCAGTAATATCAGCGCAATCGCAATGCTCCACTATTGTAAGATAAGACATTTTATTTTCTCTTAAAGGAATTAATGAATTATCATAAATCATTTGAACCGAGTTTAAGTAGTCCTTTACTCGATCTACATCGTAAACAGCAACGCTTACTGCAGTTTCTACGTCCATTGTCAGCCGGTTAAAAGTTTGTTTAGCAAATTTTTTTGCAAAAGCATAAACATCTCTTTCGAGCAGATTGATATCAAGCATTTCCAGTAAATAAAGATCGAAGTATGATAAATGAAGATTCTCCGGTGAGGCGATGATGTACTGTGCAAAAAGTCCAAGTTTGCCGATAGTGTAAGGCGTGCCGCCATAGCAGGTGGAGAGTATCATCAAATCAAACCTTGTAAAATCACGCGTTAGACTTTTCAAGCCAACGGCAAGATCCCGGACGGTGAATGATCGATCCGGATACGAGGCATCGTAACCCTCGCCGCCGAATTCCGGAATTTCATGACCAAAATAGAAAAACATATTCACTTTCTCATTTCGACTTTGCGACGAGAAGCGACGATACAATTCTACTTGGATATCGAAGTTTGATAGTTCCTGATCTCGCCAGTAGGATTCATTAGCGATAAGCTGCCCATTACGGTAGTAGTAAAATTCTCCATCCTTAAGAGGAAACAAAAACATAAACCGCCGGGCGGGCTTTGAATGAAAAATAAACACTTCTGCGCCGGGATTTTGCTGTGCTATTTTTTTTGCTTTTGTAAGTGCCTCTTCATCTGCTTTGTACCGGTTACCGTCAGCATCGTGGTAGAAATAGTCGCCATCACCGTGGATTACGAATACGAGTGAGTAATTCGTAGCACGCATAGTCTCTGCTGTCAGGTCATTTTCACGCTGAACAGGAATATTTGCGCTGCACGAAGATAGAAACAAAATGAGCGCTGCATATACAAAACTCAACAGAAGCCGCTTATTTGCAGCGCTCACAAAAGATAGGCTATGCAGATTTAGCATTATCTAATTGCCGGAATATTTACTCATGGAAAACTATATTACAATATGAGTACAAGCAGAATTATAATTAAAACTAATGCAACAAGACTTATGGTTATTGATGCCTGTTCCATATCCTGAACGACGTAATTAGAGAAGGCATTTAACTGAGTATCAGCAACACGTTCGTAGCCGTTGCTGCCGGCAAGCTCATCTTGTTTTTCTTGCAGTGCAGCTTTGAAGAGATCAATACCGTTGCTTTCATCTTTCGAGATCATACCGGAGTTTTGAACTTGATTTAACGCATTAGACATGCTCTGAAATGATTCGTTGAGGATATCACGCTTCTCGGCTGCATTCTCGGCTGCTTTAACTTTTTTTGCTGCATCGTTGAAGTATTTCTGTAGATCGCTTTTCCCTCCGGCAATTGTTAACGGAGTTAGAACAAACGCTAGAAGGATCGACCAAAAAATTATTCGTGTTTTCATTTTTATTCCTTTTATAAAGTTGATACATAATTGCTTAATGAAATAATAACCCATGAAGCAATCACCTATTAAAAGCTATGGAATAACCAGTGCTAAAGAAATAGACCGAAAGGATGAAAAAGGAACTACATCTATCGGTTCAATCTTTTTGCGATAACCGTCAATTAAAGATTAATTACTAACTCATGTTACGCAATATGATTTTAAAATTTTGTTGTGGCTGTTCAAAAAGTTTAAAAAGTCATTGTGCGTTGGCTAACGGAAAGCAATTGTGCTGTTGCCCTACTAATGACATCCTATCCCGCTTGCGGCATCACTGCGAGGAACTCAACAAAATGAATCAGATTGCTTCACTCGAAGACTCGTTCGCAATGACATTCATTTGGTCATTGCGATCCCGCATTGCGCATAGGCGTCAACTTAATATTATTTAGAATTGCTGTAATTCATTTTTAGTAAATGAGATACAGCGTTAGTAGTACTACAAATAAATATTGAACTCCTAATGGAGTTCAGTGATATTTTTAGGGTTGCTTAGTTCTACAAATATTTAACTCCTAAAGGAGTTATCTTCAGTTTGTCTTCACTCCAGAGGAGTGAAATATTTGTAGAAAAACAATCCCCGGAGGAAACAGCACTCCTTTAGGAGTGCAATATTTCCGTTTTTATTTTTGTTTCTATTGAACGAAGTGAAATCCCGCCCCGCGGGATAGGCAATATTGAAATTGAACAATTTTAATATTCACATCCTTAAGTTGACGCCAATGCGCATTGCGGGAGAAGCAATCTCAACAATTGAATCAGATTGCTTCACTTCCCGCATGCGGGATTCGCAATGACGATTAAGTCATTCTTTTGATAAATAAAGGCAATAGTCTTTATTGGTAACTCGCAATGACTTTTCTCTTGTGTCATTGAACGCATTATTATTTTATGCAGACTTTCTCAAATCACAAAAGTTGCAGCTTCTCTTCCGGGCAATTAAAAATTTTATTTATTAAAGTATCTCATCGCTTCAGGCATATTTTTTCTAATATCTGCAATTCTATTTTTATCCGAAGGATGAGTGCTTAAAAATTCAATCGGCGCCTGTCCTTGATTCTGAGCCGCCATTCTTTGCCAGAAGCCGATGGCAACATTTGGGTTATAACCGGCTAATGCCATAAAAATTAATCCAAGTCTATCCGCTTCACTTTCATGTGTTCTGCCATAAGGAAGAAGCACGCCAACTTGAGCGCCAAGACCATACACACCGAGCCATAAATTTCGTGTTTGCTCCGGTTGTGAACCAAGAGCTTCGGAAAGAGCCATTCCGCCAAGTTGAGTTAATAATATTTGACTCATTCTTTCACTGCCATGATCGGCAACTGCGTGAGCAATTTCGTGTCCCATAACTACAGCAAGACCGCTTTCGTCTTGAGTCAGCGGAAGAATTCCGGTGTAAACAACCACTTTTCCGCCCGGCATGCACCAGGCATTCACTTCAGCGCTTTCAATCAGGTTAAATTCCCAATTATAACCGTTCAATCGATCCGCCATATTATTTTCGGCAAAATATTTTTGAACAGCGTACTGAACATTGGCTCCGACCCGTTTTACCATGTTGGAATTATTTGCATCCGCGCTAATCTTATTAGCCTGCATAAATTCATTGTATTGCTGAAAGCTCATCGAGAGCATTTCCGCGTTAGAAATGATGTTTAATTGTTTCCTTCCGGTGATTGCAACAGTGCTGCACGATATTGCCGCGAAGGACAGAATAAAGAGAGGCAGCAGCATTTTGATTATATATTTCATTCTTAATTCCTTTCAAAAATATCAATTGATCAAATACTTCAATCCTAAGATGAATGATACATTTACATAATTTACATTACTGAAAAATATATTAACCTTCAATTGAGTTCAAACTTCTTTCCAGTTCTGTAAGATAGCTCTCAAGATGTTTTTCTCGTTCGTCCATTATTTTCCCGATGCAAAGACGATATAATTTTTTGAAAAAAGTTAAAAAATGAAAGTTTGGAATTCAATAGGTCAAAGGAATGAAAAAGGAACTACATCGTTTGGGTGAGTAAATAATCGGATTGAATTTTATTTTGTTATTGGAATTAAATTTGTGATTCTCGCTTATCTAATTTCAAATCTCTTCGAAGTTTACTTTTGCAATTTCAGACAAACGAAATGAAAACATATAATTCTCATCAGCTAATTGAAGAGTGCAATTGAGCGATTGATAATCGGGAAAACTATTCACAACAAACTCCCAATTGCAATAAGCCCGGAGATGATGATTAAAATACCTGCAATTTTGTTTACCCAGCTTAGTCCTACCAAATCCAACCTTTCTCTAAAAAATAAACTGCCCGAACTAAGTATTAAAAACCATAAACTTGAACCGATAAAAACTCCAACAACAAGCAGCGATGCAGAAAAATAACTAAGCCCGTCTCCCAAACCAAGCGCTGCAAACACAGCAATAAATGCAAATATAGTAAGTGGATTTGTAAGCGTTAGAAATAATGTCGTGAGATATGATCTTAACATTCCGCTGCTGTTAATATGACGTTTGGGATCGGTGGGCTTGGCGCGAAATGTTCTTATACCAAGAAACAGAAGAAGCGCACCACCGATAAGTCGTATCCAAAATTTTTGACTTATAAGAGTATCCGAAATAATCGTTAGTCCAAATGCAGCTACGCTGCCGTACAACAAGTCGGCGGTTGCTGCACCAAAACCTATTATCATTCCGCGTAGTCGTCCTTCGGTAAGTGTTTTGCGAATGCACATAATTCCGATAGGTCCAACCGGCACAGCCATCGCAAAACCAACTAAGATTCCCTTAAGAAAAAAAGTTACTTCCATGTTACGATATTTTAATCAGTATTTCGCTGTTAATAGTCATCTGTTCAGAATATAATTTTTGAATTTTTCCTAAAAATTACTTACTGTCATTTTCCGCTGGCTAATCCGTTAGTTAACGGACAATGACTTTTCTCTTGTGTCATTGCGAATGAGTCCTCGAATGAAGCAATCCCAAAGTAGAATTTTGAGATTGCTTCTCTGTTAGCTAACGGATCGCAACGACATCACACGTTAGAAATTATTTAGAGTAAACTCATTATTAATTCCCAATACGAATTGTATCAAGACTGCCAATAATTCCGAAGGCGCTTAATAACCAGAGTATCACAACGATAATCACTACCGCATTCAATATTTTTTTTATAGTAGACTGCATCGGAATGTAGCTGTTAATAAGCCAAAGTACGACACCGACAACCACCAGTACGATTACTAATCCAATCAACGACATAGTTTTTTCCCTTTCAATGTTTGTTTGTTCAACCGATCTCCTTTAAAGAGATTCTAGTTTCATTTATTATTCTACGCGGTTTGGGATTTATCCAACCGCAGAATACATCTCTACATTTGGTTTAATGTTTCCTTTGATATAATATGAAGTAATTCAAAGTTGCACAATCGAGCAAAGGAATGAAAAAGGGACTACATCTTTCGGGTGAGTAAATTTTCACACCGGGCAAAAAAGAAGCAATTCTTGAAGAAGCTCACTTTGTTGATTAGAAGAAAATTGAAAAAGCTTCGGCAAAAAATAAGAAGTATAATCAACTCTTAGTTAAGGGATAATTAATGTTTCACTCTTTTTTCTTAAGGAAAATTCTGTACAACCATAAAATAATTACAGCTCCTATAATTGCACCAAAAAAACCGGCAGTCTCACCCGGTTCATAAATCCCTAAAAATTTACCAAGATAAGTTGCAACAAATGCACCAGCAATACCAAGAAGAATTGTAATTATGCAGCCACCGGGATCTTTACCCGGCATTAATAATTTTGCAATGATGCCTGCAATTAAACCAACAATGATAGTTCCTATAATTTCCATAACTAACCTTTTATATTTTTAATTAATGAATCAGACAAAGAGGATGAAAAAATGAAAATACGTTTAATCCCGGACGCGAACAGAACCGGAACTTCATTGACTCCAAAAATGCTCTGCATCAAGTGATTATCACCAGCTCATTCCCTTGCAAATTTGATCAGCTCTG
>Ga0100380_10006054_pt1 | contig 12383 bp, 10 predicted proteins | sample CryGeymeta201504_FD_80417 | JGI IMG/M metagenome (GOLD analysis project Ga0100380, IMG submission 80417) | Groundwater microbial communities from Crystal Geyser aquifers in Utah, USA - Crystal Geyser metaG 2015-04 | ecosystem: Environmental > Aquatic > Deep subsurface > Groundwater | place... | reverse complement strand
GGCACAAGTTCCAATCAATGCAACACCTTTAGAACATTTGGAATGGTGGCAACAAGTGATTGATCAAGAACTATTTGGTACTCCGAGGACTCCGAGTACAACCACCGTCAACGACAACACCATCAACAACATTATTGGTCATCCCACAGTGCGATTGTTATACCAACTGATTCATCCAACCAATGACAATGTTATGAATACTATGGATGCTGATGCAATTTTGGCCAAACAACATTTTGACGATATTTTACAAGGTCGTCGAAATGATAGTGATTTAAAACAATATCCCACATTGAAGCATCTGGAACAACATGCACTGTTATCGTGTGGATCATTATTCCAATTGGTACTGGAAAGTGGTGGCATGACAGAGCACGGAGCAGCAAAAAATCCAGTGGCTCATCAGGCAGCAAAATTGGTAGGAATAGGACATGGACTTGCCAATGCACTACGCACCAGTATTCCCATCATGTCGACTACTGGTAAACTCATCATTCCAGAAGATTTGTGCATAAAACATGGAGTAAAAAGTCCACGATATTTGTTGAGTGCTTTAGGACAAGGCGATACGGATGCCAAAAAAGCATTAGCATTGGCCGTTCGAGATATTGCGACAACAGCACAACAGCATTTCAATCGGGCCAGAACATTGCGGGATGCTATTTTAATGGAAGAACATGGTGAACAAGCAGCACCCGTACTGTTACCAGCTTTGGCATCGGAAACCTTTTTGAATCGATTGGAAAAAAGTGGATACGATTTGACAGATCGAGATTTGCGCAACGTTGGATTTTGGGAACACTGGCATTGTGCCTTGCGAATGATGTGGGCCTACACTCAAAAAATGTATTGATAAGAGAAGCTATCTTTTTTTTTTTTTTAAACGAATGGTTTTGATCCTAACAATATTATGCTGGATCAAGCGAAAGATGGTAAACGTTCCAAGTAAATAATAAATGATAGTTATTCTTGGTTCGCTAGCTAGCAAGCTTGTCGGAATTGTTTTCTATTTGCATTGAATTTGAATGGAATGGAATGGAATGATTACAAGGCTCCACTATCTGTAATGCTAACCACATTTCGGGGTTTACCCATTTCGGACCCACAAGCTTCCATTTTGCGTACTACATCCATGCCATTTGTTACCTTTCCAAAGACGCAGTGTTTTCCATTCAACCAAGGCGTTTGACCAGTACAAATAAAGAATTGACTGCCATTGGTGTTGGGTCCAGCATTTGCCATGGACAAGGTTCCTTATTCCGTTGATTAGTTGTGTTTATAGGGTTTTCCAAGAAAAACACACATATTGGTTTTTTTAGTGCCACAATAAAACCAAGAAATTCAAAAAGTATGATGCAGGACATACAAGTTCCTACTACGTACCAGGTCCACCGTGAGCAATGTCAAAGTTTTCGTCGTCGAACGTTCGTCCGTAAATGGACTTGCCACCAGTACCGTTGCCGTTGGTAAAATCACCTCCTGTGAAACAAAAAGATAGGCGAAAAGCAACGTTGAAAGTTGAAAGGGGTACCAAAGTAAGATACGTGCTTCAGGCTTTGACCAATCCCAAAGTATTGGAATACTATACATACGTACCTTGACACATGAATCCTGGAATGATACGATGAAATCCACTGCCCTTGTATCCGAATCCTGGCTTGCCTGTACAAAGTTGTTTAAAGTTATCTACCGTCTTGGGAACCGTACTTCCGTACAGGCCCATTTCAATACGACCAGCTGGTTCATTACCAATACTAATATCAAAGTAAACAGTATCAGTAACGTCTGCCTCTTTTTTACCAAAGAGTCCATCCAAAAGACCACCAATCATAGGCAAAGCAGTGGTGGAAGTAGTTGTAGTTGTTGTGGTAAAAGCTTGTGTGTTGTACGGCTGCGTTTGCACGACGGATGTGGGAGGAGCAAATGCCGAGACATGCTGAACTGAAAGAAGCGCAGTTGCAGCTAGTAGAGCCGCGAACGAAGTTGCTGTCTTCATTGGTGTTGCTATGTAGAAAGCTAGAACAAAAGGACAAGAGGGTTGTGATCTGCAATGCGATAAGAGAATTTTTCGCATTACTACTAGACTACTGTATTTGAACGCAAAAATCTTCAATCCAGAAAAGGCAACAATGTTGTAGAGTAGCTAGGGTACTAGCGTACTTGGACTACTGCTCCGAGTAGCTACTAGTCTAGGAGACTAATAGACCTAGTAGTAGACTAGAAGTAAGATATCAAGGTTGCTGTTTGATGACGTCACAGGGTATCAAAGATACAATTTTTGATCGTTTTCATGAGTTTAAAACAAACTTCAGCCCTCGACTAAACTTCCTGTCTCATCAGTCGTAGAACCGAACTGAAGCGACAGTAGTGCTCGAGTAGCTACCACCATACTAGCCTACTAGAGTAAAAAATAGGTACTCTAGTCTAGCTAGCAGACCCAGTCAACTCAAATCTTTTTTAATTGACTCAGACAATAATTGGGAATATTAGGATTGCATCAGTCGATCGAGCAGGTTTCCACGTTTCATTATCCTACTTTTAGAGTAGACTAGTACTAACTACTACCATAGGGCTTTAGTACACTGCAGAATTATTTTACAATAATAGGAGTAATAATATTATTAATAATACCAGAGCAGACAAATTATATTGTACTGTATTATATTATTTATTTATTTCTTCTTCCTTCCTTACCACTTATGCAAAAATAGACAAACGTAATTGAAACAAGGCACAAAGCAACATGAAGTACTACATTGTATCAACATCTTCAGCTCTCTTCGCCATGGCCCTATCCGGTCCAGTGACAGATGCATTTTTGACTCCGGCAAGATCGCTGGTGTATGTGTATCCCAACGTGCAGCTGCAGTCTTCTAGTACTAGCTGGACAGTATCTGCCACGATGAGATCTGCACGTTATTCCACCAGCGATAGTGTCAATGAAGAATCTATTTGTCCACTACTGGATCCACCCGTACAACCCGAAGCTACTTTTGAGGCTGCCATGGGATGATTTTGGGGTCCTCAACGCGACTTTGAACATGTTGACGTTGAGGGCATTTTAGATACAGTTGTAGGATACACTGGGTCGCAAAACCCTTCAGCCCATCCCAATCCAACCTACCAAAATATCGAAGACTACGCAGAGGCCATTCGTGTCACTTTTGATCCTTCTAAAATCAGTTACAAGGAACTATTGGATATGATGTTTGCCTTTGCGACACCTTCCGATCCTTGCTTTGCAGGCACGCAGTACAGGTCTGCCATTTTTTACCATACACCCGTTCAAAAGCAGTTGGCAGAAGAAGCCGCAAAACTCCGTGGACGGGTTGGTAGTTGGATCAGTATCGAACCAGCGACGGACTTTTATCGGGCCGAAGAATATCATCAAAATTATATTGATAAGCAAACCATGTCTATGTTTATTTAAAGTACCGTAAACATCCAGTACAGAGCAAATCTACCTGCACGAAAGCAAGTAAACAATGTTTGAGGAAACTATACGCAAGACATCCACGAGCGGTACTCGTCGACGAGCAGAATGACGGAAAATATGTTCTTTCATTATTATGCATCGCGAAAGAACGTGCTTACCTGACACTGCACGAAGAGTATCTAGTAGTATTGCAAACGCTGCTATATTACTTAAACTGATAACCTAGCGGCATACTCTTCAATAGTCGGAAATTGCACTTGCACATTGTTTCCAAGACCAAACTCTTTCGATTGAGTACACTACTGATTAATACGGTCAGTAGTAGCGTGGACTCATCTAGATGGACTAGTCTACTCTAATAAAAATATTTTTTCAAGAGTCTGTCGGGGGAGGTACGTGAAAATATCGTTCTCCTTCGTACGTTTCCAATCTCATATTGGCAATGAGATTGTGATCGTCTTTCATAGCTTGTTGTGCTTGTTTCATTCCATCCAAAACAAAATCACGCGTTCGTTCTTCTTTTCCTAGTAGGAGTAGTAAATAAGTGTGTGTCAAGGGAGCAGCGAATGAAGGAATGGCACGTGAATTTGTGTGTGTTGTGTGACAAGCAAGCAAGCAAGTGTCGAGAGGGTGAATTCAAGCATGGTAGTATCTACAGTAGTATCTAATATTTTGGCTGGCTATTTTTATGCAAAATACAGCAGACTCTATTATCAACCCAAACCCCAGGCCAAATCCAAAGTAACGTACCGTAGGCGCGAATGTCCACGTACACATCTTCTTGAAAGGATTCATCCGTCCAATCTTCTACTCGCTGTAAAATGAGTTTGGTAGTGTTGGGCTTGGTGCCCCAAATCTTGCATAGCGATGACTGAATTGCCGCCAGAGGCACCGGTTTTGTCAAATTAGCGCGAGCAAAGATTTTAACGAGAGGCATTATTGGCGATTCAAAGTTAAAAGAGTAAGCTATTGCATTCGTTGCTTAAATTTCTACTGAGTAACATTAATGAGGAAGCAATGAACAGCGGTTGTTGTGATAAAAAAGAAACCATACATTATTATTCTGGAGAGGTGGACGTGGATCTTTCGTATCGTAAAAGGAAAAACGTGATTTTTGCTTCGGACGCACATTAACTAAAATTGAAGGATGCCATTATTACGTCTACCTGTTACCTGGTACCATACTTCGAGAACTTCCGTTTTGCTTCCTTCCATCTGCACGCAATGCAGAAAATACCAGGTAGTTGCTCGTATTGTATTCCGAGTACTAGTACTACTCTCATTATTGATCGCCTTGCTCAAAATGGTAGCCGTCAGTTTTGCTGGTCTAGGTCGTATCTGGCTGGCTGCACAATCATAACATTAGAGACAATTGTCGCTTAAACTTTTTTTGTACCACCTGTACATTTCACACAACACACAACTACTCAACTAGTAGCATCAGTTATCCGTTATCCCTGATCTGTAAATAAAGTCATTCTTCCAAAAGCAAAATATGAATTGCTAGTGGCTAGAGAAAAAAAGCAGAAAAATGGACATCTAAAGTAGTACACCAATTACGACAACAGCTGCAATACTTGTCACATACAATACATCAATGGATGCAGAAGCAGAGACGCCTTCTCCTTCTTCACTCGCCTCATTGACCGTTGCACCATCTCCCGTTTCTTCACTTTCTTCTTCTTCTTTGTCCAAGGTTCCAGTTTCCTCTTCTTCCATGTCTGTTCCCAAATCTCCGCCCTCTTCTTCCAAATCTCCACCCGTGTCACTATTGTCGGATTCTGTTGTTGTTGTTGTTGTAGTATTGGGACCGACGGATGGAGCCTGTGATGGCATTGTAGTCGGAAAAGAAGTAGTTGGTGGTGCTGCCACCGGTGCCAATGGATCCACGGCTTCAACTGCATGGATAACAAAATTGGAATAATAATGTGTAGAATTTTGTGCATTATTGGCCACTACCACCGTCACGTCCATGGACAGTCCTTGAACGGGTGTAGTAACGATCAAAGTTCCGGTAATACTGGTTTTGTCGTTTCTGTTGGTGTGGGTCAAACCTCCCACCTGCTGTTGATCGACACAGGTAGAATCGGCAATTTGAGTATTCGTACTGCTGTCTTCATCGTCGGACGTCGGATAAATAGCCTCTCGCAAATCCACCAAACCAGGAGGACCATCGGGTGGAGGTCCGAATCGGATCAAGAACCCTTTAAAGGACGAAATAAAACCTTTTAATTCGATGCTTTGTTCTTCGCCAACTTTGAAACTGGATGGTTTACCAGCCGCCACGGGATCACCATTCAATAGAAGTTGGAAACCACCATCTGTTAACGATCCCGTCGTTTCTGGTCGTCCACCGTTCACGTGTGGCATTCCTACCGCACTTTGTAAAGCAGGACAACTTCCCGCAGCTGTGGGGTAGGCAGAGACATTGACATGGACGACCGAGGAAGGAACCAGTACTAACAATAATAACAATGAGAGCCAAGTATTCATAAGCAATCGATGAAAATGATAACAGTATTTCATGGTGAACTCAACAATCGGATTGTTTGTGTGTGTGTGTGTGTGTGTGTGTGTACTGGATGGTGATTATGATGGTCCAATAATACTACTTTTTCGAATAGTACTAGTCTAGTGTAGACTACTAAACTACTGTAATTAGAATTCTCAAGCAATGGTACTGCTACTAGTAGTGGTACTACTCTACTAGTACTAGAGTACAAGAGGCAAGCGGGGCTGATTAAAAAGTCACTATTCGGATCATTCGAAGCAAAGTACGACTGATGGTAGAAAATCCCGGCAGTCATCACCATACAGTGCGATAGGCGCAGGGCCGGTAATTGATTTTGACAACAATAATAATAATAATAATATTGTGAATTGTTGAATGCGAGAAAAGTAGACGCACATTCGCCAATGCATGACTCAAAGTCGAAAACGTTGTTTTAAATCACGTTGGCGACGACGAATTTTTTATCTCATTTTCTTCAGCAACAAAAAAAAAACAGAATACACACACAATAACAACAAAATGACAACATTAGAACGCGAAACTATGAACGTTAAAACTATGAAGGTCGTAGAATTGCGCCGGGAACTGCGAAAGCGAAGTCTACCCACGAACGGCGTCAAAAAGATTCTCAAAGAACGCCTTGTGGAAGCCATGCTCCAAGAACGAGACCAAGAACAACAACATGAACAGCAACATGTGAATAGCCAAGAAGATCAACCCGACTTGACCACAGTAGATAGAAGCGATCAGAAAGAAAATGAAACGGATGAAAATGCTGTGATGGGGCACGGCGACGAGTCGTTTGGGGAAGAAGACAGAACAGAAGATGAAGCAGAAGTGGAGAACAAAGAGGTAGAAGCCGAGGTTGCACCAGTGACAAACGACGATGATGCCGTTCATTCTTGTTCAAATACTGTCAGCATCATCACCAACAAAAATATCAAGCCATCGGAAGAGGAAAACAAAAGCACTGGTTTGGATGCAGCCAATGAAACATTCAATAACAACGAAGGCACAGACACTATATCTGTTTCCACGAAAGAAGCCACCTTTCATCATGTCGACAAGGAAACAAAATTTGACGTCTCAGCCGAAAACAATTGTGATGAAGTATCCTTAAAAAGCAACAGCATTGAAACCACAGATCCAAGTCCAACAGAGCCAATCGCTACAACTGTCATCGCCAACGATAACTTGTCCAACCCGGCGACAAACAATCAACAACGTTCGCATGACGAGAAAGATTCGCATGACGAGAAAGACAACGATTCTTTTATTGGAGACATTGGGGAAAGACAGCAAGATGTTGATCAAGCAACTTTGGAAGAGAGGGATATTACTGCTGGTGATAAAGCGAAAATCGACGAGAAGGAAGAAGTCGACGTCAAGGAAAACAACATGAACAATGACAGCAGCAGCATCAATGCGGTGTCGACAAAACCTATCGTTGCGAGGACTTCGACAATATCCAAACCAGGGTCATTTTCCTTGAAGCTTGCTAAATCCTCGTCAAATGCCATGGTCGAGCCGTCCCGAATTCCTGCGTTTCGAATCGGCAACACGCAAGTGAAACCCAAAGCCAAAATGAACAGCAGCAGCGACGAAAACATCCGTCCCGGCACCAACTCTAGCTATAGCAGCAAGCCAAAGCTTTGTATCAACCGCCCCAAGTTCTCGCATTCTCGTACGCCGCTAGGTATTCAAACGAACAGTCGATCCGTGTTATCAGCAAACAAGTCTTCCATTACGAAGACTCGACTGCTGTTATCCAAACCCAGACGCACTCATAATACGAGTATGTATGTTGCAACGGCCCAACCAGAGGCACCATTATCGACTATCAAGGCCAACGCCAACGCCAACACGAAAAACGTACATTTACATTGGACGAAGCGAACCCCCGCACCCATGGATCCTCAAGTCAAAAACCACAACGGTCAAATGTTTTACTGGTGTCGCAAATGTCAATTGTGGAATACAGCACACGGTACTAAGCAGCACTTCGGACCTGGCATTGGTGTTTCCAAGAAGAAGTCAGCGGCGGCAATGAGTGCCAGCTACTAGGCTGGTGTGGCAGCTGGTAGAGCACGTATGTTAATGACCAACTTTGATGGAAAAGTCATTCAAAGAGACGCTTCTTCAGAAGCAGACCAGACCATGTTCAACACGTTTTAAAACGGGGAAATAAAATAAATATTTTTATGTATGTAGATGAACAACGACCGTCACTTGTCCTGGAAAGCTATTGTAGGAGTAGTTTTTATTTTAGTGTACGTACCGTACATGTCGTGCGTGATGTCCGGATTACCAGGTAGTATCGATTAGTTATAATATGCGCGTCCGGGACCAACATCGCCGACGTGCGATCAGCTCGACAGAAAATTCAGTCACGTTCGTGGCTACATCAACGGTTTTCACATAACGGCAAGATCTAAACAAAGCATTGGCTCTGCAGGCGCAACCTCAGAAACAACAACAATAATGTTATTATTATGAACAACAATAGATTCATCCTGGTGGCGGACACTACAACCAACAATAGCTAATTAATAGAGTAGCTACTACCAGTAGTAGTCTACTCTATGCATGATAACGATGACGACGACTAGAAACCTGTGGTTCTTTTCTCATCGCCTTTCAACATGACAATGAATTGCTAGCTAGTGATGAAATAATGATAATGCTATCAAACAATTTCCTGTTGAAAATCTGGCTGTCAACAAGCATTCTTTCCAGCTAGCATTAAACAATGTACTGTACGAAAGGACGACACGTTAATGGGTATGAGGAAATGTAAAAAATTCTTGAATATCTATCTGTTTGTCCGATAGATTACACTACTACAATTCAAAATGAATCCCGATCATGTGCAGTGAAAAACCAAAAATGAGACGCCACGGAACATTGGGGCAGGAAGCAATGACAGTGTGATGTGGGACTCGGGTCTTCCGAACATTGGCTTGATCCCACATCATCGTCAGTATCATCATTCATCGCGGTAAATTACTATCCGATCTTCGATAAGATCCTTTGAAGCGAATGACTCTGTCAATTATAATTCCTGTCGAGACCATTCAAGACCCAACTGACGGTACAGTAGTACACAATTCAGAAAGGACGAGCGATGGTACAAGAAAGAAAGATGACCTGCTGGATCATGATATCATATCCGCGATACCTTGAGGAGTCAGCGTTTCCGTCAAAAATGCAACTACAACCAGTTCTCCGGCTGTTTGTTTATTTTTGAAGTGGGTTGGCCTCTCTCGCACCTACTCTCTCACAGATTTCATTTCCAACCAAAAAAACACTTTTTTTGGGGTGAAATAAATCATTCATCAAACCTATTTCTCTCTGCTCTCCTCTGTATTCGTAAGTATACCTGCGACCGCTTTATTTTGCGTTATGTTTTAGTCGTACGACATGACTGTTATTTGTTGTTATGCTCTTCCGCCGACTCATCCAAACCATTTCCGACGCCGATGTATGGATTCTTCCACAAATAAAAAAATCACTTCCATCTTCCGTATTCTTTATTTTTCTTGCATTTGTTCCTATTTTCTTTTTCGAAAAGAATATGAAGATGTGTTTGTTTTCTCTTGGCGTTTCGTTTGGAACGACCATGGCGATGGTGGTGTCGCTCGGAAGCCGTTCTGTGACTGCGATGGCTGCTCCTGCTGCTAATACGGTGAAGCATGCGGCTGTTTCCTTGTCAATGGCGTCGGTGAATGACGATGGGCTCAACCATTATGATGCTGCTCTTGATAATGAGGATGATCCGCCCGATCATCATCATCGTCGTCGTCGTCGACTCTTTGGCGGAGCATATTTTGCCGGCACCAACGATTGCTTGTCCCTCGGATACACTTTTGGTGTTACCATGGACGGATGTGTGGACACGGCCGAAGTGCCTACGCTCGTGTCATCTTTGCTCAAGTCGGGGGTGTTGTCTACCACGACGGATACTGCTGCGGCGAAAGTTGACGGTACCAACAACCTCCGTGAGAGTTGTAATCCCGCATGGGTCATCGGTTCCTCTTGGTATCGTTTGGTTTGCAACAAGCCGCATGGCGAGAATGAATTTCTCGTAGCAGAATTGGAAAGCTCGGAGGATGTCGATGTATTGATTCAAGGATCGGCCGGTGGGTCGCTGTATCGTTTGTATGCTAATGATCCGCATTCTCTCAAAGTCGGACCCCATCACGATGATATGGCTCCTCAAGATCCAATCGACTCTATCCATTTTTGCTTTTCTTGTACGGACGATAGTCCTGCCACGGTTCCAGTCCCGGCACCATGGACGCCTTCGGGTACGGTGGACGACCGTCGCGTGGTTGTAGATATTCCTGAGAGTCTGACCCCGACAGTTACTTCGACGCAGGATTTTCTTTTCCCAACCCCTGTTCCATCCAAGGAATCGATAATTTTGGAGCTTCCATCAAGACCTTATATTGCAGGCACGGACAACAAATGCGGTGATCTTCCTGGAGTATATCTTGGTCGCCGATTGGAGGGGTGTCCTTTTTTGGCCTCCGGAGTCACGTCCGCCCTTGACCTGGTATTGCCCTCATCGAGTACGTTGCCGATGGAGTGTAGTGCTAACATTGAAAAGCTCCCGTTCGGTGACTATCATGTGACTTGCTCAGATTCTGCCGATACACGTGGTGCCTTTCACACTACCACCGTCACATCCTCAGTCGATATTTTAGTCCTCATCCAAGGAGAGTTGCACGCAAGTCTACAGTTGCTCCGGGCAGGTGAAACTTTGACGCTGAGTGTTGATTCGGACAAGTCACAATCCATCAGGTACGATTATACTCAAGTGAGACGTTGTTGTCGAATACTGGTACCACCTATGGACCAGCAACTCCCGATTCATGTCTGTCTTCCTTGCCATAATCTATAAATCTCACGGAAATGTGTCCCTTCTTGCATTTGTTGTATAAATGTCTCTTCTTAACTTCAACCTGATACCAAACTTTCATCACAACAAAATATTTTGACCAGCTACATCGAATTCTGCTCGACTACGTGTACCACGGATGTGAACAACACCGCGATCGAAACCGTTCAACCAACTGCATCTCCTACCTCTGTACCAACTACTTTGCCAACATCTCAATTGTTTGAATCGCCTTTTTTGTACGATGGAGACCAGTGCACCGACGTCGGATTTTCGTTTGGCTACGAACTTGATGGCTGCCAGGACACGATTGCCAAGACCTTTGACAGTCTTTTTGGGCCTCAACCTGAACAAGAATTACTTCCAGCTGTTTGTGGAATCCCTGATGTTGCACCAAGGACTTTCAACATGTCCTGCTCAGGGTATGATTCTACCAAATACAAGTTCAGAGAGGCTCGTATCACATCATCGATCGACGCTGCAGTCTTTGTAAGCGGAGAGCGCGGTGGAACAGTGTACTGGCTCTCTGCTGGCAAAACTTATCTACTTGGAGTCGATTTTCCCGGAAATACGCAAGTCATCACTAACATAAAATTCTGCTTCTTATGCCCATCGACCAATGTTGCACATACCCCTGGTCCTACGAATGATCCGACAGTCGCTCCGTCGTTGGAGACTTTGCCGACCATGGCACCTAGTGAAAGTCACCATACATCGTTCACAATACCTGGCCCTACTTCCAGCCCTGCCTCTGGTCCCACAGACGCTTTATCTGGATTTCCCACAGGATCTCTTACCGACAGCCCCAGTCAGTTCCCTACAATCGGTCCTCGCTTTGTTAGTGGTAGTCCCAAGTGCCGAGATCTTGGTTTTGACTACGGTTGGAAGCTGGACAGCACTTGCACGCCTCTCTCCGATGCTCCATTTTCGTCTCTGGATGAGCGGACTTCCACAAGAGACATTCCAAATTCGTGCATGGCCGAGTCCGAGAATGTTGGCGAAATTCTTTCGCTGGTATGTTTCCCAGAGCCAGATGACGACTCTGCCCTGATCACCCTCTCAGCCAATGTGGCAGTGTACGTAAAAGGATCCAATGGTGGTACTCTCCATTTTATATCAGCTGAAGTAAAAACCTTGGTTGAGACAGGCACTGACAATGCCATAAGGTGAGTGTATTAGCTGCTGCATGTTTAGAAATATACAGAATTGAAATTGATCCTGTACACAAGTTATCATTTCCCACAACTTTGTTCCTTTACATTTTTGGGAGCAGCCACATAGAGTTTTGCTTTACATGTGCAGCTGAAACTACCTCTGGGCCAACTGGAATTCCCTCATCTGGACCTACTGCTGAGCCTACATTGACACCTACCTTGAAGCCTACAAAAATTCCAACATTAAATCCAGCAAGAGCAACTCCACCTCCCAGCACTGGCAGTCCTAGCTCTGATCCCACTGGGCTTCCAACAGCTGGCCCTTCTTCTGAACCTTCCATCCTGGAGCGTACAGTCTCCCCCACCACAGATGCCCCTACT
>Ga0100380_10006051_pt1 | contig 12387 bp, 7 predicted proteins | sample CryGeymeta201504_FD_80417 | JGI IMG/M metagenome (GOLD analysis project Ga0100380, IMG submission 80417) | Groundwater microbial communities from Crystal Geyser aquifers in Utah, USA - Crystal Geyser metaG 2015-04 | ecosystem: Environmental > Aquatic > Deep subsurface > Groundwater | place: USA... | reverse complement strand
TAAGTGAAGACAGCATCATCGGAATACACTGCAGGTGTTGCTGTCAGAGTTCCATGTAAATACACTGCTTCCTGGAGGTCCCATCAGCTGCGTGGAAGCCGCGAAAGTGCTAGCAGCTATTTACATCCGTGCTGGCACTTATATCCGTCGTGCATTCCATCGAAAACTACTCTCTGCTATTACTACTACCTGGTACTATCCATAGTACTACCATACACGGTACCTACGTTCAAGTTTCTCTGTACCTGGTAAGGGAATAATAATAATAACGATCCAGAAAAAAGCTAGGGTCTACTCTAGCTAACCATTGATGACAATGGATTTCTGTTTGACCATATTCTTATTACTATTAGGTACCGGTACCGTAGTACGTTGTGCAAACAAGCATGTGAACAAGCAAGAATCCGGCAAGGGGTAGACCTATTAGTTACTCAAGTAGTACCAGGTACTCTAGTAGTATTTAATAGAGAATAGCGTCTCCATCTCAAATTATACAAGCTGGTTATTGCGGACCAAAGAGGTGGAATTTGTTCCCATGAAAATAGTGTTGAGTCTTCTAACATGTACTCCCAGTTGACACCCACAATCGATTATGAACGTCCATATAGTACTACTCGAGTACATTGCTGCTGCCTATGTTTCCTTCGAGAGGCGCGATTGGCAAGATATTTCTAAAGCAATTGTTTTTATCACCATTTTGGACAGGACGGTGTGCATGGAACAACGTACGTTTTTGGATCTCAAATGATTTACTTTCTATTTATTTGGTTGTTGGGGTACTGTGACAGTAATAAATACTAAATACTACTACAGTGCATCGAAATTCAAATACTAGCTAGGCTATAACTATACCAATCATGATCCGAAATGTGGATAAAAACTCTGAACTCTATATTTCCTAGTACTATGCATGTTTATTCTATTTTATCCTTTCCAATAACCATCATGATTTGTTTGTTTGCTTGTCAAATTGTCAATGAAGTTATTATTCCTCTTCATCTTTGTCTCCACCCCCATACCCATATCCATATCCATACCCATTCGAATCTACCTAGTAGCTACTGTTTTTAACACCAGCCGCAGCCGCAGCCGCAGCCGTGTTGTTGTTGGTAATGGTGCTAAACGCAATCAACCAAAAAAATGAAACTACCGCAACAAACGTAACCCGGTAATGTTCCGGTACAACACCAAACGTCAAACACTGAACAGGTCCCCACAGTGCAAAGTACTTTTGCAACAATTGCTGATGCTGGACGTCGTTCCAATATTTTTGTAAACTGGTAACGATAACATTATTGTTCTTCGTTGTGGTTGTGGTTGTCATTGCCGTTGCGAAATCATTATCTGAATCATCCTGATGATGCTGGTGGTGGTGTTGAGACAACAACAATACTGATAGTCCCTTGATGATGTATGCCACTGGTAGTGTTACCAATGTCGTTTGAATGCACAAATCAAAACCAACCTTGGTCAAAACTGTAGAAATATCAGACCCTGTTCCAAACCAGGCAGGATACAAATGATTGTAAATAAATTCTTGGGATATGCCCTGATACAGCGAACCTTATACCAGGAAAGCCAAAGTGCGCTTGTAATCTGTGGTCTTGGTGGTACTAACAGCAGTAGTAGCAGTCGTAGTTTTCATCATTTTCTTTTCCATCACTCCTCCTGCTCCTCCTTGTGGTTGATCTGTTGCTGCTGTTGCTGACGATCCTGATGATGATCCTGATGATGATCCTGATGTTGTTGTTGTTGTGGTTTGTGCTACCATATCAGCGGCAGTTGCTTTAAATCCACACGTAAATGCCGCAGCCGTATAAGGAGACGACTGCCAAAAGTTGTCCAGTACTACAGCCACACTACTACTACCACTGCTACCAGCCACAAGATTCAAAGAACAAGTAGTAGGATCGATGATGGCTGCTACCATTGCTATTGCTGTTTCTACCACGTACAGTCGAGTAGGAGTAGTAGGAGTAGGAGTAGGAGTACCACGACCACAGCGACTACCAGAAGAGCAATGACTCGTTCTTGTTCTTGTTCTGGCTAAGAACAGAGGAGAATGCTGTGGACCAAAATGAAATGATTCTGTACCAGTAAAACATGATGTTGTGGTCGTCAAAAGCCAGACAACAATTGATAACAAACGAAGAAATTGAAAGGGAGGAATCATGAGGAATGGCTGTCCCTATAATATTACTGTATTATAATATTATTATTCTTGTGATCATACCGTTGGATAATAATAATAACAGAGTAAATGGAGTACCGTAATGGTGGATTAATTATTACAGTAGGTCTAGTAGTTTACTTTTTCTTCATTTTCTGCTCGTCATACATCTAAAAAGAAATGAAAACGACCTCGCTATGGTACTACTCGAGTAGACTACTACGGTAGCTAGTAGTCTAGTAGTACTCCCACTAACTGGCTACTACTGTAATACTAGCTAGCTAGCTAGCTAGTAGTAGAGTAGCTAGCTACTGTAGCTAGTTGACTCCTCGAGTATGGTACTCCGTAGCATACGTAGATGTGATACTACTAGTCTAATCCTACTACTGTAGACTACTCCGAGTACTTAGGAGTGGCAGTAGGAGTAGAAGTAGCTGGCAGTTGGATCTTAAAGTTAAGAAAAACATAAACGACTCGATGTCGAAACTAGATTACTGCTCTCGTCCATTTTACTCGAGTACTGATAGTAGTACCAGGTAGTCTAGCTAATAACAAAGAAGCAGAATGCAGGGACGACCATCTGGAGACTGCAGTGCCCAACGCAAAGCCATTTGCACAAGCAGGCTAGGCTGGCTGGTTGGCATTTTATTCCTATTCCTCGTACGTCCAGACGGTCGATTCGCGCCGACTAGGAAGATTATTATTACAGCCAGAGTATTTCTTTTTAATAATAGAATCACGACAACTTTTACTAGCCTACTAGCTAGCTACCAGGTAAAGTACTCGAGTAGCTAGCTAGTAGTAGCTAGCTAGTAGTAGTATCAGGTAGTCTACTACTAGTAGTAGTACTCTCTACTACTAGTACTAGTCTAGTGTAGTACTACTCGCTACTACTCTACAATTTGAGTACCGTACTCTACTACTAGTACCAGCCAGCTGCAGTAGCTCGGCTACTAGAATAATTAGAGGTTCCGCGAACGATCTCAGCGACAGTCCAGCCACATCAGAGCTAAAATCTTCAACACACATTTTAAAATAATTAGACTACTAGCTAGATCTAGTCTAGTAGTTCGAAATGATGTATGGAATGCTAGAGTAGACCCTACTACATGGTAGTAGTAGTAATTTTTTGTAGTTTGTGTCGTGTAGGCAGCAGTGCTAAAAAATAACTACAACTAGACTACTACAGTAGCTACCAGGTAGTCTACTACTAGTAGTAGTAGACTAGTCTAGCTATTATACGACCCTACTACTCCTCTACTAGCTAGTAGTACCTGGTACCTGTTAGTACTAAATAATTCAATGATCATGATAAAAATCTGAGCAAGAACCAATCCACTCTCATCATGAGATCATGACATCGAAAAAAAACGAAGGCACATACAACTACCTGGTACTACTACCACTACTACTAGCTAGTAGTAGCTGACCGAGCTAGCTACTGTAGTACCAGGTAGGACATCATATCCAGCATTGTGCAGTACTACTGCTACTAGCCTACTACTGGCAATAGAGTACAACATAATAATTGCGTATTTTTTTTCCTTCCAGTATATTTACTCCTCGACTCTCCACCCAGAAAAACTACTTAAAATATTGAGTGACACGGATAAGGCATAATAAGACAGAAGACAGGCAACGGAGCGAGCGAGCGAGAGAGAGAGAGAGAGAGAGTGTGTGTGTGTGTGTGTGTGTGTTTGTTGCTTGCCTATCGTTGCATCGGACGAAAGACGAAAGCACAAGGAAACAAATAATACTCTAAATTGAAAATCAATTAATTGTAATTAACCCGGAGGAGAGTAGCGTTTACCGATCACCCGATCACCAGAGCACCGAGCACCGATCACAATACTCGTAATTCGTACTGTACTATAAAATTGTAATACAGTATGAGACACCGACCTGCACTAACGTCACTGGGGGTCCTACCATGGCTGGCTCTTTGGCTTTGGCTGTGCCTTAACTTACCACTGTTGTGTTTGTGTACGGCGCAAGAACAAGAAGTACAAGTACCAGACCCTGAAGAATCAGCAGTATCAGCAGTACAAGCAGAAACAACACAAGTACCGTCCACTTCGACGCTGCAGCTAGTACCAGGTGCTACCTACAAATACAATCATTACCTAGAATTTCGCATGTTTTTCACCTTGGATGGACCCAATGGGGATGGGAGCATTCAGGAACTGTCACAACTGAGAGACTTTCAAGCCATGAACCAAAATCTTTCACAGTTTTTTGTACCAGATTTGGCCACTGCGCAAGAAGTAGCCCAGGTCAATACTAGGTGTCACAGGATACAACAGAGCAGTGCAGATTCTCTTGAGAGCTTAACATCACTGTCCGCATCCGCCTTGACAGCTGCAAGTACGGCAGCTCCCTCTCCCAACACAAACACCACTAATAGAAATCTGCAAAGCAATGATGCTATTGATCAGGATGAACTGGAAAACGATATTTTTGGAAATACTACTTACCTACTGAGTTACGTAATGAATTATACCTCCAACACTGTCAACGTGGACAATTATACGGACTATTATGAAATCACCTTTTGGAAGCAACAACCGTGGATCACTAAGTCGATGAGAAATTTGCTGCAAGTTCCAGATACCAGTGTTTTGCAGATCAAAGATTTGGTTCCCAATGAACAACAGACCACATCGGTTCTAACTACCACTACTACTCCTACTGCGGCTACTACTGCTCAAGCCCAAACCCAGATAGATAATGCAACGACACCAAGTCCAACATCTTTGACTATGCCAGCTTCCGCATCTCCAACGGCTGCTCTCAAAAACACTACTGCAGCTCCTTCCATGTCATTCAACTCAACATCCAGTGGCCGATACGATTTTTTGTTCCGGGTCAATAATATTACAAATCCACAAGACGAGTTGGTGGCGGACGAATTCCTATTTTGTTCTATTCTTACAGGACTCACACCATCCATTGCACCGACGGATCATAATCCAGAACAAGTCGTAACAACTTGTCCCACGGCGAATAAAGGATGGTCGCCCATCGAGCGACCATTGATTCCCTTGGAGACCAGTATGCCAATAAAAAATTCAACGGAATCTCCAACCGTGGAAGACATTCAAGTTGATGACATGACCGATATTGATGTGGAAGCTACTGCTACTAATAATGATGCCAACACACGCGACAGCGACTCAAATAGTACTGTCACTAACGCAACCAAAAGTCGATATTTGTTTTTGCGAGGTCTCCAAGATCAAGATGATGGAGCATTAGAGGACGACGAATTTCAAACACAAGTTCCAGAAGAAAACACCACGACTGTTCCACCAGCAAATACAGAAAATACACCCAAAGATGTGTTCTGGACCTATTCCATAACGATGCAATATACATCTGCCTACTGGAACGTTACGGATTATCCGAATCTTCTTTACACACTTGTGAACGACAACCAAGACTCATTCTTGGAAATTGTGCAGGATGTTTACAATCTCACCAACATTACCTTGGTTTCGTTTCGGCAAGTATTTGAAAGAACACCAGCGCCTACACTTGCAACAAATGCTCCTACTACGTTCGAGCCTACAATGATTCCGACTCTTTCCAATGCTCCGTCAATAGCACCAACTTCAATGCCCAGCACCAAAACGCCAACTTCTATTATACCTCCATCGCCACCCGCCGATCGGACAGTTCTCGTTTCGGTAACAACAGCAGCATCCATCATGGCCACATTGGCTGTGTTGGGCCTGTTTATATTGTTTACGAAGCGAAATGCCAAGTTGCGACGCGAACGATTGGAAATGATGATGCACACGAGCATGATTCCACCAACATCTACAATGGATTCCGATCAAAAGGAGTATCTATCATTATCGTTGTCGCAGCAGCAGCAGCAAAAAGTTGAAGCGGCACAAAATGACACGGGTGTAACGTTTGCAGCTTCAGATTCACCCGATACTGCTCACAATAGTCGATCGTCATCGTCGGCAATACCTTCTGGCGAAAGTCGTGACTTTTCCAAAAGCACGAATTATCAGCGTCCTCACAAATCGACAGCAGCAGCAGCAGCAGCGCCGCATCTCGGACGTCTGTCGGAAATTGAAGAAAGTCGTTTGAGGAAAGAAGAAGATGATGAAGATGATAATTATTACAGATACAATTTGGAAAACATGCCATCTACCGACAATGAAGACGATGACGATGACGATGTTAATACTGGACAGCCTTTATCGGTTCGAGACGAATTCGAACGCTTCAAGGATACGAATTTGGAAATGATGCGAACTGGTGTTGAATCCAGTGTAGCTGGTTTGGACAGCATGATGAGCCAGGCCATGACGTTTGCATTAATGACAGACGAAAATCAGGCACCGTCGTGGTTTGGAGCCAGGACGGGAATTGAAATCGAAGCCAATGCACTCTGGGATGTGACGGAATGGTTACGCCGTCAGAACCCTGCTTCGGACAGCGACAAGGAAGAGTACATGCAACAGTTGTTGACAAAAATGGTAACCAGCGTTCGCATGGGCATTTTGGGTCCAGAAGACGCATCTCGTACTGTTCACGAATGTGCAGCTCTGTTGGAATTGGAACTTGCGGAGCCTTTACCTGTAACGACCTTGATTCTCTCTGGTATGCAAAAGACTACCACGGTAGGGGATGTCGTTGACTCCTTTTGTCGGTTTGGTCCCATTGACGAAACAGCCGTGGCGACCAATCAACGTGGATTTGGCATCCTTCGTTTCAAAACTGCTAATGCTGTCACCAAAACCATGCAACGGTTCCGTTCGTCTGAGATTGTTGTAAAGGATGTAGCGATTACATTAAAAATGTTGGGTCCGAGTGTCGGTAGAATGATAGGTCGCGTGACTGGTGACAGTGCTTAATTGAAGAACAGTAGCAGACGCAGAAGCAGTTTATAGAACAACTCTATTACTAGACGTAGTAGTAGAGTAGAGGGAGAAGTTGAATGGTTTCCCACTAAAAAATTTTTGACTGCATAGCTACTCTAGCCTTGACCATGTACTACTACAGGCTTCTTGATACTATTACTAATAAGTAGACCCTCGTGTTAGCTACTCTAATCTGTACCCAGTACATGGTACTAGTAGTAGTACTACTACGGTACAATGTTGGTATGAGCAGAGCCTTCTTCCTTACTACTGGTACTACTACCCTACAACTAGCAAGTAGAGGAGGTACAGGTAGTCTACTATTACTAGCTACAGTATGGTAGTAGAAGACTTGAAGTACCAGGTAGTCTAATACTACTCCTAGTAGCCAACTAGTACTAGTCTACTGTAGCTAGTAGGTATTAGTACTAATGATTATTTTGATGACCTCCGCGTACATGCGGAGCTCTTTTGACAACAGTGAAGGTGACGGTTGATTTATTAAGCTTTTTCCATGTGTTTGCTGGAGCGCAATAGTAGTTGTGTACGACTAAAAATATATGTTAGACTTCTGAAAGAATCTTCTTGATGATACCTGGTACTAAAACGTAAATCATGTGGCGCGCACTTTTTGTTTTGTACTTGTTATGATAGGTAGTACTAGTGCTCGTAGTACGTGTTGGAAGGTAGGGAGTATTTTGTAAAAAGAAAATGCTACTACTGTAGTACGTACTGTACTCTTTTTTCCACTCTCCTCAACGGTAGCATTGTCGTCTGAGTGGTGTTGATGTATGATGTGAAGTCCGAAAAACTGTACTCGCTCTACACACCGCCGCCCGGCCGGAATAAGCTACCTGGTATTACTATTATTATGTACGTAGTTAGTCAAAAAAATTCTCCAAGATTTTGACGAGCAGACAAAATTTGACCAAAGTAACACGTCTTATTTGTCCTACTAGTAGTACTACTGTACTAGTACTAGACTACTACAGTAGTACTACTCTAACTCCAGTACTACTCGGCACGCACTACCGTATAATAGTAGAGTACTCGAGTAGTAGTTTTTCTTAGTAGCGGCGGCTACTACCAGGTACCTGGTACTGTAGAGTACCCGTAGTAATCCTTACAGCTGCTAGTTAGTTAGCTACCGGTAGTACCATTTAGTAGTAGAGGCCCCAGCAAAAAAAGCCGAGTGTCTTGTGATCTGCACACAACAACTTAGTCTGCTACATGCCCACTCTTCCTCTTTTTGGGTTGCAAATAAAGAAAACCTTTCTTGCTGCTTACTAGACTACTCTACCTGGTACCTGGTAGTATTGTATCCAAAATATTACGGCATTGTACAACGGAGTTAAAATAAAAGAAGTATCAGCAACAATAGATAAGATCAGTAAGACAGACGTGGCGGCGGTGGTAGTATTGTGTATTGTGTATTGTGTATTGTCAAGTTGCAAAGGCGAAAGAAGCAACAACAACCAACACATTAATAATAACAAAATGATGAACAAGCCACACGGCGACAAAGTTTGTAAAGGTCGGCATCACGCTGGTTTTATATCACCCATGGGAAAAGAGAGATGTCTTCATCTCACAGGGAAACAACAGCAACAGCAACAGCAACAGCAACAGCTGGCAAGAAAAACGAGACGAATGTCGCGGTCGCCAGCCGTGCTGCTTTTGAATCTCTTGTCGTCGTCGCCGTTGTTAGTATTGGTGATGATGATGATGATGGTGACGATGATGTGCACACACAGCAGCAGCAGTGTCAGTTTTTGCCGAGCACAAGAGACAAAGGCACCGTCTCTGGAAGGAGAGACAGAAGACAACAGCACTACTGGCACTACTAGCAGCAGTAGTACTGCAGTACTCGCACCTGTTATAGCTGCCGGGGATGAAATATGTCCTCATCCTTCCGTCAATGTCTTGACAACCTTGAACTTGAACGAAGCGACTTCCGCCCCTACCGAGAGTGAATGCGACCTGCACGGAGGTGTCATTTTGATGGCTTTTCTTCTGCGTGGTACACCAGAAGAAGCCACGTTGAACGAGACGGAAATTCTGCTGTTTGAATCTTTCATGGCCAATCTAACAGCACGCTTTGCGCCGGCCGATCAAGTGGGCCTGGTACGGACTGACTGCATTTTTCAATTTCAAGACAGCGATGACTTTCTCACGACTCCTCAAGATCTCATAGCACTGCTGCCAGCAGGTCAAGACAGTGACGGTGACAGTGACAGTGACAGTGACACAAACTCTATTACCAATATTACACTGACATTTGCACCCGCGATGGCTCCAACGCATGCATTCACTAACGACACATCTCTCTTGGCTTTTCAATACATTTTTGAAATGATTTATCAGTCGAGACAGGTCAATATCAGTAATTACACGCAGGAATTTCTGGAATACACGGGACAAAACGTGGAAGCGCTGTCCTACGAACTGGCGGATTTGCTGAAGCTACAACCGAGGGATCGATTGGTCATCAACGACTTTCGTCAAGTTCAACAAATTATGAGAACACGAGCACCCAACACACTTGCACCCACGTTTACCATTCAACCTTCTGCAACGCCAACCTTGTCCAACGCGCCCTCGGCTTCCAGACAACCCACGAACGTGCCATCGGTAACACCTACTCGCACTCTAAGTTCAAGGCCATCGGATATGCCCAGCCAAGTTCCAACACTGGCTGTCAATTCTACTGCAAAACAAAATTATGCCCTTGATTTTGTTGTAGAAGCACCGCCGGGAGCTGGATTTTTGAATTCGACTCAACAAGAAATTTTCTGTACCGTCATGGAACAACAAACACAGTATTATTTACCGCGAGACGATGAAAACAACATTGTTATTAATGCCACTACAAATATACAAACCATGTGCTTTTTTGTTGATCAGCAAGCCGCAGCAACAACTCCCATTTCGACACTTGAAACAGCTGCTACTGCCACACAGTCACCAACAACAGAACCTGTAACAACAAAAATAGTAGTAGTGCAAGAGGATGCCACACTGGCACAACAAGGAGAAGAAGATTTGGGAGGTGGACCTGCACGGCGTGATCGAAAACGAAAACGAGAACGACAGCGACAATTGCAAACAAAGCAATTCGCTAGTACGGCGTACACGTACTTTTTGAGAATGCAGTACAAGTCGGATACTGTCAACGTCACAGAATTACAACTCACTGAACTATTTCCAATTTACTTGGTCTTTAATGCCAGCGTATTAGAAGATGCCATGGCGGAATTGTTGAACCTGGAACCGAGCAACAATCTCACGTTTAAGGGAATTACGCCCTACGAAGTATTGCAAACACCGGCACCATCATCTGCGCCCAGTGTCAGTCCATCGACTTTTCCATCGGTTTTCACTACGTTGCGTCCGACGAAAGGTCCCACGGAGGCACCATCGATGCTAGTACCTTCCACTGCGCCCAGAATCAGTCCCGCGCCAGAGCCTATGAATCCACCCTCGGATGCCGCATCGACCTCTACGATTGTTTTAGCCGTTATCTTTTCTACCCTCGGAAGCACCATCGTTCTCGGAATTGCCTATTGGATTTGTGTACGACCAACCAAAAACGGGACCAATACGAATGGAAATCCTACAAGCAATAACAATCACAATAACAGCAATAACCGGATGTCATCAACGGAGCAGACAAACAATATCAATGGAGCTCATGCAAATGAAGCGGCAGCGACAGCTGGTCAGGGTGCGGTTTGGAGCAAACAGCACGGCTTTCAACAGAATTACAATGCCAGTGTTTACAATAGCGGTGGAGGCGGTGGTGGTGGTGGTGGTGTTTGGACGGAACGGCCTTCCGATACGGTCGGAGGCTCGACGGCGAATCCCTACCAACAGAACCGTCCCAATCGATTGCTTGTGTCGCCGAGCACTGGGGAATCTATACTGTCGAATCCTTCTCTCTTGACGAATGGAAATGGTATTGACGATGATGACGACGACGACATTGATGATGGCCAGCGCGATTTTCTAGAACGATCGTCCAAACTATCACCGCTGGATGATTTTGATCAGTTCAAAGACCAAAATTTGGAATTGATGCGATCCAACGTGACCAACCTGGTCTTGGGACTGGACGGTATGATGAGTCAAGCTCTAACCATGGCGCTCATGGAGGGTGATAATGGTACAGATCACGATGTCTTGTGGGGCGGTGCCACGAAGGGTCTCGATATTGAGGCCAGTGCTTTGTGTGAAGTAACAGATTGGTTGAAAAGGAATGACTTTGCATCATACGACGAAATGTAAGTCTCTGATGCTTGAAGTATTGTAGTTTTTCGTCTGCTAATGTTGCTTGTTGGCTGTATCCGACTTTGCAATCGCTAACGAAAATTCTTCCCAACCTCAATATCTATTTGACAGACAATCCTTCATGCAAACGTTACTAAACAAAATGGTGATCAGCGTCCGCCAGGGATACATAGATCCCGTCGATGCATCACAAACGATCCATGAATGTGCTGCCATGATGAATCTGGATTTAGTCCAGATGTTACCCATCAATACACTGGTTTTGTCGGGTATGCGCAAGACGGCTACCCGTGACGACATTATTCGAGCCTTTCGACGATTTGGTTCCATTGAAGCTGCGGCAGTTGCTTTTAACGAGCGAGGTTTTGGTACGCGGTTGGATCGTCCCGCTCGAAGGGCTTTTCTTGTGTCTTTATTTTTGTCTCGTGCATTTCTAATCACAACAAATACTTGCCTTTCTTTTCTGACTTTAGGTTTCGTCCGGTACAAGACAACGAAATCTGTCGATCAAGCCATGATTCGATTTCGAACCGCAGAAATTGTTGTGCAAGATGTAGCTGTTCAAGTACGAGTCTTGGGTCACAATGATCGATAGATAGGTCATGCAGCATCTTTCGCATCTGTACGACTTTTCTTCACTTTCCTGAAGTATGATGAATTTTCTTGAAGAATATTTTGCAGGCATTGCACTTTCAGCTGCTTTTTACTGGGCTCTCCTTGGGGTAACTCTTTTACGCAAACAATCTCAAAGTATTGATGAACCTCTAACATATGTATATTATGATATTATGATTTGATGATACACAACCTGACATATTCTCTGTTCATACCCTGGAGGAAAAGCTTTGCTAGTAAAAAGCTTGCCGACTACTCATTGCTTACGGTAGTTTTCTTAACAGTAGGGATCAGTGTATTTTCACAGGATGATCTTGGCGAGCGAACGCTACCGCGTTCTCTCGACTATGCCAGCTCTCTAGGGCTACGTTTGGCTAGGTAGGGTGGTTTGGAGAAACTCGGCAATTTACTAGGGCCGACCTTTTCTCCGTTCCGAGG
>Ga0100380_10006035_pt1 | contig 12400 bp, 16 predicted proteins | sample CryGeymeta201504_FD_80417 | JGI IMG/M metagenome (GOLD analysis project Ga0100380, IMG submission 80417) | Groundwater microbial communities from Crystal Geyser aquifers in Utah, USA - Crystal Geyser metaG 2015-04 | ecosystem: Environmental > Aquatic > Deep subsurface > Groundwater | place... | reverse complement strand
TTAACTGGTCTTGTTTAATGTAAGGGAGGACCAGAACTACTTATCATTTGACTTATGATTGGGAAGACTTAAATGCGGTAATATATGGCTTGAATACAATATCACTAATTGACCACCTCCTCCACTTTTTGCTCATCTTTTTACTCTGCTTCACATGGCTAATACTCCCCTTCCAGACTATTTATGACAATCTGGGATTCTCTACTTCTGGATAGTTCGTACAATTTTCTATCTTTTTATATCAGCTTGGTTTATGCCTCATACTTGTCATTAGCGAGCTGATAGACCTTTTCCTAGAGACTTCGTTTCTCTTTGTTCAGTGTGTCAATGTTTGCCTTGATAGTTTAGATCTAGTTTTCATAAAGATTCACAACTTATACCAGCTTTTATCTCCACTCCTTTGCTACCTTTTCGACTGATTTACGGGATTCATACTCAATATCGAATACCTTTGCCTTATAATTTCCATCAGAGCGCTCTTTCTTAAGCTTATCCATGCAGCTCAGTAATTAATTGTACCTCTCCTGAAGACAAGACTGTTTGAAATTACCCTGAGTGAGTTATTTGTTCTGTTGTTCGAGTTATTTAATCTTCAGAACAAGTCTGGTATTTTCATTGAGGAGACTGAGCTAGTTGTACTTTCCGTTCTATGATGAGTAAGAATCCTTGCTTTCGATCAAATACTCAGATACAATTTTTTTTTAGGTCAGTTATGTCACCAAGGATTTGCTCGCAGTACATCTTTCTGTCTCGAAACGCTATCTCCATCTTTACACTTCCTCATTCATATTACTGTTCAGCTCGTCCACTTGCCTCTGCTTGTCTTAAAGCCTCTCGATCTATTATCTTAGCTATTCCACATGTTGCTTCAGCTCTACATTTGATTCTTGCAAATTGTGAATATTGTTCATTGTATTTTTGTTATTGCCAGCCAATGATGACCTCAAAGATTCACAATCTCTCTCCAAAAGGTCGTTCTTTTCTCTTAAGGTGGCAATAACCTGCTCCGATTGAGAAGCAGCCGTCTTGAGCTGATAAAGCTCGGTCACCTTAAGAGAGAACTATTTTTCCTTGCGAGTTAGCTTATCCAGCAGCTACTTTATTTATGAGTGAGCGTGTCGAAGTTTTTACTTGTTATTCTTTTAGACTGTTTCTTTTTCTTGTATTTTTTGTTTTAGATTTTCATTTGTCGCTTGCAAGTAGTCCAAGGTTTATTGTTCCTTTATCCGGTTTCTTCCGATCTGAGTGTTGATTGAATGGGATTTCGCAAGGAGATCTTTTACCTTTTAGGATAAAAAATCCAAGATTTAGTCAATTTTACCAAGAGTACTGAAATGATTTAGTTGAACAACAGGTAAGCTCATTTCCTTAAGAAGAGCTCCAACTCTAGCTTTGAATTTGAATAGCATTTCTTCCTGCTTCAACCTCATCAAGCTTTAGTTATAAAGATTGTGTGTGTGATTACGTTGGTCATTTGACTCAGCTCTACGACTGGATACTCTTTTTGTTTCCTATATCAGAACATATTTACTCCTTTAACCGATTTTATGTCAAAATATCCCTTATCTTCTTAGGGAAACTGATACATAAAACGATGCTGAATGCGGCTGGGTTCATCAATAAGCATCGATGTCGTGGTGACTGATTTGCGAGAAAGACCTATCAATTATTGAGATGGTTTATGAATATTTTGTTCAGAATGTTATCTTCTGCCTACCTTTTTGAGACTTTCGATTTATAGGTAACTTTTGTTTATTTTATCGCTTTTTTCAGGACTGGATTCCATGAAATTCATTAATGCAATATGGCTTATATTATTGATAGTGTTAGTTTAGCGAGGAGTATGGTATGATTGTTGGGGGACAATTGCTAATAAAGATTGAAACGATTTTCGAATAGTATTAGGTTCGTTAATTTAAATTCGATTGCCTGATGCGAAGGTAAATGCAAAGACGCCTGAATAAAGTGTTTCCTGCAGATACTCCCCCTACCTCCGAGCCTGACAACAAACTCACCCACATCATCAACACCTTTCGATAAAATCACCTCAAACTCATCCACAAAATCGAAGAGTGTGATAAGATGAGATAGTACTAGCACCACCGATCCACTAAAAAATTCAGTTAGCAGCTCACTTTTGATAAACACATCGAAAAACAGGACCATCATATCCAAAGGCATGAAAGTATTCTCCGTCGACCATACAGTAACCTGAAGACCACGAGAGATCAGATCCAAAGGGATCCTTCTCGCAAATAAAACCTGTGCATTGATAAGTTGCAGGGCAGTCGAGAAGACTGTGAAGAGGCTTTAATCTCTCATAATGAGGATTTTCGATTTGTCAGAGTTAAGGTGAACAAGCTTGTTCCGCTTTCGATGGATCGTCTCAAAGAAAGACTCAAACTACTATGATTATTCATACTTTCTCGCGTAAATTGGTAAAAGAGATTAGATCACAAGAAGGAAGTAAAATCACAAATATTATCAGTTTCTCAACTTCACAAAGAGTTTCTTGAAGTCCTGAGTGCTTTCCAAGATGTTGAGAGTTCGTAGAAGAGGTGAATTATAATCAGAATCTTGGGGAGTGCGCTATCTCAGAAAGCGGTCATACTTGTCAAAGTTAGCCTGAGTTTTTTCCTATTCTGAGCTAAAATATCGAATATTTTTTTTAAGGCCTTCGACTGAGGTCTAGACTTTCTTCAAATACTGTTTGCTTTTTTCCAACATTTGTTTGCATTTGGGAAAGTTAGGCATGACCTTCGGGTCAATATCCTTAGAAATGCAGTGTCTACCAAAAGTGGCAATATCGACCTCTCCATCGATGATCGATAGAAGATGTTCTCGGAGATGGTTATTTACGGAATCATACTATCTGTAGAAGGTTTCCAATTCTTGCTCGTATTTCGTCATTTATTGGTCAATTTTTTGATTAATTTTTGCGGATAAAACATCCACCTGTTCTCTAAGCGAGTTAATCAGATTTTATGCCTGGCATTTTACTTTCTCTCTGATCATTGCCACTTATTCAACTTGATTTTTTAGTTAGTTTTATCTCCCCTTCAAACGATTCAGAGTTGATTCAACTTCGAGTAGTAGAGTCTAACGGGTGCCTTATTTAGCCTGCTGAGAGTTATCAAAGTGCCGGACATTGTGCTCTTTGTGTTATTCCAGACAACCATGACAGATGTTATACACAAGGCAATCTTGACAAAAATGTTATCCAATTTGAAGAGTATGCTTCTTGCAGTGACTTCCAGAAGGGGACCTTTAATTGGTGTAAAAGTATTTATCAATAGCCCTCGGCTGAAGACTTATCTTGTTCGGGTTGTAGTTCTCTTTCTCCATCTAACGACAAGAATAATATTAGTATCATAGTAATATTTCTGATACAAGAAGAGGAACGTAAAATAGATAATCATAATATATTGTAGGTTATTCAGTCTTTGAGGAAAGGGTGGAGACACAGCTAGCCTATAGCTATTCTTTTTCTGGGATCTTTTTATAAAGCCTTGGCAATAAAGTCCGCAGCTTCTCGATTCCGAATGCGTTCAAGCTTTATTTCATCACTGACCTAGAATAAGCACATTGTTTACGATTTTATAAAGCTCAGAAGGTCTGGAGATTGTGAAGGGAATATCTTCAGTAAGCATCTAGTAGGTGATGACTCCTATTGCCCAAATGTCCACTGCCTAGCTGTAATCCTGCTGAGAAATAAGCTCAGGAGCTAGGTAAAGCGGTGTTCCACAAAGTGTCGATCTAAGTTGTTTCGTCGGATTATGAATTGCCCATCCGAAGTCACATAGTTTTATGGTCCCCTGTATAGCCTATGAGTTACATATGAGAGAAGAATATTTTAGGGCTTTATATCCCGATGCATCAGCTGATTCTAGTGTAAATAAGACACTGCACTACAAAGCTCATGAGCATAACTGGCAGCAACTCCAGACATCAACCCTTTTCGGAGTTTGAGACGAGGCTCATAGAGTGCTTCAAATAAATTTTGATGGCAAGCGTACTCACATACGAGATAAATATGCTCCTGATCACAGAAAAACCCATATAATTTGGCAATGTTAGGGTGTTAGCAAAAAAGATTGATCTTGATTTATCTTACAACGTTGTTTTCTTGCTCAAGCTCCTTTATCTGTTCCTTAGAAAGAACTTTCAGTGCGAATATCCATCCTGTTGTTTTCTCCATGGCTCTAAACACCTCGCTGTATGAGCCTTGCCCCATCCTACCTAGTAGAATAAAATCTTTAAGTTTCCATTGTTTCAAGGGCTCCCTCACTGGTAAAACATTAGAACTGTCTCTACTGAGAACCCTGTTTCTGACCATTGGAGAGTTGCTTCTGAATAGAAGGGACTTGGTTGTTGGGGATTTGCTTGGAACAAGATTGCCAGAAACATTTTAGCTAGTGGCGTTTCGAACATTGACCTTTCGCTTAGGCTGCTGTCGTTTGAATGCAAATTGAACCTCCTCTCCAAAAGTTGAGTCCAGCTATTTTGCCTCGAGCTTGAAACAGTGTCGATCTTGAAGGGAGTTCAAACTGAAATCAAGAGTTCCCTCCTGAGGATAGAGAGAAGGCTGATGAAAATCAGAAAAACATGTAGAGGTCTTCATGCGTTTGTTGCTTTTTTTAGTGGCAAAGAATTATTCTTTGGAAAGAGCTTTATATTATAGTGGAGGGCTGTGAAATCGTATATTTTGGGGCTTTGAGGGTCCGTCCATTTTTTACTTTATTATATAACGAATGCGTTTAGAAGGCTCTTCCTTATTTTTTCTAAATCACGCACGGCCAAGTCTGATGTTATTTATATGATTTTTCAGGCAAAGGTGGATATGGTGTGGTTTATTATTATTAAATGAGGCTGATAACTCGAAATCGACAGAGCTTGCATGTGTGGAGCGTAGGCGACTACATCAAACAAGCTCAATCCAACATTATTAAGCAGGATTCTCACAGGGTGCTTGCTCTTCAAAATATATTCCAGAAACTATACATCCGCCAGCAGGAAAACATCTCCCAAGATCGTCGCTTGAGCAAACGTCTCAACAACATAGCTTTGGCTGGTGCTACTCCTGCACGTGCAATTGCAGAGTATTTTAACAGTCACCAAAAGAAGTTTTCCCCAGAGGCTCTCGTCACAACGCTCAAACACATTTCAAGGGCTTGCCGTATATCCAGGGACGACAATGGAGGATCTCTCGATTCCTTTGGATATCAACTCTATTTATCTTCAGAATTCAGCAATCTGAGCGAGGAGTTGAAGTTTGCTCTGAAGAACAACAAGCTAAATTTCAGGCAGGTAGTCAGTACAATGGAAGCTTGCATTGAGATGGAGTATATCGACCATGAAATATTTCAGCTCTTTCTCAACTACGTACATATGTGGTAATTCAGACTGAAAGATAAATAGTTGGAGGCGATTACTTCGAGCCCCTTCCGGGAAGGGAGTTTCAGGTCGAAAAGAAGAATTACTATAACTCTGATGAGCTTGCACTTGTAGAATCAATTAGAGGAAGTAACGAAATAGAGATGGCTTTGGGTTTCGTCAAACATATCCATCAGGAATGGATCCAGCATCAAACAGAGGTCAAGAATGTCGAAATTCCTGAATTATAAAATCTGGTGGACTCTCTGGCACAGACTAGTCGCAATTTCCGCAGTATAGTCGAAGGTGTTCTGAGTGTCCGAAGACAATATGCTAAAATGGTGTAGCTATCAAAGAGTGAGGTGGTGCTGAGAGATCCAAATATCAATCTTGATCTTCTCCTCCTCTAGGAAAAACTTCTGGGTCTCCACCTTCTAAACATTCACGATATAAAAAATCCACAAGAAATTCATTCTACCAACTACGAAATCAAAAGAGTTGAATAAATATTGAGATCTTATTTAGAGGTTGATAGTCTGGATCCTGTCTTTGCCCTTATTGATAAAGGAGGTTTGGAAGTAGAGCCATATCTTCCTTCAGGTCAGCCTGATGTCAAAAAAATATCAACTCTCCTGGCTCACCTTGCCAAAATAGCCTCTTTTGATCGGTTTGTTTATCACAGTTTGGAAGGAAGAAGTATGGTCAATTTGAAGTGGGAAAAGACTCTAACCGAGCAAGTTTCCGGCACCTACATCCCTAGTTACCCTCTCAAATAATAGCTTAATGTAGCTCGCATTTTCAGAAGAACCTACCATGAGGCCATGAATTTATTCAACAAACATTCAGAGACCCTTCAAAGAATATTTAGATTCGCAGAGCCTGAATCAAGAGTTGTGCTAATGGAAGCATACTGCAGAATGGGTCTTCATGTACAAGCAATTGTTGAAGGATCCAGCCTTGAGAATAATTCTCTTCCCTTCCAAGTCAGTGATCTTAGAAAACAAAGTTTTTGCTCCCTTCTTCACCTGTTTAATGATGTCGGCCTGTTTATTAACGCTCCTGAATTACATTCGGCTATATTCTCTCGCCTTCAAAAAGATTTGTACTTAGAAGAAAATAAACGGCTGAGGAATACACTTGAACAAACTATTGACGCCCTAAACTACCTTTTGCAAAACCACCGAAATAATTCAGAATATGATCCAGTTTATTAGGGATATATCCAAATTTTGGAACACAAAGCCACCTATCCTGCTCAACAAGATGGGCAAGAGTTAGTTATCGAGGCCATCAAAATTTTAGCTCTTGAAAAACCATAGAAATTTGGCAGTCATCCTGCCTACTTGAAGTATGTCTCAGATGTTGCAAAAGATACTCTCAAAAGAAATCCCTTCCATGCTATTCTTCGAGAAACTTGTTATCAGTGGTGCGATAAAGAAAATCTTCTTCGAAAGCCTCAGCCTTACCTTCCTCTTGGAGTTAGCGGAGGAGTTCCATCAGTGCTCATTTTTGGCAACTCTGAAGACACTTCATTTGATGGATAAATTAGAACTGGAAACTTCAACAGCTATATCCTTCGCTTAGAAGCCAAAGGATCAATGAATGTTCATGAATTCTCAATCAACTCTTTCTTGGAATTTCGAAACAAAGGCGAGCAACTTTTCAGACTGAAGCCCAAAGAAACTCTTCAAGAGAGGTTTGAATAAATTTTCGAGAAAAAAGAAGATCAAAGAGATCAAATATTTGTTTAGCATGAAAAAGCAATCAATTAAATATTGGAAGCCTATCCTGACTGTCTGATATCTCGAAAACTTCGTCTCAAGCTAGCAATTATTAATCAACTCCGAAATAACAGTTTTTCGCTTGAGAGTGTAGAGCAAGAACAAACTAATAATGTATTGTACTTCTTGGAGCTCCTTGAACTCTATAAACTTCTTCTTTTGCTCAGAGAAGATCAAATTTTAAGTAAAATTCCAAGCAAAACTGCCAAAGTTGCTACCCTGAATACTCGCCTCCACGAAAAAAAGGCAGCTGACTTTCAAGAGTAACTTATTGATGTGTAAGTCGAAAGAATTGCTGACCTTCTAAAATAGACAAAATCTAACTTCCAAGACACAATTCAAAGCATAGCAGACATAATCAAAGAGCAAACACCCTCAATCAACCCAACTGCTGATCTTCTTCAAGGCCAAAGACAAACCTTGGAAGAGTTGAATTAAGGGTCTCCGAGAAATCCTGGATAAATAGCTAGCACGTTCATCAATCAGGCCTATTTTAATGACAAAACATTTTGTTAGTACGAGGATTGGAAAGAAAGAATAGCAAGCACTTTTAACATGACATAATTCGACTTGGCTAAAGCAAGCAATATTACAAGAATATTGGCCAATAAATTTTGCAAAGGGCTCACCAACAAAATCACTTATTTGCCTCAGATAAAACACTCTCAGAGAGTGAAACGGCTTGACTTAAACTTCCGGCTTATTTCAACCAAAAATTAAACCTCTGAACATTCAGTCTCTCCTCTTAGGAGTTAAGAGTTCAAGGAGCTCACCTATATAATTAACCTTCAGTCTTTTAAGCATTAGCTCAAAACAACTCTTTCTCAAGAGGAACTACTGGAGCACATATTGAACTTCAAGTTTGTCCTAAACCTGTCAAGCAACTAAGGGTCAAAGCAAGGACTATCTTTGAAAAGGGATGCTCAGAAATACTTCGACTACCTTGAAAAAATTCACGAGCAAGCTTATTTAGATTCTCCATATGCAAGATATGTCCTTCAGCATTTATCCAAAACAGATCGTATCAGAGTCCTTTTAGATGAACGCAAAAACCTTAGGATCAAGCAGAGAAGGCTATATCAATAGGGCAGCATCTCAGCTGAAGACTTCTACAAAAACATTGATGACTTATAAAACCAGATTGTGGCAGCTGCTTAATAGCTGAAATGAAAAATGCTTGATCATATGGAGGACTAAATGATTGAAGGATAATTCAAAATGGTTGACCTTCGTAAGGAAGATCTTCAAGCTTTTGAGGGTCTTATTCTTAAAAACTTTAACTATAGTCGACAGTTCGATATTGACTTTATTCATGCCAACGGAGACTATGAGACTGCTCTAGATCTCAAGAGGGGAAGAGCTCAGAGGAATTATATTAAAATGTATCTGCTGTATAAACTAGCTGAAGGCAAGGAACTTAACACAAAGTAAACTGAGTTAGTTAGAGAATGGATTCAAGAAGCTGTCAAAGATACGACAGAGTTCACTGTCTATCCTCACTTTTCCTCCATGCTCATCTCAGACTTGGGATGGGAAGATATTCAGTCACTGAAACTGAAATCATCAAGTCTCAATAGTAACCGTGACATGCTTGTTGTTGATCTTCTGATGGAACTCAATCTCTTCCTTGATGATTCCCTCATTGAAGGATTTGAGAGGCAGGTCAAAGCAAAGTATCTAACTGATAAGTATAATTTGCCCTCCCACCTCTTCCAGAAGTCTGGTTTGAGAGGCTTGGATAATCTCGAAAACAGAGTTGAGGAGGCAATCATTGATGAGGCTTCCCGTCTGACAGAAAATGAGCTTGATACTCTTGAATAAATATTCAAAACATTCAAAGTTGAAGGGTTCAAGGAAAGGCATAGATACCAGAGGCTTTGTGGATAATTTAGATAAAAGGTAGAGCATATGAACACCCAAAGCATCCGTAATGAACTGATTGAAGAGTACGTGAGACTTCTTGAGGACGAATTTGTCAACGAGTATGACCCTGCTTTGATAGCTGAAATTAAGGAAAAATAAGTGGACATTTTATGGAGGGAAATATTCCATGATCCATCATAACACTGCAACAAGGATCATCTCAAATAAATAGCCAACAAAATCATTATCAGAATGGAGCTCATGAAGGAAAATTCTCCTCCTTTCTTCGGCAGACTATTATTGAATCTGCTTATGCATCCTAAACTAGATCCTCTCACCAAATAAGTAAATATGCCATTATCTAGACCCTTATAGCTGCACTCGAATATAATCGACTTGAGCTCAACATTGACTCCAGTGATCTTGAACAGCTCGCTATGATGAAAGGTAGAGATGCAGGATAGCCTACGATTGCCAAGGAAACATTAAGGTAGGCAAGCAGAGCCCGACTAGGAGAGTATCTTTACTCGAGGGCCAGTTCGATAGTGTGATGATGTGATAATACTAATTGATCAATGGGTGATCGACAGCTGCGGGGTAGTAAATACATTTGTTTTTCATAAAAGGGCATTCATAATTTGGCATCATTCAAGATGATCAAGCTAGTATATTGATGATATATGCGAATTCGAATGTCAAATGTGCAGGCCAATCACTGTTCCCAGTAGACCTTGTGGGTCATGATGTTGTAAAAGTCATCACCGGTGACGAAACCATCGTCATCGAGATCAGCCTTGTTGAACATGTGGTTCCATTCGTCCTCGGTGAGATTCTCGCCCAATTCCTGTCCAATTTTCTTGAGTTCGTGAACGGTGATCTTGCCCTACATCATATAAGCAGTACGGATCTGTTGACGTCGAATGAACCCCAAACTTTGTCGATCTCGGCACGGCTGTCCTTCTCGCCCAACTTGGCGGTGGCGAGTCTCAAAAACTCAGCGAAGTCAATACCTCCTGACTGATCGTCGTCGAGTTCAGCGAGGATCTGATAAACGAATTTATTGCTGCCCTCAAAGCCCAACTGTTCGAAAGCGAGCTTGAGTTCCTGAGGATCAACGACTCCACTGAGGTCACTGTCGAAGATGTCGAAGGCAACCTTGATATCTCTAACTTCTTCAACGGGGCAGGTCAGTGAGGCGTAGTCTTCAGCACGGAAGGCCTTTTTCTCAGGAGCCTTGGGCTGACTCTTAGCAGCAGGAGCACCTTGTTTAGCTCTCATTGGATCGAAAATATCTTATTAATTAAATAAAAATTAAGTCCAACTAATAGGTCTGGCACTTCATATCTATCTTTTACTTTCGAGATCTATCGATTTTCAAAGAGCTTCTTTAAAAAGTGGGGAGTTGTCAGGAGAAGAGGCCCAAAATGTTGGCAGAGGAGAAAGATAGTGACAGGAAGTAAGTGAAAGAGAGAAGTCTGGGAAATATATTAGTCCGGTCCTATGGTGTAATGGTTAGCACCTTGGACTCTGAATCCAATAATCCGAGTTCAAATCTCGGTAGGACCTTTTTTTAAGATTATCAAGATCATTTCTTCCGCTTTATAAACTTTTCTAAGATGTTGGAAGGGGCCTTCACCGGCTGGGAGTTATAGTAATCCATAAAAGTGTTGGATTTTACTTTTACTCGGCTCTCCTTCGGGTTTGACATCTCTATCGACTCTGTTAGAACCGCATTATCTTTCATCCTAGGGAGTACTTCTTTCTTTAGCTCTGGTACTTGAACCGCTCGAATCTCTTCTATATCCTTTTCGCTTCTAGATATTGTCATTATTTCCATGGGCATTGTTTGAACTTCTCTTGAGACGGTTTTAGGAGGTGGAGGATGCATCTCCCGATTTTGCTTTGGATTCTACTCTGTTTTGAAATCAAGGACCAGAAAGTGTTCAGTTGGCTCTCTGAGAGATATGAGTCCAATATTTTGATAGTGACTCGACTTATGGCCTTATACCTCCTCTCCATCTTCGTAGGCCATGAATGGTTAACTGTCATAGCTCTGATTTGAAGTAGAGGTACATCGTGGTCGTCATTATCTTATTTTTAGCTGTTGACCTATGAAAATTTGGATTCATTGAGTTCCCAAAGGATCATATTTTGGGCGTCGGAACTTTCATTGCTTTATACTTCCTGCTGAGCCCTGTGAGCAAGTGATTTTTCACGCATGATGACCAGTTTGATATGCTTTTTTTTGCGTGTTTAGAGGAGAGAGAAGGTGGATATAAGGATTAGGGATGGGGAGGGCGGTGTCATGTTGAGCTCGTAATAGTCTTCGCTTCAGTCAGAAAAGTTGTACTAATAAGTTTCTGGATGCGGCTGTTGGTTTATTTGGTGGAGTAGTATCTCTTGAAGTACTCGGTCTCGTCATCAAAAATTTCCAGATCTCGGTACTGAATGACATAGTCCACATTTTGAGAGCGAATAATGTTGTTAATTGATTTTGACTGGAAAAAATTGAAGGCCTCACTGTACCTGTTGTACTGTTCCTGTTTGATCCCGAGCAATATTGAACTATACATTCCTAACTATTATAACAACAAATAACAGCCTAACCATCACCTATCCACAGGAGAAGTATTTTCTCACAGCTTTCTATATCTTTACCCTGCCAGAATTCAATATCAAGGCTTTATGTATTAAATCTGGCATGCGTTAGAATTAATCAATAAATAAAAAAGATGTTTACATTGCCAGCTGGTGTGTGGTCCAAATAATTTGGAGGTGTCTCCGGCAAAAAATTTTGTGAAATGCCTGGTGATATTACACACCTACGAATCAGATCCGGAGCAGTCGTTGATGGAATCCAGCTTGTTAGTCAAACATTCCAAGGGGGATTTCACGGAGGAGAAGGAGGTAAGGAACACTTGTGGGATTGCAGACATGGAGTCAGCCAGATTTTAGTGAGTTATGGAGGCTTCAAAGGAGCAGTGGTCATCACTGGCCTTCAGTTCTGTGATGGAGCAGGCAAGTGGTCATAGAAGTTCGGAAAATTCACAGGTCAAACAGAAGAAGTTGTGTTTCCCCAGCCGAGGCTGATCGGAGGTATCATGGGAAATGCTGGGAAGTTTTTAGATAGAATCGCCTTTTTGATAAGATGACATTGTTATTTATACTTGATCATAAGTAGTTACTGCGACCACATAAATATCTGAAAAGCACAGTGAAATCATTGATGTTGAGCAATTAGCTGAATAGCTTTGACTGTTTCGTGGAGAAGCTAGTGGTTAACATCAGCATCTAATTGATAGCTTTTGCCTTGCATTGGATATCTGATGCGGTATTGAATGGTCAACAATCTAAACAAAAATAGCAAACTGTTGTTGAGATTT
>Ga0100380_10006031_pt1 | contig 12407 bp, 9 predicted proteins | sample CryGeymeta201504_FD_80417 | JGI IMG/M metagenome (GOLD analysis project Ga0100380, IMG submission 80417) | Groundwater microbial communities from Crystal Geyser aquifers in Utah, USA - Crystal Geyser metaG 2015-04 | ecosystem: Environmental > Aquatic > Deep subsurface > Groundwater | place: USA... | reverse complement strand
GGGCGCTCATGAAAGCGACCTGATCTGCGATACACTATAAATTGAGCTGTTTCATAAACCTTAGCCACATAGTTTTGAATGTAGGTCACGTTCTCGAAACGAGGGTCCATTACATTGAAAACTGAAACACTTTAAGCAATGGCGAAGTCGAGCCAATAAAAGTAAACAACATCTTCTTACTTTTACTCCTTTCCAAATCTTTTTTAGTATTTCTTCTTTTTTATTTCATTCTCAACCTCCTTCTTTCTCTCCTCACTCATATTTGAGTACGATTCTTCTTAAATGCCCTTTTCAGCATTTTCTTTCTTGATCCTTTCTTTCTCTTTCTCAACTTTTTATTTTTCCTCTTTGTCCTTAGCCTTTCTCACTCCGATTCCACGATTCATCGTACTGGTCATGCGAAGTAATGTTGTTTTGAACTTCTGATTGAGGAATTTATCTCTGGCTTATGTCCACTATAAACCTTCTTCGTATTACCCATAGCAAAGTGTGTAATAATCTTCAAGAAGATCGCTGTACATTTCAAAGACACTTGCCAGCATAACTTTTTATTCAGGTGTGGTCCCAAGCAACTATGTGCGGTTGTATTTGTGTAAAATGTAGATAATTATAGCTTCAGTGCCACAAATTATCCTTTAGCCGTCTTCTAAATATGGAAGCTCAATATGAGGATACTTTTCTCTCAGTTTAGTTCGATCCTCTTTGAACCACTGATCTTTAGTCTTGTACACATACTTCCTCTCCTTATAGGGAATCTTTATATGTTACAAGACTAGCCTGATAACTTCACAGGAACCTCTAATTGCCCAGTCTACCAAAGTTATTTGCTCATTCTCAGGTATATCCAATTTCTTAGCCTACCGGGCTAACCTTTCCTCTTCACTCTCTCTTTTCTCCTTTATTTACTCCTCAATTTTGGGCTTATCTTTGTTCAAAAATCCATTGTTGCTAAAACCATTCAGGAAATTTCTCTAGTTCCCTGCATCTGAGGAGTGATGATGCATATGACTGTCATGACCTGAAAAGTTCATGCCCATGCCCATTCCCATTCCTGAGCCAAAGCGATCCATGCCACCTCCAAAACCGCCTCCCATTCCGAAGCCCATGTCATTGAAAGGCATATTTCGGCCTTCAAACATTCCCATTCCTCCTCCACCACCACCGAATGGGGCTCCGCCTGAGAAACCATTAGTCTGTGAAGGCTGTGAAGGATTTGTTTGGGGCTCATCATCGGAGTCATCATCCAAGTCATCAATGTCATCTTATTTATTGTTACTCATACTCAAAACTCAATTATGAGAAAGTTGCTATTTAGTTAGGGCTATAATAACACAATGTTGGTCAAAAGACTTACAAACTTCTTTACGAAGCGTGCCAAACCTCAATCATTCAGCTACAAAGCATCACACCTCAATCCTGACAATGAATAGCTAGACTCTTTGCGAAATATCGATTACGGTGTTCTTCGAAAAATTGTTATTGATAGCTTCAACTAACAAATAAAAATTCAAAACAGCCAGTACAGGAGATAAGTCTAGCTAGCCAAGAAGATTGAGGATGATGAAAATGACGAAGTTTAAAAAGTTATGGAAGGGCATGCTGGGAAAATCAATGCAATCACCCGATAGTTTAATAGCAAGTTGAAGGAAATCGAAGATCAGGAAAGAACAAACACTGTCAAATTATATCTTGCTGAAACAATAAATCAGGAAAATATCAAAAATCCATCAATCAATTCAACTCCCCAGTCAGGTTTCTATATTCCCAACAAACTCGTTCTCAAAAAATTATACTTGGGCTCCTCCAAAGAAAGACACAAATAATAAGATCCATCCAAACAAGTTCTATTGATAGGTATTGAAAATTAGGAAGAACACTGTCTGTTCTTATCCAAGCTGATGGAGGAATTTGGAGTCAAACAGCTAGTGACAATGGTACCACCAGATATGCCATACTTCATCAAAACATAAGGCTCATTTCTTCAAGAATGGAAAAGGTTTATTTAGGACTCTGACTATGCTCGGAAGACAAAATTCTATGTGAATCCGAAGCCCAAAGTCCTTGAAGATGTTTGTCTGCATTCAAGGCATATCCCATTAGTGAGATAAGCTTTAGGTAAATCTTCATCTTTCATTGAAACGTACTACTTTCTTCTCAAGGAAAATTAAATAGATGGAAAGTATGAGCCCCTGTCCTTACTTACAGGGTTGTTTAGTCAATAAATTTAGAGAATGTACTTGGGAGATTTTCCAGCTTTTCCTTAAAGAAAAATGCTGGCGGATAATTTGAGCTTAGATACATGCCGATCTCTGTTTCAATAGTTTCTGGCAAACTTCAAAAAACTAAGATTTCAATTTTCGGCACAGTGGCTGTTTCCTCCTGAAGTTTTAAGAAAAAAATTGAGTCATATAACAAAAGTTACGAAAGCTGTGGCTCAGCAAGGAAAGGGCAGGACATTACTTCTTTGTCCGGCTGAAATGGCAGAGTTGGTCAGTATTTAATGGCAATTAGCTCGCGAAAGTTCGGAATATAACCCCGGTGGCAATCTTTTCGTCGACTACAACTCATAAAATGCACCTGAACAGACTTTTATGGATCACATCGAAAAGCTTGTCATTTTGGATATGATCATAGAGCCTATCATATCTCGCTATTTTGCCCAATATAGGTCCTTCCCCTTTATGTGTGAACATACGCTTGGAGGCCGGGAAAATATTGGGAAAATATTCGTTGTTTGGACCCACTTCTACAATCTTTACCATAAAAAACTCAGCTAAAGAGTTGTGGAAGATCGTGAGAGCAAGGCTGCTAGAAAGGCCTTCATGGGAAGATATGTGGATCCCACTGATTTTTGAATGTATTTGCTCTGTAGGAGAATTAGCTAGTAATATAATATTGACTTCTCTATGTTCAAAACAAACAAGTGCAACCATGGCGACAAAGGCATGTGTATCAATTGCCTGCTGAATAAACAAAAACAGCTCAGCAAATAGCCTATCCAAGAGAGTAAGGTGACTCCAATAACTTGCAAACATGCCCCTCATATGAAATGTTTGCGCTGCCTTCCAAAAGATCAGCCTCATAAATGTAATTAGTTCTTTATACAGCCCTTTGCCAACATCCAGACTATTAAAAATGCAAGCATTGCTAATGGTTGGTCCGATATGAAAAATTTGGCCATTACTTGGAAAACCTATAAATGAGCTGTACACATAAAAAACCATGCCATAAATGTGTTCCTCCATTGAGCAGAAAGAACTACTTCATCGACAAATTATGCAAAAAGCATCTTCCTTATCCTCAAGCTCAATGTGATGCTTGTATGGCTCCTACTCTAACTGTGGCCTCTCAAAAGTATGCGCATGTGTCTCGTGTAATTATTAAAACTACCTCTATTTATCGGATCATGGATGCCAAGATATTTGGAATACTTCTGGGGAGAGTGAAAGACGATGTGGTGATCGTGGAAGATGTATACTTTCCTGCTTAGCAAGAACCCGGATCATGCTATATCAACCCTGATCTAATGGCTAGTCACAGCCATATCTGGGATTATCTGAATCTTTAGGAAGTGGGGCTTCTATATCATTCAAACAATATCACAGGTTTAGGCCTGATGCTATCCTCTCTTTTTCAAGAAAAGTACATGACGGTTGAAAATGGTCATCAAATCTCGAAGTTCATAACTATGCGTCTCCAGCGTAATTGATGTTGTATTCAGTGGGTACATAGGAAAGCGCCGATCCTCACTTTTAATGTTTCATGGTCAGTGATCAACTCCAAGCATTCCACAAGAACAACATTATTTACGAAAAGCAGACCTACGACAATTACTTTGACTTGATCACAGCAAAAAGCTAATACTTGTCATAACTCCCAACCTTTCTAAGAGAAGGAGTATAAACAGATCGTCTTTTCTTTAAAGAAGCTCTCGTATGGGTAATTCTTTCAATACCTAGATTGAAACAATCTCAGAGGAAAACTTTTTCGAAGAAGGTTCTAAATTCAACTATCCTTTCTTCACAATTAAAGCTCAGGATATTGACAATTTTAAAAGATATGTTCAGCTTGAAATTGATCCACTCGAAAAGTATCGAAACATACAGTTTCTTCTGCATTTAGAAAAGCTTATTGGACAGGAAAGCATGGTATGGTTTATCAACAATTATCTTCCTTTTGATCCCGATCTTTTTCTTATGGAAAAACTTCCGCTTCTTGAAAAAATTGAGCATTAAAAATTGAAAATGATAGAGAATTCATCGATTTACGGACCTGGCATGTGATAATTTACTATTTATTATCTAACAACATCATGATCATCAAAGTGATTAACAAGGATTCAGAGGCTGAAAAGTACTCTTTTGCTGAGAAAAAAATAGTTGTCGGAAGAAACCCATCCACAGAAGCATCTCTTCAGCTAGACTCAGAAACGATAAGCAGGAAGCATCTAGCAGCTAGAGTTAGAGATGGAGTGATTCAAATCAAAGATCTTAACTCAAGCAATGGATCATTTATTGGTGACGATAAGATAGAGGCAGATAAATGGTATTAGATTGATTCTACTGATAAAGTAAGGTTGGCTGAATTTGAAGGCTATCTGTTGTTCGATATCAGAGAACAAAATAACCATAAGATAGAGAAGGAATGTGAGAAAAAAACAATAAAAAAACAGAGAAGTGAATCAAGTGACAGTGATTCCTCGAGGTCAAGATCTCGTTAAGACAAAAAACAGTTGAGAGATTTGCCTTTTAAGTTGAGCTAATCTTCATTGAGAATGTTCAAAGATATGACTATGAACAAAAAATCAAAGGCAGAGCGAGTTAAGTTTTTGAAATTAATGGGGATTGGCAAAGCAGAATAATACTGGGATTAAATTGAGGCACTTGCAAAAGGAAAGAAAGGAGGGAGAGATAATAAGAAAGCAAGTGAAGAGCTTTAAAGGCAATTCAGCCAGTCTCGAAGTGGATTCGAGAAGCGTGGCCTTGGAAAATGAGTAGATAGATTAACTATATTGTGTTTTGATTCTCATTGATATAATTATTAGTTGATGTCGTATTTTCGCAATCTGAACAAGGTGGTCTCGAGCCAACTGTTCACTAAACCTAACAACTTTGTCCTCACCTCATGCCACCGCCCAGTCTATTTATAAACTTCACCAGAAGCCACAATTGAATACCTCCACTCTTCCAAAGCACTCTTCAATACTTTCAATTATTTACAAAATCTTCAGGAAAGAGGATCATTCGGAAAGCTTGTCAATTCTGAGGTTGATTTCCTCGAAGCACATAAGTAGAGATACGCTGAAAAAATCAGAGAATTCATCCACAAACGAGGACTTTTGACTGGTGAGGGTATCGCAAATACCTACTATTGCGCATCATGGCTGAATCTTTCAGGAGAATGGCTTGAGTCGAACATTCATCATGAAATTCCAAGAAAAATCAAATTCATGAGCAGAAGCAATCTCAAGGATACTCTTGATGGTATCAAAAAATTCCACAGTGATAGTCCTTACTTGAAGGATATCGAGCAGGAACTCTCCAGTCGAAGCGAAAGTGAGCCTGAGTATGTTTCTTATTTGCCTAATGAAACAGTCAGATACGAGCATGCTGACAAGGCTGACAGTAGCAATCCCCTTCTTAACAGCACCCTTGGAGGACAACCAGTATGGAAGTACTATGCTCAAGTTCTCATTTGGAAATTCCTGCATGGTGGAAAATACGTCCTTCACAGTGAGTGATGCTCATCAAAAGATTAGATATTCTTAACTAATATTAACAGTATCGTCATCATTTTCATAATCATAATTGACTGACGTAGTATTTTAGCAATACTTCGAAAGTAACTAAATCGGTGACTCCTGCTTTAACAAATCCTCCTGATACTTTGAGCTCTATTTTGAGTTACCTCCACTGCCCAATTCCAGACAGTTCAGGAATGCAAGCCTAAAATTAATTAAGTGTTACAATCAGTGGATCCGCATCTTCAGGCTTATAGGTGAAGGTAATTACAGTCTCAGCTCCAGGAGCAGCAGTTCCTTTCATGTTGTCGCACTGGAAGCGATCATCTTTCTAAATTAAATGGATCTTACTGGCATCACTACTTCGAAATTTGTGGGTTTTTCAAGCTTATTGTCAAGAAGTTTACAGCTTCCCACAACTATCTTACGTTGCAAAGTTTTTTAGTCCTTAGAACCTTCATTTTGCCTTGGAAATTAAAGGGCCATGGTTTTGTTGTTTGGGTTGTAAACAGTATCTTCATCTTTGACTCTCAGAGAATCAAAAGCATATTCAGCCTTTATTCTTACTTCTCCATCTTATGGAATAGCAGGAGTTTTGTAAATTGTAGCATAAGCCTGTCTAGTATAGCAACTGCCAGAAAAATAGAAATATTGAACGGTTTTCTGTTCTTCAATGTGCACCTTGATCTTCTAGTAATATCTTTAGCTTATCCGGTCAGGTCTAAAACGAACTTTTATATCTACACTGCCATGTGCTGGTATAGTACCCTGAGCGGGAACGTATGAAAAAGCAGTTCCGGAGTTGCTGTTGAGGATTCCTTCTCCTACCTTTTGAAGGTAGTAGGAGACCTAGAAGTTACATATATTTTTTATTTTGACAGTTTTTTATGAGTATTCATCAAGTAAAACTCCCCCTAAATTGACGATTCCAGTCTCAGGTTCAATTTGTACTTCTGGTCTCACTCCTTTTCCCCGAACGTTGCAGCTGATCGTATACTTATCTGTGAAAAACTAAATTCTTTGTTGAAATCGTTGCTATTAGATGGGCTGGAATTACAAAACAGCTCTAAAAGGTTTACCAGGCTCCACTTCTTTCAAACTATTAAGGACATTGAATGAGCAAAAAATAGGAAGATTTTTCTTGCAAAGCTGAGCTTTTTCCCCTTTGTTTGAGATGAGAAGCTCTCTTGTAGCCCTTGTTCCGACAGCAATCTAGCCAAAATCAATATTTGTCTGGTCAATTGTAAGGACTTGTGCAATGGATGTTGTTGTGATTTAAAGGAAGTTCACTTCAGTCGAAACATCTGAGTAATCTTTTTGTTTGAAATACACTGGAAGGAGCCATTGATAGTGCTGAGTTTATCCAAAAGTGAATAATTTCCCTCCTAGTTTAGCCAATTCAGCTTCACTATCGAAATTTCTTTATAGCTCAAGTCTTTCCTATTCTTCTCTTTCTTTTCTTATTTTTTATTCTTCTTAAAGCCGTTTTTTCTCAAGCTACAATTGCTCTTGTTGTTGCTTCGTTAATTTTGGCTATTTTTTTGTTTCCTTTTTGCCCTCTTTCTTATCCATAACTTCTTCTGGAGGCTTCTCTTCATGCTCTGTTTTCGGCTGCTTTCTCTGTGCAATTTGAGCAAGGACAGTTGGAGACAGAGTTTTGAAGAGAGAAGTATATTAAATATTCACTTAAACCTCTTGCATTGCTGGAAGGGTCTTGACAACTGGCGTCACCCGAAGTCCACTTATTTCTGGTTCTGGGACAAATATTTCAAAGATGATTTATTTGTTGGTATTATTTTTAAATGAAGTAGCTGCCTGAACTACCTAGGATGTCTGAAGAGCTGGCAAATCGATTTTGTTGTGTGTGATTGTAAGATCAGGTCTTGTGACTTCACAACTGTAGTGAATATCTAGTTTGCTTGTTGCTATTTACCCTGTTATCACTCTGCAAGTTATGTAATCTTCTTCTCTGAAATTTTTGCTTTATTATAGTCTCTTAGAACGATAAATTATATGAGTCTTGAGCGTCTGAAGGGGCAGCAACTTTATCAGAGGCTGATCATTTTCCACAGCGATACTCTTTTTCAAAGGATAAAGAAGCAGTTCTTGAGGAAGTTCACTCTCATTTTCAAACTCTACTTCTATTTTCGATGATAAGCCTTCAAATATTTTTCCAAAATTTAGCTCAGGAGGTCTGATTGTGACTCTGTCAGAAGTTATTTTGAATTGCAGCTCAAAAGTTACTGGAAGTACTTGTTCTTTAACGGTCATTTGGAAAGGTATTTTGAATAGCGAGGGTCTGACTATATATTGATTCAAGAAAGAAGATAAATCTTTGTCTGCTGTAAACTTGATCCAAACATCAAGGGGTGCTTGTTTTTGGATATAGCCTATGACTGGGTTGAACTAGAAATATTTTTTTGTTTCTGGTGGTTGAACCATCTTGAAACTCACAGGGCCTTCACTTCTATTGTAAAACCGTACTTTTTCTCGATAGACATGACCCAAAAGACATATTTATAGATCGTAGAGCTACCTTTAAACCCTTACTGGAACTTAAACACACTCTCCATAGAAAGTTAATGAAATGGGAGGTGAATGCAGGCCATTTTTTGCCACCAAAAGTATTTATAGCGAAAATGGTCCAATTTAATGAGGCTCATACTCAAACCAAAGAGTCTTTTCTGTATTGCCAGAAATATCTCCTTTTCTTTCAAATGTTAGATTGTCGATTATCTTGAGCTGTTCTGATGTGCTAGCTAGTCTATTGGATGAACTTTCGGGAGTTACTAAGGAATATTGAGATGGAAGAGAACCTTCGTTTCTTATTGTCAGTCTAGCTTTTTTACTCTCCCCAAAAATGATGCCTTCAAAATTGATTCGAGACTTATCGCATCGAAGAATGGTCTTGCGAAAGGTGCAGACAATTGGATATGATATTCTACCTGTTTCTGCAACAATGGTGAATTCAGAAAAAATATCCTCATTGAGCTGAGGGAAAAAGGTGAATTTTATATCACAACTGATTCCGGGTGATATCTTTCCTTTTGGGTGATACTCCACTTCAAAGTAATTCTAAATGTAGGCGGGCTTACTCTTATTTTTTCAGGCAAGGGAAGAACGTTGAATGAGTTGAAGGCGTTCGACACATTAGTGAGAGTGATGATCAGATAGTGAGGCTGTCCCACTGTAAAGTCTCGAAAAGCTATCTCAGAAGGTTTGGCTATGAAGGCTTTCTCACCTTTGAAACCCTTTTGCTTTTTGATCATGTTGTTGCGGTGGAGTTGCCGAGCTTAAGCTGCTTCTTATTGTTCGAGAAGGGTCATTTATCCAATGTCAAGCTCTCGGTCTTCGTCTTGGGTTCCCTACATTTAAAGTTATAATTTTTGAATAATGAGATTATTGTAACTATGATTAAGCGATAAATTTGAGGAATCTTGATATTCTGAAACTAAATTATCATTTACTCACTCGATATAACCCAATCTGCTAACTGAGGTTGACTTCTGGAAAACTAATTATTTTGACTTCAAGGATCGTAATATATTAATTGATTGATGTCAAGCAAATAAATGTCTTCAAAGGGAAACAACTTTCTACATCTTGAAGAAGAGGATCATCGGAATACGAGCAATCAACTGTCTTACTCAACTATGGTAGCAAAAATGGAAGAAGAAGAACAAATTCAACCTCATTCGGGACATCCATCTGCCCCTGAGTTTTATGAAATTCTTCAAAATTAAGAGTAAGATGTTTCCAGAAAACCTTTTGATAGCGCTGGACCTCCCAGAGTTAATCGTCCTGTTCATGTCCCATTTGAGCAAGTCTTGAAAAATTCAGAGCCCAGGTAGTAATCTATTAAAATAGCCACCAAGAGAAGCGCCCAAGCAATAACCTGCCTCGTTTACCTCCTAAAAATTTGATAAAACACAATTCAGACAATACTAGAAAATACTCGGAGCCAATCATGAAGATAGGAGGAGCGAAATCATTCACAGGTTTTGGGGACAGAATCGTGAAGAGTGTTCTAAAGAAGGAAGAAAAGCCATAAACAATCAATGAGGTGATATAGGAAGGGTCAGTCATAATGTCTGATAGCGCATAAACAAGCAGCAGATCACATTTTGAGCCTGTGAAATTTGAATCTGATGAGTAAGCTAATTAAAGCAATCCCTTTGTTATCTTGACTTCATAAGCTAAAGAAAAACCTTAAGGAGGATCAGATTCTCCAATTGAACTAAGACAAACAGGCAGAAGATTTCAAGAAGCACCTGTCAAAGATGCCCAAGTCAATGCAAATTCACAATAGTCATTTAAAATTGTTAATGCTGTTTTAAAAAATGATGTTTAGCAATAGCCTAATATAGTGGTGAGTAGAATTATTCGAAAATTTTCTCAAGAAGCGGCAATCATGAAACCAATAGCTATCACTTAAAAGGACCCAGAAGGAAAAATGGTTCAAACCTATGGTCCCAGAGTAGCAGAACCATAATATAAGATATAATCTAATGGAGGTAGCTAACCAACCAAACGAAGCCCCAGCAGAAACCCCTCCTTAAAAAATAAGAATATGTTTTAAAATTTTTAATCTGAGAGAGACGAGAGTATTCCTCCAGCTGAGAGAAATCCAGATTACAACGAGATTATTAAAAACAAGATGAATGAGTTGATGAATATGTTGTCGAAACAAACTCAGAAAGGTGATGAATATGCCATCAAGGCCTAGCTCGCCAAAGCTTTTTCTCACCAATTCAATCTGCATCACTAAATCCCAAGCAGAAAGAAAATTTAGGACATCAATAAATTGGTTCCTGGAGATTTATTTCATAATATTAGCTAAATCAACAATCAGGAACAAATATAAATCAAAACATTCAATCCTCATGAAAAAGAATTTTTCTTAAATTACCATCAATAGGCCCCCGTTAGATAGAATGACATACCGCAGGACATGCGTTATCCTGAGACCATGAGACCAAGCAGACCTCATCGCCTGGCAATAAACTACAAAGACTATAGTCAAAACCCAACTGTATCTCCTATCGGAAGAGCACCACATCAGCAAAAAAAAACAAGCAAAACTATCAGAAGAGAAGAAGAGGAGGACTATACTATTTCTGATGAAGAGTTCGAACAAATTGAAAGATCAATTCCTAACATTCCCCGTACTCCAAAAATCAAAGATCAGGTTTAAACACTCACCGAACTAGGTATTCAAGCTTTTGAAAGTTTGGATGTGAAACCTGATGACTATCACTACATGGACCTGAACCGCACAAGGTAGGGAGTTGTATTTGATCTTAAAAAAGGGCCTTACATTATATGGGAGTATCAAGGCAGGTTTTTCTTCGGACACAGAAAAGGAAGAAAAAATCATAGTGCATTGTAACGATAAGGATAAGGAATTTAAATTATTCCAGGAGTTTCCTTTTTCTAGGGAGAATTTACTCGGGGAATGAAAAATGGCTATGGTTTTTCAATCAAGAGCAATGGAGAAAAATATCGAGGATACTGGAAGAATGATTTGCCTCATGGAAGAGGTAAGCTCTGTACGAATGCAAGCCGATATGAAGGAGATTTTGTAGCAGGAGCCAAACAGGGCGAAGGTTTCTAACTTTTTTCAAATGGCGATTCTTATGATGGTACTTTCTTTGAAAACAAGTTCCATGGGTTTGGAAAATATGTTTGGAAAAACAAAACCTTCTATGAAGGGGATTTTAAAAAACATTACATGGATGGAGAAGGGTACTGGAAATCTGCCAATGGAGATACATACGAAGGGTAATATTATAGGAGCATGAAGCATGGTTGGGGAAAGTATCGTTGGAGTAATGGTCGAATCTTCTAAGGGCGATTCGAGCATGGTCACCGAGTCGACAGCAAATCAGGTCCGAAGATGACTATCTCAGTTGAAAAATAACTGACATGTGACCTTGGATGTGTTGAGGAGAGTGAGAGATATGAAGTTCAAATGGACAGAATGGTGAACAAGAGATACACCATTCGAGAGATGAACAGCATCAGCTAAGACAGAAAGAGTCCCAAAAGAACTTTCTTTCGGCAAATCTGATATATATAATTATTATAAATATGAAAGAACTCAAGCAAGTATATGGTCGTTTTGAGTCACTCCACTTCAAAGGAGGAAAAGAACTGATTAAGGTTAGTCACTCTTCTCTTGATAATCATTACCATAGCCCATATCTTTAGCGTTTGACTTTCCTTACTTAGGTGTAGCTCCACGTCCTTTCAAAAAACCTTCAAGTCCAAAGTAGGAAACCTATTCAAAAAATGGATAAAAATAAACGACCCTCGGTGTTTTTATTCAAAAGAATAACAGCTCAAAGTATGTTCTCCCTAAAATTTCAACACCTGTCCGTCATAAAGAGAGTGAACCTCTTAATTATTTCCGAACAGAATCGGAAACGATTGAGAGATAGCTCATTGAAGGAAGTAGTTGACACATTGATATAGAAAAATCCGTTGGAAGCTATTCTTCTACTATGGAAGTAAATACAAGGAAAGGAAAGCTTTAGCCTATAAATAAAGCCCGTCGACTTCTCTTTGCTTCTAGGAGCAAAGCTGGGACTAACGGAAAAAAGGCAAAAACCAATCAGGATATAGCAATTATTGATGTTAAGCTTCCTTTTGGCATCAAATTCTTTTG
>Ga0100380_10006012_pt1 | contig 12430 bp, 10 predicted proteins | sample CryGeymeta201504_FD_80417 | JGI IMG/M metagenome (GOLD analysis project Ga0100380, IMG submission 80417) | Groundwater microbial communities from Crystal Geyser aquifers in Utah, USA - Crystal Geyser metaG 2015-04 | ecosystem: Environmental > Aquatic > Deep subsurface > Groundwater | place... | reverse complement strand
TCTGTGAAGTTGGCGGTAAAAGCCACTACTGGCAAAACCGCGCTCACATCCTTGCCACGCGGCAAAAGCTCGCTGCGCGCGGCAAGTTTATCTAGAAGGCATGCCATGTCTAAAATCAAACTCGTGCTGATCGAACCGCACAACATCGGGCGATCTGATGCGTTCTACACCACGTCTCTCTTTTGGGATTGCGAGTGCGAAGAAAACTACATCCACTCCTGCACCGAAGAGATCTGTCCTGCTTGTGGAGCCACACGCGAAGATGCGCCCGACTCCAGGGTGAACGAGGTGTTCAGCCATTCCATCGGCTTGAACAGCGCACTGGTCGCCGCGCTCGAGTTCGTTTGCGGCGAAGTTTGCCCCGATCTCGTCCCCATCCCATTCTAGGCGATCCGCCTGGAGATGGACAAGGAGGAGGCTTTCCGCCTCCTCCTTTTGATTCTCTTGTTGATCATTTCCGAGACTGTTTTCATCTTTTGTGAGCGTTGGCGTGAACTCTGCCTCAATCGGCAAACCGGGACAAGCCGCGTCTACTTCACCCAACCCAAACTGATGCGTCCGCGTTCGACTTCGATCTTTTGGATCTCCACATTGATGATGTCACCGACTTTGAGGACCGTGCCATGTGGGATTTGCGTGCGATGCAGGAGACCGTCACCTTTGACGCCAATGTCGACGAACGCGCCGAAATCCACCACGTTGCGGACGGTACCTTTGAGTTGCATGCCGGTCAGCAGGTCTTCGGCCTTGAGCACGTCGGAGCGCAGGATGGGCGCGGGGGTGTCGAAGCGCGGGTCACGGCCCGGGCGGACGAGTTGCTCGAGGATGTCTTTCAACGTAGGCACACCGCAGTTGAGTTCGGCGGCGAGGGATTCGATCGGGGCTTTGGAGGTCAACGCTTCGAGGGCCACGGTCCGCTCGGCGAGGGGCGATCCGGATCGAAGTCCGGCACGCGCGAGCAGGGCTTCGGCGATGTCGTAGGATTCAGGATGGATGGCCGAAGCGTCCAGTGGGTTCGCTCCGTCGCGGATCCACATGAATCCGGCGGACTGTTCGAAAGCTTTCGGACCGAGGCCAGTCACCTTCTTCAACGCGGCGCGCGACTTGAACGGACCATTCGCGTCGCGATGTGACACGATGTTGGTCGCCAGTTTCGGGCCGATGCCCGCCACGTGCGTGAGCAGCACCGGGCTGGCGGTGTTGACATCCACGCCGACGCGGTTGACCACGGACTCGACCACGCCATCGAGGGCGTGCGTGAGGGCGGTCTGGTCGACATCGTGCTGGTACATGCCCACGCCGATGGACTTGGGATCGATCTTGACCAGCTCGGCCAGCGGATCCTGCGCGCGGCGTGCAATGGAGACCGCGCCGCGAATGGTGACATCCAAATCGGGGAATTCAGCGCAGGCGAGGGCAGAGGCAGAATAGACGGAGGAACCGGCTTCGTTGACGATTAGGTATTTTGTCTGGAGGGGTGCAGCATGCTGCGCCCTTACGGTTTCGGCAACCAGTTTTTCGGTTTCACGCGAGGCGGTGCCGTTGCCGATGGTGATGAGCGTGACGTGATGACGATTGACCATGTCTTCGAGCGTGCTGAGCGCGCCCTTCCAATCGTTGCGCGGCTCGTGCGGATAGATCGTGCCGGTGTCGAGCAGTTTGCCGGTGGCATCCACCACCGCGATCTTACAACCGGTGCGGAAACCGGGGTCGAGACCGAGAACAACGTGATTGGCAAGCGGCGACTGGCTGAGCAGGGCGCGCAGATTGGTGGCAAAAACCTGAATGGCGTGATTGTCGGCGCTCTCGCTTTTTTCGCGGCGCACGTCGCGCTCGATGGACGGGAGCAAAAGTCGCGCGGCGGAATCCTGGATGGCGAGTTCGAGTTGCTCAGCGAAGGGACTGAGGATATCTTCCTCATACTCAGCTTGAATGGCGTCCAGCCAATCGTGCTCGGGCACGTCCACATGCACGCGCAGGACACCTTCCTTTTCGCCGAGCGTAATGGCGAGAATTTGGTGCGGTTGCAAACGGTAGACGCGGGCAGAGAAGGCATAATAACTTTCGTAGACGCGCTTCTCGTCGGCGGCGTCTTCGATCTTTTCGGCGCGCAGGGTGGAGAATTTCAGCGCCCGCTCGCGCGTGGCCGAGCGGACATTGGCATTGTCGCTGATGGCTTCGGCCACGATGTCGCGCGCGCCTTGCAAGGCTTCTTTGATGTTGGAAACCTGCTCGTTGAGGAACTGCTTCGCCAATTCTTCGAGCGAGCCGGAGTCTTGTTTGAGGATCAATTCGGCCAGCGGTTCCAGTCCCTTTTCGCGGGCGATCATGGCGCGCGTGCGGCGTTTCTTCTTGTACGGCGCGTACAGGTCTTCGAGCGCGGTCATGGTGACCGCGGCGGTGATGGCGTCGCGCAACTCGTCCGTAAGTTTGCCTTGCTCTTCGATGGATGCAAGGATGGAGGCGCGGCGTTCATCCAGCGCGCGCAAGCGGACGAGTTCATCCGCGATGATGCGGATCTGCTCATCGTCGAGCGAGCCGGTCATTTCCTTGCGATAGCGCGCAATGAAAGGGACGGTGTTGCCTTCGTCCAGGAGGTTGATGACCGCCGTCACCTGCGACGGCTTGACTTTCAGTTGGGAGGCAATTTACTCAGCGTGAGTCATGGGGGGATTTTATCATGAGGGAAACGCGCGCCCTCTCCCGCCAGGATCAGGGGAAGGTGACCCGGTTCGGGATGCAGTTTGTACCAAGTCTCAATCTTATTCCTTAGTGGGTCTATTATCCCGCCGCTCTGCGGCGTAATGGAATTGGTGTATGAGTCATCTTGTTTAGCGGACCGATACCCCGTCCGCTTGCGGCGGGGTAATTTATTTTCGATGAATTCTGATTTTTTTTAGCGTTTCTATCATGAGAATCACAAAGCCAGTGGCAATTAGAACAATTGAAACACGGTGCAGCCACGTAAACATTAACAATTTTGAATCATTGAAAATATAAGCAACCAAGCCGATGATGACCACTTGAAACCCTGGAGATATATCCCACTCAGCGTCCGCCTGCTGCTTCAACTCGATCTCAACCAGGGATTCTGGCAATTTGTCGTTATCTATTTTTTTGGACATACTACTCCTTGTTTCTGAAACATCTTAGAGATCATTCCCTGAATAGGATTGGTTGAACGATTTATTGACCAGCGGAAAATCTGGCACGATATTTTTGAGCAGGGCAAATGAAAGCACGGGCCAATTGACAAAGGACGGGTCTTTGACTTTCACACGATATAGTTTGCCAGCGTCGTCCGCCATGACCCAATGGATGATCGCGCCGCGCCAGCCTTCGACCATACCGAATGCGGGTTCCCAGGCGGGGAGTCTGCCCAATGGCACAACCAACTCACCCGTAGGAAGATGCGTCAACGCTTGCTTGATCAGGCTGACCGATTCGTTCGCTTCATCCACACGCATCTGCGCGCGAGCGCGTACATCGCCCGATTGCGACGCGGCTACTTTGAATTGGAGTGACGGGTACGCGGCGAAGGGATGGTCGCGGCGCACATCCACGTCAATGCCCGAAGCGCGCGCCACATAACCCAGCACGCCGTGATCGGTGGCGGTCTTAGTGGTCAAATAGCCTGCTCCCTCCAGGCGGTCCATCAGCATGGTGTTGCCCAAACTGATCTCAACCATTTCATTGAAGTCGGTGATGACCGAGACCAATTCTGCGGCGAGATTTAAGTCGGCGGGGAAATCGTGACCGACTCCGCCGAGAATGATTCCGCCGCGCAGAAGACGATTGCCCGTCAGGCGTTTGTTCAATCGTAGCAGCCGCTCGCGGATGCGGAAGCAGTGCGAATGCGCCGCGGCGAAGCCTGTGTCGTTGCAGATGGCGCCAAAGTCGGCGATGTGGTTGTAGAGGCGTTCCATTTCCAGCAGAATGACGCGCAGATATTTTGCGCGGGCGGGGATTTCACAGCCAGCCAGCGACTCGACTGCCTGACTATATGCCAGCGAATGTCCGATGGTGGTGTCGCCTGAGATGCGCTCGGCGAGTTCAACGCCATTGACGGGGGCGCGTCCTTCAAAGAGTTTCTCGGTGCCTTTGTGGGTAAAGTATAGGCGGATTTTCAAATCAATCACGGTTTCGCCAACCACGCTGAAGCGGAAGTGTCCCGGCTCGATGATACCCGCATGGACGGGGCCGACTGGAATTTCATACACGCCTTCGCCACCGACGGACATGAATTCAAACGGCGTGCCATCATCTTCAAATTTCTCTGGTGGGACAGAATCTTTGCGGAGCGGGAAGTAATCTTTCGGCCAGAAGGCGTGACTCACCAGCGGGCGGGTATCGGGGTGATCAATGGCTGCGATGCCGAACAGGTCATGGATCTCGCGCTCGAAGCGCGAGGCGGGATAATAAAACGTCGCCATCGAATCAATCATTGGATCATCGTGGGACAGGTCTTTCGTGGCGTGCGCGTACCAGTTTTCGCGGTCGTTGACGAAGAGATAGTGAATCTCGAACACGCCTTTGCCGGCGCGGCGGTCGTTGGCGACCATCAGCCGCAGTTCAGCGTTGAAATCGGCGTGGAGAATCTTTGCCACCTGCGGGAGCGCGTCGCCGCGCGAAATTTGGAAGTGCAATTCGTTTCCGCGCAGGATGCGGACATTGCTAATGCTTTCGTGGAAATTTTTCGCCAGCGTGGATTGAAGTTGTGTGAAGTCTGTCATACTAATCGCCTTAGTCTAAAGTCTGGAGTCTAAAGTCTTCAGGCATTGGACTTGTTGCTCCAACGTCAGGAGACGTTGGAGTCCATGTGTGGTTTTATGGTTTTGAAAGTATCGCGACGCTTTGATTGATCAGCGTTGCCAGCGGCGATGGTAAAGTCAAACCGAGCGTGACCAGCACAGCCACGTTAATCAACAGCAATGCAATACGCCACGAGAAGCGTTCGGTCGGACGCTCTGGATTTATTTCTTCTGCCGATGGCGTGCCGTACAACATCTTGTTGAGATGATTGATGAACGAAACAAAGACCACCGCCAGCAAAGCCAGCGCCACACCCATCAGCCACGGGTGATCGAGCGCGAAGCCGGCGCGAAAGAGCGCAAACTCGGTGATGAAAATTCCGCCCGGCGGCAGGCCGATCAGCGTCATCAAGCCGAAGGCAAACAGCGCGCCTGTCCACGGCATCGTTTTGAGCAGGCCGCGCGTTTTTGCGATCAGCGGCGAGCGGTATTTGTGTTCGATGTTGTCCACCAAAAAGAACATCAGCGACTTGGCGGCAGTGTGATTGACGAGATGTAACAGCGCGGCGAATGTGCCAAGCGGACCCAACGCGAAGCCGAGGCACATCAAGCCCGTATGCTCGATGCTGGAATAAGCAAACATACGTTTGTAATCCGTCGCCAGCACCACGCTGAAAGCGGCAATCAACAGTGAGAGCAAGCCGAGCGCCATGAACAAATTATCCGTGTAGCCGCTGCCCAGGGTCGCATCCGCAACTGCCTTCCAGCGCAGAAGCGCATACATCGCCACCGCAAACAGCGACGACGCCATCAGCGCCGTCAGCGGCGCGGGAGATTCGCCGTAGGCGTCCGGCTTCCAGGTGTGCATCGGCGCGATACCAGCTTTTGTGCCGTAGCCAATCAGCAGGAAGACAAAAGCCAGGCGCATCACTTCGGGATGTAAGACGGGCGCAGTCGCCAGAAGCACCGGCCAGTTAAGGGCATTTTCCGCGCGCCCCGAGAGCGAGACAAAATCGAAGTAGCCCAGCACCGTGCCGACGAAGGCCAGCGCAATGCCAACTGAACAGATGATAATGTACTTCCACGAGGCTTCGATGGAGGCTTTGTTGAGTTTGAGCGGAATGATGAAAGCCGAAAATACGGTAGTGGCTTCAACCATGATCCACATCACACCGACATTATTGGCGGAGATTGCCATCAGCATGGCGACGATGAACAGGTTGATGAAAACGTGATAGCGGCGCAACTGGTTGGAGCCGTAAGCCAACTCGCCCCAATGTGGGTTTGTGACTTGACGCCCAAGCCCCGGGCTGAGAAATAATGCCAGCGAGGCGACGCCCGTCACGCACACCATCAACAAGGCGGAAAGACTATCGGCGCGCAGAACATCTTCGAGGTTGAGGTATTCGAGTTTGAATCCCCAGGTTGGGATTTGACCGTTAACAACCTGCGACACGAAGACCAACGATGCGCCGAGTGAAATCAGCGACAGCCACGCGCCGATCCAGCCGACGAAGGCACGATACGGGCGGACGAGAGTCGCAATCAGCGCGGCGAGTAAGGGAGGAAAAATCAGGAGAAAAAAAGTCATAAAGGAGTCTCTTGGTTAGGATTTCTTTGACAGAGTCCGAAGTCTCCAGACTTCGGTGCAAAATCAGGAGGTTTTGCAGTCCAAAAAAAGTCCTGTTAGTGTTTGAGTTCGTTCATCTGGTCCACGTCAATGGACTCAAACGTGCTGTGAATATGGTAGACAAAAACTTGCATGACGAGAAAGCCCATCAGTACGTCAAGAAATACACCCAACTCAACGATAAGCGGAATGCCGAAAGTGCCAAGCGCTGCCAACAGAGCAATGCCATTTTCCATTACCAGAAAACCGACGATTTGGGTCAACGCCTTTTTGCGGGTGATGACCACGAACAGCCCGACGAAGATCAGTCCCATTGCCAGCGGCAGTCCGCCGCGCGTAGGTAAATCGCTCACTAACACCAGCGGGCGGGCGACAACGTAAGCCAGCAGGACGAGCAATCCAGACAGCATCAGCGAGGTGACGATGTTGACGTAAGGCTGTGATTCGCGCTGGTCGCCGAAGCGTTTTTCCATGCGCTCCAGATAGCGCGGCAGGATAAGGACTTTGAGAACAAAGAGGAAAACCGCAACCACATACAGTTCCGGGTCGTTGCCAAAGTAGCCGATGATGACAAACATCACCGTCAGCGCGGCGGATTGCCATTGAAAGGCGTCCGTGTAGGCGTGCAAACTTTTGCGCCAGAGCAAGGTAATGCCGAACAGTAAAATAACGCTGGAGCCGAGCGTGGAGAGTTGAGAAAAGAGAGGTTCGTTCATTGTTTATCCGTGTACTGCGAAAATCATTTCGCTTGATGTGCGAGATAAATCTCGCGTTACTTTAGCAGGAATGAGGATGTGACCGCCAGCAATGCCAGCACAAAGGACATGCCCAGCAATTCAGGCACGCGGAACAGGCGCAGTTTGGCGATGCGCGTTTCGATCATCGCCACAACCATGCCCAATATCGCAAGTTTGAGAATCAGCGTCGCGACCGCAATCGCCAGCGCGGCGGGGGTTAGCGTCAGAGCCAGACCCCAAGGGACAAAGAGATTCGCCAGCAGGGAGAAGAAGATGGTCAGTTTTAGCCACGAAGCCCACTCGATCAGCGCCAGGTAACGGCCTGAATATTCCAAAATCATGGCTTCGTGGATCATGGTCAATTCCAAATGGGTGGAGGGGTTATCCACGGGCAGGCGCCCTGTCTCCGCCAGCGAGACGATGAAGATGGCGGCGAATGCCAGCAAGTGACCAGGGCTGAGCGCCACGCCAGGATTGGTTAACGTGGCGATGACAATCTGGCCGAGGTTGGTGGAACCCGCTCCCAGCGCCAGACTAAAAATGGACAGGGCAATCGTCGGCTCGGCGATGGCGGCAACGGTCATCTCGCGGCTGGCACCCATGCCTCCAAAAGCGGTACCCGGATCCAGTCCCGCGAGGGCAAGGAAGAACGTCCCCAACAAAAGCAGGTAAACGACCACCAGCAAGTCGCCGATGTTGTCGAAGGGCAGGGGCGCGGCGATCAGCGGAATGAGGAAGGTCACTGCCAGTGTGCTGGCAAAGACAATGTACGGCGCAACGCGGAACAGCCACGAGGCGTTATTCGACATGACCACGTCTTTGCCGAACAACTTGGCGAGTTCAAAGTAAGGTTGCCATACAGGCGCGCCGCGCCGATTTTGCAAACGAGATTTCACCCAGCGCACGAAGCCCGCCAGCAGGGGCGCCAGCAACAGCGCGAGCAACGCCTGTGAAAATTCAAGTAGATAACCTATCATAGAAAAGTCTCCAATTTATCCACAGATTTCACAGAGTACGCAGATTAAAAAATCGGAGAAATCAACGATAATCTGTGGATTGGTTATTAAAACCATCTCGCGGCCAAAAGCAAAAGGATCAAAATCACCGTCACATACACCAGATACAAATGCAGCGAGCCCGTCTGCAAGCGTCGCACCTGGCGCGCGGCGGACTGCATCAGCCGCAGGAATGGGTCGTACAGCAGACGCTCGAAGAGCGGCATGACCTCGCTCCTGTAAGCGATGGACTGCACAAAATATTTCGAGTCGGGGTGAAAGTCAATCGTCACTTCTTTGGTCGGACGATACAACTCCGCGAAGACGCGCCGCAACGGTTCGGCGAAAGATGTGGCGGTGTATTCCATGCGCGAGGTCTGTCCCACTCGCCCGCAACCCCATGTGTCGCTGACGCGCAATTTTCGATTGACGCGCAAAATCCACATCACCAGCGGAATGACCGCCAGCAGAATCAGCAAGCCGAGCATGACCAGCGTGCTGGACATTTGCCCGAACGCGACAGGAGTTTGTAACGAAAGATTGGATGTGAACGCGGCGCGCGTATCGGGCAGACCGCCCAACCCGTTCAGGACTCCGCCGAGAATTGGGACGACAACGAAGGGAGCGAGTCCCAGCCCGATGCAAGCCAGCGCGAGAATGCCCATCCCAATCCGCATCGAGAGTGGCGACTCGTGCGCGTGTTCCGCTTCGTGCGAGCGCGGCAACGCCAGGAAGGTAATCCCAAAGGCTTTGACGAAACACGCCGCCGCCAGTCCGCTGGTAAGCGCCAACATGCCGACCGCCACAGGCATAATAAGGGCGACTTCTGGCACGGGCAGGTTGAATCCGCCAAGCAATGATTGGAAGACGAGCCACTCCGAAGCAAATCCATTCAGCGGCGGCAAGGCGGAGATGGCGGCGGAGCCGATCAAAAAGAAGAACGCTGTCCAGGGCATTTTCTTAATCAGGCCGCCCATCTCTTCCATGTTGCGGGTACCTGTGGCGTGCAAGACCGAACCCGCGCCGAGAAATAACAGCCCTTTGAAACTGGCGTGATTAATAGTGTGATATAAGCCGCCGATGAAACCGAGCGCGGCGAGCGTCGTCAAGCCGTAACTGTGGAAAATTAATCCCGCGCCGATGCCAATTAAAATAATGCCGATGTTTTCAACGGAGTGATACGCCAATAATCGCTTGAGGTCATGCTCCATCAGCGCGTACAAAACGCCAAGCAACGCCGAAACCGCGCCCACGCCGAGCACGATTCCGCCCCACCAAACGGGACCGCCGCCGAGCAGATCCAGCGCGACGCGCACGATGCCGTAAATGCCCATCTTGATCATCACGCCCGACATCAGCGCCGAAACATGACTCGGCGCGGCAGGATGGGCGCGCGGCAGCCAGATATGCAAAGGCACAATGCCCGCCTTCGAACCGAAACCGAGAAACGCCAGTAAAAAAATCACGTTGCGCGTCGTGACCGAGAGCGAAGCCGCGCCGGCGCGTAAATCCGCGAACGCGCCCGAACCGCCGTTCATCAGCAAAACGAAAGCCGCCAGCAGAAGCGCCAGCCCCGCGTGAGTCATTGCGGCGTACCACACGCCCGCGCGCACCGCATCCTCATTCGATTCGGTGATGACGAGAAAATACGAGGTCAGCGACATGCCCTCCCACATCAGCAGGAAGGTCAGGACGTTGTCGGCCATCGTCACCAGGCTCATCGTCAGCAGGAACAGGTTGAGCATCACGCCCAACATTCGCAAAGAGGCGCGCCCGTCCTCGTATGCCGCCGAGTAGCCAAAACCGTAGATGGCCGCGGACACGCCCACCAGTCCAATGACGATGAGGAAGAACGCGCCCAGCCCGTCGAGGCGCAGGGCGAGTCCGCCCGCGAGGGGCAGAAGTTGGGGGATGGACAAAACGAACGGCGCGCCCGACAGGAGGACGCTGGCGCCGAGCGCGAAGCCCGCGCCCGCACCGACGACTGCCGCCAGCGCGACCAGTCCGCGCCCTAGGTTGCCGCGTCCGCCCGAGAGCGCGACCAGCGCGCCGAGGAAGTAGGCGGAGAACATGAGGAGGAAGAGAGTTTGCATAGGAAGGTTTGAAGGTTGGAAGGTCAAAGGTCGAAAGTCGAAGATCGAAAACCGTTTTATTTTTTGGGCATTCGGTCAAGCGCGGCTAAAATTCCGCGCAGGATGTCGGCGGGTTCGGGCGGACAGCCGGGGATGAAGACATCCACAGGGACAAATTGATCCACACTGCCCGCGACGGCGTAACTGCCTTTGAACACGCCGCAGGTCTGGGCGCAGTCGCCAACCGCCGCCACCAGTTTGGGGTCGGGTGTGGCTTCGTATGTTTTGCGGAGCGGAATCTCCATGTTACGCGTGACGGGTCCCGTCACGAGGAGCATATCCGCATGGCGCGGCGAAGCGACAAAGTGAATCCCGAAGCGCTCGCTGTCATAAACAGGACTGGTGAGTCCTGTGATCTCGATCTCACAGCCGTTGCATGACCCCGCGTCCACTTCGCGGATGGCAAGTGCGCGTCCCAACAGGCGCTTGGATTTCTCGTCCACCTGCCTGACCAGTTGGATGATTTCATCGTCATCGGGTCCAAGTGGCTCGGTGACGATTCCGGTTTTGAAGATTTTTTGAAGGAGAGCGGGCATAAAGTGTATCCTTATCTACATCTCAAAAATTGATGTCATTGCGAGCCGCCGCTCTTGATCTTAGGCGGCGCGGCAATCTCCTTTTGAGTTGAAATATCTCGTAAAACAGGAGATTGCTTCGGAACAGACCGCCTCGCAATGACATTTGTACGGTAGTAAATCCTTGTAAAAAGTAAAAGCCCGGTAAAGGGCTTTTGGTATGCCGACGGGGTTAGCTGACGGGTTCGGGTTCCAAAAGTGACCCTACCAGGAATAAACCCGGATTCACCCCAGAAGTCGCTGGGTCCCCCGCGCTTGTCGCTTGGGCTGATATAAGTCGGTAATCGTTTTGCAAAGGCTCCATGCTCCCCAAAAAGCGTCCTTTATTCAATGGGGCTTATTCTATCACCGTTGATTTTATTTGGGTACAGATTCGCGATGTTCCAGCAGGGTGAACGCACCCTACATCTGCGGTAGTGCGTATATTTAGGTCTGATCTATGGTAAAGCACCTATATTTTCGGGTCACCATTGAACATTGGTTTTAGTGCCTTGTTATATGTGCTCAAATGTGAAATTGAAACGCCTACATGCGCATAAAAATTTGTCCAGATGTAAGATGCGTTTGCCCTGGAATGTGGGCACACTCTTCTTGACCTAGAACGTATGTTCTACTATAATCCTGGGCGTGTCTATCTGGGATCGCTTCCTGTACCTGATAGGCTTGCGCCAGACGTCCGGCCCCCGCACCTACCACGTGGATGTGAGCGACAGTTTCCAGGTCACGCTCGCCACGCTGGCTTCTGATGAGGGTCGTCCTGAACACGAATTGATCCCTGAACTCCTGACCGCCGGCCTGACTCAATATGTCTCCAACGACCGACTCTTCAAAAAATGGGAGTCGCTTTCGCCGCGCGAGCAGGATGTGGCCGCGCTGGCCTGTCTGGGATATACCAACCGCGAGATCGCGGCGCGCCTGAACATTTCCCCGGAAACGGTAAAAGATCGCATCGGGACCGCCCTGCAAAAATTCCACCTTACCAAACGTACGGAACTGCGTGTCCTGTTGGCGAATTGGGATTTCAGCGCCTGGGATCGGCAGGAGTAGCCCACCCCGTTCGCATCTCCCCATATCCAGTACCCCCAAATCACCCCCATCTTTTACCCGGATGGGGGCTATTTGTTTTTTTGGGGTGATGTTAATCTTCCAGCATGAATCTCCTCCCTGTCCTTCAAACTGGCAAACTGATCGTTCTGTGTGGCGCGGACTCTGCCCGCGCAGAAAGCATGACCCTGATCGCGGAACTTGGCCTGCGCGGACCGGTCACCATCCTGGATGGAGGCAATCGCTACCAGCCTCGCCGGGTCGCGCTTTTGCTGGGTAGAAAGACTACGGATATCCGCACGGCTGCCAATCGCCTGTTTGGCCGGCGCGCCTTTACTTGCTACGAGATGAACACACTGCTGGGGACGACTCCCTCTCTGCCCCATCCCTATGTGATTCTGGATTTATTGAACACGTTCTACGATGACCACGTTCCCATCCACGAAGCGGAGCGGCTTTTGAAGTCCTGTCTGGAGCAGATCCGGCGCCTGCAACTCTCCGCGCCGGTAGTGGTCACGCTCGCCCCACCACTTGCAATAGAACGCGCCTTACTCGTTGAACGGGTC
>Ga0100380_10006009_pt1 | contig 12431 bp, 6 predicted proteins | sample CryGeymeta201504_FD_80417 | JGI IMG/M metagenome (GOLD analysis project Ga0100380, IMG submission 80417) | Groundwater microbial communities from Crystal Geyser aquifers in Utah, USA - Crystal Geyser metaG 2015-04 | ecosystem: Environmental > Aquatic > Deep subsurface > Groundwater | place: USA... | reverse complement strand
TTTTTCGGAAATTAAGGAAAAAAAATGGGGGTTGGGGGTTGATTTAGGGGAAAGATGGAAAAAAAAACCCAAAAGGAAAAAAAAAAAAAAAAATGTAAAAAAATTTTTTTTTTTTTTTTACGGAAGGATGATGGTGTGCATTATGTATGGTATGTGTGCAATGTGCAAGGTGCAATGTGCAAGGTGCACAGGTGGATTAATAGAGCACATTGTACATTGGTGTACAGCTAGCTAGCTACTGGTACACAACAACATTGAAAACCGAACAGAGCAAAAACCAAAAACCGAAAGCAACACCTCGTTATCGTAAGAACAACATTTCAGAGAATCCAAACTCACACACACACACACACACACACACACACACACACAATCTTTCATATTTAATTTATCATCAATCGTATATACGTGTATAAATGTATACAGGAAAAAAAAAACATGAGTGATACGAGTGCTCCAAATCCGCCAGAAACGGCCAATGTGGACACCAACAACAACACCACCAACAACATGAACAATACTAACAGCAGTGGCTACAAGGACGTTGAAGATCATTATCATCATCCTCACAAGAAGGCTGTGTTGGCTCCCACTCCTACTGTGGAAGAACAGCTTTTGGATGACGTGGATCCTAGCGAAGGATTGCCATTGCGAGAAATCAAAATCGACTTGCCAGGCTTTAGCGAACCGATCTGTTTTAATCCGCTCGTTTCGGGAATTGGTATTCTCTTTTTGTGGGGTCTGTCGATTTGGAGTATGGCCGATCCTGTCAATTCCAATGAAACACTCGTTACGTGGCGTGGACAAATCACGCATTACTTTACCTGGTTGTTTGTTGGAGCTCGGGCCATGTTTTTCTTCTTTCTCATATCGATTACTATCCGATACCATAATGTCAAGTTGGGACGCAAGGACGAAAAACCGGAATTTGATGGTACGTACGCAAGCACACACAAATACAATCAGAGTTTGTGGACTTGCTCGTTAGGAAAAGATGGAAAGACATGATTCCCTCACACCACTACCTGTTTCTACTTTCTACTTTCTACACACACGCGCGCACAAAAAAATCAAAAACAAAAAATACAGACTTTAACTTCTTCTTCATGATCTTTGCTGCTGGTGTGGCTGTGGGACTGTTTGTTTTCGGTGTTTCGGAACCACTGTATCATAGAGAATCACACTGGTACGCCAATGCAGGTTATCATTCACAAGACGAAAAGGATAATTATGCCATCTTTTTGACCGTTAACGATTGGGCCATTGCCGGATGGGCCTGCTACCTAATGGTCGCACTGGCCATGGGACTGGCAGGACATAGATTCAATCTGCCCATGACATTCAGATCTTGCTTTTATCCCATCCTTCACGATTACACATGGGGCTGGATTGGAGATGTCATTGACGGAATTACCATTGTCGTTACCGTTGCCGGAGTATGTACCTCGCTGGGACTGGGTGCCCTACAAATTGTTGCAGGATTCCAGTACCTGGGATGGGTCGACGAAGATATTTCGGAAAGCAAGGCAACCACCATTGCAAATATTACTATTTGGGCCATTACCGCCATCAGTACTGCATCGGTACTCAGTGGATTGGATGCTGGAATTAGGGTACGATGATGATGATGATTGTGATCGTTTAGTATTTAGTATCATGGAATATTCTTTTATTCATTTCTTATCTCACGCGCGCACACACATTTGCACACCCTATGCTACCCTCTCTTACCTCGACACAACACAATAATGCAGTTTCTTTCACAATTGGCATTCTTACTCGGAATGGTGTTGCTTGCCTTCGTCTTTATTGCTGACGATACCAAGTTTTTCCTTAACATGTTTGTTCAACAAATTGGATACTTCCTCCAGTGGGGAATTTTCGAAATGAACTTTTGGACCGATGCGTATGCACAAATTAAGGAGGGCGGAGGACGCGCCACCGATGGAAATGCAGGAGCTGAATGGTGGATGAATGCATGGCTTATCTTTTACCAGGCATGGTGGGTTAGCTGGTCAGCCTTTGTCGGACTTTTCGTTGCACGAATATCGCGAGGACGGACCATTGGACAAGTTGTTACCTACAGTATGGTTGCGCCCATTCTTTACTGCATATTATGGTTCTCTGTGGTACGTTACCCTGTGTATTATTGTATTTTCTTTAGTTATTGAAGCGCATTGTTGTACTCACTTGATCGATTTTTATTCACTCAATAATCGCAGTGGGGAGGAGCCGGGATACGTCAAAGTCGCCAAGCGGATGAACTCAAGATTCTTGGAGAGACTCATTTCAACGATACCGATTACTACCAACACCCCGGAAGCAAGTTTTGCTACGATGTTCCTCAGGAAACAGTTACATATCCCGACAATTCTACGTTTGAGAACAACTTGAAGGGAGTTACGCCGGTTTGCAACTTTGATACCGACGTTCCCGACTACGCTGCCTTCAATGTGCTGGCCTCGTTCTCCTTTCCGGAGTCCTTTGGTGGCGATGGATACGGACAGTTCTTGAACATTGTCTTCATCTTTGCTTTGGCCATTTATTTTGCCACTTCTTCCGACTCTGGATCGTTGGTTGTTGACCATTTGAGTGCCAATGGAGCTCTCCATCATCACTGGCTGCAACGTGCCTTTTGGGCCATTACGGAAGGAGCCGTCGCTACGGCTGTATTGTCGGCTGGAGGATCTGCTGGTTTGCAAGCGGTCCAAGCTGCCTCCATTGTGTTCGGACTTCCCTTTGTCTTCTTTTTGATTTTCTTGGTGCCTTGCATTGCCTTGTTTGCTGAACAAGCCGCTGCCGATCCCGATCGCATGCACTATGAAATTCCCAAGCTCAAGACCTTTGCCACACCTGTTTACGGAGGAATCTTCAACATTTGCGAGTTGATTGCCAGTGCTGGGAGTGTCCATCCCGATCGCATCGCTCTGGGAATGGACCGTCCTACGGGTTTTCACGTCCGAGAGTTTTTTGTTGGTCTGGCCGTTCCCTTTGTCCCTCTGAACCAGATATTGTCGGCTGCCTACCCCCGCAACAAAATTGGCAATGCCATTCAAGTGTTCTGCTACACCATCTGCTACTACACTTGGATTGCTCTCTTTATTGCTACCGTTAGTTATCCTGGATTGAAGGTGATGGGATGGGTTATTTTTTTCACTGGCGGGTGTCTTTTGTCGAGTATTCGCATGAGCTTCCGCGAGCGTTACAACATTCGATCCAACGTGGTTGCCGATTACTTGAATGGATGTTTCTTCTGGCCCCAAGTGTTAGTGCAGATGCGCGAACATTGCATTACTTTGGGCTTGCCTAAGGACAAGTTGGACGACGATAAGAACGAGAGTGTTCGCAAGGTGTCGGAGGCCTCCGAAAACTTGGATGAGATCCAGGCTTAAGCGCGTGGAGTGGAGCAAGATTAGCATGTCAGCATTGCCACTGATTTCATAATATTATAAAGATATTACACAACCAGCAGCAAATTAAACCATAAGGATTGGCCTTACCTGGTACTAGTGTACTACTAGAGTACTACTAGTAGCAGTAGATTCCTACAATACGAAAAGTATCATCACTCCAAATAGTAATGGTACTCCGTGCTTCTACTAGCTAGTACGAGTACTAGCCACTAGAGTACTACTGTAGAGACTACTACTAGCTAGTCTAGTAGTAGACTCTCTAGTAGTAGCTAGGAGTACACTACTAGACTGGCTAGCTAGCTAGTCTAGAGTACTACCAGGGTAGCTAGTACTAAAAAACTAATACTACTGCCTACTACAGAGGCAACAACTACTACTACCGTACTAAACAACAACAAAAGTACTACTACTAGTAGGTCTAGCTAGTAGTAGTAGTAGTATGGTGGTAGTAGACTCTACTTCTACTGCTAGCTGCTACCTGGTACTCTTTAGGTACTCTTAGCTTCGTAGTAACAATAGTAGTAGTAGTACTCTACTGTCGTCCTGTAGCTACTCTACTACTACTCTAGCTAGTCTAGTAGTGATAATGAAGAGGAGAGAGCACCGGGAGTATTAGCTACTACCTGTTAGTAGAGTACTCGAGTAGTACTGTAGCAAGATTAGTAGGAATCATCGATTATCGATTTTTTGGGGGGGGTTGACCCCAGACACTGTCGGGGGAATTTGACCCCAAGCTCCTTAAATGAAGAAGTGATAGCCTTTAACTACTAATAGTAGTATTTCACTACTACTACTACTAGCTAGCTAGAGTAGTAGTAGTAGTATGCACCAGTAGTAGTAGCTACTACTAGTACTAGTAGACTACCAGGTACTACTACTACTACTGGACTAAACGACTAGACTACCGCAACTAGTAGTAGCTAGACTACGTGCTACAGGCGCGATTCACGTTGATTCGGATGAGTCTTTGGAGACGCTCACTTACTTCTAACTCCTTACCAAATTTTCCGGAACAACCAAATTTGTCCGTCAATTTTTGATCGTTTGACGTGCGAAAGATCTTTCATGTGCCATTGCGCTCTTCAGCAGCTCACCGGCTAGAGCTACTAGCTAGTATTAGTACTAGTAGCCAATACCCCATTCAGCTCAAGTGATTAGGTGCGACTATTATTTACGGTTTGTTTTTACACGCACACAGCATGTGTGAACCAAATCCCAGCTCGAGCAAAAGTGAGAGCAACGAGATCCTAAGCGGCGACGATTACGATCCTACTGAGAGCCAAGAGGGAACGGAGGATGATGGCCTAGCAACTGGTGATAACATTGCGGCTGATAGATCAATACACGAAGAACAAAACAAGCAGAGAAATGACACCGCGCAGACAGACGAGGAACCACCGCTAGTAAAAGAAGAGGAGACGGAAACAGAAGAGCCAACTGGAGATCAATCAGGACAGTCAAACGTGACAGAACAGTCAGCAGTTGGCCAAATGTCTTCAGAACTTCCTCACTGGTCAACTAGCTTTCCACCAGAAATCCTTCCTTCAACGTATGCAGCAGATGAAGCAATCACATCAACATCTTCTACTTCACAATCAAAAGAAGAAACCAAGGAGGAAATTACAAAAGGTGATAGCGACATGGCTTATGATTTCGGTACCATACAACAGACAGTTACACAGGATACAGTCGGTCTGGCTGCTAGTATGAGTATGGATAATCAGAGCATAGATAGTGAAGATGATGACACACCACTCATATCGACGTCTTCTCCTCCTCCAAAAGTTTCCTCGTTGAAGAGCAAAGATAAGCGAGACCTGAAGGTAGATACAACCATGCTGGGACAAGATGCGGTACTTACTCCCACAACGACAGTTTCCCCTACCTCCTACACAGAGTACGATGACAATGATAGTCAAGATACAGATACATTGCAAGTCAAGCGAGTTCAAGAACGAAAATGTGGCATTTACATTTGTTTGCTGGGATTTGTGGGGGTTGTGGCGGCAGTCATCTTGCTAAGCATTGGCTTCAATAACAACAATGATGACAAACAAAACGAGGCAACACTTAGACCTACCCTGCGACCCACACGACCGCCCATCATCACAGTTCCAACGATGCCTCCAACTTCAGCTCCAACTTCAGCTCCAACTTCAGCTCCAACACGCTTCCTCAATATTGAATGGCCATACATTACAATAACTGCATTGGAGGATCCAACTTCGCCACAAAGTCAAGCCTACCAATGGCTGCTGCGGGATCCAAAACTGACACAATACTCTAGCTTAAGGGTGCAACAACGTATGGCATTGGCGACCTTGTTTTTTGCAACATTAGGCAATGGTTGGACGTCCGATTCTTCGACAGATTCAATAATTACCTCCAAATTGTTTTTGAGCTATGTCATTCATGAATGTGATTGGATGCAACCATTACTATCAAGGAACGAGACGTGCAATACAGCGGATCAATACATCGCTCTCGTACTATCCAATCGAAATTTACAAGGTGAACTGCCACCGGAAGTTCCACTCCTATTGTACGAATTGCAACGACTGGAATTGAATGATAACCAAATAACAGGACAACTCACTACGTTCATTGGAGAGGCGATTCATTTGCAGACGTTGAATCTTTCATTTAATCGATTAGAGGGTTCTGTTCCGACCCAAATAGGAGAACTCACCATGCTGAAAACACTATATTTGCACGACAATCGTCTTGTTGGCAGCATTCCAGTGGAACTTTTCGGCATCAATAGCAGCAGTGGCACTGGCAGCACAATCGTTGATTTTGATACGAACACGGCAACAACTACAATCCGCCAAGGCAAAAACGACAACAATGACAGCAGAAACGATACAAGAATGGTACTGCAAGATATAAGATTCGATCGAAATAAAATCACTGGTTCCTTACCCACACAAATTGGAAATATTCACGCTTCGCTGAAATCTTTTCGGATGTCGCACAATCAGCTGACATCGGTATTACCAGCAGAACTTTGGATGCTTTCTAATCTGGAAAATTTTTACGTAGGCAACAACCCAGAATTACAAGGCGAATTGGCACCGAATTTTTTGCAGGATCGTTGGCCGAATCTGCAAGAATTTTCCGTAGTAAATACAAGCATTACCGGTGAAATACCTGATGTGTGGTGTGCTAGCGACAATTTTAACAACAAGGTTTCTTTGGTGGTACTAGAATTTACTTGTTCTGAGGACTCTGGTGTTGGAGTCTGTGGGTGCGGCTGTGAATGCCAAGCTGAAACACTTTCTCCATCAACGACGACTTCGCGTACAACCTTGTCTCCTTCCATGGCTGCAACGATGGACTCCACCGTAGAAGCAACGCCAGCACTAACTTCTGTTTCTACTGTGGCTCAGTCCGAGGATGATACAATGTCGCCGACTCTTACCGCGACTGATGAACCGACCGAAGTATTAATTACATCAACAATGACACCAACTTTACCCCCAACAATTGAATCGACTGAGCAGGATACACTCGCCTACACTACAATTTCGCCAACGCCAGTTGACACTGCTGAAAACAGCATGTTTATACTCCCGGATTACACGCTGGAGGCTTTGCAGGATCCAACGACACCGCAGTCACTGGCTTTGAAATGGTTGGAAAACGATCCCAACTATAAGGAGTACTCGAGTATTCGTAAACAGCAAAGATTTTCTTTGGCTACAGTTGCTTACGCAACCACGTCCAGCTTTTCGCCGTGGTTCCACAACGATGGCTGGTTATCGTATGATGTGCACGAATGCAATTGGTATGCCAATCCTTCTGCGCTCCAGCTTCTCAACCTTGAAGGTCCTTGTGAAAATATTACACAAGAACCTGGCAGCGAAGAGCGACTATATGTTGCCTTGCTGTTGCCAAACAACGGCCTCCAAGGCAGTCAAATACCACCAGAAGTAGCCCTGTTATCAGAGCTGCGAGCGCTCGACCTGAGCACAAATTTGATATCGGGTGGTATGCACGCAACTTTGCAGGACATGGTCAACTTGATAGTCCTCAAGCTGGGTCAAAACTTTCTTGGAGGCTATATACCATCTGAAATTGGACTATTGACTAATCTTAAGACGCTTTCCATCTGGGGAAATCGTCTAAACAACAATCTTCCGACGGAACTTGGTTTGCTGAGCAATTCACTGAAGCTAATTCAATTATTTGGTAACAAGATTAGAGGTAAGCAATTGAAATCAATGCGTTGTAACAATTTTTGATAGGATACTGATTTATTTCTTTTCGCTCACAGGGTCTATTCCGAGTGAATTTGGCATGCTTACGAGCGTGTCAGTGCTTGATCTCTCTTTCAGTTCCATCAGTGGAAGCATCCCATCACAGATTGGTTCAATGCTTAGTCTGACCAAATTAAATCTTCATGACACCGTTCTCACCGGCAGGGTGCCAAGAAGTTTGACCCAACTTCCGTCTTTGGAAACGTTCACAATCTACAACACAAACATTAGTGGTCAAATCGCACAACAACTCTGCCAAGCTCCAGGTCTTGTGTTCGAGTGCTCAGATACCTTGTGTGGGTGCAATGATTGCCCGTGTCGTGAATTGCTGCGGAGATGGCAATAGTTCATGCTAGTACTAAATCTGTTGCTATTATTAATGTGAAAAATAAATTTGCAAACAATGGAATAGTCATAGGATTTGTATCAGCAAAACTTTGTATTACAATTGCCTACTTGCTTTTAGTCGTTTTAACAGTGCTCGAGAGAGAATGCGAATGAATACCAAAAAGTCTAGTTCTGTTCCTTTGGTCAACTGTTCACAGACCTTTTGGACTAGGCTTTTGATAATCTCAAGTACAGGAAGAGTACTGAGTGTGGTCTTCTCCAGATCACCAAAGACAACTTAGTTAATACGAGACATGATATCTGCAGTTACCATTACAAAAAGTTTTTCATCTATTTATACTATTGTTCATTACATGGCCCATTCATTCAAGTTTGTTTTGTCCCAAGTCTCCTTGCGGTAACAGAGTTGTTCGGCAGCTTTCTGCTGCTCCACGGTAAGCATTTCGTAAGGGGTGTTGGCTGTGGCTGGTGGATCAATGGTACCGTCCCAACTAGATGCGTTCCAGCCAAGCGTAATATAATGCTTTCGAATTCCTCTCCCAGCAAATCCGTTCCAGGTCCAGCCGGTGTAGTGGTTAATGTAACAATCCCAGATATTAGCCGGAGCCAGTCCGAGAACGTAGGCGGCCTCAACCTGATCGACAGACAAATCATCGAATTTCAATGCCTCCACTGGATTAGTCGTAATCTGATTCCATGTCTCTTCAGTGTAACCCAGTGTCGTTGCCGCAGCTTGAGAGATCTCAAACAGCCAGCTCCAAAGAAGAAACCGATTGTTTGGGTTCGCAACATAAACGGCTTCGTCTTCTTCGCCGGTAAGGTCGCTGACTTGGGAGGTCTCCATGGTAGTCGATTCGGAAGCACCCATGGATGGCACTGAGGTTGCTACCAAGCCCATTTGTGCCGTAGAATTGCAAGCCACGCCCTCGGAAAAGTCGTTCCATTCCTGGATGTTCATATTATTCCACAGCTCCTCAAAATAACACAAGGCAGCTGCCGCCTTTTGTTCATCGCCCGTCAGCTCAGACCAGTCTTTTTCATCTGTATTGGGATATTCCATATCTCCTTCCCAGCGACTCTCGTTCCAGCCTAAAGCAGTCCAGTAGACAATAGTGTCTGTTTCCTTCTCCAGTTCTTTCCAATCGTAATTCTCGTAGTGATTCATGTAACAGTCATACGAGTCTTCGGTCCATCCCATGGCAATCATTGTTTCAGCAACAGAATCGTTCTTCTTTTCACTCTCCTTCAAGATATCGCTGAACGACTTCCTCTCAACTTGAGCCGTACCTGGAACATCCCAGCTTTCGGGTGTCCATTCCATGGCTTCGGCTTGCAGTTGAGTTTCCTCGTCTAGGGAGCAAAAGGGAACGAATCGAAATTCAGGAAACACAATACCAGAGGAACTTTCCGCTTGCAAGGATCGAGTACTAGACTGGAGTTGACCACGTAGCGAGCCAGCCTCCGTAGCAACCACAAATGCTCCGAACAAGAAAGAAGTTGCAGCGTGAGTTTTCATGATTTATTTCTGAAAAATAATATTGTGAGCAAAACCAAAATCGCAATTTGCAATTTGCAATTTGCAATTTGCAATTTGGTGCTACTATTGAGCTGACTGTTTCGTGCTGAAAAGTGATGCGCAGCTATTTATTATTGTCGGAGGCAATCTTGTAGGAGTATTTCGCAAGCCCCCTATCTGGTGAGATTTTTTCAATGGGACAGAAACCTCATTGATGCGAAAAAGTGAATGTAGTTTCGTTGTGTGATAGTTCACTGGATTTTTAGACACGATTTAAAAATTTCTTGGCCCAATATCTCATCCGATTTTGAGGACAACACGACTAACGTCATTATTTTTCTTTTTGGCTTTATTGTACTCTACTAACTACTAGAGGAGTAGAAGCTAGAAGACATTCGCTCAAGACCAGGCAGACAACTGTTTGGGTTGAAGGGCTATTAGCTACTACAGTAGTAGGTACTGTAGTAGCACCGTACTAGCTTGCAGCGAGGTAGCTAGAAGTCGCAGGCTGCCCACGCAAATTGTGGAGCTTGAACTAACTATCCAACGACGGGAATATCTCAAACGTACAAAAGCCACTACTAGAAGCTTTGACAAAGAGAGTGTCTAGTAGAAAGAAGATAGCGACATTTCTGTTTCAACAGGAAGTGGAATACTATTTAATGTACAAAGCTTGTCTTATATTCATTGAACGGCACACGCATGTAGTATCATGAAACACAAATAACGCTACAGCACTCTTCCTCGGATGCTTGACGCTCGTAGAATTCTCCGTTCATCATCCTCGTCGTGATCTTCCTTCATTTTCATCTCGCCCTTCTTTGCTTGTTTGCGCTTGTTTTGTTTCTGGCCATCGGATTGGATGCGTCCGTTTCTGATGGTTGCTACGACTTCATTGCTCTGTTCCTCAGATGGCATCTTCCCAACGTAAAAGGGGCGCATAGCCTCTTCATTGATCAAGGAACGCCAAATGAATCGACCAGGCCGATCAAATGTAACTTTGATGCGCGTGACTTGACAATAGTGACGATAGTGAGAGAATCTGTTAGCGCGAGCTACTGGAGAAAAATGACAAATAAATACCAAAACAGCACTCTGCGTGTGCCAACAAACATACCGTGATTTGGAAGTGCTGTAACGACGTCCGCTCGAAACGCATCAGTAAAAGCAAACAACTCTTCGTCATCATTGCGGTCGTTTTTCATATCTATTGTTGTTTTGAATAAATCCAGATGAGACACAGTTCCGTCATTCATCAACACAGGTTGAGTATGATTGCTCCATATGGCCTTATTTTCTTCCGAAATGGTTTTATGCCGGGACAGAACTTGTACAGTGGTTTCGGAAATATGAATGGGATGAGCAACACTAGCAAAATTCCAAAGTTCCCAGATTTCGGTCTGTCCCACTCTTGGATTCTCTGTTATGGGTGCTGTAGAAGCCATGGGACCTTGCAAAAGTTGATTTTTCATGGCTGGCGCAGCCACCTTGGGATTCCACACGAGAAAATCTCCATTTCGATCACGTGCTGGCTCGGCAGTACCTAGTAAATGATGAACCTTGGTAGGATCGACGGCGTCCGGTACTTCGTAAATACCCAATTTGCGGACTAGATCCGCGTCGTCATCTGCGGCATTGTCAATATCATCATCGTTATTGATGACTACCAATGGTTCCAATTCCTCTTGCATCAAGTCCATCATATGTTGCCAGGGATCACTTGGTTCTTGTTGATTTTCATGACTTTCACTGACATGAACATCAAAGGCCATTATATGATGAGTATGATTGTGAATGAACTTTCCTTCCGTCTTTCCGTTGAATGGCATATCACCAGCAGTATTGGCAAGAATGATGCGTTTCCCCGCCATGTGGCTTAGATCTACCATCATATCCACTCGTGAGGCTGGTGCCACGATAACGGTATCTCTTTGATCCGTCGTAGTAGCTGATGAAGACAAGGTCTCGGTGTCCTGAATAACTCCCAATCCTTGATCTCCTCCAATTAGGGTAAAGGCCAGTGGTAGAATGGATTCGTTACTGTTGTTGTTGTTGTTGTTGTTGGTGGTGGTGTGCAATTGCAGGACCAACCATCGATGGGGACATGCATTCAAGAATCGTAGTCGTGTCGACTGTGGTCCAAGTGTGGCTCTGGGCCATATTTTATCATTGACCGTCATAACATCGCCCATGAATGGGCTGTTGGAAGTTGTTGGGTAGTATAGTTCACCATTAGATTGAAACATGCGATCTTGAATAACAAAGACAGCTTCCTCTTGGTGTGTGCTAGAAGCAGGAGCAAAAACTGGAGCAGGAGCAGGAGAAGCGGTGTCAAGTTTATCCCGTAAAACGTAAAGCATCGACAGTCCTGCATATGTATTTGCACTACCCCACTCATCAAAGGAAGTATCATGCATCCAAAGCAAGGCGGCTGGTTGATCATTGTGGTACGTAGCAATTGTTTTTTTGTGATGTTTAGTAGTTGATGAAGGGACGTTCCAATCGGAAGTGGTAAAAGTAGATTCACTGGAGAGCCCTCCATGCAAATAGGGTGTCATGAGTGGTGGTGTAAATGAGACTTGTTGTTGCTGTTGTTGTATTTGTTGATTCAACAGTTGTTGCTCATGCTCTCTGTGAGCTTCCTCCAACTGTTTGAGTAGCAACGCCGCGTCTTCTTCACGTATAATCTTGTCCATGTTCTGCTGAAAGTCACGAATATAATCTCCAACTGTCAATGTTTCGTCCTTGTTTGTGTTCATGTTGGCATTTGTGTTGGTTGCACTACTAGTACTAGTATAGGCATAATCACTCCCGGCTGTCCGAGTTGATTCCAAGTTCAAAGGAGTTCCGTCTAGATTTGTCAGCAGATACGAAGTGTTTGTTCTACTACTGGTA
>Ga0100380_10006007_pt1 | contig 12436 bp, 20 predicted proteins | sample CryGeymeta201504_FD_80417 | JGI IMG/M metagenome (GOLD analysis project Ga0100380, IMG submission 80417) | Groundwater microbial communities from Crystal Geyser aquifers in Utah, USA - Crystal Geyser metaG 2015-04 | ecosystem: Environmental > Aquatic > Deep subsurface > Groundwater | place... | reverse complement strand
GCTAAAGCTTCAGCGTCGATGTCTTTTATTTGTCTGGCGATTTCTTCAGCATGCTTTTTAGCTGCCTGCTCGATGATCAGCTTGTCTGAGCGCTTGGGCCGCGCGATTGTTTCGGGATATAGTTCAGCTTGCATGTTAAATATCTCCTGTATTTTTGAATGATCAAAACGACGCGGGCGTCTTACTTGCTCTTTGCCTTGCGGAACGAAGTCGGATGATGGAAACCATGCTTCTCGATCTTGATCCGGTTGTCAGTGATTTCTACGACTTCCGGTCCATTTCGGGGGATGACACCTCCGATCCACATCGAGATTTCCTGAAACGCTGTGTAAGGATCAACAGCCTTTGCAAATTCGATTTCTCCGAGTGTTGGTTGATCGATTTCCCAGTTCATTTTGTCTGAACGTTCCGGTTCCCATGTCTTGCGCGCAGCAATAGTGATGCGTTCGGAAATGATATAATCCAATGCATTGCCGTCGAGCTTGACCGGAGTCATCCAGTCTTCAAGAGAAAGCAGGGCTGTTTCGACCTGACTGCGTCCCATGATTCCATGAATCCAGGTCTTTCGGCTGCTATTTTTGCCTTCATCGATTTCGATGTCGTTTTCCTGGGCATAAGAGCGCACGGCATCTGGATTCCATGTCCAGAAGCTCTTGCGTTCATAGGGCCAACCCTTTGTTTCGCGATTGATATGGAAACCACTGTAAAGCTTCCCGCAGAACACCACATGCACTGGATAGAAGGTATGTCGGTATTTGCGGTTTACGACTTCATCATGCGCACGCCGATAAAAGTAAGAGTATCGTCCTCCCGGCTTTTCGCCTTTGTTGGCAAATCGGGCATTGCATTGCCGAGTGCTGATCCCCACGATATTTTCGATTTCATCATGAACACGGCGATCGCTATTGCGCAGGAAGATGAGGCTTTCATCCTGACCATAAGCAAGGCCCGAGTCATAATAATCGTGTCCACCGATAATGCGCATTTTTTCACCCCCTTTTTTTTCGGAACAGAATTTTGTCTTATTCCCAATCTTCGCTATCTGCAGTTTCCTGAGCATCTGTAGCCAAGGCTGTCTTGATGTCATCTGTTAGTTGAGCCCAAATCCTTCGGGTATTTTCACCGATGTAATTTTGCCAGTTGTGAATACGGCCTTGGTCCCAGAATGCGCTTTCTGAATCATTCAGTCGTTCGTCGAGAGGATCGGGATATAGAGACATTTAGTTTACCGTTTATCCCTTTCATACATGTAGATTTGACAATCACATAGATGTTCCATAAATGTTACATATGAAACAAATGGTTATTCAGAAGGCGGCACGTGCAAAGGTTGTAAACCTTTGTCCAGGCACGTCTTCGACCATTGATTTTATGCTCCGCGATCAAAGGAGATTGTGGAACTGGTTCCACAATCTCAATATCGAGCATTATGCTCAAACTGGTAACTTCATATTTTATAATGAAGCTGCGGCGCTACTGACTCAGCAGCGCCATTTTGGCGTATTTTCAGACGGTAGTATTAATGCTCAGCAACAGTGCCTTCGCAGCTACGAGAAGGCACTGAAGGATAGCTTCCCCTCCGCAAAAGTTCGACGTGGATTTCCAAAGTCTAAGAAGCGAGCGAGCGATTGTTCACTACGCTTCCCCTCTGCGAAAGTAGGGACAATCCGCGTCGAAAATGTCATTACTCACATCAAGCTGCCAAAGATTGGTTTGATCAGAGTCAGGAATCTTGATGTTCCTATTGGTGCAAAAATTAACAGCTTTTGCCTCAAGAAAGAAGCTGACGGTTATTGGTTGAGTGTTCAGTTTGGAATTATCATTGACCAGCCGGTCAATGATAATTCGTCTGTCATTGGAATTGACGCTGGTCTTTCCGTGATGGCGAGTTTTTCAGACGGCGAACAGATTCAGGCTCTAAAGCCTCTGAAACAAAACCTAAAGAAGCTGCGGATTCAGCAGAGATCCTTTTCTCGCAAGAAGAAAGGCTCAGTCAATCGGCGCCGTCAATCCCAAAAGGTCGGCCGAGTTCACGCTAAGATTCGCCATTCTAGAAGGAATGCTCAGCACCAGTTGAGCAGCCGTCTCGTTAGAGAGCATAGCACGATTGCTATCGAGACGCTTAGTCTCTCAGGCTTGAAGCGACTCAAACACCAAGGATTTGCCTGGTCAGACATTGGAATCGGTGAACTCTACCGGCAAATTCGCTACAAGGCGAAATGGGCCGGCGTTGAAGTCTACGAGCATCAAAGATTTGCGAGAAGCACCGGTTGCTGTCCAGATTGTAAGCACGTAGGCGAGAGACTGGATCTGAGAATCAGATTTTGGACTTGCACACAGTGCGGGGCCAAGCACAATCGGGATATAGCATCTGCACAGTGGTTGCAATTGTGTGCGATTGAAAATCGCACAAAGGTAGGGGCGGTGTGTCCCGAACCGGTGAAGACTGCAAAGTCTCAGTCACCTAAGCGAGGCAATTCGGGTTCAGCACTCCGGACTATTGCCGGCATGCGATCGGAGCCTTCAGGGCTACCGGTTCACGTCGGGTCACCTGCGAATATACTGACTAATGATATGTGCCTTGCACATGCATTAGAGGGATAAACACCTTTAGTTTTCTCCATCTTCTTCAAGTGGCGCCAGCCTTATGGCTGCATCCTCGAAATAGGCCTTGAACCATTCAGCTGCATTTCGTGTGGCATTATCTGCCACATTGAGTGTTTTGGTCTTTTCCCCTTCTCTGATGAAATCTACGTCTACTGTTACCCTGGGATCGGGAATCACCCCTACTGCCGGCCGGTCTTCGCCGATGCGGACTTCAATTTTGTATCCGTATTCTACGCCGCGGAACGCCATGGCAAGATTTCGGTCATCGAAGAACCGCAGATGTTCTGCGTTTTCCATGAACTTGTCGTGATAAGGACGAAGTTGGTTTGCAAGCTCTCCTAGGCCATGCATGCCCAGCTTTATATTCATTTCCTGAAAAACCACACGCATCAATGCAGCATCTGCTTCGGGAATTTGCAGTGTGATCATTTTCTGACTGTTGCTCGCAGCCGAATTTGCGGCCGACGGATCAATATCGGTCCCGCAGCTTGGGCATTTTGTCATGGTTATTCCTTGTTATTTGTAATTTTGAATTTGAATAGAGATCATTTTGTTTGGCAGTGATTACATTTTCTACCACGAGGTGTCCCGGTCTATCGCCTCTTGAAGTCGACATCGATGACGTTGTCATCACCGTTTCCGCCTGCAGAAGCTGGAGTTCGTCGTTCGATTTCGATCTCGTCGGTTTCGAATTGCAAGCCAAAATCAACCGATGGATCCATGAAAGCCGTGATGGAAAGATAAGGAACAGTGATGACAGTTGGCATGTTACTGAACGACAATCGGACAGAAAATGAATCCGGACCAACCTTGAGATCTGAAAATTTGTTCTGCAGCACAATCGTCATTTCTTCGGGGAATCTTTTTGCAAGGTGATCAGGAATAATGACGCCTTCGCCCAACGTCTTGAAGGTGATGTAAAAGTGATGGTCTCCCGGAAGGGTTCCGCCCCGTTTTTCCACTTCCTTGAGTGATCTTCCAACAACGGTAAGCAATGCCTCCTGAACGATTGAGTCATACGGGATCAGCGATTCTACGGGTGCTTTTTTCAAGGGAGTTTCCTGTCTTTTATGTTGTTGTAGCGGTTATTCTGTCGGAAAAATTACGAACCAATCCAGAGGTAAAAAGGCCTTCCGGCTGAATTTTACCCTGATCTGTCGAGTGTTTATTGAAATTTCATTGAATTGCTTCGTGTCGATCTGGTTTGTCGCTTTTGCTAGCAATGATTCTGATGCAGTGGATGATCATGAAGAGAAACGGCAAATCGAACAGAGTCTTGAACAACATGTAATTCCCATCCGTTCTGATTTCTTTACCGGTCAGAATTTCGGACGGGTTATAAAGCCCGGGAGCGTAACTCATCAGCGTCGTGATGGTTACTGCAGCAATTGCAAGGAGGAGTGATTTCCTGATTCCCGGTTTGGTTCTTGTCATTCTTGTGGTCCTCCAAATAGGTTTTTACGAATTCTGAGCAATCGAGCCTGTGTTTGTCGTTGCTTACGATCATGTGGATATTTTTCATCCATATGCGCATTCATTTCATGGTCGTTTTCCAGCGAATCCAGGAAATATTCCTCGCTCTTGTTCAAAGGTTTTCGGTGAGATCCAAGATTGACGATCTCATTAAACATCTTGCTTCGGAAAGCTCCGCAATGTCGGCACCACCCGGCGCCGTTTGTATAGAGATCTCGCTTAGGACGCTGCCTGCCCCAAAGATGGTTGCAGGTCTTTTCTTTTTCGTATTGGGCAAAAGCATTGGCTTCTGCTTCTTCAATCGTAGCGCCGTCGCCGCGGTAAAATGTGCCGGGAATGAAAGCCTCAAAAAACGGATTGGCCGGTATGATGCCATTGCCCCATTGGACTGTGCATTCCTCCGGCCAATTCTGAACAGGAGTGTATTCAGTATTCTTTCCCATTAGCGATGAAAGCTTGTGCTGCGGCGTGCCCTCGATGTGATGAGATGCTATCTTCACTCTGCCATCTCCTTTTCCTTCAAGACGGTCTTTTCTATCATTCAGTCATTTCGGGCTCTTCAGAAAAACAACGCCTTGATATCATTTTCCTCATAGGCCTGACCAGTGCTCTCAAGGAATTCTGTGAGAACCCTGCAATTTTCCTCAGGAGATTCCTCGCTGTTATAAAGGATGAACTTTTCTGTCTGGGCTTGCAGGGAGTATTTCACCATGCGCTTGATACGTTTCTCGCAGGAATGTGCTTCCAGTCGTTGTTCCAATGGCATTTCGCGTAGATGCATTTCAGCCTTCAGGCATGCTTCTCCTGCAGGCGAACTAACATCTATCCAGTCGGCCGGTGCATAGATATATTCTATCCGAGGCGTTTCCCACGATTTCACCTCTTCCTTTGGAAGAATGATAATCGGAGAGCGGGTTACTTCTGCTGTAACGACGGCAATGCCTGTTTTCAGCTTCTTGTGCATTCTCATGACCAGATTGAAGGGTTCCAGTCCATGGGAGTAAGTGCTTGTGTCGTAGACTTCTTCATCTTCGATATGGATCTTTCCATAGATCGACATATTTCTCAAGAATGCGATCTTTTTGGGAAATGTTACCGGTAGAAAGAATCCATAGGGATCGGTTTTGTCAGGTGCGAGAATGACACCGACAACCACATCGCGTTCTTCTACAATGTCCCTGTCATTGTAGAGGGTATAGGATTCGCGGTGCCTGTTTCTCATGTTTATTGATCCTGTTTGTGGGTTCAGATTGTTATTTGATGCAATTTATTGCTTGCTGAGGTTTTGTAGGCGTCATGCCACTTACGGCTTGTCTGTTCGCGCAGACGCTGCATTGGTCTTCCGTCATTTATTTTGACGAATCGTGAGCTCCAGAAACCCCATTCGCCGTCTGCATCGATGCCTTTGATTTTCAGGCCGCAAGGCATCATGCCTTTGATGTGCAAGACGTCTTCAACATGATAGACCCTGCCTTTTTCAAGCAGGATTCGGGTTTGTCCGCGCGCCTCTTTAAGACAATAGGCCTTGTCGCCTGGATGCCAGCCATCGATTGGCTCGATGTTGAATTCTGTCATGATAATGTCCCCATTGATTGAGAGTTTACTTACTCGAAATGGGGAATGAGGGAAAGGGAAGCTTTTTCTTTATTGCATATTCTCAAGAGCCCTGAGCAGAGACAAGCTTGCCTGCCTTTCCGCCTCTTTCTTCGTTGATCCGGTTCCTTGTCTCTTGATTTGGTTTCCGTCCAGATCTGCGAAAACCTTGACCGTGAAGGTTGGTGCATGCGGTGGGCCGCTGACAGCAGGAGACCCATAGGCGATCTTGAGGCTGCGTGATTTTGCCATCATTTCCATCAGCACGGACTTGGGATTGGCGCCCTCCAGGATAACTGGCGGGCTTCTTCTTTCAGTGTCATCTTTTGGTGGCGTAACAATTTCAAGCATTATGCGGGCTGCTTCATGCTCTGCTGCCTTGATGGTATTTCCTTCGGCGCTGGCATATTCTGTCTTGCCGTTGTGGATCCAGGTGACCTTTGTCGTGAAAATTCCGGAATGTGGCGGCCCTGTTCGAATCGCCTGATCAAAAAAGACCTTTGCCTTAAGTCTTGAAGCAATATCGAACAGCTGTGCCTTGTAAAATACCTTTTCAGAATCCTGCATATCGGTTTGCTGATTGGATTTATCTTTATGCTGTTTGAGTAGCAACTGCCTGGCGCTCGTGTCAGCCCACTTGTTGATGAAATCAATAACCGTCGGAGTGAAAAGGTTTTCGCTTGCCTCAAGAAGTTCGTGAATGTCTCGCCCTGATATATCAGAGTCACGCATCAGGCGATCCTTCAGGTAGGATTCGATTTTTTCCTGATCATAGCCCGTATTTTCTCTAAGGGCCCTTATGATTGTATGGACGTTATATTCGTCAGTCTTAGCGGTATTTGTTCCTGATATGATGAGATCGATAATACGCCGGCGATGCATGCGTCCGTGATGTTCATCGCTCTGATTTTTCTTGTCCTGATAAAGGCCAGTGAACCGGACTGCTGTTGCTTCAGCATCCTCTTCGGTTATATCGCAGACCAGTGCCCGAAGATTGATTACATCTATATATCTGCGCAAGGGAGAGGTGAACCAGGCGTAATCCTTGCGATCAAGTCCATAGTGTCCAAGACTGATTGGTGAAAGATCGGCAGGCTCGACGAGGTATCCCATTGTCTTGATCTTTTGTCTGGCAACTGCGTGACCGACCCGTTCCTTCATTGCAATTTCGGCTGCGATGGAATTGCGATCGCCGCGCTTCATGCCTTTGAGACGGTGATTACGGTAGAGTATTTTCTTGTCGTTGGCGTTTGCATGTGAAGCCAGTGCACTATTGGCAAGAATCATCATTTCCATGACGATCAGATTGCTTTTGTGTGCGCGATCCTGATCGATCTCGACAACCGTGCCTTCCTCGTTGGTCATGATATTCTTGCTGAGATCGAATATGGCGCCGGCGGAGGCTCCACGTTCTTGCTGAAGTCGCAAGGCAAGATCCCATAACGTGGCCAACATGAAATGAAGGCTGTGAGTTTTTGAGTTCAGAACGTCGTCGGCTTGCGCATAAGACAGCTTTGCTGTTGTTCTGTGCCGGATTCTTTCGATCTCGACATTTTGAACCGTAAGATCATTTGCGACTGTGAGTCTGACATGGATCATCGGTCGATCTTCATTTGGTGAAAGACTAAGCTTTTTCACAAGTTCAACAGGCAGCATGCTTTCACGCACGGAATTCGCCTTGTAGGTGGTCATTCCGCGGCCGCGCGCTTTTCCATCCTCGTCACTATCTTTTACAAGCAATAAAGGAACATCGGGGATGCACACATGCACAACCCATCCTTCGTCAACTTTGAAACACGAAATTGCATCGTCTATTTCCTGTGCGCCAGGCGGATCAATGCTTATGGCATAAGGCTTAGGCGATGTGTTCATTTCAGGCTTCCTGATCTTCGGTTGTGGCAGTTTCAGGTTTTTCCTTGAAGACGCGATCGATGAGTTCAAGCCCTAATCCTAAAGCAATAAGGCCAAGTCCCAGAACGTGAATATTGGGTATAAACGAGATCAGAGTGAGAAGGGCGCCCCACTTAAAATAAACGAATGGTGGATATAGCTGCATTTTTTGTTTCCTTGGTTTATGTAATCATTCACTGATGATGGCGGAACGGAAAAGCTTGAACGTTTGTTCTTCATTGTTCCATGCATGAAGATTGAACTTGGGGTAGCATTCGACATCGCCGCTGAACGCACGCTCAAACCGCTCGAATCCTTCTTCGTGGGTGTTTACGCCCTCAGGCATGCCGGCAAGACCTTCGATTGTCACGATATCCCTGGCTTTTATGCCATGCTCTCGTTTAACCGATGCGTGGATTTCCCGACGAATAGTGGCCCATGTAACGAATGTTTCCGGCATTTTGACCATGACCAATGGGCCTGAGGAAATCAGCACACAGTAGAGTGGAACTCTTCGTTTAGTGGGTGCTGGCATCAGGCATTTTCCAGCAGATATCGACGCAAATTGGCTTCGAACAGATCTGTATCGATGAGTCCGTTCTTACTGTTGTATTTTTCGGAGCTGTCGTTGCTGATGATCATCAGACGCAGGTTTTCAAACATTTTGCTTACGGCTTCAACGCCGTCCTGATCAATATAACCGGATATCATCATGGAAACAGCGAAGTTCTGAAAGCTTTGGATGCGATTGAGGTAGCTTGCAATCTTGGCTCCACTACCCTCCAGAGCGAGGGTCAGTCCTTCCCGATATCCATCCTTAAGCACCTTGACGAGGCCATTGATCTTCTCGGAGCGTGTTTCTTCAGTCATTTCTCTGTTCCTCTGATTGTTTGTTTTCGATACGCTCCGCCATCTCGTGCACCTCCCTCAGGTCTTCACGATTGATGATCTGGCTGAACTTTCTACGGCCAGCCTCATCGCATTTGAGAAATTTGGGAAGCAGTTGCTTGAGATGTGCCTGTCGAATGGCGGCGCGATGGCGCGCAGCATCTACTGCGTTGAAGGTGGTGTATTCCGTCTTTTTCACGCAGCTTCTTTTTCTTCAAGATAACGGCCGACAATATCGTCCTTGCTTTCGTTGAGGACATATTTGCGGCCACTGACGTGCCAGATTGTATAATCTACGGGGCGAAACTTTCCACGAACTTTTCTCCAGACATCGCCCTTTGCATCAAAGCGTGTTGTTTCGGGGTTGCCGCCCTGCTTGACTTCGAACACGGTTGCCCGTCCGCCATTCCGCGTTACATATTCACCCGGACCGTCAACAATGACGGACATGTCATTTAGTGCGGTCATGGAAGCTTTATTTTGAAGGATTTCATGTTGATCAGACATTGCTTGCTTTGCCTCCGATAACCTTGACTTGATCGGGCGCCATGCCTTTTAGCTGTTCGCGTCCATCATGAACCTTTTCGCCCACCATGAATGCCCAGGCTGTATCGGGCATGACCCCTTCGGGTGCAGGAATGGCGATTGATGCCGTGATAACGGGCGTCTTGTTTTCTTTCAGCATGGCGTCGACATTCTTGATGATGAGATCGCCTTCCTTCCAGTGCCGCATAGCAAGCCACAGAATGCCTGATGCGAGCAGATTTGCAAACGCCTTGTCAGCATTGGGTTTGCGCAATCCTTCAGCTGCCCAGATTCTGATTGAACCATGGGTTTCCTTGTTCTTGCGGTCGTCTTTTTTGAGAGATGCTCGCTTTTCAAAGGCGTCCATTTTCTCTTCGGCTTCCTTGCGATCGAGATGGGCAACAAAGCTGTCCTCGCCGCTTAGAACAGCGATGCGGATTTCGCCTTTTGCCGGCTTAGGAAGCAAGGCCAATAGATCTTTCTTCATGATTTTCCTCTTTTACCCATTCATCGGGAATTTCATCCGAAACTATCGTCTTCCTCATCTGACGAAAACTCGATTTCTTCTTCATATTTTGCGCAGGCAATTCCAAGCATGTCATGTTCAAGGATGACTTGGACGCGATTTCTCCCGTTTTTCTCGTTTTTCTCGTATTCCTTCTGCATGAGCTTTGCTTGTTCTGCAGTTGGCGTAAAGAAAAACGCCAGCATGGTCTCTTTTCCGGAATCATTGTTATAGTAAGGAATCAGATAGGGCTTTGCAGGATCCGTCTCGTCGTAAGATCTGCTACCTTCAAACACAAAGGTTATGTCGTCACGTTGCTTCAGGATTTCGGCCACCTTATCGAGATCATAAACGCCCGAACGCATGCGCGCGTCGATATAATCGAAGCGAATGCCTGTGGTCATCGTTTCTCCTGTTAGGGTATAGAACGAATGATCGTAGCTTCGGAATCTTACGACGTTGGCAATGCTGCCGCCTTCCTGGAAATAATCGAACCATTTGGGATCATTGACGAGACCTTTTGAACGATCGTTTGCAAGGTAGGCCGAAACGCCATAGATTTTGATCTCTTCGAGCATTTCATCTGTCACGAGCTCGAGAAATGTGTCGCAGCCATTTCGCTTTTTGATGTCGCTGAAGAGAGGCTTTTCATTATTCTTCATGAGATTCTTGAGGCCGGCCGCATCGCAAAGCCCCTGTATGATTTTTTCCGAGGCATTGGGATTCTGGTTATCCTTGACTGACAGAACTCCGATATTTTGCTTGTAGGCATAATATCCCGGGGTCACCTCGATGAATGTGGTTTCAATTATTGTTTCCACCTTCATGAAATTTTGAAAGCTGCCGGATTTCTCTGCTTTTACCATATTGAATATGCCTTAGTTGTGTTTGTGATTTTCAGCGCAAGATCGAGCTTGTATCTTCTGTGAAAATCTTATGCAGCTCATCATCAATGCTGGCGAGATAATCCCTGCCTTTTGGGCCATTTTCCATTCCCTCAATCAACGCTTCGGGAAGATCGTCCTGGTAAATATAATGCTCGCTTGCAACAGCGGTAATGATAGCTGCAGTGCTGTCGGTGTCCCCTCCGATATCGACGGCCAGCTTGATGAGATCAGACAGGCTTCGTTCTCTTGGCAGTGCCCATAGCATTACTTCGACAGCTGTCTGGGCTTCCATGTCTGCGCGCTTTGGCAATCTTTGAGGTGAAGCCGGATATGTGGCCCGATCGATGATCTCTTCGAGCTCAGGATCGCTTTCGCGCATATTGGTGACAAGCCAATCGCTTAGTTCAGGAATACGTCCCAGATTGTGGATGCAATAATGCGCCGATAGGGCAACAATCTGTGCGTAAGGAATGGTCTTATGGCTATGCGTTGACAATGCTTGTGCGGCAGCGGCAAGCTTTACATCATTCAGGTCCTTGAGGAAGCCGAGCGGCGCTGCACCCATTACTGCACCATTGGTGCTGCGGCGCTTGATCTTTGATGCCATTTGCGATGCCGGCGTATCGAGATTTTCCTTGAGGAATGCTTCGAACCGGCGCGAATATCCTGGGCGCGGATCTTGCCTAAAGATGTTCTGATAAGCAGTGACATAGGCAATGGGATTAAACAGTGCAGCATGCGTCCTGTTGTTCTGATACTTGCCATATTCGAGCACCATCAACGCGTTGGCCAAAGCCCGCTGGGTATCATCGGTATAGCACCCGGGCTTCATATCCTTGTATTTGGGATGCTGGTAGAACTCAGTCAGCGTATTGGGTCTGTCTGCGCTATCTTCGACAAACTCGAAAGCAATAGAATAAGAGTCGGCAAGCGCCATCTGAAGTAGCATGATGTATTCCAGTTCTGATTGGGGTTCTGATTGAATGATTATTGTTTGCTGAAATCTCTGGATCCATTTGGGAGCCATTGGGCATCCTCTGGAGCCTCAATGCGATCCTTGCCCCATGAATATTCCTCAGACCATCTGGTCACTGTGCCGTCTTCGAGTGTCAGCTTGGCAAGCGGCGTTCCGCCGATATGGCGTGCTTTGACCTTGTTGCCGGCCTTTAGATTTCCATCATCCATGCGGTAGGCGTGACAATAACCGGTTATGGCGCCCGGCCGGAATTTATGGCCACCTGTCTTGATGAATAATCCGTTCTCGTCTGACCTTACGAGGCTATGTCCCATGATTACATCCTGTTTTTGAGTATTAGCTTAGATTTGAAGAATACTGCGGCGAATGCCTGCGTTTCCGGCAATCATCTTGTAACGTTCGATAGCCTCCGGTCCTGTTCGTCTGGCCATTTCGAGCAACTCGCGTTCATCCAGAACTTCATCGGAATCCTTGATGTGTCCTGCCATGTGCATTCTCTCGGCTGGTCCAAGCAGAGACATGATAGCAAGAACGAAACCGCCTTCCTCTCTGCTGTGCGTGGCAGCAAACCTGGCTGCGTTTTCGGCAAGCTTGCTGCCCCCTCCCTGCAAGGTGCTCCACACACGGGTTACGATCAGTCTGGTAGAACCACCCGGTATCTGCATCACTGTTCCGTTGTTGTTTGTGATGACGGGCATCCAGCCGCGTGTCTTGTGAAGCATGTCGACAACGTGCTTCATCATCATTTCATCGTTTTCTCTGGTGCTGCTCATATTACGTCTGCCTATCCCAGAGAATTGATCTCACGGACGAAGATGTCCATATTGATGGCATAGAATCCGCAGCTTGAGATCGAATTTGTCTCGATGACTTTCAGGCCATCTGGAGTATGTGCGATATCGATGCACAGTGCTCGCCGCGGATCCCATTCACTGATGCGTTCATTGACATAATCGATGATCATAGGAGCAACGTCTGCCGAATATTCGATTCTTGATCCTGTCTTGTAGCGTGATCCTGTGACGTAGCGGCCATTGACCACGATACAGCGGTATTCTGCCCATATCGTGCGAATTGGCGCGATTATGACTT
>Ga0100380_10006005_pt1 | contig 12436 bp, 13 predicted proteins | sample CryGeymeta201504_FD_80417 | JGI IMG/M metagenome (GOLD analysis project Ga0100380, IMG submission 80417) | Groundwater microbial communities from Crystal Geyser aquifers in Utah, USA - Crystal Geyser metaG 2015-04 | ecosystem: Environmental > Aquatic > Deep subsurface > Groundwater | place... | reverse complement strand
GAAAGGACCTCTTTGAACAGCATTGCACTTCGTGTCATGCAATCAACGAAAAACTAATCGGACCTGCTCTTGCCGGCGTGAATGAACGCAGACAAGAAGCTTGGTTGATTAAGTGGATTCGCAACTCGCAAGCCTTAATTAAGTCGGGTGATGCTGTAGCGGTTAAGTTGTTTGAAGATAACAACAAGTCTATTATGACTTCTTTTGAGCAATTGGGCGATGATGAAATCAAAGATGTTTTGGCTTATATCGCTACCGGTGGAGACAAACCTGCTGCGGTTGAAGCATCCACTGAGAACGGTGTAGTGAATACCGGCGGCCCTGCTGCAAATAATAGCGGTTCCACTTGGATGATCGCAGCAATCATGCTCGGTCTGTTCATATTGATTGTTCAAATTTTCAATATTTTAAAACTCGTTTCGGAATATACCGGCACTAAATTTTTCAACCCAAATAGAACCAATGCACAATTGATGATGGTGTTCTTGATTTTGGGATTGGCAGGAACAGCTTGGGAATTTGCCGTTCACGGTCCGCTTACCTTACCGGAAGCCGCATCTGAGCATGGTGTGTTGATCGATAAAATGTTCGACATCACCTTGTATTTAACCGGATTCGTATTTGTGGTGACCCAAATTGCCCTATTCTGGTTCGCTTACCGCTACCAAGCAAAAGAAGGAAGAAAGGCATTATTCTATGCTCACAATAACCGTTTGGAAGTTATTTGGACTATTATCCCTGCGATTGCATTGACCGTCTTGGTATTGAATGGATTCAGCATGTGGTCGACCATAACGGATAAAGCTCCTGAAGAATCGAATGAAATTGAAGTCTTTGCTTATCAGTTTGGCTGGAAAGCACGCTATCCAGGAGCGGATCAAACCTTGGGTAAATCAAACTTTAACCTGATCTCTGGAACCAATGATTTAGGTATTGGTGTCGTTTCAGAATACGAAGCCATTGTAAAAGAAGCCGCAACAACGCTTGCAGAAGTGCAAGCGGAACAAGATTTCTTGGATTTGAATGATGATCCAACGGAAGAAGAGGCCATTGCAATCGCTGACAATAAAGTCAAACTAAAAAGAGCCCAGGGCCATTACAATAGACTCCTTGCTTTGAAAGGCAATGAGCGTGTATTTGACGGCACTGGAGATGACGATGTATTCCCTTCAGAAATTCATATTCCCGTGGATGAGCCAGTGCTGATGCGCTTCCGTGCTCGTGATGTGATACATAGTGCTTACCTACCCTATTTCCGTGTTCAGATGAACTGTGTACCTGGGATGCCAACACAATTTTGGTTCAAACCGACCAAAACTACGGATCAAATTCGTCAAGAAAAGAACGATCCTGATTTCGATTATTACTTATTCTGCGCCAAAATTTGTGGAGCAGCGCATTTCAATATGAAAATTAAAGTGGTGGTGGAATCAAGAGCTGACTACGATAAGTGGTTGAAAGCACAAAAACCCCGCTACAATAAAAGCGCGCCAGCAAAAGCCGCTATTGAAACGAGCACTGAAGAAGTAGCAAGTAAATAAGAAAAAGATTTTAAACACGCATCAATACATTTAAAGAATGGCAAACGCAACACATAGCGCAGAACTTCATAACGATGCCCACGAGCACCATCACGAAGAAAACTTCATCAGCAAGTATGTCTTCAGTATGGATCATAAGATGATATCCAAGCAGTTTTTGGTAACTGGTATCATCATGGGTGTTATCGGAATGGTCATGTCGCTGCTGTTCAGATTACAGCTAGCATGGCCTGACGAGTCTTTCGGGTTCCTTACTACTCTTTTAGGTAAATGGGCTCCAGACGGCAAACTCGATCCAAACTATTACCTCGCTCTCATTACCATCCATGGTACCATCATGGTATTTTATGTATTGACAGCCGGTTTGAGTGGAACATTCTCTAACCTACTTATTCCTTTACAAGTTGGAGCCCGCGATATGGCTTCTCCTTTTATGAACATGCTTTCTTACTGGTTCTTCTTTACCTCATCAGTAGTCTTGCTTTGTTCTTTATTTGTAGAAACCGGACCTGCTTCTGCTGGTTGGACCGTTTACCCGCCATTGAGTGCGCTTCCTGAAGCGATGCCTGGCTCGGGTGCTGGTATGACTTTATGGTTGGTCGCCATTATACTCTTTATCGCTTCCTCTCTTCTTGGAGGTATCAATTATATATCGACTATATTAAACATGCGTACTAAAGGAATGTCGATGAATAGAATGCCACTTACTATATGGGCATTTTTCTTCACCGCTGTTCTTGGTTTGCTTGCCTTCCCTGTATTATTGGGAGGTGGTTTATTATTGATTTTCGACCGTAGTTTCGGCACCAGCTTTTACCTATCCGATATCTGGATAAATGGTGCCGGTGCATTGAATAATACCGGTGGTAGTCCAATCTTATTCCAGCATTTGTTCTGGTTCTTGGGTCACCCTGAGGTTTATATCATCTTGATGCCTGCTTTGGGTATAACATCTGAAGTGATTGCAACGAACGCCCGTAAGCCAATCTTTGGATATACTGCAATGATTATCTCATTATTGGGTATTTCCTTCCTCTCCTTCTTAGTTTGGGGTCACCATATGTTCATTACCGGTATGAATCCGTTCTTGGGCGAGGTCTTTATGGTTCTCACCTTGATTATTGCGGTGCCATCGGCTGTTAAAACATTCAACTATTTAGCAACTCTTTGGAAAGGAAACATTCAATTCACTCCTGCAATGATGTTCGCTATTGGGTTGGTGTCTTTCTTTATTTCTGGAGGATTGACTGGTATCTTCTTAGGAAATGCAACACTCGATATTAACTTGCATGATACGTATTTCGTTGTAGCGCATTTCCATTTGGTAATGGGTTCAGCTGCCATCTTTGGTATGTTGGCTGGTATTTACCACTGGTTCCCACGCATGTACGGACGTTATATGAACAATACCTTAGGGTACTTGCATTTCTGGATCACCTTTGCTTCGGCCTATTTGGTGTTCTTCCCAATGCATTTCATGGGTATTGCTGGAGTACCACGTCGTTACTACCAATTCACCGTATTGCCTGAATTCGGCATATGGATGGATGTGAACGTATTGATTTCTGTTGCAGCCATCATTGGTGGCCTTGCACAAGTACTCTTCTTATGGAACTTCTTCTATTCTATATTTAAAGGAAAAAAATCTCCACAAAATCCATGGAAATCAAACACCTTGGAGTGGACTGCTCCAGTAGAACGAATTCATGGAAACTGGCCTGGAGAAATTCCAACTGTTTACAGATGGCCATATGACTATAGTCGTCCGGATTGTGAAGAAGACTTTATTCCTCAAAATGTTCCTGATGAAGATATTCAAAAAATACATGTGCCAAAATCAGCTCCTGTTAAACCGGAATCTCCAGAGACTCCTACTGCAGAGGGCGAAGACGGCAATGCCTAATACATGAAGGTAGAGTAAATGAAAATTGACCTGTATTCAGAAAAATTTTTCAGACGATTCGGTCTTTTAACCGTTTACTCCATCTTCTTTTTAATCTTCGTTGGCGGCTGGGTTCGCGTAACCGGCTCTGGGATGGGTTGTCCTGATTGGCCAAAATGTTTTGACCAATGGGTTCCTCCAACAGAGCTCTCAGATTTGCCAGAAGATTATAAGGAACGTTTTAAAAGAGGAAGCCACGAGGTAGCCGATTTTAATGTGTTTCATACCTGGACAGAATATGTGAACCGTTTGGTTGGCGTTCTGATTGGGTTATTTATTGCCATAACGATGGTTTCCTCTTTTCAATTCAGAAAAACAGAACCAAAAATTACGGTATATGCAGTTCTTTCTTTCGTGTTAGTTGGATTCCAAGGATGGATTGGAAAAGTAGTTGTCGATAAGAACTTAGCTGGTTGGATGGTTACCATTCACATGTTAATTGCTCTTGTAGTAGTTGCAATGGTTATGCTCGCTGTATTTCGACATGCTGCTCCAAAATCCTCAATTGATGGTCAAAATTCACTTCGAAATTTGAGCATGATTGCCCTTGTTCTTACCTTGATACAGATTACTGTTGGCACCCAAGTTAGGGAACGTGTAGATGAAGTACTTATTCATCAACTCGCTCCGAATTGGATTGACCATGCTGGGTCTGTGCTTCGTTCCCATGTGATTTTGTCGTTCTTGCTTATGGGCGTCATAATAGCACTTTGGTACCAAGCAAAAAAAGGATTGAGAAATGAGGGGGGGCTAAAAAAAGTACTGAATATCACTTTACTCTTTAGCCTTATACAAATACTCAGTGGAATCGCTAATAGATGGATGGATTTACCCGCCATTTCTCAGATGAGTCATATTCTCTTCGGCACCTTAATGGCTGGAGGGTTTTATTATCTCTGGATGGTTTTAAACAGAAAGTCAACCTCACAAGAGGTCCTTTAAAGATATAAAGTGACATGATCACGAACGAATTAACACATAAGGAAGCCTTTTCACTCAAAGCAAAATTGAGTGATTATAGCCAGTTGATTAAAATGCGACTGACCTTCACTGTTGTATTTTCTGCAGCAATGGGTTTCTTGTTGGCAACTACTGCAGCCACCCCAATGGTCGACCTTTTCTGGTTGGTGCTTGGTGGTTTTTTGGTGGTAGGAAGTTCCAATGGCATCAATCAAATGATTGAAAAAAATTACGATAAACTGATGCACCGAACAGCCAATCGTCCAATTGCCACTGGCAGAATGGGCATGACTGAGGCGGCAGTATTTTGTTTATTGATGGGCATTGCTGGAGTGAGTATCTTGAGCTATTTCTTAAACCCTTTAAGTGGTTGGTTAGCTTTGGCCTCTTTGGTATCCTATGCCTTCTTCTATACTCCACTCAAAAGAATCTCGCCAGTTGCGGTATTTGTTGGTGCCTTTCCAGGAGCAATTCCTCCAATGTTGGGCTATGTGGCAGTAACAGGAAGAATCGATGCCGTAGCTATCGCCTTATTTGCAATTCAATTCTTCTGGCAATTCCCGCATTTCTGGGCCATTGCTTGGATCTTGGATGAAGATTATAAACGTGCAGGATACCGCCTACTGCCTTCTTTTGAAGGAAGAGGTAAAAAATCAGCACGGCAAATGGTTTGGTATACCGTCGTACTAATCCCAATGGGATTTTTACCCTATACTTTAGAAGTAAGTGGATTGATTTCAGGGATTATCTCAGCCACTGCGGCCCTGGCCTTCCTTTATTTTGCAATTAAACTTTACCGCAGTTGTGCCGATAAAGACGCGAAGGTGCTTATGTTTGCTTCTTTCCTTTATCTGCCGGTTGTTTTACTCTCATTTGTCTTAGATAAATTGTAAAAAACGATGATGACTGCAACACACAGCACCCCGACCAAAAACAACTTTGTAGTTGACCCGGTTAAATTTAACCTCTGGTTGGCTATTATTGCTACCTGTATGTTCTTTGCTGCCCTTACCTCTGCTTATATTGTTAAGCGTGCAGAAGGCAATTGGGATGCATTTATGATTCCGCCGCAGTTCATTTATTCTACGGTAATTGTACTCTTGAGCTCAGTTACCATGCAATGGGCTTATTTCGCCGCAAAGCGCGATGAACTATTCCAAACCAAAGTGGCTGTATTTAGTACCCTGATTTTAGGGATAGCCTTTGGTATCAGTCAATATTTGGGTTGGGAAGTCTTGTATAATAACAATAAGATTTTTGCTTCGGATAACGTAGCCGCCTCTTTTTTCTACGCTATTACTGCATTTCACTTCTTGCATATTGCAGGAGGATGGATTGCTGCCTCCCGTACATTGGTGAAAACCTTTAAACTTGAGGTCAATAAAACGAGCATGCGCACCATCAGTATGTGTACAACATACTGGCATTTTATGGGCATACTCTGGATTTATTTGTATTTGTTTTTATTTTTGAACCGCTAATAAACAAGGAATGTCAACACACTCAGTAGCATCGAACAATTCCGGATCTGTATGGAGAGGAGGAGTCTCTCCCTTCAACGTCAGCTATGGTAAGTTGATGATGTGGATCTTTTTGTTATCCGACGCATTTACTTTCTCTTCCCTGCTGATTGCATATGGAACAGAGCGTTTTAGTTTCTCAGGAAACCTTGATACCCCATGGCCAATGCCGGATATGGTGTTCAACCATTTTCCATTTGCCCATCATATTCACCTGCCTTTGTTCTTTGTGAGTTTGATGACATTTATCCTCATCTTCTCTTCCGTTACCATGGTATTGGCCGTAGAAGCAGGACATCGTCTTTCCAAAAAGGAAGTTGCCAAATACATGTTCATGACAATTATTGGTGGATTTGCTTTCTTAGGCTGTCAGGCGTGGGAATGGAGTAACTTCATTGGCGACGGAGCAACCTTGAGCATTAATCACTTCTCGCTAACAGCAGAAGGATTGGCCTATGCAGATACGCTAACTGTTGGTGAAAAATACGAATGGAGTGATGGCTTGCGTCAGGTTGGACCCGGAGTATTTTCGGCACTTTTCTTTATAGTAACCGGTTTCCACGGCTTCCACGTATTCTCTGGAGTCGTGTTAAACGTAGTCGTTTATATCAACGTACTAAAGGGAACTTACGAGAAACGCGGCCATTACGAAATGGTTGAAAAAGCCGGATTATATTGGCATTTTGTTGACCTGGTTTGGGTCTTTGTATTTACTTTCTTCTATTTGATCTAACGTATTAACCAAGAAACTCATGTCACACGCAACACATAGCGATAAAGAAACCCTGATGTACGAAACCAATCAGGAGATGTTATACCACGGCGAAAGTCATGGAACCAAAGAAATATGGAAAATCTTTCTATGGTTAACAGTCATCACGGTATTGGATATTATCCTCTACTTTGCTTTAGAACCAACGATGTTCCGTAATATCACCTTTGTAGTATTCGGAATTGTAAAAGCTTATCTCATTGTAGGTTACTTCATGCATATGAAACATGAGCGCACGAACCTCGCTCTGTCTATTATCGTCCCTGTGGTATTTATTTTGGGCTTGATAATGGGGCTGCTTTACGAAGGAAACTTCTGGAGCACCATCTAATATGAAGAAATACGGCTTTTTTATAGCGATTGGAATTCTTGCAATTCCAGTAATATGGATATTTATGTTGAAGCAAGGCAATATTGTCTCCACTTCACTTCCTATTTACGGTGAGCGCTATTATGATTCTAAAATCGGAGATACGGTATACCATACCATCTCCGATTTTGCATTTATCGACCAAGAGGGTGATAGCCTCAAGAAGAATGACCTGGAAGGAAAAATCTTTGTTGCCAACTTCTTTTTTACCAGTTGTCCAGATATTTGTCCGGCGATGATGGGCAACCTTCAATACGTCTATAATAAGTACAAGGATTCCCCCGACATTCGCTTCCTGTCCATGACGGTCGATCCGAAAAAAGATTCAATATCCGTCTTAAATAAATACGGATACAATCTTGGAGCACAGCCAAAGCAATGGTATTTGCTTACTGGTACTAAATCCATGCTTTATTCAGCTGCAGAATATGACTATCTATTGGCCACAGTAGAAACTTCACTTGAATCTGCATTCATCCATAGCGATATGGTTGTTCTCGTGGATACCAATTTTCATATTCGTGGTTTTTATAAAGGAACTGACTTCAATGAAATGCGCAGACTCTCGGATGATGTGAAGGCACTTGTAGTAGAAACCAATGGAAACCAACACTAAACCGACCAAATACCGCGGAATCATTATTGCCTTGTCGGTAATCATTCCTCTTGCTGTTGCAGCACTTTTTCAGGTAAAAATTCCAGGTATTGATTTGTCTTTTCTTCCTCCGATCTATGCCTCAATTAACGGATTAACGGCCATACTTCTTGTGGTTGCGGTCATTGCCATCAATAAGGGAAACAAAGCACTCCATGAGCGATTGATGAAAGTCAATATTGGACTTTCTGCCTTGTTTTTGGTACTCTATGTTGCGTATCATATCACTTCAGAAACGACTCCCTATGGAGGAACTGGATTTATTAAAGGCTTCTATCTGACAATTTTAAGTAGCCATATCATTCTGAGCATAGCGGTCATCCCTTTGGTACTATTCACTTTTGTACATGCCTTAAGTGAACGTTTTGATAAGCACCGTAAATTAGCCAAAATCACCTTTCCAATCTGGCTCTATGTTGCGGTGACTGGAGTCTTGGTTTATATCATGATTTCCCCCTATTACCCTCAATAAATAGTATCTTCGCCTTATGAAAAGAATCATCTTCTCATCTGCATTATTTCTTCTCACTGCTGCATATTCTTTGGCCCAATGTCCAATGTGCAAAACAGCTGTAGAATCTAACCTCAATAACGAAGGAGCTACTGCCGGACTTGGCTTAAATGATGGAATCCTCTATCTACTAGCCGCTCCTTATTTACTCTTTGGTACCGTCATTTTTTTATGGTACAAAAACAACAAGCGCAAACAAGCGCTAAACGCATAACATATGTGTACCGAAAAAGCCACTTCTAAATTCGACGCCTTTCGTAAATTCAAATGCCCCAAATGCCGCCGTGGTAAAATGTTTACCCATTCGGTATTTAATCTGAGAAAATTCCAACAAATGCGCCGCCATTGCCCAGTATGTGAGGTCAATTTCGAACCTGAAACTGGATTTTACTGGGGAGCTATGTATATATCCTATGCAGTTAGCGTAGCCATGAGTGTTACCATTGGTCTTGCCATCCGCATTATTTTCGGCGATGGATTAGATATCAATGTCTATATCGTTAGCATTATTGCTACTATGATTTTAATGGCTCCTGTCACCTTCCGCCTTTCTCGTGCCATCCTCTTACATGGGGTCGCCAATATCGACTATGACCCAGATTTTGAGTGGGACGGGGTGGTTCATGAGGAGGAAGAAGTTATTTCCTGAAGGGGCTACTGGGTTTTGGGTTACGGGATAGAGCAACGTAACCTTTACCTTAACCTCAGCCTCGTCGCCCTGAGCGAGCCTAATAACATTTTCTTCCTTTACTTCAAACTTACAACGAGTCGAAGGGCTTAGCCTTAACCTTAACCTCGTCATCCTGAGCGAGCCTTCTAGCATTCTATTCCATTACTAAAAACTTGCGGCGAGTCGAAGGGCTCAAACCAAATTATCATTCCTCAAAATATTTTTATTGTTTTTCAATAAAAATTTACTGTAATTCGTATAAACATTACCGCTATGGATACGAATCAATCAGGTCAAAAATTAAACTGGGTTCAGCAATTGCGTCAATTACCCAATCGCTATCAAGTTAGCTTTACCCAAATGTTAAAGACCGCCTCGGGCATCAGTCGTGGCATCTACTACTTTGCCATTATTTTTATGCTCGGTCTACTTTACAGGCTCTTCTTTCGTCTTGAAGAACTAGACCGGTTCGTATTGCCATTATCAGAGATTGATATTTTGCCTCTGACAAAGGCAGCGCCAAATCTATTTCACTTATTGCTAGGCTTTGAAATGATTTTTGGATTAATTCTCGCCTATACCTTTTGGAATTTGGAACAGTTTATCAAATCCATAGACCCATTAAGACCTTTCAGTAATTCCAAATCCAAAAAATTTATAGGCCGAGTGGCATGGATGGCCCAAGCATTTTTTGTAGCCAAGGTTCTATTCAGGATTACAGTGATGCAGGGTCCACATGAGTTTTTGTTGAGTCAAACAAGTGAACTCATTGGCTTTGGAACCAATGAATACTTTTTCCCTTTCAACTACCTTATTCTCGCATATTTCGTAAGCATCTTCTCTCAAATATTCAAACGCGGGATCACCATCCACAACGAACTCGAAGAAGTAATCTAACATGGCACTTATCATCAACCTCGATATCATGATGGCCAAACGAAAGATGAGCCTCAATGAATTATCCGAACGCGTCGGCATCACCATTGCCAACCTATCCATCCTTAAAACAGGTAAAGGCAAAGCAATCCGCTTCTCCACCCTACAAGCACTTTGTGAAGTCCTGGAATGCCAACCCGGTGATTTGCTGGAATACCGAAAAGAAGACGTTCTAGGAACTATCGGGACTCAACCTCAGCCTTAACCTTAACCTGTTCCTTTTCCCTATATTCGAAGTGCAAACTCAATTTGTACAACCATGAGCAATACAGCTTCATTCCCTAGCGATATTGAAATCGCACAAAAAGCCAATATGAAACCTATCCGTGAAATCGCGGAAAATCTAGGTATTGATGAAAATGATTTAGAGCAATACGGCCGCTATAAAGCAAAGTTGCCCCTTAACCTCATCAATGAGACTAAGGTGGCCCAAAGTAACCTGATCTTGGTTACAGCCATCACGCCAACTCCTGCCGGTGAAGGAAAAACTACCACCAGCATAGGCTTGAATGAAGGAATGAATAAGCTGGGCAAAAAATCCATGGCGGTTTTGCGCGAGCCTTCATTAGGTCCTGTATTTGGAATTAAAGGGGGTGCTGCAGGTGGTGGATACGCCCAAGTGGTGCCTATGGAAGATATCAATCTGCATTTTACAGGTGATTTCTCAGCCATCGAAAAAGCCAATAACCTCTTGGCGGCTTTGATTGATAATAATATTCAGAATAAAAAATTAGGACTCGGCATCGACCCACGTACCATTCTCTGGAAAAGGGTAATGGACATGAACGACCGCGCCTTGCGTCATATTGTAATTGGCATTGGCGGAACAGCAAACGGAATTCCCCGTGAAGATGGATTCAATATTACTGCTGCCTCAGAAGTCATGGCTATCCTTTGTATGGCCTCAGACTTCGAAGACCTCAAAACCCGCCTAGGAAACATCTATGTAGGAAATACTTACGATGGAAAAGCCATCTATGCCCGCGACTTAAAAGCGGAAAATGCCATGGCCATTCTCTTACGTGATGCCATCAAACCAAACTTGGTACAGACCTTAGAGAATAACCCTGTTATCATCCACGGCGGACCATTTGCCAATATCGCCCAAGGAACCAATACCATCATTGCTACAAAAATGGGAATGTCATTGGCCGACTATGTGATAACCGAAGCCGGTTTTGGAGCGGATCTCGGAGCTGAGAAATTTATCGATATCAAATGTGCATCGAGCGGATTACGTCCGAAAGCCATTGTGCTTGTTGCCACGATTCGCGCCTTACGCCATCATGGAGGAGCACCAGCAGAAGAATACAATACCCCAAACATGGAGCGGGTAAAAGTAGGGTATGAAAACTTGGCCAAGCATATTGAAAATTGTAAAAAGTACGGCTACCACCCAGTAGTTGCCATCAATGCCTTTCCTACCGACTCTAGTGAAGAAGTAGAATTTGTAAAAGCACAATGTGCTGCTGTGGGTTGCAAAGCAGTGGTTGCCCGTGGATTTGCGGATGGAGGTAAAGGCATGACCGATATGGCCGAAGCGGTTATCCAAGAAATCGAAAGCGGACGCGGACAATTCCGTCAAATCTACGATTGGAACCTTCCTGTGAAAGAAAAAATCGCCACCATCGCCAAAGAAATATACGGTGCGACCGACGTGAAATACAGTGGAGAAGCTCTCACTGCATTGCGAAAAATCGAACGCCTTGGTCTCGATAAGCTCCCCCTTTGTATGGCCAAAACACAAAAGTCATTTTCGGATGACGAAAAGAAAATTGGCCGTCCCGAAGGATTCACCATCACCGTGCGCGATTTTGAATTTGCTGCTGGAGCCGGATTTATCATCCCAATTCTTGGAAAAATGATGCGTATGCCAGGTTTACCAAATATTCCGGCATCCGAAGGCATGACCATCGACTCCAATGGGGTGATTTCTGGCTTGTCTTGACCCAAGAGAATATTTGTTTTATTAAATTCGGATTACGTGTATTTTCGGGGCATGAAAACTTTCTTGCTCGTGCTAACGCTGCTGATTTGCGGAGCCCATACGGCTATTGCTCAATTTGAAATGGGCACAATTAATCCCAATAAAATCAAAGCGACCTTCAGTTCTTCGGGCCGCTTGTTCTGGGACGAATTTAGCTCAGCGCGCTTCATCGTTCCATATGATCCAAACACCAATAGCAATAAATCGGCTATTAGTCTTGGTACACTCTGGTTCATGGCCATTGATTCAAACACTGGAGATACCCTCATGGCTGTTCAGATGTATGGACAAGAAGGGAGTGACTTCCTCCCCGGCCCTTTGCCACCGAATGCAAGTATCGGATTTACGCCGCCTGACGTTCATTTGGCACAGTTCACTCGGTTCCAAGTTGAAGATGGGAAATTGGACTCCAATAAATTAGCCAATGGAGTATTAAAATGGCCAGCAAGTTATACCTATCAAGGCAATCAGTTCCCCTTGGCGCCGTTTCAAGACAATAATAAAAATGGTATTTATGAACCTAAATTAGGTGAAATTCCTAGCTATAATGGCGAAGATTATATCTATTTTGT
>Ga0100380_10005984_pt1 | contig 12467 bp, 8 predicted proteins | sample CryGeymeta201504_FD_80417 | JGI IMG/M metagenome (GOLD analysis project Ga0100380, IMG submission 80417) | Groundwater microbial communities from Crystal Geyser aquifers in Utah, USA - Crystal Geyser metaG 2015-04 | ecosystem: Environmental > Aquatic > Deep subsurface > Groundwater | place: USA... | reverse complement strand
CATTCGTAGCAGGTACAATGGAAAAGCCATCACCTTCTGAGAAAATATCTTCACCTTCAGTCACATTTGTGAAATTATTCGTTTGGTTTTCATCCTGAACCTGGTCCCAGGAATATTGGTTGCTTCCGATTATTGTAGCTGCTTGTTGCTGCTCAGAAGAAAGCTCTCTGCCCATGGCAACACATCTGTAGGGGCAGATCCGCCATTATTCCAAATACTAGCATTCCAGCCTAAGACAGTTAAAGCATCCTCAATCTCCGAAGGCAAGTCGGCCCAAAGCAAATTTTCCCAGTGTTCCAAAGGACTCATGGTAGCTCTATATCGTCCAGGATACCAGTGTCTGTGTCATTGGTTTCGTGCACTATGGAAGAATTTCCATCCTCATCAGCACCCCCAACTTCATGTACTAGCTCATTGTCCCAGGAGTCTTGGCCATATCCCAGTGCTGCTGCTGCCTCTTTCTGCTCAGGAGACAAATCTGCCCAAGCCAAATCATGAGCAGGTGACGATTCTCCACTGTTCCAAAGGGTGGCATTCCAGCCCAATACAGAAAAAGCGTTCCGAATGTCTGTAGGCAAATCTGCCCAAACACTATCATGCCATTGCGCTGCAGGCGACACGATCAAATCATTCTCTTCCTCAATAGATGTTGTTGCGTTTGTAGTATTGTCACAATCACAGTGGCATCCACACAAATCTGCTCCACAATCAAACTCGATTCTCTCTAGAGAACACAAACCTGACGGTATAACTCCAGTTAAATCGTTATCATCGAGATCGAGCACAGAGAGATTCTCTAATTGTTGTATTTCAGGTGGAATGTTTTTCGACAAAGTATTACCAGCTAAATGCAATGTCTTGAGTTGTTGCATACGCCCAATTTCACTGGGCATAGGACCCTGTAAGTCATTGTTGTCAAGTATTAGGTCTTCCAACATTGTGAGCAATCCTAGCTGTGTTGGTAGTGTCCCTTTCAAACGATTGTTCTCTGCTGTCAATACTTGCAGATTGGACAAGAAGAAGATTTCATTTGGAAAAACTCCTGTGAATCGATTATGATCCAATGCAAGCGTTGTGAGGGACGAACCCCAATTTTTCAAGCCTTTTAGAACGGTTCCCGTGAGCTTGTTGTTACTCAACTGTAGGTGTTGTAATTTCGTCAACAATGGCAGTTGCGTCGGTAGTGTCGAATTGAGTTGATTATTAGTAATGACCAACTCCAACAAACTTGAGACCATATAAATATCGGTAGGAATTTCAGCCGTTAATAAATTGTCAGCCAGATAAAGACGTTCCAAATTTGCAAGGCCACGAAAAGCTGCTCCTGGTATTTGTCCAAAGATTGCATTATTGCTGAAATCAATGGTTCGTAACGACGACAGTAATCCCAATTCAACTGGTATACTTCCGACGAGGTATTGTTTTGCTAAGAGTAACTGTAAGACTTTCCGTCGGTCATCAGAAGCATCTTGCAAATCTCGGCGGAGTCTCTGTGACGGATTGTCATCTTCGGAATGTTGGAATATATTATTATTATTATTATTGCTGCTGCTGCTGTTTTTGGAATCGTCCGTTGTATCCGTGCTACTACTAGTATTGTTACGAATGTTATCAGCTGTCGTTGTCGTTGTCGTCGCGTTCGTGCGAGGAATTTCTTCTCCACAGAGATTGGTGGTACTATTTACTGGCATCCACCAATCGCAGATGTGTACGTCATGATCTAACCATTTGGATTGATTATTGAATAACGTCGTCGAATTTTCTATTCGCAGTGCATAAAATAAGGTAACGATGGCGTACCTCTCTCGCAATGTTTCTCGTTCACGTTGTGATATTCGATCTGTCTCAAAAAAAGAAGGATTATCTTCTTGGATCCAAGCAAAGGCTCGCGCTTGTGGTGAACTAGGATCGTCGCGTATTTGTTCCAACATTTGTAGTGGTAGAGCCAGATTATTTTCTTGCAGGGGACTTGTTGGTGGTGATGGCGATGGTGGTGTTGCTGTTGATTTGCCATCATCATTGGTATCATGACCACCCATAATAAACAGAACGGAAAGACCCACGGCGGTACAAACGAGCAAACAAACTGTGAGGGCAAGTAACATGCAGGCAAAGCGGATGGAATGATCGTTAGAATTTTGTCTTCTGGCTCCATTTTCATCGTATTGATTTTGAGTTTCTTCTTCATTTTGAGTAGATACTCGTGCTGCTCGTGCTGCTCGTGCTGCTCGTTCTGCTCGTACTGCATATGGATCTGTATCTGGAGATGTGTACATAGGACTGTCGTATTGATATGTTTCTGCAGGTATGCTATAAAAGGGTGGCGCATTTTGCTGCCACTCGGGCATGGCTTCTGCCGGCTGTCCTTGTCCTACAGGCAAATGATCAGGTGGCGGTACAGCTGGTGGCAGAGGTGGCATTGAAGCTTCTCTTTTGTTCCATGGGTCCGATCGTTCTGAGTTGTTGTTGTCTTGGCCGAAGTCACCTGAGCCCATCAATGGCCATCCACCCCAGTTCAAACTACTACTGTAAAGGCTACTATTGTTGTTGTTGTTGTTGTTGCTGCTATTATTACTATCTGGAGGATTTGATCGACCAAAACGAACAGAAGTACAAGTAGTGTTTTCGCTGTTAATAGCATCCATCTGCTGCTGCTGCTGCTGCTGCTGCTGCTGCTGCTGCTGCTGCTGCTGCTGCTGTTCTGTGAATGTAAAAGAATCTCCCCAAAACAAGGAATCATTGCTGCGTTGACCAGTTGAAGCTCTAGTGTTAATAGCATCATGATTCATCGTACCAGTAGAGATCCCCATTACGGAATTGTGCAAGTCCACTTCTGATTCACCCTCACTGTCCAACGATACTGTTGTTGTTGTTGTTGTTGGGTGTGCCATAATAGATACTCTAATAGATAATAGTATACGGTATGTATGTGTTCAAGAGTAGTTATTTGGAAAACTGTCCTTTAATGTCGACAGTGATTGGAAATTGTGTGCAGCTGACCTCCTATCGCTGTCTTGCAGGTTTAGCTAAAAAGCTAAAAGAGTACAAAGGGAGGCACTGATAATCTTGTTTCGAGTTCAATAGCTACTACTGTACTAGCTAGCTACTGTAGTCTACTACAAGCTACAGTAGTAGAAGCTGGAAAATCGATTCTCAAAACAAAAAAATTTTGCTGCGAAAGAAGCAGTCATGCGAAAAAAGTGACATAATAATTACTCTAAATTTTACTAACTCTCAACAAACAAGAAGGAAGAGTTACGGTAACTCGTACCTCGTACTATTAATTCAGTGACCATACTCGCTCGTCATCTACAGTGCTGTACTACTGGCTACTGGCTACTGGCTACTACTCTAGCTTGTAGTATTAGTCCTCTACTACTGTACTACAGTAGCTAGTAGCTACTACTAGTAGTAGAGCTACTAGCTAGTATTAGCAGTAGTACATTACTACCAGCCAGGTACCAGTACTAGATAGTAGACTACCTACTCGGAGTAGTAGCTAGCTGTAGATTAGTCCACTTCAAAGTTACTGTAGTATGATGATGTCATACACTACTACGACTACTAGCTAGCTACAGTAGTAAGAGTATTCATTTTTGAGTAAGTACCTGGTAGTCGTGAGTGTGTGAGCTGGTATGAATTTTTCGTCCAAGCCAGTCGTCATCGATTATGAAAATAAAATACGTTTTCACATCGATATTTGCATTTTGCATAGCAGTTCTTTGAAGGCAAGCAACTCGTCAGTGTGTACTCGTACCGTAGCTACTTGACAAGGAGAGAGAACAACATTCCATTAGTCTACTAGTAGCAGGTACCGTAGTAGCTAGACCACTCCGAGTACTACCAAAGTAATTCATGTTTTTACAGAAAGAATACAATACATCTGTTGTTGCCATGACGAGATTAATAACAACATTGGTAGCTGTTTTCTTAGCCGCATTGGCAACTTCCACTTGCTGCTGCTGCTGCTGCTGCGCTTTTATCCCACACTATTCAACCTTTGGAAGTAGTAGTACAACAACAACAATAACAAGAACAACAGCAACAACAACAATGGTCGTTACTGGTGCTGCTTGGTCTGTCCAACCTCGCACTCGCAGCAGCAGCAGCAGCAGCAGTAACAAAAGAACAAAATCACTTCTGGTGGTTGCATCGACAGCCTCCGCCGCCACCGCCATTGTTGATGATCACGATGGACCGCCGACAGAATCTGCCGAACAGTACGGAACTGTTGTGGGTGATACCAAAGGAGCTGCACTGCGATTGGAGAGTGTAGCCATCAGTCGTGGCGCTACACCTTTATTACGAAACATTGATTGGAATGTTCAACCCAACGAACGATGGGGTATTGTGGGCGTGAATGGTGCCGGTAAATCAACACTGTTGGGCGCTATTACTGGTACAGTTCGCATGGATTCTGGAAAAGCTTTGGTACATGCCAATGTACGAGTAGGATATTTGCGACAATCGGCCGTGTCGGGATCTACCAAGACCGTAGCAGAAGAAGCCCGCAGTGAAATGACGTTGGTAGAAAATGCCAGAGAACGACTCAATGCCGCAACCAAAATTGTTGAAGATGGCGATTATTCGGAAAAGGCTTTGGAAGATCTTGCAGAAGCACAGGAAGGTTTTGAACAACTGGGAGGATACGAACAGGAACAATTGGTCGACACAGTCTTGAAGGGACTGGGATTTGAACCAGAGGATTCGGACAGATTGTGCAGTGATTTCAGTGGAGGTTGGCAAATGAGAATTGCATTGGCACGGCTGCTCTTGTCGAAACCATCGCTGTTGCTACTGGACGAGCCGAGCAATCATTTGGACTCTTCTGCCAGAGATTGGCTCGGAAAGTATATTGCCAACTACGATGGAAGTGTTGTGCTGGTATCCCACGATGTTAGTCTCATGGATGCCAGCGTCAATTCGATTGCCGAAATTGTGGGAAATACACTGATTGAATACAGGTCTTGTAGCTACGACAAGTACACACAGGAAAAAGAATTCAGAGCACTTTCGGCCCAAGCAGAATATGAACGAAACATGGAGGAAGCAGCACGTCTTCAGGCCTTTGTCGACAAATTTGGTGCCAGTGCCACCAAGGCCAAATCGGCTCAGTCCCGTGTCAAAATGTTGGAAAAAATGAAGCGGGAAGGCAAACTGGATCCACCACCACTGGCCATTACTACCAATATTCGTGAACCAGAGCTGGTGCTACCTAATCCACCCAAACCCAATGGCGAATTTTTGCTCACATTGAAAGATGCAACCATTGGATACGATCCTAATGAGGCACCACTTCTGAAAAACATAAATCTCAAAATTCCAAGAGGAATGAAGCTTCTATTGCGAGGCCCCAATGGAGCCGGAAAATCAACACTATTGAAAGCACTTCGAGGAAACATTCCGACCATGATTCAAAGCGGAGAACGAATGGAAAATGATCGATTGCTTTTGGGTACCTTTACACAAGATCTGGCACAAGAATTGGACCCCCAAGCTCGCGCCGTAGATCTGGTAACATCGTACGCGCGCCAAGGTGCCGACGGCGATATTACCGTGACCGACGAGGCCGCGCGCAGTGTGTTGGGTCGATTAGGACTGGGTGGAGAAAAGCCTTTGCGCAAGGTGTCTGCCCTGAGTGGCGGAGAAAAGGCTCGTGTGGCCCTGGGCATGTTTGCCCTGAAAGCCAGTAATTTGCTAATGCTGGACGAACCGTCAAATGTACGTTTTTGGTCTGTGATGATAATGATTATGGTGTTGGTGTTTGTGTTGGTGTCGGTGCTAGTGCACACAAAGAGCTTCACAGCGTACTCACAATACTTTTATTTTTACACACTTCTAGCATTTGGACGTTGGTTGTATTTCGGGTCTGGCCAAGGCCTTGTCTAATTGGGGAGGAAAGGACGGAGCCATTGTCGTCATTTCTCACGACCGCAAATTTTGCGAGAAGATTGGGTTCACCCATGTTGGTACCGTGATGGACGGAAAGATGGTTCTGGAGCAACGATCCCTCAGGGATAGCGATTGGGAGCAATATGACATTGGAGCTGCCAATTCCAAGCTTGTTTCGTAGAGTCTCTTTCTTCTTGTCGCATATTGTACGTAGAGATGCCATGGGACCTGCTGCATAAGAAAGGATATTTCAATTTTGATATCTTCGAATTGTCTTGCTAGACATATAGTTTATCATGGCTTGTTGGTGCAGCATTGAAAATGATGTCTACCTACTTCGCACTTAGTATTTTATGAGTGACAAGATGCGTTCAGTCTACCTTGGCATTCTAAGGAGATTATAGTCCGCTTGCTACTGCTACTACTAGGTATGCCACATTCACCAACATAAAAAATCTAATAAAATGCCATAGCCGATTCTGCAACACATTTTTGGCAGCTTGTGGGAGATAGAGTAGTCTACTACAGTGCTCCAGTTGGAATTCGATATTTTTTACAACCTTGTGATGATCTTGTAGTCCGAGGATTAGGGTTTTACTTGTCCGCTTTGATTGGCTCCTCAATCGTTGCTTTCTTGGAGCTCGAGAGAGCTCGTATTTTTGTACTCTGCGGCTACCAAGTACCTGGTACTGTACCAGACACACGTGGAATGCACTTGTTAAACCAGACTAGACCCTACCTGGTAGTAGTCTACCAGTACTGGAGTAACTGTGAAAGCAACGTGGCCCTATCATGACAGCGACGTGTTGATATGAGAAGAAGTCCAATGAGACGGATGATGGCATCGATTGACAAACAAGGTATCTTATACCTGGTAGTAGCACTAATAGCTCTAGCTAGCTACCACAGCAGCTAATAGCTAGTAGGAGAACAATAATTAATTATTAATTGACCTTACCGCCAGCATTATTTTATAATTTATTCTCTCATAATTTCAAGTCAGGGAAAAAGACTCCAACTTTGCTGCATTTATTTACAAGCTCATCACTCATCACGTATTATTATTAGTTTTTTTTATTATTTCTTGAGATCATGTTCCATCAATCTGCTTTACTCTTCGGCCTGGTTCTGCTCGTCGGCAGCAGCAGCACTATCAGCGCTTGGGTACCCATTAATACACCCAACAGCAGAACCGCTACTGCTACCAGCCTATTTTCTACGGCTGCCCCTTCTGAAACTGGCGCCAAGGTAGAATTGGAACCTGAATATGCAGCCGCATTGGAAGCAGCCATGCAAAAGCTGACTGCTGTCCTTGGAGATAAAGCTGACAAGCTCATGCCTCCTCTAAAACATTTCGTCCAAGAGTACCTGGGATGTGCTCAGATTGCAAGTGCTTCCGTTCCAGAGGACCAAAAAGAGATCCATACTCCGGAAGCTGCAGCAGGACGAATCCTGCAAGGAATTCAATACGCCCAGAGGTTCGGAATGCCCGGCAGTCCTGAACTTTACGAATTTGACGTTATGCACACGGCCCTGCGAGGAAATCCTGAAACAGAAGATGGGAATGAAGTAGATTATTACAAGTTTGGTTGTGACTTTTTTCGTCCTTGCATGGACTTGAAAAACAGTGTTGTTCTTGGACGAGAAAACCTCGACAAAGCCATGGAACAATTGGACAATGGAGACAACGTCATTTTCTTTGCCAATCACCAGAGCGAAGCAGATCCTCAAGTTGTCAGTGTCATGCTAGAACAGGCAGGATATGGAAAGCAAGCAGAAGAATGCACGTACATTGCTGGACATAAGGTGACCACTGATCCTTTGGCCATTCCTTTTTCTATGGGCCGCAACTTGATTTGCATCCACTCCAAAAAACACATCAATTCCAATCCCGACCTCAAGCCCCAAAAGCAACGACAAAACCTTAAGGCCATGTCGGCCATGCTCAAGAAATTCGTAAAGGGTGGATGTCTTCTATGGGTCGCACCCTCGGGAGGACGTGATCGCCGCGATTTGAAGACTGGAAAGGTCCCACCAGACGAATTCGATTCCAAAACCATTGATATGTTTCGTCTCATGGGGAACAAGTCCAAAAAGCCCATGCATTACTATCCTATGGCTATGGTATCGTACGATCTCTGCCCTCCACCAGATACCATCGAGGCTGGTACTGGGGAACTACGAAATGTTCGTTTTGTTCCCGTGGGAATCCACGTTGGAAAAGAGACCGAAAGTGTTGGTGGAGTAGAAAGTCGCAAAGATTTTTGCAATACAGCCTTTCAAACCTGCCTGGAAGGCTATACAGAATTGAACAAAGTAATGGGACGCGAGTAATTTCACAAATGAGACTTGGTCTTCTGTTGAAAAGCCAAGTCCAGTTGCAGATTTATTATCATTTATTATTTAACCTTTTTTAAAATTGAAACCTTGCAGTATTCCATTTACGACACTGTTTCCATAAAGATTCTAAAAATCACAACTATGGCGCCCGCAGGGCGCCAAGGCTACCTAAAGGCAACCATTGGCACCAACCCAAAGGATGAAAGAGTTGATCACAACTGGACCACATCCTCCAAGGAGGATAGGATCTGCTATTTCATGTGGATGACAGGCACCCGGGGGTTGAGTTACAACTGGTGGGTTCTGGAAGTATATACATATAAAAATATTTTGTTGAAACATATAATTCGTGACACTCCAAAGAGCGTTGATTAATTGTTTTTAACAGTGGCAGTTTCTGATGAGGATCACGCTTACTCTGAAAAAAAAAGAGTCTTTTTTTCCAGCTGTGTAATCGAGAGCGCTAGCTAGTAGCCCAAGCAAGGTAAGAGTGACTGAGCAAGCAACCCTCAAGTTTGCATGCACGGCTTGCACCAGTGCACGTCAATCGTTATATCTGCATCAGCACCCTTCTCTTCGGCTTGTAGGTAAAAGCCTCAAGTGTCAAATAAAATGAACTACTTTTTTTCAATCGGTAAAAATTAATAGCAGCAGGGTGGTAACACACTTGCTTTAAAAACCAAAACAGCGCACGAAAACGAAAGCCCGACTCTCGGACAGGCCAAGACTTTTCTGAAAGGAATGTGATGATCCATACTAGGGTCTACTACTCTGCTACTGTAGCTAGTAGTAGAATCATGGACGTAGACACCAAAGTCTACCACCTGGTACCTGGTACCCGGTACCTGGTACCTGGTAGTGGTACCAGGTACTACGGTACCACTACGCTTGGGCGACAGAAGACAGATCTCGATGCGAAGGAAATACGATGTGATGTCGCCAATTCTAACCAATACCAGTCTTCAAGACAGTTTTAGAGTAGTATTGAAGGTACTACTACCTGGTACTAACCTGTGAACCTGTGAAGTACGCTCGGAAGTGCGTACTTGGTTTCTTTGAGATTCGTACCTTCATGCAACCGACGTAATTTAGGGATATGCACTCTTCATCGTTCCAAAATATTTCTCGTCGTAATGACAGACAGTTTTAAAATTGTATTTTTTACAGACACTGTCGAACGGTCCGGTCCAGACGCAAATGAATGTTCTTGGTCAATAAATAAGGAGTGTCCATCGTGAGACTGGAACGGAGGTTGGACTAGAATAATTCTATTGCTGTCTGACTTGTGATTAGGTTCCCGTTCGGATAAATGCATAAGCTCAGGAGTCGTCCTTTTACCTAGGTTGGTTGACTGACCGCTAGGACGGTTTCGCACGGGGACAGGCCAAGACACGGAAAAAGCGCAGAAAAGAAGCCCATAAGTTAATTGTTTAACCACCTCTATTATAAAAGAAGCCTGCCGGAAGAACATTTGAGACAGAAACAGTCAGTCTCCAAAAAATATCACGCCTCTTCTTACTTCCAATAGCTTGGTATTGGTACTGGTACTACCAGTACTGTACTGGTAGTAGAGTACCTGACTGTGCACACAAAACACATCAGGACAAAGAAAAGCAACTGCACAATCGACTAAGCTTACCATAACAAATGCAAAACAGAATTATAATCACCATGACCAAGCGCAAAGAGAATGAAGAAGAGCAGAAAAGAACAAGCCCTTGCTCTACAGGTGTGTATATTACTTACTACTAGTTAAGGCTCAATTTATCATGGTTCTGTGTTCTGTGCACTGAGATTTGTCACAACCAAATATCACCGCTTACCCTCTGCTCTCTGGTCAAATTCCTACCTTTTCCATCCTATGACAGATATACAGCAGGAGCAGCCTAGCCTGAAAAAGAGACGGTTTAACAATGTTTTGATTGGAGAATCTCGAAATGACAGCTCTTCTTGCTCAAGTGGAAGCAGTGGAACCAGCTTGGCGGCCGAGACAGAGGATTCTACTGAAAATGGATCAAGAAAAGAGTCACAAACTTCTACATCCTTACTACACAAGAGAGGTTCGCAAACAAATCCCGTACCGATCAGCGATACTTCCAGTGACAGACAGGTGGCAACACCTCCTCCTGCAGCAGCTGCAGCTACTGCTGCAGCCACACCACCCAGAAGTCCCAAGACCCAACGCGGTGTTATCCTTCGAAGTGGCCGTATCCGTCTACCTGACAAACTCATTGAGTATTTAAGCAATGATGTGTGTCCGGAAGTGCTTTACTGGCATGCTAGTGGCGAATCTTTCTCCTTTGATTCAAAGACTGCCCAGACCGAACTCTTGGACAAGTTCTTCAACGGAAGCAAGTTAACTTCGTTTGTTCGAAGCCTCAATCGATGGGGGTTCAAGCGGGTCTTCCATGCACTACTACCTAAGACTGTTCTTTCCTATGAACATCCTCTTTTCCGCAAGGACGACCCAGGACTCGTTAAGGAAATGAGGATGGTCCACCTTGATGGTCCTTCAAGAAGCCCGGAACAAAACTCGGTAGCAGCTCCTGCAGTTGCCCCTACTGAGCCTCTGCCCCCACCTGCTGATCTTTCGATTCCAGCTGCTGTTCCAAGTAATCTGGGTTCGGCAGTGTTGCCTCTACAAGGCCAGCCACCCGCGCAAGCAGCTGCTACTGGCGCAGTGAGTCCTTCGTTGATCCGAAGGCTTGTCTCCTTGCAACAAGCTATGCACACCCAAACACATCGAGCGGATGGCAACAGCAGCACTGTCGCGTCTTTGTTGAACATGGCCGGTCAACAGCCATCACTACAGCAAACTTCACATGCCCATCAGTTACAAATCGATCCTGCAACGCTAATCCACGCGTTCATTCAGAGTCAACAGAATCAGCAGCAGAATTCGTTGCTTCAGGTTTTGTTGAATTCCCAACAGACTGCACCTTCTGTAATCAACCACTTGCAGCAGCAAGTACAGCAACAGATACATACTCTGCAAGCTCAATCACACCAAGGCAATCCCAATGATTTTTTGCAGCAAGCGCAAATGCGATTGCTCCTGGCCCAAGCGAGTCCTTTGAACGTGACACCACCACACTTTCAACAACCAGTGGCAGCACCACCGCCGCTACAGCAGCAGCAACAAACGAACCACGCTGCTTTGCAATCGCAGATTGAGGCTCTCTTGCGGTCGGCCCAACCAAGATCTGCGACAACTGCCGCGCCTCCTTCGGTGCATCAGCAGCAGCATCAGTTACAGGGTAATCCAGACATCTTGCAAGCCTTGATCCGAGCTGCTGAGGCGGCAAGAGAACAGCAGCGATAAACGAAACCAATTCAAAGGGGACCTGGCGATCCTTTTTTTGCGTACGAATGCATGTAAACTAAATATTGAATAAAGATTCAGGTCGAGATGAAGCGTCTTCTTTAAACAAATATCAGTAGCGAGTAGAATACAAGTGTGTACAAGGTACTAAACCTACTAGTACCTGGTTCGGGTCGATTTGGTTACTTCTACTACCAGCAGTTCTTCTTACCCTCTCTAGTGACTGTAGGTAGCTAGCTAGGCTGATACGGGAAAAGTAAAAACTGTCCTCTTTCTGACCTCATCACTACTTGGCGAAACCAATAAAATCCGACGCCCTTAAAGTGTAGCGTGGCTTCCTCATGAAAGCTTTTAACAAAAGCACCGCGCGTGACGACGAGAAAAACGACGCTGGAATCCACCCGGACGACGCTACTACCCGACCTCACACAAAGAAGCAAGCCATCAGTTGACTACCAGGTACTAGTAGCTAGCTAGTACTAGTAGTACCACCGTAGTACTAGTACTAGTGCTAGCTAGATCTCCAACTTTATTATTATCATGCATTCTTTTCCACTACAATGAAACTCTATTACAACTGTCTCAAGTGATATCCCAACAAAACTCCTTTTAAAGAAAATGCTCGAATTTCTGCAGTCTAATCCAGGTACCGTAGCTATTACTGTTCTGGCACAACTAATTCCACGATTGCATGACCTCCTCCCATCTCTTCTTGAAGCGAAAAAATAACAATAATATGCAGATGTGTCATCCTACCTTTCATCAGCTACCGCGTTGTCAAACAAGAGAACAGCTCCTTGAAAACGAAAAAAAAAAAAAACCTTTGTTGTCGATGCCCTCCTGCCTGTTAAGGAAAAAAAATTTGTTATGTTTATCTTTATAGAATATACTAGCTTTCGTGCTATTGTTGTGT
>Ga0100380_10005974_pt1 | contig 12476 bp, 8 predicted proteins | sample CryGeymeta201504_FD_80417 | JGI IMG/M metagenome (GOLD analysis project Ga0100380, IMG submission 80417) | Groundwater microbial communities from Crystal Geyser aquifers in Utah, USA - Crystal Geyser metaG 2015-04 | ecosystem: Environmental > Aquatic > Deep subsurface > Groundwater | place: USA... | reverse complement strand
TGACCTATAATATCCTTCATTAATTTTTAGCAGATGATGAAGTAAGAGCCTGTACCGATCATCAGAAATGAAAAATAATGCGTGAAAACATCCCATTTATCAATACTGAGGTTGACCATTTTGCATAGTTAACGACTCCTGATTCCTTTTCTGCTAAGAGTAAGCACAAAAAGCAAAGATTTGATAACATCTACTGTTAACTGGGGATCTGAAACACATGCGATATAGTCGCTTAAGATGCCACTAAAATCCTTTGCTTTTATGTTGAGTTTAGGTTTCAAAGTCAGCATTTAATTGATGCAGTAGAGGCAATGAAGTGATAAGTCTTTGTTAGAATCAAGAATAGTCTTGATACTAGGGTTGAACTTTGAAATAATTTTATCTTTTTTTCCTTGACTGATTTGATGCCTGAGGACGGTACAGTTGCCGATGAAATAGGCCTGATCAGTCCTGCTTGTAAGGATAATTTTGATATGAGGAGGTATATCTGAAGGCAGCCAAAACTGTGGTTCAACAGCATTTCCCTTAGAATCAAGACACAGATCGATTCCTTCAATAACAATGATCACTTTAGGCACTTCTTGTTTTTGATACCCCAGGTATTCCTTTTATAGAAAGTCAGAAGTGACTTCCAGCCAATACTTGAAGTATCGTCTCAGTTTTTCTTCATTCAGGTCTACTCTTTGCTCTATCGAGAAATGGTTCTAAATCTATCAATGATTACCCTCAGCTCGACCATTGTCTTGTACAGAATATTGTAATAAATGGGAGTCACAGATCCGAAATGAGGTATGAATAGCCAGTTGGAATGAGCACTTGTTTGAGTTTTTAGGAACGAGTATAGCAATGTTTTTTTGCCTGAGTGAGGCTCACCAGTGATTAGAAGACATGGCTGAGTATCGTTGTGCACCCATTTATCGAGGTGATCTAGTTCCTAGGTGAACTCAACTATCTTGAGTTTCGAGTATGCCTGAAGCAATATTTGGGCTTCGCTGAATCGGTTAAAATTTACTCACAGTAATCCTTTTCGCCAATAAGAGCAGCTCTTTCCGAAATCATGCTTAGAATTTTATCAATATAGAAACAATAGAATATGAACTACCTTCACTCCTAAAAATATTGCGGATTAAACGTAAGTAAGCCTTTCCTTGGAACCAACTACAGATTGGAACATATATTTAAAGCTTTTCTTGTTTAACTCAAAGAAAAGAATCTGAATCTGCCTCACTGTGTGCATCAGATGATTTCTAGTGGGAATCAGATTTGAAATCTGGAGCGCTCTGATGATGATAAATTTGGAGGTTTATAGCAAAATTGATTGTATGTTTGATAATTAATTTGTAGAAGATGACAACTGCACCCGCAGCCGAACAACTCAACCTCAAGGTCAAGTCTCAGGTACATCATCATTTATGCAGGACGGAGAAGAAGTCTTCTTCAAGATCAAAAATACCACCCAGCTCAAAAAACTCATGGACGCCTATTGTCAGAGACAATCAGTACAAATTATTCTATGCAGCTGAAAGCCAACAATGTCCGTTTCCTTTTTGATGGTGAACGTCTGCACGAAAATCAAACCCCCAAAGATCTGAACATGGAAAATGGCGATGAGATTGATGTAGTTATTGAACAAGTGGGAGGTAGATGCCTACCTTTGTGATTGCTTCTCGCATTATCTAAGCTTCTTTTTACACTATTTTGAATAAAAATAATGATGAATGTAAAGCAGTGTACAAAGAATAAAAGGTAGCAATTTATCACTCGTTGCCTGAAATTTCCCCATAAAAATCTGTGAGGTTTTGTAGCTAGTAGGCGTTGACCATTTCATCAACCTAGTCCTTTTGGGGATAATCTTACAGGCCAGCTTTAAACCTTATTTTTTTCTGAGCCATCCTAGACTCCTTGCTGAATTTATCAGCCAACTACTTTGGGTTGTCTTTGCTGAAATAGCCGTTGAAATTTGCCATGACATCTAAGTTGATGTCCCAAATATCATCCTCAAAGTTGTTACCTTTCTCCCTCTTCAAAAGCTGCTCCTAGATGACCTCTCGAATGCGTTACTCTCGAAGTTTATCAATGGTGGTCATAGTTCTTGGACGTTTACTAGGAAGACTGCTAGTCATTTTGAGTTGAGCAATGGTCTCCTGAAGCAAATTATTTTATTGGATCTATTGAGTTATCTGTCCGGTTCTTCCTCTTATCATATTGTCCCGATAGCCTTTTATTTTTTTATAGTATTCCATAGGAGTCAAAGTAAAAAATTATCTGCTCCTTTAAAACATCCTCCTGTGATTTTTCCCTTTATTGGTTTTATAGATCTCCTTGTTAATGACATGTTGCTAGTAGGGCATATAGTGTAATCGTGGACAACTGAACTTGAAGTGGCTGAATTCTTTACAAAATTAACAAGGTTTTACCTAAAATTCATCAGGTATGTTCCTGCATTTGTCACGAAGGAAGCAAAATAATTCATAATCCATGTCACTTTTCCTGAATATTTTAATAAATTTCTCATATTCCATTGTGAAAAGGACAGAAAATTGAAGAGACTTAATTTCATATTGAGGTCTAGTTTTAGAAATGAAGTCTAGGCTTGTCAGAAATGGAAGGTCTCCACTTCTGACTCTGATCTAGTCAGCTATTGCATCGTTGAAACCACACCCATTTTTCTTGCAAGCATAGCCGATATGTCCCTTTCGAAGAATAATGAGATTGAAGTCATCTTAAAGCGCCCTGATAACCTCCTGTGGATGTGATATTTTTGTCTATAGCACTTAGCTGAAGTTACAGAGAGTCCTATCCAGGAGTGATTTGAAGAAAACAAGTTTATTCAGTATTTCCTTGTTGGCTTCCTTGAGATAGGTGGTGCGTAGGTTATCAGGTAGTTCTTTTAAAAATTATTGGTCTTCTTCATAGTTGAATTTTTTCTTTATTTTTGAAGACTCTTCAATGTAGTTGTTGATCTTGAATTATAATTACTCAGATACCGTGTTTTGGTCCGAAAGTTTCTTGAATATTTTGAATTTTTTGCTCCTATTCTGATCCTAGCGTCGGATGTTGGTTATGATAGAACCCACTCGATTGATATTGTAAGCCATTATAATGCAACTGAGGGTCTCAATGAAGATCAAACAAATGGCCTCTTGATAGTTGGCAGCAGCAATATCCCCAAAACCGACAGTGAGCATAATATTAGTAGCCCAATAGACCGACCAGACATATCTTTCGACCCAAGGAGATCCAATTAGTCCCTTGTTAAGCAGCCAATTATTGGCTGGATTCATACCTGCCATGGCTCCTAGGAAGATAGCGATGATATGAGCATAACAGAAGTTGACTAGAAACACTTTCGCTAGTTCCCAATACTGTTCGTTATAAACATTTCTGATGAAATAAACCTCAAGTTTTTCGATCTTATTTAGACACTGAGGCAATTTGAAGATAATAAACATCCGAAAGAAAGTAATAAACTGTCTCTGTGAGGCCATATCGATCAGAATGATAATGAAGCTGACAAGATCCACCCAAAAGTCTTGATGAATGTAGTAATTTATTATATCTCTGATGATCTATATTCGTTTTCCTGCCGAAAACTTGACAGTCACCAAGTTCTTCACGATCTATCCGAAATAAAAGAAAAAGCTGGTCATCTGGATACCCTCAATGACACTATAATCTCCACTCAGCAAATCCTAGAAAACGAAGGAGATGGAGTATATAATTAGAAGTGAGATGATCTGGACAACGCTGATCAGATTTATTATGTTATCTACGATCGGCTGTACTTAGAACCCCTTATAGTCGAGAATTCTGTTCCCTTCCTATTCTGTTATTTTGTAGTCGACAGGAGGGTAATAAGGGGAAGATCTTCTAATTTTCTTGATAAAATTTTTCTTAAGGTTTGATATTTTTTGGGCTTGAACGATACCCTGAAGAATGTTATTTTTTTCGAATAATAGTCGGCAGCTATTTTTCTTTTTCGAATCAGCCTCTTGTTTCAGACGAGTCATTTGCCTCTATAGTCGTCTTTCTCGCTCCATATACTCATCATCTTTCACCGATATGCTATTTTGAGTGGTATCTCTGGGAGTTCTTTTCCTTTATGTGAAACTCGAAAAATGACTAGATTCCTGCTTGAGCATTGAGGCATTGCTGGATCGTCCATCTCCAGGTTAAAAAATAGAAATAAGGTAGTTTCCCATAGACTAATAGGAAGTCTTCCCCTTATTTGTTTTTTTGGAAGTCGAGAGAGAGTGTATACTTTTGTGGGTGTCGCCTAAGTTATCAAGCAACACCTTGGGAGAGACAGGTTCCCCGTCTGTATCCGCAACGAGTTGTTTTTTGAACTTCATATACTATAGAATTCAATCATCTATCATAGCATTCGAAAGTGTCAAATATATATAAACAGTTTATGATAGAAATTTATCCATTTTCACTCTTAATAGTTCCATCTCTTTGAAAAAATGTTTAATATAACATCATAACTCCATATTATCCATTTTAAATTATAGATCCGCGTCTTATTCCTCCTTGTGCCCAAACAACTCCATCGACTCCAAATCTGATGGCCCGAATATACGGGCTATCACCGGAGTATTATCATAGTAAATGTTGCTGAAATGAATATTTTCCTCCCGACTCTAGTAGTAGTAATCCCTCTCAAGAAGTTATTCATACTCTTGAGCAAAAGATTCCACCTGCATCACGCCTTCACTCTATCCCTCAATCACTCTTCCATTTTAGCTCATCTATTTTTTTATCTAGACTTTGGTGGCCTCGGGTTAAAACTATTAGGATCGGGCAGTGACATCTACAGAATGACCGGAAGATGGTACACTCACCCCACTGATGTTTCCAGTTGTGTTACTGCCCTTGTTCATTTATTCCCCTAGATCCATGTCGCTTAGGTCGCTACAAGAAGAATTCAGACTGCTAGATGAGAGGTATGAAAAAGATGACTCACTTCTGTCAGACTCAATTGAGCTGGAAGACGCTTTTTTTTTGAGGGTGCTTTTGAGAGGAGGCTTGAGGTACTCAAGCTCATACTCGAATTTGAGACCCTTGTAACCCTTTTTGTAGTCTTTATCAAAATGTTGAATATCTGCTATCAGCTGCTTGGCAGTCTCAACTTCCTCGAGAGAATTTTCTTACTAAAAGCTGAAACTAAACAGTCTGTTTTTTATGCCTATTTATACTTGATGGTGTACCATTGCAAAAGTCAGCTAATTATTCATCTATTTTGGAGCTCGATTTAAACTTAGATTATGTGGTTTTAATGATCTTAGAAAGGACACTTTCTTTGAGGAGAGCGTATTCCCCCTGGAAAAAATCGTGAATTATTTTGTTGAGTTTCCGGAAGGCCTTCCGAAGTTTGGAATAGAAATGGTTTTTGACACAGTTATCAGACCTCAAGTTAAATAGAATATACCTTCCAGGAAGCTTCTGGGCAATGAGGGACCACTTATTGCCAACTTCCTCATGCATATCGTAAAGGGTGTGCTACTATTATTCATTCCACTCAGAGTTGACAATGGAAGAATCGAGATGGTTGTGATATCTACTAAATCAAAGAGTACCTTTCGCGGCACTGTTTGCCTGTTCGGCCTGCAAGACCGAACTCTTGCTACATGATCCTAGCGATATTGGCCCATTTCTTCTCTCCTCTCTCCTCCCTAAGCAACTTCAATATTTTGTCCTCGTCCTCAGACCATACTTTTCTCTCAGGCATTATATATTATAGATGAAGCATCATCAGAAGGATAGTTCTACCTCCAAAAGCTTAACTTAAACCTATGTCTAAAAGTAGGTACATTTTCAAACGAAGGGGATTCGGATGTGGATGTTAAAAGTTGAAACAGAATGACCGACAAGTAAACAATAAAGTTATTATCATATAAGAGCTGGGCAGATCAACTCTTCACAGACCCGCTTGAACATGTGATAGAAAGGTTATTATTCTGTCTAAATCTTCACTTTCTAATCCTTCTCAAATGTCAGTTCAGCAGTCAACAATTTTGGCTGGGCTTTACGATTCTTGGTGAGCTTGGAGTCTAACTGATTGATCTCAAGAATCAGTCTAGATATATTTCTTTCTTCTTGAGGTTATTTTTGTCTCCGGTCGATGACACTTTCAAGAAGGTACAGCTGGTTTTTAATATCTGACTCTCAATAAAGGTACTAATGCATCGGTCAACGAGTTCTTAGTCGTACTTGCAGTTAGTCTTGAACTTACTTTAGCTGATTTAGATTATTTTGTAGAGAGTGTTCATTCGAATTTGCCAAGAGTCTGTTCTGAGCTTTTAACCAACTAATCTGTTGAGTTTCCTTGCTGCTTTCCGTAATTTGGAGTAAAAATGATTTTTAATGCAATTATCACTCCTTCCATAGATAAACAAATTACCTTCCGTTCAAATTCAGAGCCATCAGTGACCATTTGTTGCCCAGCTCCCCATGCAACCGAAACAGCTCGTTTTATTCCTCAACAGTCCATTCTGTCGACACGATCGACTGGTCAAGATGATTGTGATACCTGAGTCACCAACATTGTACCGTTCTCGACATTGTTTTCCAGTTCTTCCCTCGATCGAAAATTCCTGCTGCATGAAACGCGCGATCATCGACCATTTTTTGAGTCCCCGAACATCTTTAAGGTGCTTAAGAGCTTTGTCCTACTCCTCAGTCCAGAGTTTGCGCTCAGGCATTCCCGATGCGTTGTAAAAATTAATAACTTTGAAAGTAACTTCAGTAAGGAGCAACGTTCCACCTTTTTATATGTGATAGTTGACCCTATCCTTGTTGTTATTTCATAATCTTTGGAAAATGTCATTTTACTATATTGTGCTCCTTGAAAAAAGAGTCACAAACATTGATAGTTGTCGACCAAAAGATATTGTCTAAAAAATCGTTTTCAAATAGTTTTTGATAAATTATCACAAAATATTTCGTTTCTCAGGACTAGCCATCTTTATTACGATATTCAGTCTAATTTCAATATGAACATTAGATATTCTATGCCACAATTATTATATGGGAAAATAGCAAACCAGCTCATTCTGGAGTTTCTATACTAAAAATCAGACCTCTATCAGCTAAAGCATCTCTAGGACCCAAAAGAAAAATTAGTTCGAACAGCTGATGTAGGATAATAAAACCTCATTTCTTGTCGATTGGCCAAAAGTCACCTATGCTTGTTTAGCAGTTGCCTTCGTCGTTAAAGGAGTCCGTCTTTTCCTCAGAGAATGATCTCACAATAATTTTAGTCGGTTCAATAAAGCAAAGATTATCATTTTGAATGCTGATACTCATAGAGATACATTCCATGATGGGGAGTCGCAAAGGCAAAGTGTTTGTGCTTGTTTGAAAAATCCAGACTTAGGCACCCTTGACTTAGGCCCTTGAGTGTCATTACTGGAACATGCTGATGAGGATTATTACTTTTTTCCTTGTAGATCCTGACTTCGCTATTTGGACCGGTTGATCCTGCTCCAAACATAGTAGGTTATCTTTTGTTAATAGCTGCAGTATAGATGTACTCAGCATCATCTTTATCTCCATTTGTCCAGTCTATCTCTTCTACTTTTTTCAAAGTTTTGATATCCCAGAATTGAATTTGGTTCTGAGCCGAGTAGCAACCAGCCAAAATCATTCCGTTCTCGTAGGTCAAAGATTAGCCTGAAATGTTAGGGCCTTTGAAATGATGTGAGCTCTTCCCGCTTCTGACGTCCCAAATGTGTACGACGCTATCCCAACCACCAGATATCAAGGTATGATCATCAATGAACCTGACAGCAAATATCCTATTGTCATGTCCCACATCTTTCCACCCTCCTGGTAAAAAGTCCGTACTCACTGATTTCGTTTCTACTTAAATGTTCAAATACCTTCGTCATATATACGAACATGACAGTCTTTGCCTGCAGTAGCGAAGGACTTTCCAGTCCATGAAAAATCGAGAGTGTTGATATGGTTATTATGTTCCTGAACCGTGAAGAGAGGTTTGAGCGAAGGTACATGCAAGAAAGTCACGTGTCCTCCTCTTGATAACTATCTAAGTACGCATCTGCTGCTGCTAAAATTTTAGCCTTACCCTCAAGGGTTGGTTTCCACCTATTTAGATATATTTTCTTACTTCATACTCATAATGGAGTTCTCTCTGATGTCATCACTTCTTGAGACAAACTTCTCTAAATCTACCTACATCTACGTTCTTGAATGCTATAAATAATCCTTGTTCCGTTCTTGAGCCCCAGAGCCAGCAACTCCCCCTCACGGTCAAATTTGCAGCTCATGATATCGTTATGTAGTTTTCTGCTGGTCAGTTTCGTGAGTGTGTAGCCTAGTTATGTATGGATGCTGTCGTTAGAGGCAATCTACTTAAGGTCTGTGGCGGGTGGTGCATCTTAATTGTACTCAAGGGGAGTGCCTTCGAGCTGATCAATATTTTCAGGGTCCATCAAGATATATTATTCAGATTGACATTGGTATTATTCAGATGTCGAGTATTATACACATGCTATGATCTTATCAACCTAAATACAATCACTCTTTGACCTCCTCTACCATGAAGTTCTCTACCGTTCCGTTAGGAAGCAGGCTGTAGCTGATGCGAACCGGCTTTTCCTCCTTCGGAGCAAACTTATTCTTAAGATCCTCTTCGAACAAAGACACTATATATCCCAATTTTCTGAAGGAGTCCAAGAGTTCCTACTTGGTGACTTTACCAGAGTATGTGTTGGCTGCATTTTGGAGGGCCAGCAGTTGCTGGTTGTCGAGATTGCGCTCTTCTTTGATTTGGGTTAATTCTTTAGAAGTGAAGACACTCATCAACTCGCTATCTATCTGATTATATAAAGCTGCCCGGTTATAATTCAAATGAGATAAGCCATCACCGACCTCACCAAAGACTAAACACACCATTTATTGACTCTCCAGCGAAAGCACCTTCTCGATCCTTCTCTCTCGCAAAAAACTCAAGTCTATTACAGAGAGCTAAGGAAACTTAACTACCACTCAACTCAGCCCATAGCTCTAGAGCCCCTCATGACAACTGCCATAGTCGTAGCTGAGCAATCCCAAACACTGAAAGATTTGGCAGGCAGATCAATTGCAGCCGTCTGCCTGGCCCTCAATAGAATCCTATCATCAAAGTAAGCTATACATGGGATCATTGCAGGTCTAAAACTCTATATTGGTGGCATCAAGCCTCACGAGCAACAGTTAAGGTTAAACTTGACCGTTTTGTTGGAGCAGATCAATTTTGGAGTCAACTACATGACCAAGTTTGAGAGGGCTATTTTGTATTTTGACTTTGTGGAACTAGTAGGATAGGCTCATGGGTATATGGGAATATTCAAATCCTTCGCCTGGCTTCTCTTCCTATCTACTAGTCAACAAATAGCGACAAAAAACCCCCAGGAAACAGACTACTTACTTATTTCGGTACTCTATCTCATGGTTCGATATGGCTTCGATTATTTGCGTCCTAGGTGCTGCCCTCCCCTCGATAGTAAAAGATCTCTTGTCAGCACTATTCTTAGCCAACTTTTTCAGATTTTCTAGATAGACAACCCTCAGCTCTTCAAGAGGGTTACATCTTCAGTCGATGACTGTTTCTAGCAACTTATCGCAACTGGCATTATCAAATGTCACAATCATGAACATTATGACTTTTTGAAACCTGAGCTCATTCATTACAACTATAAAAGGATCGATCATCAGTATTAAATGGCCCACAATCCACATACTGTTGACTTCCGGCTTTTCCTTTAGAATAGACATAGGAATCTGACTCCGACAAAACACACAAGAGTCACTCCTAAGCCTGTAACAAAAGGTCCTCCTCGACAGTCTCACAGCTTCCATAGCCATAAAATTCTCACTTTTGAACCGGAAGACAACGAACAGCCTTAACCTTATCAACCTATTCAAACAGCCCGAATGGATAAATTGCCAGGAAACGTGAAACTATCTCCTTGTTATGTTCGAACTCCACTGATTTGCATGCGACCATCTCCTTGCCTGACGATTGAACAATATATGAGGCAGACGATCAGCACACACAAAAATAGAGGAGAACTACCTCAAAACCAGCAGGAAATAGTATAGGTAATCTCTAAAATTCTATCAGAGGAAGGATCATAGTAGGAAGTATAGACAAGGGCAAGACTTACCTACAACTATTTTTTGACCCTTAGCAATTAGTATCTAGAACAGTAGTAATACGATGAGGAGGATCACAATGCTATCCAATGCAGCTCCCTCACCCTTTCACTTCTCCTGAACCTTATCAACTAACATCAACCCGAAGATATGTTCTTATACATCAGGACTACTCTCAATAGTATTCGAGAAGAGATATCTGTCAATGGCTATGAGCTATGGCTGGTATGTGAATTTTTGAAAAAAAATGGCAAAAGATTGCCTTCTTTGATGAATCAAGCCCTCAGTCAGCTCAATGATCTTGTCATCACCTAACTAATTTGGGAGGAACCATCATGTCAGTAAATAGAGACTCAAATCAACTATTGCCCATAGGAATCCATCCATATCAGAAACTACCATGCTCTCCTCGGAAAAGTGCTGACCTTTGTGAAAGGTATCATCACTAATCTACTTTACACATTTTCACTTCCCTAGCTGACCAAGAACTAGATAGGCTCCACAATTTTCCTGCATCTTAAAGCCACCATAATTTCTGCAACTGAGCTTCCATGTAACCGAAACATTCACCAAATCATAATAGCTTAGGCCTATACAGTTCTTAGATTCTGGAAAGTTTAGGGTAAATTGAAATTTAACGATTTGATAGTCAGATATCTCTAATCTTCTGGACTCAGCAATGAAAGGCTCAAAATAATAGTCTACGAGGTCTTAGATAACTAGGGACAACTAGTGGACATTATTCAGTTTTATAGCAACGTTGTTAAGGATTATGCTCTAGAAAAGCTCATCAATCTCACCCCATCGTATGTTCATTTCTATTCAGAAATCTTAATGAATACCCTCCTATCTTCAAGCAGGACTTATTGAGCCCTTCGGCGTCCAAGAAGCCTTCCAACAGTCGCAGAATACACAATCAGCCTGCTTACAGACCTCCTAGCATTCAAAAAGATAATCAAGGTTGTGATAGCTTTGCTGAGCTGGCTCGTTTAGGCAAGAAGGAGCAGTTATTGAACGAAAAGGAGGAAAGAGACGAGACCCGGATGAGGGCCCGTCCTTCTTTCGACAAGCTGGATAGCGGCTTAACGTAAAAGGGCAAATACAGTAGCACAGGAATAAGGTGATATGCATGCCATAAAGAATAATTATAGTATTCTAACATTTATCGAATATTTGTACAGCTATATAATTGCATGACCTTAAATCAAACTGACACCATTGTTTAGGACAACTTTGCCCTCAGGCCATTCATCTGCAACCACCGCTACCTCAGCTTAGCACACTGCTTTTCCTCACAAACCCAAAAAGCACCTCTCGTTGGCAATAAAATGACAACAGTCATCCCAGTGTTCAACTCTGATAGCCAATACTTCACCCCTACCTTCGTATTGAGCGTTGATCAGGTATCAATAGACTTATTCAGAGTTACTACGTGCTGAATGAGGAGTTTGAACTTCAAAAGCATATCGACAAAGTGAGACTAGCCAACATTGAAATATCCAACTCGGTAAGGCCTTACTAATACAGGATTTACATCCGGTCAGTCCTTCGTCTAATTTCTGCCAGGTTTGTCGAACTTCCTACGAAGACTATTACATCCACATATCTGAAGCAGCACACAAGAAAAGTCTCAAAAAACCTACTGCCCATCGCTATATCGAGTAGCTCTGCTCCGGCTTCACAAAAAACCACTCCAAGCCACGCAATGGAGAATCCAGAAAAATCAGGAAGGAACCCTTGAAGTCAAGAAAGACAAAAGAGCCAGAAACGTAAATAAAACTCCTGGCAAGCTATCCTACTAACAGCATTTCTTTTACCAATCCTCTTCAGTGATTCTAGGGAATCCCTGATATGTACTAATACTTTGTAGCTTTCCACACTCAGTATTCACCACAACCTTCGATTCAAACGATAACCTTATCAGAAATTAATCCCTTTCCAGTGAAATTAATAAAATCAGATAATTTAAATGTCATATTGTCAATTTTTTTTCCAGCTTTGTCCTATTTTTATATCCCCCACTTCAGCTCCCATCCTGTGAAATAGGTTTATTCCGGAATTACGGTTCTCTCCGATTGCTCCTTATCTTGAAAATCCAGTTGGATTCTGAAAAATTCGAGGCTCACCGTGATGTTTTGCGACAGGAAAATGTTTGCCTGCATTTGTGTTCATTGATTGATTGGAGTTGTGAGGGAAACTTGGAAAAATACCCTGTTGGTGGGTACTTTGCACCTGCATTGAACTATTGAACTGATGATTTGGAGCGTGAACATTGTGATGGAAGCCTGTTGGAGAAACGGGAATCATTCCACTCG
>Ga0100380_10005973_pt1 | contig 12476 bp, 9 predicted proteins | sample CryGeymeta201504_FD_80417 | JGI IMG/M metagenome (GOLD analysis project Ga0100380, IMG submission 80417) | Groundwater microbial communities from Crystal Geyser aquifers in Utah, USA - Crystal Geyser metaG 2015-04 | ecosystem: Environmental > Aquatic > Deep subsurface > Groundwater | place: USA... | reverse complement strand
CGCGAGAGCTGCTTCGGCTCCTGCCGCTTCAGCTCGGCCTCGAGGTTCTTGGCGAGGTCCTCGAGGAGCTGGGTCATCTGGTCGATCTCTTTGCGCTTGCGGGCTTCGATCGTGGACCCGAGACCCTTGAGGCGATCCCTCGAGCGTTTGGTGACGGCGCTCAGCACCGCCTCGGTGTGCTTCGTGAACCGCGTGCGCAGACTGTCGAAGAGCGAGTCGTCGATGATCCCCGGCGCTGACGAGTCGAGCCAGCCGCGCAGCTTGGTGATGCCGTCCTCGCGCTTGAAGCCGGCGTCGCGCAGGAAGCCACCCGCCTCGGTCAGCTCTTCGTGGAGACGATGGTGGTTGCCGCCGGTGATGACGAGGCGCGACACCACGGCGACGGCGGGCGCATCGAGCTTCGCGTCGGGCAGCGTGCGCACCGTCACCCGATTGAGCTTCTTTACGTCGTCACGCGCCCACACCTCCGCGCGCAGGAGCCGCAGGCTCATCTGTACGAGCGGGTGGTTCAGGTGGACCAGCACGACGTCGTCGCGGCCCTTGGCGGCGTCGTGGTCGAACGTGATGGGGCGGATGCGCTTCGTGTACGGGTGCTCGAGGCCATCGAGGCAACGGGCCCACGAGCCCGCAAGCGCCGGCATCTGGAACACGCGCGCATCCGGTGCGTCCGCAAGCGTCGCGGGGGCGAGGCTCGGCTTGTTCGTCAGCGCGAGGGCGACGCGCACGACGCGCTCGATGCGATCGGGCGTGAGGTGCAGCTCGCTGCGTGTCGTCGTCAGGCGCTCGTGGAGCTTGGCGATGCGCTCGCGCACTTCGCGTTCGGCCTTCACGTAGCGGCGAGCGCGCTCGATGCGCTTCTCGGCGAGCGCGGTGTCGAGCTCATGGCGGCGCCCCTCGAGGAGTGCGGGCAACTGCGGGGCGATGACCGGGTTGACGCTGCCCATGTCGGCCCGCATCGCGTCGAGCTTTCTCAGCGCGCGCAGGATGTCGTCGCCGTGCCCGCCGCTCGCGTCGACGGGATGCCAGATGACGACTTCGCTCTGCTTCTGCCCGTGACGGTCGACGCGGCCGTTGCGCTGCTCCATCACGTTCGGGTTGTAGGGGATCTCGACATGGACCAGCAGGTTGCAGTGGTTCTGCAGGTCGATGCCCTCCGAGGCCGCGTCGGTGGCGAGCAGGATGCGGACGGGCGACTCGCGCGGGTCGGCCTGGAACGCCGCCTTCACCGCCTCGCGGTCCTTCGGGTCCATGCCGCCAAAGATGAGAGCGAGACGCTCACCGCCGAGCCCGTGGCTTGCGAGGATCTCGTGGAGCCACGTCTGCGTGGTCAGGTACTCGGTGAACAGGATGACGCGGGCGTTCGACCACTCCCCCTTCGGTTGGAGATTCTCTTTCAACCACCGCACCAGAGCTTCGGCCTTGGAGTCGGGGCGGTGGCTCGCCTGTTGAGCCCACGAGCGCAGGCGCTCGATCAGCCGTCGCTCGTCGGCCGACAGCGGGCGAAGACGGCGGCTCGCCTCCTCGATGGCTTCACCTTCCGCCGACTCGCGGGTGTCGTCGTCCGCGTAGTCCTCTTCGGTCCTGGCGATGGCGCGACGCAAGATGCGGTCGTCGAAGCCCGACTTGCGTCGAGTGGCCTCCGACTTCCCCTCGATGGTCGCCACGTGGCGCGCGAACGTCGACGAGAACGACGCGGGCGACGACGCGAGGCGCTTGCGCAGGAGCTGATGGACGAAGTGTGAGGCGGCGCCTTCGCGGTCATCCTGCTTCTCGCGGCTGGCGATGTACTCCTCGAGGAGCCGACGAGCCTCTCGCTCCTCCGCGGTGTAGTCGACCTTCAGCGTTTCGAGGCGGCGCTCGGGGTAGAGCCTCTTGCCCTCCGCGTCGACGAGGTCGCTCTTGAGGCGACGGACCATCACGCGTGCGAGCTGCTCTTCGGGCGGCAGGACGTTGCGGGAGAAGCGTTGGTCGTCGAGCAGCTCGAGAAGCGCGGTGAACGACTCCGTGTAGCCGTCGTGCGGCGTCGCGGTCAGGAAGAGCTTGTGCTGGAAGTGCGGAGCGATGAGCCGCACCAGGCGAGTGCGCAGGCTCTCGACGGCGTACTTGCCGACGGTCGGCGCCACGTTGTGGGCTTCGTCCACGATGAGCAGGTCGAAGCGTCGCGGAAACGTCTGATGCGGCGGGAGCACGTCGCGCAGCAGACGGATGCCCTCGCCTTGCTTGGCCCAGTCGATGGAGGCGATGAGTCGTGGGAAGGCGGTCCACGGGTTGGCGTGCAGTCCGCGCTCTCGACGAAGCCGCTTGACCTGCTCGGTGTCGACGATGCGGAACTCGAGGCCGAACTTTTCGGCCATCTCGGTGCGCCACTTCTCTTGCAGCGACGACGGGCAGAGCACGAGGATCGTGCGCGCGCGGTGGCGCAGCAGCATCTCCTGGACGACGAGGCCGGCTTCGATCGTCTTGCCGAGACCGACGTCGTCGGCGATCAGCAGGTTCGTGCGCGCCATGTCGATCGCGCGAACGAGTGGGTCGAGCTGGTAGTCTTCGATGCTGACGCCGCTGCGGAAGGGCGCTTGGAGGTAGCCGCGATCGGCGTTGGTCGCCGCACCCCAACGCACGGCGTCGAGGAACGCGTCGAGCCGGTCGGGATCGTCGAGAGCGGACAGCGACGGCAGGCCGGCGCGCTCGATGACGTGGGCGCCGGGCTCGAGCTCCCACAGGACTTCGATCTCCTCGCCGAGTGCGTCCTCGTCGATCGACGCGAGCTTCACGAGGTTGCGCTTGGGTAGTTCGGGCGCGACGGCCGATGCATCGACGTCGGAGACGATCCACTGGCGGCGGCGTACTTCGACGAGCTGCCCTGGCTCGGGCGCCGTCGAAGAGAGCACGGATCTGTGGCTGGCGACGGCGTCGGTCATGCGCGGTGCATGCTCTCGCGGCGGCGTTCGAGGATGTGCGCGATGCGCCCCGCAGCTACCTTGGGCTCCTCGTGTGCCCAGACGCGGATGATCTTCCAGCCCTCGGCGCGCAGACGCTCGTCGGTGTCGTTGTCGCGCGCCATGTTGGCCTCGATCTTCGTGCGCCAGAAGTCGGCGTTCTGCTTGGGCCACGTCGCGTGAGCGGGGCAGCCGTGCCAGAAGCAGCCGTCCACGAAGACGGCGACGCGGAGCCCGCTGAACGCGACGTCGGCGACCCTGCGGGGCTTGATGAGGACTCGCACCTGAACACGGTAGCGAATGCCGTGCGCGTGCAGCTCGCGGCGCAGCGCCGACTCGGCAGACGTGTTCTTCTGCCGAACGCGCTGCATGCGGCTGCGCGCTTCAGGCGTGGACGCTTCGACCCGCGCGCTCGCGGCCATTCCGCCCCCTGCGGTGGTTCGTCGACCGCGAGGGCTGGCCGACGTGTTGCTGGTTGGCGCGCACGCCGAAGCGCTGCTCTACGTGCTCGATGATGCTCTCGCCGATCACGCGTCCGAGATCGACCGGCACCGCGTTGCCGATCATGCGGCCTAGCTTCTTGAGCTGGATCGGCTGGTCTTCGGGGATGAAGGAGTAGTCCTTCGGGAATCCCTGGAGCAACGCGCCCTCGCGCAGCGAGAGCCCTCTCGCCTGTGTCGGGTGTCCGAAGCGACCGTTGCCGAAGCCATAGAACTGCGTGGTCAAAGTCGGCGCGGGCTCGTCGTACCTCATGCGGCCGTACACCGCGGGGTACTTCTTGCCCGTACTCTTCGCGTGACACTTGGCGACGAGGTGCTTCGGCCAATCGCGCCATGTGCCTCCTGGCTTCGAGTGCCGGATGCGCTCGTAGTTCAAGTCGGAGAGGCGGGACGCGGTGTGCAAGCGGTCGCTCTTGTTCGTGCCGCCATGCCGAAGGACCGGCATCTCCTTGATGACGTCCTCGACCGTTCGAGCCTCGGAGGCGACGGGCTCTCGCAGCTTGATGTCGCCGTGGAGCGACGCGAGCAGCACGGTACGGTTGCGGCGCTGCGGGAGGCCGTAGGCGGCGCAGTCGATGACATCGACCCAGACCTTGTAGCCGACGCTCTCCAGCGTATGCTCGAAGTTCATGAACACGGAGTGCTTCGTGACGGTGGGGACGTTCTCCATCGTGACGATGTCAGGGAGCAGCTCCCTCACCAACCTGCCGAAGTGCTCGAGGAGGCTCCAGCGCTGATCGTCTTCGACCTTCTCGTCCTTCTGGTAGCGGAGGGCGTACGTCGAGAAGGGCTGGCATGGCGCGCAGCCAGCGAGAACACGCACCTTGGCCGCACCGAACCACTCGGCGACCGTCGACGCCTCGAGCTCGGCGACGTCGGCTTGGTGAAACGCGATCCCCTCGTGGTTGGCCTCGTAGGGATGGCGACAGGCTTCCTCGAAGTCGACGCCCGCGACGACGCGCACGCCCGCGGCGACGAGGCCGTGGGTCAGTCCACCGGCACCGCAGAAGAGATCCACGCACACGACGTCCTGCTCGGGCCGTTTGGTCCGTCCGTTCGTCGTCGTCGTGCGTGACTTCTTCGCCATGTCCTCCGTTACCTCATTCGTCGTGTTCTTCCGTCTCTGCCTCTGCGGCCTTTCCCTGGTGGACCCAACCGTCGACCTCGGATCGCTTGAACTTCCAAAAGCGACCGATGCGATGCCCTGGGAGGCCCTTGTTCGTGATCCATGCGTAGACGGTGTCCTTGCTGATCCCGAGGTACTCCGCGATTTCGGCGACTGAGAGCCATCGATCGTCCATCCGGGGTCTCCCGCTCGGGGCACATTCTCCTGAACATTCGTGCCGTTGGTGACCGCAGCGTGGCAAGACGATATCACCGAGGTACGCCCGGGTTCAATAGGTTCCATCTGGTTTGGCCCGTCCCCGGACACTTCAGCGGGAATCAGCGACGGCGTCGCGTGTTGCTCCCCAGGCAGCGGTCATGCTAGCTGCCCCTGCCGCTTTGCTCGAACCCTCCGCTTTCGGAGATGGAGAATGCCTTGATGGACGTCCGCAGCGTCAACGAGATGGTCCAGCGCGAAAGCGCCTTCATCGAGCCTATCCTGCACGAAGTACGTAAGGTCGTGGTGGGCCAGGAGGAGATGGTCGAGCGCATCCTGATCGGGCTTCTGACGGGTGGGCACATCCTGCTCGAGGGCGTCCCCGGTCTGGCCAAGACGCTGACCGTGAACACGCTCTGCCAGACGGTGGACGCGCACTTCAGCCGCATCCAGTTCACGCCGGATCTGCTGCCCGCGGACGTGGTGGGCACCGTCATCTACAACCAGAAGACGGGCGAATTCACGGCCAAGAAGGGCCCCATCTTCGCCAACCTGGTGCTCGCGGACGAGATCAACCGCGCGCCGGCCAAGGTGCAGAGCGCGCTGCTCGAGGCGATGCAGGAGCTGCAGGTCACGATCGGCGACACCACGCACAAGCTCGCGCCGCCCTTCCTGGTCATGGCCACGCAGAACCCGATCGAGCAGGAGGGCACCTACCCTCTGGCCGAGGCGCAGGTCGATCGCTTCATGATGCACGTGCGCGTCGACTACCCGACGACCGAGCAGGAGCGCACCATCATGGAGCGCATGGCTGACCACATCCTGCTCGGACCGCGAGCGGCGGAGGAGGGCATCCCGGATCCGATGAAAGTCAACAAGGTGACCGACATCGCGCACATCCTCGATGCGCGACGCAGCATCGGACACGTCTACGTCGACGAGAAGATCAAGGACTACATCGTCGAGATCGTGGCCACGACGCGCAACCCGGCGCGCGGCGGCTTGAAGGATCTCACCGACATGATCGCCCACGGCGCCTCACCTCGCGCGTCGATCGCGTTGAACGTCGCGGCGCGGGCCCACGCCTTCGTCAAGCATCGCGGCTACGTCACCCCGGAGGACGTGAAGTCCATCGGCATGGACGTGCTGCGCCACCGCATCATCCGCACCTACGAGGCCGAAGCTGAAGAGATCACGAGCGACCAGATCGTCCGCCGCATCTTCGACGCCGTCGAGGTGCCCTGATCTCGCGCTCCCGCCGAGGCACGCATGATTCCGCGCGAGCTGATCAAGAAACTTCGTAAGATCGAGATTCACACGTCTCGACTGGCCAACGACCAGCTCGCGGGTAGCTACCACTCCGTCTTCAAGGGCCGGGGCATGGCCTTCAGCGAGGTGCGTCAGTACCAGCCGGGCGACGACGTGCGCTTCATCGACTGGAACGTCACCGCGCGCGTGGGCGACGCCTACGTGAAGATCTTCACGGAAGAGCGCGAGATGACCGTGATGCTGCTGGTGGACCTCTCGGCCAGCCAGCGCTTCGGTTCGAGCGACCGCAGCAAGGTGGAGGTGGTGGCGGAGGTCGCCGCGCTGCTCGCCTTCAGCGCGATCAAGAACAACGACCGCGTGGGCCTGATCCTCTTCACCGACAGGGTGGAGCGCTTCGTGCCGCCCAAGAAGGGTCGCGGCCACGTGATGCGCGTGGTCACGGAGATCCTGAACGCCAAGCCCGAGGGCGAAGGCACGAACCTGCGCGCCGCCCTCGACGCGCTCGGCAGCGTCAGCCGGCGACGGGCCGTGGCCTTCCTCGTCAGCGACTTCATCACGGGCGGCTACGAGCGCTCGCTGAGGGTCGCGGCGCGGCGTCACGATCTGATCCCGATCTCGGTGGTGGACCCGCGCGAGGAGGAACTGAGCGACGTGGGCATCGCGTTGGTCGAGGATCTCGAGACGGGCGAGGAGCTCGAGATCGACACCTCGGATCCGCGCGTGCGCCGGGCCTTCGCGCACAGCGTGGCGAGACAGCGCGCCGAGCGCGAGCAGCTCTTCCAGCGCCTGCGCATGGACGAGGTCACGATTCGCACGGACCGCGACTACGTACGCCCGATCGCAGAGCTCTTCCGTCGTCGGCGCCGACGCATGACGGGGTATCGGTGAAGCCACCCCTGAAGCGAGGGCTGGGCTCGGGCGCCTGGCTGCTGGCGTTGGTGCTGGCCGCGCCGCTGCACGTCCTCGCGCAGGACGCCGCGGACGCGGCCGTGCGAGACGCATCGACGCATCACTCCCCTCCCCATGACGCATCGACGCATGACGCATCGACGCATGACGCCGCCCCCGGCGACGCGAGCCACGCGGGCGCTGCGGCGGAAGCGCAGTCCGACGCGGGCGCGGATGGCGGTGCGCAGGGTGCGAGCCCGGAGCCGCCGGAGTTGCCACCCGAGCATCAGCCGAGGCTGACGGCCGAGCTGACGCCCACGGATCACATCGTGACGGGCGACGCTCTGACGCTCGAGATTCGCGCCGACGTGCCCGTCGCCGACGACGTGGCCGTGCCCGAGCAGAGCTTCGCGCCCTTCGAGATCCTCGAGAAGCATCGCCGGGTCGAAGACGACACGGCCGGACGACACACCTTCGTCTTCCGTCTGCGCCTGATCGCGCTGGCGCCCGGAGACTCGGAGCTCCATCCGGTGCAGCTCCGCGTGGTGACGGGCGACGGAGTCATCGGGCACGTCGAGACGCGCTCGTTCCACGTTCACGTGGGCAGCGCCCTGGGCAACGAGCCGCACGCGCAGCCCAAGCCACCGACGGAACCCGTGAGCGTGATGGTCGAGGACTACACCTTGGCCTGGCTCGCGGGTGGACTCTTGGTCCTCGTGCTGGTGGTGCTGCTCACGCTGCTCGCCGCGCGTTGGTGGCGCAAGCGTGAACGCGCCGCCGCACCGCCGCCGCCGCCGCGACCTCCGTGGGAGCTGGCCATCGCGCGCCTCGAGAGCCTGCGCAGCGGGCGCGTCGCAGCCCTCGAGAACGAGCAGAGCGAAGAGTGGATCGACGGACTCAGCGACGCGATGCGCGACTACCTCGGGCAGCGCTACGGCTTCGAGGGGCTCGAGAGCACGACCGACGAGCTCATCCATCACCTGCGCGAGGTGAACCCGGCCGGGCTCACGGTGCAGGAGCTGGCGGCGCTCCTGGGCGAATGCGATCTGGTGAAGTTCGCGCGCGCGAGCGTGAACGCCGACGACATGGACCGCCTGCTCTCCGAGGCGTTCCGCATGGTGCGCGCCAGCATGCCGCGCCCTTTAGGACAGACGAGCACGGCAGCCGCGCCCGATTCGTACCGCCCAGCCGCAGCGCAGGCCGAAGCCGTAGCGCAGGCCGAACCCGCAGCGCAGACGGAACCCGCAGCGCAGACGGAACCCGCAGTGCAGGCCGAACCCGCAGCGCAGACGGAACCCGCAGCGCAGGCCGAACCCGCGGTGCAGGCCGAACCCGCGGTGCAGGCCGAACCCGCGGTGCAGGCGGAACCCGCAGTGCAGGCCGAACCCGCGGTGCAGGCCGAACCCGACGCCGATGAGAGCCCGACGCGGGAGCCCGAGTCATGAAGCGGGTTCTACACGCGCTCTTGCCCGTGAGCTGGGTGCTCGCCCTCTTCGTGCCCACGATCTACGCGGTCGCCTACTTCGTGGAGGGCATCTACGACGTGCCGCTGCGCGAGGAGAGCTTCCGCTTCGAGCGCCCGTGGGCTGCGCTCTTGCTGCTGGCGGTGCCCTTGGTGCTCGCCGCCCGCGCCTACCTCCAGCGTTGCGCCCGACCCCGGCTGCGCTTCAGCCGCGTGCACGAGCTCCGCATGACGGGAGGCGGCCGCAAGCTCTTCCTCACGCCGCTGCCCGCGGCCATGCGCGTGACCGCCGTGGCTCTGTTGGCGCTGGCGTTGATGGGTCCGCAGAGCATCCACGCGCGCGACCGCTCGGAGGTGGAGGGCATCGACATCGTGCTCACGCTCGACATGTCGGGTTCCATGCAGGCGTCGGACATCCGCCCCGATCGCTTCGCCGCGACGCAGGCCGTCGTCGACGACTTCATCCGTCGTCGCCCCAACGATCGCATCGGCGCCGTCGTCTTCGGCCGAGACGCCTACACCTTGATGCCGCTGACGACCGACAAGGCCGCGCTGCGCGAGGCCATCGCACAGCTCTCGCTCGGCGCGATCGACGGCCACGGCACGGCCATCGGCAACGCCCTCGGCACTTCGCTCAACCGCTCGAGGCGCTCGCATGCCAAGAGCAAGGTCGTGATCCTGCTGACCGATGGCGACTCGAACTCGGGCAACATCACCCCCGACCAAGCGGCCGAGCTTGCGCACACCATGCAGGTGAAGGTCTTCACCATCTTGATGGGCCAGTCGGACGAGGCGCGAGTCCAGCAGGGACGCGACCTGTTCGGACAACCCATCTGGGGTAGCGGCAGCTTCCCCGTGAACCCCGAGCTCTTGCGCACCATCGCCCAGAGCACGGGCGGCGAGTACTTCGCCGTCAGTGATCGCGCCGGCCTCGAGCGCAGCTTCCACACCATCCTCGATAGGCTCGAGAAGAGCGCCATCGAGGACGCCGGGCGCGTCTATGGAGAACTCTATCCCGCCTTCGCCTGGCCCGCGCTCGTCCTGCTGCTGCTCGAAGCGCTGTTCAGCATGCTCTTGCTGCGGAGGTGGCCATGACCTTCCGTGACGGAAGCCTGCTCTGGCTGCTCCTGAGTCTGCCCGTGGTGGCGCTCTTGGCGTACTTGGCCGCGCACCTGCGTCGACGCGCCAGCCAGCGCTTCGGCCAAGAGGAGACACTGCAGGAGCTGGTCGTCGGTCGCGCCGCGCCGTGGCGAGCGACTCGCATCGTGCTCTTGCTGGCAGGGTTGGCGCTGCTCGTGGTCGCGACCGCGGGACCGCGCTACGGCAGCCGGACACGCGTGCTGCGCAAGCGCGGCATCGACGTCGTCGTCGCGCTCGACTTCTCCAAGAGCATGCTCGCGCGCGATGTGCGACCGGATCGCATCACCCGAGCCAAGGCCGAGCTCACTCGTTTCCTCGAAGAGCTGGGCGGTGACCGCGTCGGTGTGGTCGCCTTCGCCGGTGAGACGATCGAATTTCCGATGACCACGGACTACGCAGCCGCAGAGCTCTTCCTGCGCGACATGGGGCCCTACGACATGCCCGTCGGCGGCACGGCCATCGGTCGCGCTCTGGTCGCCTCGGACCGCTTGATGGAACGCTCGGCCTCGCCGCAGGAGTCCGGCGATCAGGCGACCCAGGCGTCGCGCGTCGTCATCCTGATCACCGACGGCGAGGATCACGAGGGCGATCCCGAGGCGGCGGCCCAGCAGCTGAAGCAGCACGGCGTGAAGCTCTACGTGGTGGGCATCGGATCGCGCTCGGGCGAACCCATCCCGACCTACTCGTCCGACGGCACCTGGACGGGCTATGTGCGGGACTCCGACGGCCAGCTCGTCACCTCCGCGCTGACGGCCGAGAACGAGACACGCCTGCGAGCGCTCGCCGAGAGCACCGGGGGGAAGTACTTTCGGGCCCGACGAGGTAGCGTGGGCATCGACCAGATCCGACGAGAGATGCGACACATGCGCCAGGCCGAGCGACGCGCGCGGCGCGTGACCGTGGACGAGGAGCGCTATCCGCTGGCGCTTCTGCCGGCCTTCCTGCTCTTGGTGCTCGAGGGCCTGCTGCCCACGGCCTTCATCGGTCGACGGCGAAGGAGGCGCGGATGAATCGTGTTCGCTTTGCGATACCGCTGCTGACGCTGACGCTGAGCCTGCTCGTCAGCTCGCCGGCCCTGGCCTTCGATCTCTTCCGCAGCCGCGACGCGGATGTGGAGCGCGGCAACCAGCGCATGGCCGAGCAAGACTACTCGGCCGCCCGCGAAGCCTACGAGGCGGCGGTGCGACGGCTGCCGTCGGAAGGCGCCGTTCACCTCGACCGCGGGCTCGCGCTGATGGCGGCGGGCGACCTCGATCCGGCGCGCGCGGCGTTCCTGGCCGCGACCGAGCCACCGGCTGACCGAGAGATCCGTTCCGCCGCCTACTACGATCTCGGCCTTGCCTTCTATCGCCAGGGTGACGCCGCGGCGACGGGCAGCGCCGCGGCGCCCGCGGCCGCGGGAGGTGCGGCGCCTTCGCCGAGCCCGCTGCCTGGCGCGCCGGGCGCGAGCGGAGCTGCCGGTGGGCTAGGTGCACCCCCCGCCGCGGAGCCCGATCATCGAGAGGCGCAACGGCTCTTCCGCGAAGCCGCGGATGGTTTTCGCCGCTCGCTGCGGCTGAAGCCAGGCAACCGCGACGCCGCGTGGAACCTGGAGCTCGCCCTGAGGCGGATCCAGGAGGAGGAAGACGCGCAACGTCAGCAGGACCAGCAGAACCAGCAGAACCAGCAGAACCAAGACCCGCAGAACCAGCAGAACCAAGACCCGCAGAACCAGCAGAACCAAGACCCGCAGAACCAGCAGAACCAAGACCAACAGGGTCAGGATCAGCAGGACCAACAAGGTCAGGATCAGCAGAACCAGCAGAACCAAGACCAGCAGAACCAAGACCAGCAGGACCGGCAGAACCAAGACCAGCAGGGTCAGGATCAGCAGGACCAGCAAGGTCAGGATCAGCAGAATCAAGACCGGCAAGGTCAGGGTCAGCAGGGTCAGGATCAGCAAGACCAGCAGGCACCAGCCGGGCAGGCTCTGCCCGAGCACTCGCGCCGACTGCTCGACGCCCTCCAAGACGGCGAAGAGAGCCTGCAGCAACTGAGGGCCCGTCAACGGGGCGGTCGCGACAGGCGTGCACCGGCGCAGGATTGGTGATGGTCCGAGCCCGCGTCGTCAGCCTGGTCTGCGTCTTGTCGCTGTTCGCGACCTCCGCCAGCGCCCAGCTCAGCGCGACCGCCGTGATGACGGCGAGCAGCACGCAGGTGGCGGTCGGCGACCCTTTCCGCCTCCAGCTGGAGGTCGACGTGACGGGCGGCAACGCGCACGTCCAGCCGCCGGATCTCTCGGACTTCGAGGTCGTGGGCCGCGACCAGCAGCAGAGCCTCGAGATGGGGCAGCAGCTGCAGGTGACGACGGTCTTCAGCTACACGCTGCGCGCGCGTCGCTCGGGCCGGTTCACGATCCCGGCGGCTCAGGTCCAGCTCGGCTCCCGCACCATTCAGAGCAACACCCTGGTGGTGCAGGTCGGCGCGGCCGGATCGTCCCAGGCGAATCCCAGCTCACCGCCGCAGCCGGCCGTTCCCATGCCGGACGACGTCAAACCCGATCCGTGGGCCGATCCCGGCACCGCGGTCGAGGGGTTGAACGGCGCGCGCTTCGATGGTCAGGCGTTTCTCCAGACCACGGTGGACAGGGCGGATCCCTACGTCGGCCAGCAGGTCACGGTCACCGTCTACCTCTACACGCGCGCGCCCCTCTCGTCCGCGCCCGCGATCACGCAGCAGCCCAGCGCGAATCGCTTCTGGACACGAGACCTCCTGCCCCAGAACCGCGCGCTCGACGCCCACGTGCAGCGCGTCGCAGGGACTCCCTTCCGCGTCTATCTCTTGCTGCGCTTCGCGGCCTTCCCCCTGGAGCCCGGGCCGCTGACCATCGGCGCGCCCGAAGTCGACGTGCGCGCGGGCTCCCTCTTCGACGTCTTTCGAGCGCCGGAGACCCTGCATCGCGTGGGCGTCCCCGTGGTGGT
>Ga0100380_10005972_pt1 | contig 12477 bp, 14 predicted proteins | sample CryGeymeta201504_FD_80417 | JGI IMG/M metagenome (GOLD analysis project Ga0100380, IMG submission 80417) | Groundwater microbial communities from Crystal Geyser aquifers in Utah, USA - Crystal Geyser metaG 2015-04 | ecosystem: Environmental > Aquatic > Deep subsurface > Groundwater | place... | reverse complement strand
GAGGAGCGCGTACAAGATATTCTTAACCGCGCGGGCGGACGTCCCGGTCATATATTCAACTTAGGCCACGGCATCCACAAGGATACCCCCGTAGAACACGCCAAAGCCCTGGTCGATGCGGTACATAAACTAAGTAAGAGATAGTATTGGGGGACGTTGTTTCCTGTAGGTCCTAACTCGTCGAGTTAGGACCCACAGGAAACAACGTCCCCTTAATCCCTTAATCAAAAGATAAGCAGCGCTGCCTGTCATTCTGAAGGAGCGAAGCGACTGAAGAATCTTGGGCGCAGTGCTTTTTTTATAGCAGGAGGGTCTAAGCTTAGATAACCTGAGTGAGATAGATGGTTGATAAAAGCTTGTAGATGCTTCTTAGGACGGTATATCAAAGCTTAGACAAGCCCAGTGATAGAATCTGTGAGTGCGATCTAGATTCTTCGCTTCGCTCAGAATGACATCTGATAAATGCCAAATAGCAAGCGAGGAAGATGGCACTATCTTAAAGGAGAGATCAAGGTGTCTTCTAACCAATCCGGTAAAGAAACAATCGGCGTTATGCTGATGGCCTTCGGGGGGCCGGACTGCCTCGATGCGGTCGAGTCGTTCATGGAAAAACTCATGAAGGGAAGAAAACCCACGCCCGAGATAGTGGTAAGGGCCAAGGATAAGTACCGTCTCATCGGAGGAAAATCCCCGCTTCCCGAAATCACAAAACGCCAGGCCGATGCCCTTGAGTCTAAACTTAACGAGCTAAGCGATGGGTCCGTATCGTTTAAGACGTGCGTTGGAATGCGCTATTGGCACCCGTTTATCGAGGATACGATTACGCAAATGGCGGCCGACGGCATACGCCGCGCCTTTGCGATCAGCATGTCCCCGCACCACTCGAGGGTCAGCACGGGGGCGTACGGCGAGGAGATCGATCGCGTGGTCTCCGAGAAAAACCTCGATATTTCAATAGAGATAATCGGCGGCATGTACAATCACCCGGTCTTTATCGAGGCGGTTGCCGAGAAGATCACTTTAGCCCTCGAAAGGTTCCCGCGCGAACGACAATCCGGTATCCAGGTTATCTTTAGCGCACACAGCCTCCCCGTAGCCTACATCGAATCCGGCGATCCGTATGTCGAGGAAATCAAGGCGACAATCGATGAGGTTCTTAAAAAAACCGGTCCGCTTTCCTGGAAGCTTGCATTTCAAAGCAAGGGGAGCATCCCCGGGGCTTGGCTGGGGCCGGTGGTGGAAGAGGTCTATGAAGAAATACTCGCCGGTGGGCATAAGGACGTGCTCGTCGTTCCCGTCGGATTTGCAGCCGATCACGTCGAGACCCTCTGGGACCTCGATATTCTTCATAAAGGGCAGGCCGAGAAGCTGGGATTAAACTACGAGCGCTCCGACGCGCTTAACGATTCGCCCAAATTCATAGAGGCGCTGGCATCCATGGTGCTGGAAGCGTTAAATAGTAGTACGTAGCGTGATGTATAGATTTTAGCTGATGGCTGACCGCTGAAAGCTGACAGCTAACACAAGAAGGTGGAAAGCATGAAAAAGGTGGCAATCATAGGTGGAGGTATAACCGGGCTCTCTGCGGCCTATGCCGTTAAGCGGGCTATCGACGGCGGGGCGGATATCGACTACGTTCTGCTCGAGAAAAGCCCTCGCCTCGGCGGGAAAATCCACACCGAGCGCACTGCTAACGGGTTTGTAGTCGAAGGCGGCCCCGACTCCTTCATCTCAACCAAGCCCTCGATTTTCGAGCTTGCAAAGAAACTCGGCTGCGAAGACAAATTCATCGTGAGTAACGACGAGGTGAAAAAAACCTACATTCTCGTAAAGAACAGGCTGCGCGAGCTGCCGGACGGCGTCATGATGATCGTCCCGACCAAAGTCATGCCGTTTATAACCACCGATCTCTTTTCCTGGCCGGGCAAGATCCGCATGGCCATGGACTTTTTCATCCCCAAGAAAGAACCGGGCGATGAGACGCTGGCAAGCTATGTTCGCAGGCGTCTTGGCAAAGAGTGCCTGGATAGGCTTGCCGATCCGCTGGTCGCCGGCATCTACTCAAGCGATCCCGAAACGATGAGCCTTGCAGCCACCTTCCCCATCCTTCTGGATATGGAGCAGAAATACGGCAGCATAACCAAAGGTATGATCGCAGCTATGAAGGCCAGGCTTAAGGCCGCTCCCCAGGGGGCTAAACCGGGCGCCCCGGCGGGCCCTAAGCGCACGCTTCATATGTCAATGAAGGGCGGTATGCAGGATATCATCGATGAACTCTACAAAGCCGCAGATAAAGATAAGATACTCGTAAACGCCGAAGTTGCCGGGATTGACGAAGTAAAGGGCGAAGATGGCTTCACCGCATACAAGCTGCAGATGACCGATGGCACGACTATCGTGGCGGATGCGGTAGTCTTTGCTTCCCCATCAAACGATGCGGCAACGCTTGTCGAAAACATCGATACGCAGCTGGCCGGCGTTTTGAACGAAATCCCGCAGGCGTCGTCGGCGACCATTTCTCTTGCCTACCGCAGAAAAGACATAAAGCACGATTTCAAAGGTTTCGGGTTTTTGGTTCCGCTCGGGGAAGGATACAAAGTCAAAGGCTGCACCTGGAGTTCCACCAAGTGGAGCGGGCGTATCCCCAATAACGATTACGCTATGATCCGCGTGGTCCTGGGCGGCGCACGTTCCCAGGAAAACGCATTCCTACCCGATGACGAGCTGGAGTTTGTGGTAAAAGCGGAGCTTAAAAAAGTTATGGGTATCGATGCCGAACCGGCCGAAACCTGGATATTCCGGTGGCCGAACGCCATGCCCCAATACACCCTCGGACACCTCGATCGCCTGAAAAAGATAAAAGAGCGCGCATCCGCACACCCCGGCATGTTCCTGGCCGGCGGTTCGTATCGCGGCGTCGGCATACCCGATTGTATAAACTCAGGCACAAAGGCGGCCGAAGAAGCTGCGGCTTACCTCACGGGGATCACGGAACCGGCCAAAGTCTAGTTAATCTACAAGGTCAAGTTTTCTATTGTCTGCAATAGTGGTAATATATGTTAATATAAAAGCAGCTACCGTTGGCAGATAGGATACCTCTATAGCTATGTGGGGTATGCGTGACCGGCTTCAGTAGTCTTGAAAAGGGGTTATATTTAGCGGTATGCATCTTGCAAATATTCAAGATGCAAGCAATAATTAGATAAAAATGAGGGGGGTGACCTCCTCATTTATTTTTTTATGTTAACGTAGATTTAACCTTCACGATAAAAATCTGACAAAATAAGGAGATGGTTTCTTTAATTAAAGTTCTTACGGTTCATCGGTATCCGATAGTGCGGGAGGCTTTTAAGTCGGCCCTGTCTTCCGAACCGGATGTACTCATTATAGGGCAGACGTCATCATGTGATGACGCACTGCGCATCATATCCGAGCAACGGCCCGATGTGCTTATCGTTAGCTTTATAAAACCCAATATCTCCGGCCCTGATCTTGTTAGAAAAGCCCGGCAGATCGATCCGTCGATAAAAATCCTTGCATTTGTAGTTGGTAAATTGGTCGAGATACAGAGAGCGCTTCTTGGACTACAAGTAGAAGGCCTACTCAGGTGGGATTGTCAGCTTGATGAAATCAGACTTGCCTTGAGAAGGGTATATGAGGACGGCACATATATCAGTCAGCAAATAGCCGACGCTTTGCTTGATGAGAGTGATGTCTATAAGGAGATAAAGCTTTCGGTCAGGCAACTGCAAGTCCTAAAAATGATTGCTGAAGGATTTACAAATAAACGCATATCCGCAGAACTGGGAATAAGCTACGATACGGTCAAAACCCACGTCAGGGTAATCCTTAAAAAGCTGGATGCCGCAGACAGGGCGCAGGCGGTATCAAAAGCATATGACCTCGATATGCCTAGCCTTTCAGATGAGCCGGACAGTGATACGATCGGATGCCTATACTAATATCGCCTTGGAACCTCTTAAAGCTGGGTTTTATCTACTAAGTATTCTTCATGTAATTCTTACCAACTTTGGCTTCCGGCCACTGTCCCCGCAGATATTGACAACATACCCTACCGGGTATATTATTAATTAACCTATACATGATAATCGCTTTTAAGCATTAAGGGTAAGGGCTTGCTATATCGGGCCATGCCGGAGGGAAGTATATTAAAGAACTATTTCAAAGCGCTGGCAAATCCTGCTAGATTGGAAATACTGTCTTTGTTGAGTAACTCCGAAAAAGACGGGGGAAACGATGTTTCTAACGGGCATGGAGAACTCAGCGTTTGTAAAATTATCGAGAGCATACCGCTTTCTCCGTCGACAATCTCCCATCACCTTAACGTGTTAAAAGAAGCTGACCTCGTTAAATCGAGGAAGGACAAACAGTGGATATACTATTCTTTAAACAGGGAAACAATTAACAAAATAAGGGGCTCCCTATCAAATCTCTAGCTATCTATAAAAACATCAGGAGGTTTTACGATGAAAATCGCAGTATCAACAGCCGACGAAGTGTCGGTATGCGGCCATCTCGGCCATGTCAGCAAATTATTTATCTATGAGGTCGAGGGCGCCACGATCGTATCCAGGCAAATACGCCAGGTAACACCGGTTCACGGCCCCAACGATCGCCATGAGCACCACCACGGTAACGACGAGCATCACCATCATTCAGTGCACAATGCGGGCCACGGCGGCCTTGTCGGCTCAATATCCGACTGCACGGCAGTTATAACAAACGGCATGGGCGGCGGTATGGTTCACGCCTTGCAAAGCGCAGGCATCGACCCCGTCATGACGCTCGAGACAAGCCCCGACGCAGCCGTAATCGCCTACCTCAGCGGCACCATCGCAACAACCAGCGGCTGCGGCCACTGCGGCCACTAAGTGCAGAAGCCAGATATGATTACTTGGGTATCTGCTCTGGAAAACGGGTTTTACCTTTAAAAACCGGTACTTTGCCGAGGGCTGGATGGAAGGGAATACAAAGCTGCAAGAGGAGAAACCGTTAAATCGAGAAATCAGGCGACGCCAAATCAAGAAACTCGCCCAGGAACCCAGAAAATCTGCGATGAGCTACTCGATGACAAAAAATCGGCGTAATCGGTAGGCTGCGCCGTTACCTACGGAAGGAAATTGAGCGGGTTTTGAGGGTTCCCGTTTACCCTTACTTCAAAATGCAGGTGAGGTCCGGTCGACATCCCCGTTGAGCCCGAATGCGATATAATTTGGCCCTGGTCCACGTGCTGGCCCTCGCTCACGTCAAGACTTTCGTTATGACCGTAAAGGCTGGAAATGCCGCCCCCGTGATCGATTACGACCGCATTACCATAGCCGCCCATCCATCCTGCCATAATGACCGTACCGCCCTTCGTGGCGTGAACCGGCGTGCCCGAGCCGCAACCAAGGTCGACCCCCGTATGCATTCGCGAATACCCGAGCACCGGATGAAAGCGCCAGCCAAAGGGCGAGGTAATCGGCGCTGAAACAGGCCAGATGTAGCCTCCGGTGGATGAAGCCCTGCTATAGCCGCGCGAGGTAGTGATGCTCCCGCCCCTCTGCAGGGTTTTAATCTGGTCGGCCACCATTTGTGACGTGGACAAAAGAACATCTTCCTGGCTTTCCAGGTTGGATTTATCACGCTGGACCCGGGCAAATATTTGCTTCTGCCGGTTAACCTCGTTCTTGAAGAGATCCTGCTTCCCAACCAATCTGCACTTGACCACCTTCAAGTGGTTCTCTTCATCTACTAATTGCAGGTGTTGTCTGCCAATTACCTTTTTCTGAGCCGTGACCTCATCGAGTTTAGACACAATATCTTTTCTTGCGTGTTCCATATCGCCGACCATCTTACCATCATGCTCGGCGATGGTAGTAAGCAGCGAAGAACGCATCAGCAAATCGCCCAGGTCGCGAGAGTTAAGCAGCACTTGAAGGATTGTCGTCGGACCGTTTTTGTAAATGCTGCTTATGCGCATATCATAAGTTTCGCGCTTGTAGGCAAGCTTCATCTCGGCAACCGAAAGAGCGGATTGGGTTGCCTTAAGCTGCTTCTGCGCCTCAAAGAGTCGCGCTTCGGCGACTTTTCTCTTAGAGGTACTCCACCTGATATCCGCTTGTAAGCTCACAATCTCTAGCTGCAACTGACCGGCTTTTTTTAAGTTAAGGTTAATCTCCTGCTTGACGTCGGCCTGCTTTTTCACGGCAGCATGCTGCAGCTTCTTGTTTGCCTCGACCTTGGCCTTAACTTTTCTAAGCTGCGCGCGTTTGTCATCCAACTGGGATGCGAGCGCCGTTGAAGCTAGAAGAGAGAGCACTAGTACGGCTATTATTAAAACTGTTGTGCGATAATGTCTTTTAAAAGGTACCATGCAGGTTCAAAATTTAACCACTAGGGGCTCGATAAGTCAACCAACTAGGCACATGGTATTAATTACCAAATTCCTTGACCTGGCAGTATATTAAAAACTAATCGCTAACAGTCCATAAATGCTTACGGTTGTTTATACTACCCGAACGCTGGCCCAACAAGCGGGGGAATACTCGAAGTTATTTAAAAATAAGCCAGTCGTTTCCTTTGCCAAACGTAGTATGTACCAGGTGAAACTCTCCCGAAAGCCGCTTCCCGTGGAGGACGATTTTAAGGCTTTTCGGTTTCTTTTCGACGATCTCAAACGTGCCCGTATCCCAAATCGAAACCGTCCCGGCCCCGTATTGCCCCTCGGGTATCGTACCCTCAAAGTCAATATAGCCCACGGGATGATCCTCTACTTGCACCGCCAGCCGTTTTACCCCTTTTTCATCCGAAATCCCTTTGGGTACCGCCCAGCTTTTAAGCACAATGGGCCCGGACGGGTCGCCTGATGTAAAGAAGTCGGCAGGCAGTTCGAGGCGAAAGTCAAAATGGTGGTGGCTGGCATAATGCTCCTGCACCACAAAGCGCTGTTGCGAGGTTGTACCCGGTTGCCCGGTAGGCTCCGGTGTCTCGCTAAACTCTCTTTTCTCCCGGTATTTTCCCAATGCCATGGTCTCATTATACCCCAGGCTGTCTAAAAACTATCCTCCTAATAATTGGGACTTCCGCTTATACTATGAACTCCAACATATCTTACCATCGTTTATTGAAATAAAGTGAAGCAAGAGGGAGATTTTAAAATCGCCCTCTTGCTTTAAAGTCTTACTATTATCTTGGCCTTACTTGTAAGAGAACATTTCAAGCACTTCACCAGTACTATCATTAATAACAATATGCAGTTGGGTAAGTGGAGGCTGGGCTTTCACTGGTGTGCCACTGTGCGCAACACCACCATGCCCCTCTATTTTGAGGCCCTCGATCGTAACAATCCAAACCGGTAGATCTTTTAGCAGGATGTCCTTTTCTGGCAATTTTGGTGTTTCATTATCTGTAAATAACGCATATACAGCATGTACGCCAGTTGCATGTTCACTGTCATACCCACCTGCTATATATGTTTTTGCTTTATCTATTGCCTCTTTACTTGTCATGTCTGCCGATTTTGCAGGTTGCTTCAATTCAAAATGATGCTCTTTCATTCCTGGATCAGATGCTAACATTTCCAAATCTGATTGCGCTGAAACAGTGTTAGATGCCTCTGCTATATGCTTACTAGCTGATTTATGGCTTACTGATGCATATGCGGCATAACTCAATATCAATACTATGGCTAGCACAGCAGGTATAACCTTAATCGTAGAACCACTAAACATTTTAGCTTCCTCTCTTTATAAAATACAACATTACACTATCGCTTATCCCAAATCCAAAAACTTGCAGCACCGGCAACGGCATTGTTAGCATAGATATCCGTTGCGTCATTTATAACACTACCCACTGTTTGGGTGTGCCACACAAAACTTGAATCTTTGTATTGAAGACTGCCGAATGAGTTCTTATTAGATGTTATGCCTGGCATGTGGTCACTCCGCGTAAAAGTCTCACCTAGAAAATCTGTGCGGTAACCTTCTATTCCAAGAGCACTATATCCTACTGTACCAACAATGTTTCCGTTAATTTTAGCGTACCATGTGCTACTGTCCCTGCCAACCATAAAATCGTTGTAGCTGCCAATAGTGGATGTGCCCAAATATTTCATATAATGGATTTGGTTCGGGGAATGATAATTACTATATTCCCAGAAATAAACCGGTGCTGATTGGGGATAGTCTTTGCACCAACCAACCTGTATATATTGTTGGTCAGCATCGTAATACCCAACAACCATTGGCCAGGCTGATGATGATCCGCCAGAAGCTACAGTAGGATTAACTGCAGTTTCGATGGTTGCAGCGGCTCCTGTATTATTTGCTACCCATCTTGAGCCACCATCAAATAAATGAGTTGCAAATGCTGGCGCGGCTACTGCAATATTTGCAGTAACAATAAGACTTAAAACTATTAAGCGTACGGTACTTGGGCGGAGTAATCTTCGCAACTTCAAAATAGGAACAACCTTTATCATTATGCATCCCTTCTCTTGACTTATCGTATGATACGTAATAACTAAAACCATACATAATCTTTGTGGTGACGTTCCGAGAGGGTGGTTCATTTGGTCAATCTGCAGCCATTATCCGACCATAGGCAATGCTCCTTCTATGAAATACTGCTTACTAAATGTTGATAAATTGACTTAGTTTTTGAATCGAGCGTTTCCTTTGTCTAACTCCAAGGCAATAAACATATGCGGGAAGAGTTCTCATTGGAAGATTGCCTTATTGGTTTGCTAATAATGAGAAATAAAATTTAATATTGGAGATTATTGGTTTGTCGAGTGCTGGCCCGTTTAGTTATCTAGCGAATATTTAAGAATGCTAGGGCTTATTAGATAGTATACGTCGCTAATATTAATATGTAAAGTGAGTTGCATTACAATGCATAATATTGTAATACCCCGTTATTAGTGTTCAAGGCTTTATAGTGTTCAAGGAAAGATGGGGCATGTAGAACAACGCCCCAATTCAATGGCAGACTGCGTTAAAATCCTCTTAACTACTGGTTTTTACGCTTAACTGAGCGTAAACTATACATATAACGTATGAAGTAATTAGGATGTTTTTACATGAACTTTAAACCATACATTCAAAATCAAGCTATGCTTCTGCCGCCATCGTTTAAAGAATGCTTGCCTCCTGACCACTTTTGCTTTATGGTAAACGACATTGTTGATGGTTTAGATCTCTCCATAATTGAGAGCACCTTTGCACTTCAGGCGAAGCACGACGCATCAAGATTAACCTTCACCTGGAGCAGTTACGGCAAGAAATGCGAGAGAAGCTCAACTCTGCTCATGGCAAGGCCGCACATGGGGAACGAATATGGGAAATCGAGCCGGTGATCGGTAACTTAAAGTACAACCAAAAACTAACCACGTTCCTCTGTCGAGGCAAGAAGATGGTCTCCGTTGAGCTGGGTCTCTCCTGTACGGCGCATAACCTGATTAAGATATTTAACGGATTAAAAAGAAAGGGAGTCCAAGGAGAAGAAATCGGCCTGATAATGAGATTAAAAGCGGCCTAAAAAACTAGAAAACCCGAGCTTACGGCCCAAGATATTTGCAGTTCTTAGTAACTTTTGAAAAAGGCTGTCCAAATTTCCTCAAAAAGAGGTTTTTAGACAGCCTGACCCGTAACGGTTGCCCGTACTCCACCAAAACCATAAATGCATCCGCGCAGGGTTTCCCGATCTCGGTTCTCGGCAACATATAAGCTATATAAAGCCGGTTTACGATTCTTGGGGGCTGGAAACAATGCGGATTTTAGTAACTGGAGATGTGCTCGTCCCAAAAACGGTACACGAGTTTGAAGATCATAACATAGCCGTTATCAGAAAACCTGCCGACTTACGTGAAAAAGACCTTATAGAAGCCATAAAAAATGTCGACGGCTATATTCTCGGCGGCAGCGAGAAAGTAACCGGTGCCGTAATCAATGCGGCTGAGTGCCTAAAGGCGATAATATTCTGGGGAACGCAACCCGATACCTTCTTCACCGACGAGGCGATGAACAAAATCAAGCAGCGTCGTATCACCCTTGAGACTACGGGCTCATCCATTAACGCCGTTGCCGAGATGACCGTCTTTCTGCTTGGCTCCGCATTGAGGGATATCCCATATCTGGTCGAGAAGGTCTATTCCGGCGTCTGGGAGCAGGCGAAGGGGACTGAGATCAAGGGAAAAACACTGGGGATTGTCGGTATGGGCAGGATCGGGCAAACCGTCGCAAAACGCCTCTCGGGTTTCGAGCTACAAGAGGTGCTTTACTACGACGTTCGCCGAAGCGAGAAGGCCGAGCAAGAACTGGGCGTACGATTTGTTGATCTCCCTGCCCATGACAAAATTCTGGTTCACACCACACGTTGCGTTCGACACAAAAGAAAACGACATCGAACAGAGCGAAATAGCCTTCGAGCTGATGGTACAGGTCTTAAGCGAGCAATCATCCGCCGCATAATGAGGCATTGACGAGGAGGTAGGAAAGGGCAGTTGCCCTACCTATACAAGCGTTATGCTTTAAACTATGCTAAGGATACTAAGAATAGTAATCATCGGGTAGTAACCCAGCAAACAAAACCGCCGGGAGGAAAAATAATGTCCGATTCAATCAAACTTCTAGAAGAACTGGTAAACGCATCCGGGGTGTCCGGATTTGAAGGCGATGTCAGACAGCTGATCCGTCGCCATCTCGAATCGATCACCGATATCGAAGTCGACAACCTGGGAAGCATCATCGCCCAGAAAAAAGGCACAAGCGATCAGCCACGAATAATGATTGCCGGCCATATGGACGAAGTCGGTCTCATGGTCTCGTTCATCACCAAAGAAGGATTCATAAAATTCCAACCTCTTGGCGGCTGGTGGGATCAGGTCATGCTCGCCCACCGGGTTACCGTAAAAGGCACAAAGGGGGACGTCCCAGGTATAATCGGCTCAAAGCCGCCCCACGTTCTCTCCCCTGAAGAGCGAAAGAGGGTCGTTGAGATGAAGGACATGTTCATCGATATCGGCGCCTCAAGCGATGCGGATGTTAAAGACATGGGCATAAAGCCGGGCGACCCCATCGTCCCCGAAAGCCCGTTCACCCGCATGAAAAAAGACAACATGCTTATGGGAAAAGCCCTGGATAATCGCGTCGGTTGCGCTGTTTTTATGGAAGTCGTCAAGAGGCTAACGGATATCGATCACCCCAACAGCGTTTTTGGCGTCGGTACCGTTCAGGAGGAAGTAGGATTACGGGGCGCTAAAAGCAGCGCTGCTCTTATAAACCCCGATGTGGCGATCGCAGCCGAGGTTTCAATTGCCGGCGATACCCCGGGCGTGGGTGAGAACGAAGCCCAGGCTAAACTAGGGAAGGGACCTTCTATCGTAGTTCTTGATGGCAGCTTGATTCCAAACACTAAATTACGTGATCTGGCTGTAACAACAGCAGAAGAAAACAATATCCCGCACCAATTCCAGGCGGGAGTCAGGGGAGGTACCGATGCAGGCAGAATACATCTACACGGCACAGGAGTACCGAGTCTTGTTATCGGCGTTCCAACCCGCTATATCCATAGCCACGTTTCAATCATGGACCATAACGATTTTGAAAACGCCGTAAACCTGATAGTCGAAGTTGTCAAAAAGCTCGATATGAACGCCGTAAAGAACCTTAAGCCATAACCGGTAACGCTCAAGAGACGACCGAGCGAATGCAAAAACGAATTTAGGACTACAGCTTTTCCTTGAGCTTAAGAAGCTCTTCCAACTCGGCCTCGTCCTTGATCTTTAGCAGGTGTCGCAAGATAGGATTCTTAGACCCTCCCAGGATTCTATCAATCACACTATCTATTATTTGGTTTGCCACCTTGGTATTGCTTATAGCGGCGGAGTAGACATACGCTTTGTTTTCCCTGTTCTGTTTCAAAATCCCTTTTAGGGAAAGGTTGTTCATCGCGGCCATAATGGTCGTATAGGGAATGTATCCGTTCTCTAGAAGTTCCTCATGGACGGCTCTTACCGTCACTTTCCCATCTCTCCAGATAACCTGCATGATTTCTACTTCTATTGGGCTTAGGCCGTTAACAATCGTCCTGCTTTTCTTCGCGCTTTTTTTCAACTTAAAAACTCTCATCGCTGATGATTTCATGATTCGAAGCCGGCAAATGAGGCCCGGATCCAAATCATGTTACTTTAGGTAAACAGAAGCAAGCTTTTAATTACATAGATGAGCCACGAAAAGCTTAATATTACCGGCTAGCATTGGCCCCAATATTATACCATCTTGCAAGCACCAGGTAAATTAGACTTTAGCGCTATAAAAAAACGGGGGCTTTTGTAGCCCCCGTTTTTTCTTTGTGTGCGCCCGGCATGGGCGATAGCTTGGCGGTGAAAGTCCGCTATGGGCTTGGCAGTGGGAACCATTAGCCAAGGGCAAGGGTGTCCATCGCGAGGTGGAATCTGAAGGAAGCCTGTAG
>Ga0100380_10005967_pt1 | contig 12482 bp, 11 predicted proteins | sample CryGeymeta201504_FD_80417 | JGI IMG/M metagenome (GOLD analysis project Ga0100380, IMG submission 80417) | Groundwater microbial communities from Crystal Geyser aquifers in Utah, USA - Crystal Geyser metaG 2015-04 | ecosystem: Environmental > Aquatic > Deep subsurface > Groundwater | place... | reverse complement strand
GTGCTACCGACAAGTGCCGTATAACCACTTAAAAAATAATAAGCGGCTTGCTCTAAAGTCAGCTCAGCAACAGGAGGAAGCACCCCAAATAAATCACAAGTCAGAAATAATACGGAACTCGGATGTCCTGCCCTATTCTCTTTAACGCGAAGTTCTATATGCTCTCTAGGATATGCAGCTCTGGTATTTTGCGTGAAAGAGTCATCTTCATAACAAGGTTGCTTAGAATGAGGATCAAGCACCACGTTTTCCATGATGGAACCATAGCGAATGGCATTCCATATCACGGGTTCTTTGTCAGCTTTTAAATCAATGCATTTTGCATAACAGCCGCCTTCAAAGTTAAACACTCCCTGAGAACTCCAACCATGCTCATCATCACCAATCAATAAGCGCTCAGGATCAGCAGATAGAGTTGTTTTTCCTGTACCTGATAATCCAAAAAACAATCCTACATCGCCTTGCTTACCAGAGTTTGCTGCACAATGCATAGGTAAAACGTCTTCATCGGGTAATAGAAAATTTAATACAGAAAACATTGCTTTTTTCATTTCGCCAGCGTAGTGGGTGCCACACACCAGCACTTTTCTTTCGGTGAAATTAATAATCACTGCGGCCTCACTATGCGTCCCATCAACATTAGGATCAGCATGAAAGTTAGGTGCACTTAGTAATTGCCATTGGTGAACAGTTTCCGAGGTTACTTCACGAATAAATAGATTATAAGTAAAAAGATTTTGCCAAGCGTGTTCGGTTGTTACCGTGACCACCACAGAGTAACTATCGTCTGCGCCCACTTGAAGACGCGATTGAAAATGCTCACGCGTCTCTAGGTAAGCGCTGACTTTATGCCATAACTGAGTAAATTTATCCATTGATATCGCTTGATTTACAGTACCCCAGTCAACAGCATCTCGCGTCACATCGTCTAACACAATGAAACGGTCTTTAGGCGATCGGCCTGTCCTCATACCTGTTTTAACCGCAAAAGCTTTGTTTGCACTTAACTCCCCTTCTTGGCGGTGTAAAGCGGCATTTACTAATTCATCAGTTGACAAGTTGGCATTTAACATTTGACTGGCCTTTTAAGAAATCAGATTTTGGCGCCATTATGACAACATTTATTGTTATTTTCAAACAGAAGTTAAAAGTTAACCGATAAACATCGATGGATCGAGAGCGTTGGTCCTTGCGGTGCTAGACGTAATTAACTGCTTCCCAACCAATTCGCCTAAATTCTGATCAAAAGTCTGCATTCCCACATTTTGACCGGTTTGGATTGCGGAATAAATTTGTGCAATTTTATTTTCGCGAATTAAATTACGGATAGCTGAATTACAGATCATAATTTCATGTGCAGGGATTAACCCACACCCAACTCGCTTAAGCAAACGTTGGGAAACGACCGCTTGCAAAGAGTCTGATAGCATAGAACGAACCATTTCCTTTTCAGCCGTAGGAAAAACATCAATAATTCGACTCACCGTTTTTGCTGCAGAGTTGGTGTGCAAAGTAGCAAAAACCAAATGTCCCGTCTCAGCAGCAGTCAGTGCTAGTCGCATAGTTTCTAAATCACGCATCTCCCCAACTAATATCACATCAGGGTCCTCCCGCAATGCCGAACGCAGAGCGCTGCTATATGCCAAGGTATGCTGATGTAATTCGCGTTGATTAATAAGGCATTTTTTAGGGGAATGCACGAATTCAATCGGATCTTCAATAGTGATAACGTGCTCATATCTTTGCTGATTGATTCGATCAATCATTGCCGCCAACGTGGTGCTTTTACCACTTCCTGTAGGACCTGTAACAAGTACTAAACCATTTCTATACTCAGTCATTTTTACAAATGTTTCTGGTAGCATTAACTCCTCTAGAGATGATATCTTATTAGGAATTACCCGAAATACTGCGCCAGTACCTCGTAATTGTTGAAAAATATTCACCCGGAAGCGTGAGAGATGGGGAACCGAAAATGAAAAATCAAGCTCCAAATTCTGCTCAAAAAATTTACGCTGATGATCATTCATCACATTACAGATTAAATTTTCCACTTCAGTTGCAGAAAAAATCGGCAAATTAACTTTACGAATATCCCCTTCAACACGAATCAAAGGTGGCATTCCAGCTGATAAATGTAAATCCGATGCTTGGTTCTTGACAGCAAACGCTAAAAGATCGGTAATATCCATTGTCATTCTCCATTAATCAGGGTTAAGTTTGTCAATAATTAATGACCGCATATCTAAAATTCATAATGATATTATAGCTGCATGCCAAGAGTTTCGCAGAAATCCACAAGAAATAAAAATCTTAGCGGTTAGCAAATATCATCCAAGCGAGTTGGTCGTCAATGCTCGACATGCAGGTCAACTTGCATTTGGAGAAAATTATGTTCAAGAAGCAATACCTAAAATAGTATCAACGAAGGCATATAATCTAGAATGGCATTTTATTGGACATATTCAATCCAATAAAACACGAGCCATCGCTGAACATTTTGATTGGGTGCATACCGTCGCCTCAGCCAAGGTAGCAAATCGACTGAATCAACAGGCAGCTTATCGAGAACCAATAAACGTATGTATTGAGGTTAATGTAGACCTTGAAGAAAATAAAAGTGGCGTTTTAGAGGCACAGCTATTACCTTTAGCTGAGCATATCCAGTCTCTAAAGAATCTTCGCTTACGAGGCCTAATGGCTATCCCTAAATTACGCTCTTCCTTCAATCAGCAACGCCAACCTTATGCAAAATGTCGTGAGCTACTGAGTAGGCTACAGCTTCATTTTGGAAAAAAAATTGACACTTTATCTATGGGAATGAGCAACGACTTTCAAGCTGCTATTGCTGAGGGCGCAACTATTATTCGAATTGGCACGGCAATTTTTGGCCCTAGAGAATAGCTATGTTATGATTACTGTTTGTATATTCAAATTTAAGAAAGAGAATGGCATCATCTATTAATTACGCAATTTTATACATCGTTACATCTGTTTTTAATCTGTATATCATGCTCTTGATTACAAGAATTTTATTACAAGTAGGTCGAGCCAATCCCATTAATCCTTTGACTCGATTGATCATCTCTATCACTAAGTGGCCGTTAGGATTAGGCCAACATTTTCTTCCTACAATAAAAAATATCGATACAGCGATCATCTTAGTTATGCTAGTGACTTCCTGCATAAAAATATACCTAATCACTTATATTGCAAATGGTATTTTATTACCTAATATACTTGGGTTAATCATATGGGCCATAGGTGATATAGGTTTACAATTAATGAATTTATTTTTTTATGCCATCATTATTCAAGTCATTGCCAGCTGGATTACAATGACTACATCACCCATATTAGAAGTTGTTTATTATATCACAGCACCTATAATGAAACTATGCCGACGTCTTACGCCCACGATTGGAGGATTAGATATTTCACCAGTACTTGCAATATTAATGATAAAGCTAATTGAAATCTTATTTATTTGGAATATCATTAGTTTTGGAAAATTATTATCAACAACTTAGCGGGGAATTCAAAATGAGTAAAAACTATAAACAAATCACAGACAATATAAATAAAGCTTTGGGTGAAATTCGGCAAACACATAGCGATGTATTACAAGCATTTCATGCTTTGTCACAAGCTGCAACTAAAGATAATGCTTTAGACAAAAAGACTAAAGAGTTAGTCGCCATGGGAATCGCAATCGCAAAACAATGTGATGGATGTATCGGTTTTCATACGCAAACATTAATCAAATTAGGAGTGACTCGTGAAGAATTTATTGATGTCTTAGGCATGGCCGTGTACATGGGGGGTGGACCATCCCTGATGTATGCAGCTGAAGCTATACAAGCATTTGATGAATTGAGTCATTAATAGCTCGTACTATACTTCGCATTAAAGCGCAAGCTTATAGTTTTTAAGGTTGAGGCATCAAGCATCGTCTTAATAACATTTTAAAGATGGCCTATACTCGCCGAGTGTACCATCCCTAATATATGTAGCTGAAGCTATACAAGCATCTGATGAATTAAGTCATTAACAACTCACGCCAAACTTGGCTGCCGTGCATTGACTTGCGCTTCTTCAGGCTGGCTCTCAAACTCTCCTTTATGCTCATTCCAAAAGCTCATGAGTTCTTTGGTAAAAGGAGAAAACTTATAGGATTTTGTATAATCCATACATCCCCGATATTCTTTATAACATGATGCCATGATGAATAATGCATCCATTGCTTGAGCTGTTTTAGTGTCAGAATTCCGTATCGCCTTGAGAATTGGTTTGCCTTCTCTTTTAATTTGGTCACATTGCTCTAAAGTCAATTCCCGATCGTAGGGAGACAGTGAATAAACTTTACAATAATAGTTTCTTTGTGAGACGGGCTTGTCATGCAGATAATTGAGATCTTCAAAAGACATAAAAATTCTACCACCATCTTTATCAAGCTCACCATCAGCAATCAGTTTTTTTAGGTGGGCAACCAAAACATCTCTAGCAACAGACCATTCAGGATCACGGTCATAATGTTCCATATCACCAAGTTCATATGATCGATATAGGAACTGAGTTAAGTATACCCTGTGATCACTAGGACTGATTGATCCACCCGAAGTAAGTTTATCAATGATATGCTGCAGTGGGTGTTTATCGCAGCGCCCCTTTATCATTAATTGTTCAAAACTTTTACTCACAGAAGCGGATAAGCTAGTAGGATTTAATGTAAAAAATAATTGGTTAAAAAATCCTCCCTTACAATAATATTCATCCGCATCGTGAATCAATCTTATTATTGTAATAATTGAGAGATGCTTAATCATTTGTTATCCTTAATACTCTATAAACTTTAATTGTTACTTATAATAACACTCACCCTTTAGAAATTTCAAATAAAAAATTAGCTGCGCTCATCCACACAGAAGTGATACTTAGTTACCATGCTGGATGAAATTTAATCACATCAGGTGTTAACATCAATACGCTTTCTTTTCTCTCTGATGAGCGCAACTCATAATTAAGATGCGATAGATTCAAAAATCTATCGTTACAACAATTTTATGGTCTCTTAAAAGAATCATTATTTTCTTGCTCGACACTCTCAACCCGTCGCTCACTCAGAGCTTTATTTGCTTGCTTATCATCTGTGTAAGCTCGGCGGTATTCTGATATTTTAGTTTCATTAAAATTTTGAACCAATTGATTGTATACATCCTTTGGCATGACCACTTTCACTTTTCCACCGGTTCTATAAATATTGACATCTGACCGACAACCTTCAAGCTTCAGCATAGTATTCAACATCCCCGAGGTTTTTTTTGCAAAGCTTTGTGAGCTACAATCAACTTCTAAAGCAACTTTTTCATCATTTCCATCAAAATTGACTTTCCAGTTTAATTGCAATTTATTATCTTTATGATATGTAAAATGATTTAGAGCAACTTGGCCATCTGATGAAAACTTAGTGATTTTTGGTGCGGTTAACATATTAAGGTTTTCAAGGAAATCAACTTCAGCAGGTTGGAGTTGAATTTTTTTAGAAAATTTTCGCATCATTATCGCTTCATTTTGATTGGCTACCCGCATTGCTTTACCCAATTGTCCGCGATAACCTTTATAAGCATCTCGAACTCTTTGATCCAAGCTATTATCATTCATTTTTTCTTCACAAAATCTAATTTGTTCCTGAAAAGCTCGACCAATCACGTCGGGCTGGATAGAGTCTAAACGATCTGCTGCTCCCGAATGTAAATCTTTATAGGCTTTGATGACCTCATTAATTTTTACCTGCTCATCTTGAGTAAACAACTTATCACGTTTATCATCAGAAAGCCCTTTATAGATATATAATACCCCAAGCATTTTTTCTGACATCGGTGTATCCATAAATATTGTGATATTCTTAAAAGATTTCGAACACTTATCTAGATCATTAAATTGAAAGCTATTATTCATAGCCATTATATAAGGATTCTCACGAAACGCATGACCAAAATCGAATCCGTACATATGCATTTCATCTTCTATCATAGTACCAATTTTATTTTGTACTTTTGAACCAAAATAATCACGGTCACCCATAAGTAAAGCCGTTGCAAATTCAGCGCCAAGCCTCTTAAACCCACTTTCAGAGCAAAGTCTACCATTAGCATTTTTAGTGTATATTAGCTGATCATTATTTTTGATAGGTTTCCTATCAGCATTTCTTTCCACCTGAACAAGGTAGTTTTGATAATGGCCCTTATCCTTACTGCCAGCAATGCAACCTTTAATGGGTAATAAGTTATATTCCCACCGGCTGATTGTCATGATTTTAGGTTCTCCATCCTCGTATTGTCCATTCAGTGCCCATTGCTCTTGCGCTGGCATTCCATAATATTGGGCGACTGTATTTCCCACAACTTCAAGCAATGCATTGATATTTTCATCTGCACGCTCACTTCTACGCACCAATGAATATATATTTACGGCAGCACCTTGAATTTTTTGTGGTTTACTAGTAATCGCATTAGTTTTAGCCAACCGTTCTTTAGGTGGTGCAACTTTACGTGCATCTGGATAATCTTGTTTAATTAAATAAACTGTTGGTGGATGTGCTTCATTGGAAAAATTCTCAAAGCGGCTATGTATGTCTGCAGCGATTGCTTCTGCATCTTTAGGATTTTCACTTAATTTCTCTGCAAGTTCATCAGCAGTTAAGTTTTTGTAGCGTGCCACAAGATCAGGATGAGCATTCAAATTTTTTGAATTTTCAATAAGCTCATACACATCGTCCAATAATACCACTAGTGCGCCTGGCTCTACGCCTCCTGGTTTATCACCAATGACTAAGAATTTATCTAATATTTCTCCACCATTATAAGCTGTGCAGTCAGCTTTACGTGGTGGATAGTGACTCACTTGACTAATGATTTCGCTTGCTTCTTGGATTGTTTTTGGCATTTTTATTACCTATATATTTTTTTTGTTTTCGGTAATACGAATATTAGCAAGTAAAACTTAGCAAAATATTAAACTTTATCTATTGACAAATAAATTTGATATTTTTTTAGGAATTTGAAATGATTGGATGATTAATGAAGCACAAAACACGATTTAAGTGGCGCGCCCGGAGGGATTCGAACCCCCGACCACCTGGTTCGAAGCCAGATACTCTATCCAGCTGAGCTACGGGCGCAATAACTTAAAATTATACAACGTCTAGATAATAAATAAAATCATTTTCAATCTTTTCTTTAGTCTATAATTGACATATAAAACAGTTGCTGATAACATTAAAGCATATAATATAAATATAAAAAAACATTGAATGAATCATATAAGTTGCAATAAAGAGTCACCCTCACAAGCCCCTTTCGAGTTACCCCACTGCTTATTTTGGTCAGATAAAGATAATATTATCCAAGGATGTAATACCGTCGCCGAAAAAATTTTCAGTATCACCAGTGATACTATTAAAGGTAAAAAATTCCCAGAATTATCAATAATATCAAATATTTCCTCGGAAATATGGCATAAAGTTGCACGTAATAGTTTACAAGTGACTGAAACTAAGAAAGCCGTCACCAATAATGAAACTATTCCTCTGATAATGCCAAATGGCCGACTAAACCAATACACCCTTTCACACTGGCCTATAGTTAGTGAAGATAAGGTCATAGGTTGTCATAGTCTTTTATTTGACTGTACCCAACTAGCAGAAAAATTTATCTCAGAACAATCACTAGCTAAAGCTCAAATCTTTCATGCAATTGGTAAAGCACACGATCAACGAGGCATTATTGATAATATTTTACATCAAATAACATTATTGCAAAAAAAATCACTCAGTAAAAAATTTTCTCTAGAAGTCCTCAATTCATTAAAGGTTATTCAAGATTCAGCGTTTGTTTTGAATCACTATGCAGAAAATATTATGTCTACAATTAGAGATACTGAAAAAACATTAGTCGATACAATATCTCCAGTCATGCTATTTGAAAGCTTACAATTAAAATTTTGTGCATCATGCAAATTTTATAATACAGAATTAAGGTATGAAAAAAACAAATCCTTAGATATCATGATATCTGGTGATGTAAAGGCTTTAGAACATATTCTGCATGGGCTGGTGTCAAATAGCATAAAAAATACTCGTAATGGCTTTGTAGAGTGTGAAATTACAGAAATTAATAATGGTAAGAATCTCACAAACCCATCAACCTGGGAGTTGATAATTAAAGACACGGGAAGTGGCATGCCAGACGAGATTATAGATTACCTACTAAATCCTGACTTTGAGATACCACATCCACATTCAAAATTTGGATTACATATGGTAAAACAATATGTATATTCAAATTTGAATGGAAAAATAAGATGTTTAAGAAACTCCGATACGGGGACAACAATAATTATAACTTTTGATGCATGGAGAGCTTGAGACAATGAGCAACATAGACAACAACAACAAATCAGATGACGTTAAAACCAGCAAATTACATCCTTTATCAAGGTTTATCGATCGACAAAAGCTTGCTGATAATAACGGTGAAGTAACAATCTTAAGCAGTGACCTAATTGATTATATTTATTGTAGCGAATCAAAATTCAGATTAATTAATTTATTGAATCGATTATTTTATATTGAGAACGACATTCTTTTAAAATGGATTGTCACAGAACATAGTACAGTCAGCATCATTTACCTTATACATAATTTTGATTTTTTTGAAAATCACATTAATTTTATACAAAAATTTTTTTCTCCAATAAAAATAGAAAACTCAAATCATTACTTCACTGAAGATTCGTATGATAATTTCATTCAACACATGCATCAGAAAAATGAGATCATTCAATCAATAAGGGAAGAACTATTAAGCACATCTGAGACAATAGAAGTGATAACATTAACCAATAATATTGATTCATCTCCCAAATTAGGGTTTAAAATAAAAATAGAACAACTCAATCATCAATTCAAACATCATTGCGCTTTCAAAAATAATAATTGCAGTATCCTATATTTAGAGCCTTGCTTTTCAAAAAATATAGGTAATTGGATACAGTACTGCGTAGATTTTCCACTGAAAATGACCCGATCCATTAATCAGTTTATTGCAGAAATGAATATCAACTCTAACATTGAAATGACTTATCATTATATGGTTTCATCCGGAATAGAACCTGAATCAATAGAGTCAATTCATTTACATTTAGATCATGTAATCTTTTATTCAAACCAGCAGATTAACTGTGGCCGACTTAATTCGAAGGTATATAACAACTTAGTCATCAGTATCAAACGCACCCAAATCAATAAGTTTTATGAAGATAATGAATTAACATCAATATTAAAAAACTTACCTTATCTTAAGGTACTTCTTATCGAAGACAATGAGATTTACGCTTCTATTTTAGCAAGAAACTTTGAAAGAGCTGCGCAAGTACATATTGAATCAACTGTCAAAGGAAGTTTGGCCTATTTAAACAGCGCCCATTCTATCGATCTTATTATTGTAGATGCTGGGCTACCTGATGGCACTGGATTCGATTTTATGTCTAAGCGGCCTGATAATAAGCTTAACATACCTTGTGTTCTCCACACTGCCCATTTAAAGTTAGGTAAAAACTATGAAAAAGCTGGCTTTATCGATTTTGTTCCTAAAGTCTCCGATCAATGCGTCATAATGCAAATGTTGTATAGCTACTATCGCTTAGCCAATCAATGATCACAAACGTCATGGCGTACCATCAATAATAACTTATGTTAAAAACTGATCAAAATAATAGGTGACTCCTATAAAACCAAAATCAGTATCTTTTATTTGGCCCTGGCCTTGTATTCTAGACCAGCCAGCATCAATAGCAAAAGTGGGATTGAGGTTATATGTTGCACCCACCCCATAAGTAGAACGATATAAAATTTTGTCATTATCAGGTAGAACTAGCAAGCCATTAGAGGTCTCAATTGTCTTAGCTCGACGATTCGCTTGCTCATCTTTTTTAACGTATGCCACACCTAATTTAGCATAAATATTAAACAGATCATTTAAAGGTAACTTAACTTTTCCAACTAAATCAAATGATTGTAAATCCAAATCAACATTTGCATTTAATACACCATAGATATTTTCAAATTTAGTACCTTGGTAACGAGTATAACCAAATTCAGTCGCTAAATACTGGTTAAAAGAATAGCCCAAAAAAGCTCTACCAGCATAGTGTCCTTGGTCTTCTTTTGTCGGAGCCCCACCCAAGGTTGATCCTTGATATGTTTGATAACTTTGATTAGCCACAGTATAATCAGCATTGTATCTTCCCAACTGTAAGCCCGCCAACCAGCCACTGATATCAGCCGCTGAAACGAGTGGAAAAGCTAGACAAGCTATAATCGTAATGAATTTAATTTTAGTTAACATTTGTTTTTTATCCTATTGCAAAATTAACCCCGATCCCAACAAAATTTGATGTTTCAATATCATCACCACCATTGATTTCTGTCCAAGCGACTTCTCCAGAAATTCCAGGATAAAATTCATATGTAAAACCTAACCCGTAAATCGGCTTTAATTTAGTTTTATCACTCGAAGGAATATTATATACGGCCGCAATCGAGTTTGGACTACGATCCAAATTAACAAATGCACCCCCACCCTTAGCATACACAGTAGCCACAGAACTTAGTGGATAAATAAGTTTGCCAGATATTTCTAGCGCCTTTTGGCTATAATCCGTTTTAGCCCCAGCCACTTGATTAATACCTTCAAATTTAACTTCACCAAATTGCAAATAACCGGTATTGATAGCGAAATTCCGATTAAATTGGTAACCTGCAAAGACATACCAGGCACGATTTTGTTCGTCTTTCGCTGCCCCTGCTAAGCCTTGATTACCAGAGGTATAATTCATATCTGATGACCCAATTAGGGCACCGGCATACGGCCCAGAAAAAGGTAATGCCCAAACATTATTAATTGTGCAAAAAAGAAGCACAAATAAGCTGATTAATTTTGTTACCATACTCACTTTAAGACCCAATCGTTTTTTAAGTTGTCAATTGTAACGCAATTATTGGATCTACGGCAATCTTCTAGTATGCTTTAATAAACAACACATTCATTATTATGGAAAAGGATCAAAAATGAAACAATTTTTTTCAACTCGATGGATATTCATCTACGTCTTATTACTTTCAGTGGGGATGCTTCTGGGTGCGGGCTATTTGCAATACAACAAAGGCTTGATCCCATGCCCTCTATGCCAATTGCAACGTTTTATGTTAGGTGCGATTGGTTTAATTGCGTTCTTCGCAATTATTCATAACCCCAAGCCTAAGAACGCTAAAATATATAGTATATTGACCATACTAAGCAGCATTAGTGGAAGTATATTTGCAACCCGGCAAGTTCAACTACAATCACAGTCTATAATGGCAGCGTCTGCTAATTGTGGTGTTAGCTTAGATTACGTATTAGACACTCTACCAATTTTAGAAGCCATTAAGTTTATTTTTCAGGGAAATGGAAGTTGTGCTGAAGTAAGCTGGAGAATATACGGTTTTAGCTTAGCTGAACTCACTATAGGCACGTTTATAATCTTTATATTACTTGCAATGTTTCAAATACTCACGACCCGAAAATCATTGTAAAATGCGATAAAAAAGGGAGTGTAGGTTTTAAACCCACACTCCCTCGACTAGGCTTGTCTCAGGCATCCGTTGCCTGAATCACTCATCCCTAGCAACAACTCCATATGTCTACTTAAATCCTTGGGGTCGAAACGCATCATTCCGGACGCATTTTCAGAATAAAAGACTTCCGCTGAATAAGCAAATATATTAAAAGTGTCAACTATTGTAGAAAAATCTTATTGAGACCACTTAACTATTAATTTTTATCTTTATTATTCAATAACTTACGTTCAATTCAATTTTTAAAGTAGTCATCAACTTGCAACTGATGAGTGTAATTCAGCTATTAAATAACGAAATCACGCACTAAAACAATAGGCAATAGCTCACAACTGAATTTTTGCCTACAACAAAAATGTTGCTGATCAGCAAAATCCCCCAATCATTTTTCGACATTTGGTCAAAAATCTCTCTCACTCTTTCAATATGCAAGGCTTATTTTATGAAGAATTCAGGCGCACACATTATTTTAAGTACATACACTTATATCTTTTTTTAGATTTTCACATTCTATATGAAGAATTAACAACTCACTCGCTACTCTCTATGCCGAATTCAACATCAGCCATGTCCATTGATGCTGTCTTGCAGCGCCTCTCAAATAGATTGAGCTAATGTCTGACATGTTGAAACCGATCGATAACGTTCTCAGTAGTTACTGAATGACCAAGGTGGTGCAAACACCCAAAACCTCAAAGCCAAAATTACTGAAATGTACATTGAGCCAGAGGATTTAAAAATAATGTTTATTTAAATTTTTTTAATATTTCCTTCATCATTTTGCTCTAAGATCAACCATATCACC
>Ga0100380_10005957_pt1 | contig 12497 bp, 9 predicted proteins | sample CryGeymeta201504_FD_80417 | JGI IMG/M metagenome (GOLD analysis project Ga0100380, IMG submission 80417) | Groundwater microbial communities from Crystal Geyser aquifers in Utah, USA - Crystal Geyser metaG 2015-04 | ecosystem: Environmental > Aquatic > Deep subsurface > Groundwater | place: USA... | reverse complement strand
ATCCTGGTCCAGATCGGTTACCAAACAAGCTGACAAATGAGCCCCAACAGAAGGAGAATGTATAATAAGATCCTCCTGCTGATCAAAAATAAAGACTCCCCTGGGTTGTCGCGAAAAGCCTGCATCCAATATAAACATCAACTCCTTATTCCCATCCCTGTCGATATCAACTGATTGTATATCATGTACGGCATAGTCGATTTTACTATTTCTGAGTGTAACAGTGGTAATCAGCTTTTTATTGAAGAGCCACCTGGTTTCGGGATAGGGCTGAACAGCACCCATAAACACCGAATCATCTTTATAATAGAAAACATAAATTTCTTTGTAGCCATTATTATCCAGATCAGCACAGTAAAAATGTTCAGGTTGAGTTGGAAACTTTCCATGAAAGTTCCATTGGTCAAGGGTCAGTCCATCGTTGTTTAGCACTTTGATGGCTGCTGCCTTTTTTATTGCATTATGAAAACTCAGTATTTGTTCATCAACTTCATCGCCATTTAAATCGCAAAATTTTACAGAAGCAGCCGGTTTGTTAACCAATTCTTTGCCAATGAATTCAGCTTTGAATTTGGAATCAGGATTGGGTAAGAACCAGATAATCACCAAAGAAAAAGGCAAAGCCAGAAAAAACGGACTGGCAATGATATTTAAAAGGTAATTATTTTTGCGGTGGCTGAACATTAGAAAAAAGGTCGATTATAGGGCTATAAAGATAGTAAATTATTACAAACCACTTTTTATGGTTTTATTGTCCATCGGAAAGTTTGCATGAATTGCATATCAAATATAACCCCGGTTTCACTACAATTGCTAATTTTATCGCAAAAATCTCCCATGAGTATCGATCTGATTTTTAGCCATTTTCCAACCCTGACGGATGCACAACGCGACCAGTTTTCTCAACTTCAGGAATTATATGCGCATTGGAATGCACAAATCAATGTGATTTCACGAAAGGACATGGAGCAATTTTATGAGCATCATGTGCTTCATTCGCTGGCCATAGCCAAATATACCCCGTTCAAGGATTTTACAGAAATTCTGGATGCCGGCACCGGTGGCGGATTTCCCGGAATACCTCTGGCCATCCTTTTCCCAAAAGTATCGTTTCATCTGGTGGATTCCATTGGAAAGAAAATAAAAGTCGTAACAGAAGTAGCTACGGAACTGCAACTTACGAATGTAAAAGCGGAGCAATCGCGCATGGAACAAATCGACGAAACTTACGATTTTATCATTAGTCGCGCTGTTACCAACCTGGGTGATTTTGTCCGGTGGACCGGATATAAATTTCATAAGAGATCGTTCAACTCGGTCCCCAACGGAATCATTTACCTGAAAGGTGGCGACCTTACCGAAGAACTCAAACAGGTAAGTGGTTATAAAAGACGGATCATCAACATCTCAGACTATTTTACGGATACCTATTTCGAAACCAAAAAGATTGTGCATTTGTATCGGTAAATAAGAATGAGTCGAAATATTTCCCCTTGGGAAATCATATGGGTAAAAAAGGGTAATTTAATGGATAATGTTAGGTGTCGCGTGGGATTATGAAGCGAATTCCACTCAGTATATACCGACTTTTTTTTACAAACCTCAGACCTTCGAAAACCCCTTTAGACTAGCATGCGCTAGAAATATTTTGTGATTTAGTGCTTTATTCACTAAAGGCTATCGGTGTATTGGTGCAGCCTTTCTATTGGATAAGAGTTAGTCACTGCATTGGTTCTTTTGAGCGACTTGGCAATGTGTACATTTGTGAAGGATCGGCATTAGTTAACAATCGTTTCCATATAACAATCAAGAAATTCTTCTGTTACTCCTTTCAGCTTCCTTTTTTGGCAGAGCGCATATAATTCTTCAACTGCTGAATATGGAAAGAATTTTGTTTGCAAATCAGAAAATTGTGATTTATTGGCTTCCTGAACGACTTTGTTTCTGTCTTCATCTGGTGCAACTACAACATATCTTGTTGGAAATGGAGGGAATTTGTCATAAAAATTTTTCATCCTTGTCAAACCACTTGTAATGCCAGTTGAATGCTCAATCTCCATTACAGCAGGCATTAAACGACCATTTTTGAACCAAATACAATCAATAAGTAAAGCAGCTTTAACAGCATCATGATGAGATTTAATTAGAACCTCATCATCCAGTTTTGCTATAACACCTTCAAATTCACCAAACTTTTTATTTTGATATAAAATTCCTTTATCATTTTGGGCTATCCAAGTTCTAAATCCTAACTGCTTACCAATAAAATACAATGCAATTTGGATTTGTGCATGTCTTCTTTTAATATCAATATCGAGTTCTTTTACCTCAATATTTGTCGGCAAAACTAATGCGTCATAATAAGCTTCAAGCGTCGGCACTTCTGAAATTACAATTTCTGTATCAACTTGGTTAATGACTCCGTTTTCATGAGGAGAGTCAGGATTCCACAATAAATGCTTATGACCTTTTTTAACGGCTTCATTTGAATTTACGCTTTCAATTCTTCCAGGATAACAAAAATGAAATTGCGGTGTATTTGCAATCAATGCCTCTAATACTGACCGTGTATTATAACTTGCACCTAGGATTCTGTCAACATTAATTGGCTGATTACGACGTATTGCATTTGCCAAACGCCAAATCATATGAGAACTAATTGTTATAGATTTTTTATTTGAAAAAGTCTCACCTTTAGAAGGGTCACATCTTTTAATCCTTATCGGACCTTCAGGCAAACTAACAGTTTCAATTTTGATAAGCCCTTTGTTCGATGGGTTCAAGTACTGATAACTGTTTTGCTTTGGCAACTGGTTTATAAATGAGACTATGTTTTGCGCCGTTAATTTCTCCATTCAATTTATATTTTTTGTCTACAAATCCATTGAAAAAATTCAAAATTGTAACAGCCAATCCTTGTGCAGCTAGATACGGCACTCCATTTCCTATTGCCTTAAATGAATTTGTAAGAGTTATATTATCCGGTATTATAAAATCCTTCGGTAATGATTGAATTGCAAGTGCTTCTGCAACAGAGATTCTCCTCGCTTTATATGGATGTAAATGAACTTCATTATTTCCATAAGCCGCTGTTGGTGAATATCTCCATCTGTGCAATCGTTTATAAGACTTCTTACTGTCATCTCCTTCCTCAACACTTTGAAATTTCACAAGCCCTGCTTTAGGAACAAAATGTTTTGATTGATTTTTATGGTTTATAATATCATTTTTCTCAAACCAATATTGTATTGTCAATTCTTCTGGAACTAAAGTTGGTTTTATTTTGTGAGAATCTTCAATAAATCTTTCAGCTTTCTGCCAAGGAATACTAAATACCTTTTTCTTGTCATATTTAATTCCAAAATCCCAATCAAAATTCCATAAAAAAGGGGTGCCATTTACTTTATATGCATTTTCTGAGAGATACTCCTTATTAAAACCAATAAGAATTATTCTATCCCTATCCTGTGGTACGCCATATTCAATTGAATTTATTAATCGTTCAGTTAATAAATAGCCATTAGCTATGAATTTTTCCTTTAATGATTCATAAAATGCTCGATGCTTTTTTGTCCTCCAAAGACCTTTTACATTTTCAAATAAAAAAAAATCTGGTTTAGTTTTACATATTAAATCAGTGTATGTTCCTGAAAGTCTACCATTTTCTCCCTCTTTACCTCTATTCTTTCCACCTACTGAAAAATCGGGGCAAGGAGGTCCACCAATAAATCCAACTGCGTTATAATCCTTTTTTGAATTATCAAGATTTAGTTTTAATTCATCCAATTTTTCCTTTAGAAGAAAGTCATTAATGTCATTCACTTGATGACCAAATCTTGGTGGTTTAATACCTATATTCTCTCTTGCTCCCTTATAGATATCCATAAATGGTTGATGGTACTCATTAACAAATAAGGTCTCAAAGCATCCTGTTCTTTCAAAACCTAAGTCCAAAAATCCAGCTCCTGCAAAAAACGAGAATATTCCAATTTTATCATGCATATTATCAACTTTCATATCAGACAAAAGTACAATATTAATTCGAGCGAAGGAAAAAATTTGACTCTTTTGCAAGCTGAAGCTTCAGCCTGTGTAACAGGGCATGCAAAAGTGCCAAATCTGTGTTATGTGTGGGACTCTTAGCATTAAACACTAATATATATCGTTCGCCTCAGCGGTTTAAACAATTAAAATGATTCTTCTACCAGTATTTGGTTCCTTAATTGAGTTACAAAAAAAAATTTAGAAAGGTTCTAAAACAGCCTTCAATCACAGTTATCCACCCAAACCCACCTGATTGCCCTTATAGCACCTTCCACTGTTAACTTTTGTTAAACCCTTGTCCAAGACTTTTTCTTAAGGAATGAATTTTTTTATTTTGCAATCAAATTATTCAACCATTTATCAAAATAAGAAAAAAATATGGATATAGTTGTTGAGAACTTAGTAAAAAGCTATGGATTGCAACGGGCGGTGGATCATATTTCGTTCCGCGTACGAACCGGCGAAGTACTTGGTTTTCTGGGTCCTAACGGAGCCGGAAAAACCACCACCATGAAAGCCATCACTACCTTTCTGGTGCCGGATTCGGGAAATATTCATGTTGGAAATTATTCCATCCATGAAGATCCCGAAAAGCTGAAGAAAAACATCGGGTACCTGCCCGAAAACAATCCCCTTTACGAGGATATGCCGGTAATTGATTACTTAAAATTTGTCGCCAATTTGCACGGAATTCCAAAACAGGAAATCCACGGCAGTTTGTTGAATGTAATTGATTTGTGTGGATTGGAAGCTGAAAAACACAAGAAAATCGGTGAGCTTTCAAAAGGATACAAACAGCGTGTTGGCCTGGCACAGGCACTCATCCACAAACCGGAGGTGCTTATCCTGGACGAACCCACCACCGGCCTCGACCCCAACCAGATTGTGGAAATCAGAGAATTGATCAAAAAGATTGGGAAAGAAAAAACGGTCATCCTGAGTTCACACATCCTGGCCGAAGTGGAAGCCACCTGCGACCGGATTTTAATCATCAACAAAGGAAAAATTGTGGCCGACGGAACCACCCAGGACTTACGTAACCAGGCCAGTGGAAAGACCATCCTCAAAGCGCGAATCCTTGGTGGAAACCTGGACAGCATTTTCGCTGCCCTGCAAAAAATTGATGGTGTTAAGGTAGTGGATTTCATCAACAAAGATCAAAACCGGTTTTATCTGGATGGTGATCAATCGAAGAACCTGGCGGAAGGCGTATTCAATGCCTGTGTAAAAAACGGATGGATCCTCACCGAACTCATTCCGGTTGAAACCAAGCTGGAAGATATCTTCAAAGAATTAACCATGGAATCACCTGTCAAGAATTAAAATATAAGGAATATGAAACAAATTTGGATTATCACCAAACGAGAATTACAGGCCTATTTCGATTCGTTGATGGCCTATATCCTGCTCATCCTGTTTCTGGGATTTAGCGGATTTTTTACCTGGATTTACGGAAACGACATCTTTTTTATAAAGCAGGCTACCCTGATGCCCTTTTTCAACATTGCTTACTGGACGCTGTTTTTCTTTATTCCGGCACTCACCATGAGGTTGCTTTCGGAAGAAAACAGGATGGGCACCATCGAATTGTTGCTCACCAAACCCGTGAGCAACTGGCAGGTACTGATGGGAAAATATGTAGCCTCGTTGCTGCTGATTGCCACCGCTCTTCTGCTTACCTTTTCGTACCCTATCAGTGTTTCCACGATGGGCAATCTTGATGCAGGGGAAGTTTTTAGCGGCTATCTGGCACTTCTATTATTCAGCAGCATGATGATCGGGATTGGATTGTTTACCAGCAGTATTGGCAACAACCAGATTGTCAGCTATCTGCTGGCACTTTTTATCGGAATTTTCTTTCAAATCATCTTTGGTATGCTCGGACAAAGCCTGCCCGGCATTCCCGGCCACGTGCTCGACTATCTGAGTACTTCCACCCATTTCGAGTCGATGACCCGTGGTGTTCTCGACACCAGAGACATCCTCTTTTTTGCAGGCATCTCCTTCCTGATGCTGGTGTTTTCTGAATCTATGCTCATCCGTAAACGATTTGCTTAATCCCAAAAGAAAAGAATCATGAAAAAGAAATCATATCTGTCCACAATACTGTTGTTGATAGCCATTTTTATTGTCGTAGCGGTTATTTCCGAAAAGTTTTTCTTCAGGTTCGACCTCACCGAAGGAGGGCAGTATTCACTGAGTAAAGCTACCAAAGACATCCTCAACAACCTGGAAAGCCCGGTGACGGTAACAGCCTATTTCACCGCTGATCTACCACCGGATCTGGCCAAGGTAAAGCGAAACTTCCAGGACATGCTTACCGAATACAACAGCCTCTCACATGGCAACGTGGTATTTAAGTTTGAAAATCCAAACAAGGATCAGGCTACCGAAAATGAAGCAATCTCTTCGGGTGTACGCCCTGTTTTATTCAAAGCCCGTGAAAAGGATGAAATGAAACAGCAGAAAGTCTTTATGGGAGCTGTTATCTCGCTGAACAACCAAAATGAGGTGATTCCGTTTATCAATCCGGAAGGAAGCATTGAATACGATCTCACCACTGCCATTAAAAAACTCAGTGTATCCAACAAACCGCTGATTGGGTTTGTACAAGGCCAGGGAGAGCCTCCCATCAATGCCTATCAGCAGGTGATGACAGAGCTCAACGTACTTTATCAGGTGGAACCCGTAACGCTGAACGATACCATCAAGGACATTAATAAATTTACCACACTGGTAATCAGTACCCCCACCGACACCTTTAGTTTAGAAGCCTTCCGGGTACTGGATAAATATCTGGACAACGGCGGGAATTTGTTTGTGGCCTTTAACACCGTTGAAGGAGATTTACAAACTCTCCAGGGTAAAAAAGTGGGTAACAACCTGGCACCCTGGCTGGCACAAAAAGGAATCCGGGTACAAGATGGTTTTGTGTTGGATGCAAGCTGTGGAAGCGTAAACGTCATGCAGCAGATGGGCGGCTTTAACATGCAGACCCCGATAAAATTTCCTTACCTGCCATTGGTATCGCATTTTGCTGATATGGGCATTACCAAAGGACTTGAGCAGGTGATGCTTGGATTTCCAAGCCCGATTACCTTTACCGGTGACACCGCATTCAGGTTCACCCCACTGGCCATAACATCTGAAAACACCGGCATTCAGGAACTTCCGGTAAGCATTGATGTGCAACACAAATGGGCCCAAAACGATTTTAAGGCTGGTCCACAAACGGTGGCCGCATTGGTGGAAGGTAATTTCGGAAAGGATAACGCACGTATGGTGGTGGTCACTAGTGGGGATTTTGCGGTAAATGGTACCGGACAACGTCCGCGTCAGCTTCAGCCCGACAACGTCAGTCTGATGGTGAATTCAATCGATTGGATGAGCGATGCCACCGGCTTGATCGATCTGCGCACCAAAACCATTACCTCGCGCCCACTCGACCAGTTGAGCGATGCCAAAAAAGCAACCATGAAATGGGGCAACTTCCTGGTGCCACTGATACTTGTAATTATTTATGGATTGTTCAGACTTCAATGGAGAAGAAAACAAAGACTAAAAAGAATGGAGGAAGGTTATGTTAAATAAAAACAGAAATACAATCTTAATCGTCATTTTTGCAGTGGTCGTGGCGATCTTTTTATGGTCACAATTCGGCACGCAAAACGAAAGCAATTACCGGACTGTCCTTGCCCAATTCGATACCACAGGCGTTGATCAGGTACATATTTTTCCGGCTGCCGGGGCTCCTGATTTCACCCTGAGCCGCAGCGGAAACCACTGGATCATTAAAAGCAGTGATGGAAAACAGTATGCTGCCGATCCCAAATTGGTTAAAAATACCATCGACTTACTCAATGGTACCAAAGTAAAACGGGTAGCTTCGCAAAACACTGCGGATCACGAAAAGTTTGCCATCACCAACGACAAGGGAACACGGGTTGAAATAAAAGCAGGTGGTAAAGAGCTGGCCAATCTGATCCTGGGCAAGTTCGACTATATTCAGCCAAAAAATGCGCAACCCGATGCCTTGGGACGTCAACCACAGGGGGAGATGATTTTTTATGCCGCACTGCCCGGCGAACCTACCGTTTACGTGGTGGATGGACAAGTGGGGTTTGGTGTTGGTAAAGACGTGAATTCCTTTAGGGATAAAACCCTTACAAATATTGATAAAAGCAATATCAGCGAAGTGACCATGGAAACTCCGGGACAAAAGACCGATCGTTTAGTAAAAGATGGAAATCGGTGGCTGTTTAACGACCAGATTGCCGATTCGGCTAAAGTAGCGCAATATTTATCCAGGGTTTCGCGTCAAAACGGATCGAAGTTAGCCGAAGTAAAGGAGGTTTTGTCGTTACCACTTGTAAATGCTGTTAAGATTAAAGGAGAGGATTTCGATGAAGTAGTTATTCAATCATTTCAACAAGATTCTGTCAATTTCCTCGTCACTTCCACTCAAAATGCAGAAGCTGTGTTTTTAGATAATGGAAATAAATTGCTCGATCGTTTTATGGAGGATGGCGAATTTTTCTTCAAAGCAAAATAGTAACTTCTTGTACGTTAATGACTAATGTGGCGCAATCGATGAAAAAAACGTGTTGTTGACCGTCACGGATTTTTGTTTGGTGTTTAAGTACAGATGTAAGGTGAGATATTTATACTGATTATACATCTGTTACCTCCATTATTTATTTTAAATTCGCCACATCTTTTAAAAAAAATTTATGACAGAAACAATTAAAAAGTCATTGCGGGACTCGAAGACCGCCCGATGGACAGCACTTGCGATAGTGTCGTTTATGATGTTAACCGGATATTTCCTCACCGATGTGATGGCTCCGCTCAAGGGTTTACTCGAAGGAAAATTAACCTGGGACAGCTCAGACTTCGGATTTTTCAACAGTGCTTATGGCTGGTTCAATGTGTTTTTGCTGATGTTAATTATAGGCGGGATCATACTCGACAAAATGGGTGTTCGTTTCACCGGCCTCATGGCAGCAACAGTAATGGTGGCCGGAACGGCATTAAAATACTGGGCAGTTTCAACGCACTCGCTTGATGGTGTTTTATGGCATGTTGGATGGTTCGATGTAAAAGCTCAGGTTTTTATGGCTTCTCTGGGGTTTGCCATATTTGCCGTTGGGGTTGAAGTTGCGGGAATTACCGTTTCAAAAATTATCGTTAAATGGTTTAAAGGTAAAGAAATGGCCTTGGCGATGGGTCTTGAAATGGCAACAGCACGTTTGGGAACAGCCGCAGCATTGGCAACTTCAGTACCAATTGCGAAGGCATTGGGGGTAACAGATTTATCAAGACCAATTCTCTTAGCCTTGATATTACTTGTTATCGGACTGCTTTCGTTCATCGTTTATATCTTTATGGATAAAAAACTTGATGCTTCTGAAGCTGAGGCAAAAAGACTTGAGCCCGAAGAAGAGTCTTTCAAATTATCTGATATCCTAAACATTATAACCAACAAAGGCTGGTGGTATATCGCAATTTTGTGCGTTTTGTTTTACTCGTCCGTTTTTCCTTTTTTGAAATACGCATCCGATTTGATGGTAAACAAATTTGGTATCAGTGAATCCTGGGCTGGTTCAATCCCTGCCATGCTGCCATTTGGCACCATTTTGCTGACTCCGTTGTTCGGAAATTTATACGATAGAAAAGGAAAAGGAGCCTCCATTATGATTTTGGGTTCCATATTGCTCATCTTTGTTCATGCCATGTTCTCCATTCCATTTCTTGACATGAAATTCTTAGCAATTGTCCTTATTCTGATTTTGGGAGTTGGTTTTTCTTTGGTTCCTTCGGCCATGTGGCCTTCAGTTCCAAAAATCATTCCTGAACGACAATTGGGTACCGCCTACGCCCTTATTTTCTGGGTTCAAAACTGGGGTTTGATGGGAGTTCCATATCTCATTGGCATTGTACTCGAAAAATACTGTATTACCGGACAAGTGATGAGGGAGGGCGTAAGCGTTAATACCTATGATTATACTTTACCGATGCTGATTTTCACCGGATTTGGTGTGTTGGCATTCGTTTTTGCCTTATTGCTGAAAGCAGAAGACAAGAAGAAAGGGTATGGATTGCAGTTACCGAATATTCAAAAATAATAGTTAATTAATAAAATTACAATAATGGCAAAAGATATTTTAACATTAAAACCAACCAGTTTGTGGAAGAATTTCTACGAACTAACACAAATACCCCGTCCTTCGAAAAAGGAAGAGCAAGTCAGAGCCTTTTTAAAGAAATTTGGTGAGGACCTTGGTCTGGAAACCATTGTGGACGAAATTGGCAATGTCATCATCAAAAAGCCCGCTACCGAAGGCATGGAAGACCGCAAAGGCATCATCCTCCAGGGCCACATGGACATGGTTCCACAAAAAAATTCAGAAACCAAGCATGACTTTGAGAAAGATCCAATTGATGCCTATATCGATGGCGAATGGGTTACTGCCAAAGGCACTACCCTTGGAGCCGACAACGGAATGGGTGTTGCAGCCAGCATGGCCGTCCTCGAAGCCACCGACCTGGTACACGGACCCATTGAAGTACTGATTACCATGGACGAAGAAACCGGCATGACCGGGGCCGAAAACCTGAAAGCAGGCTTACTTGATGGCGACATCCTCCTCAATATGGACTCCGAAGATGAAGGCGAACTGTATATTGGATGTGCTGGTGGTATTGATACCTACGGCGAGTGGACCTATACTTCCGAGCCGATTCCTGACGGAATGGTTGCCTACGAAATCAGTGTAAAAGGCTTAAAAGGCGGACATTCAGGACTGGATATCAATTTAGGCCGTGGCAACGCAAACAAAATCATGAATGTGCTGTTGATGAAAGCCACCGAGAAATACGGAGTTCGTCTGGCAAAGATTGATGGTGGAAGCTTACGCAATGCCATTCCACGCGAATCGTTTGTTACGGTAGTCGTGGAAGAAGCCAAAAAAGGCGATTTCGAAACTTTTGTGAAGGAATTTGAAGTGATTGCACAAGAGGAATTTGCCGAAGCTGACGGTGGTTTAATCATTATAGCCGAGCCTGTTGCAATGCCCGAAAACCTGATCGATGCAACGACTCAGACCAACCTTTACAAAGCCATTCTGGAATGCCCCAACGGAACCATTAAAATGAGCGAAAGCGTAAAAGGAATCGTTGAAACCTCCACCAACCTGGCCATCGTAAGATCAGAAAACGGCAAGATTGAAGTCTCCTCATTGCAGCGTAGCCTGGTAGATGCCGACAAAGATGAACTGGGTGCTACTATCCGCAAAGTATTTGAAGGAGCAGGAGGTACTGCCAAAAGCAACGGATCTTATCCCGGATGGAAACCCGATCCCGATTCGCCCATCCTCAAGGAAATGAAAGAAGTGTATAACAGCCGTTTTGGAAAAGTGCCCGAAGTAAAGGTGATCCATGCTGGTTTGGAATGTGGAATCCTGGGCGCCACCTACCCTCATTGGGATATGATTTCGTTCGGACCCACCATCCGCAACCCACATTCACCCGATGAAAAAGTGAACATTGCCACCGTGGATTTGTTTTGGGAGTTTTTACTCGAGACATTGAAAAACGCACCAAAAAAGTAAGAAGATTTCTTGCATATCAGATTAGAAGAGGGCAACAGAGCGGTTGCCCTCATTTTTTTAAAAGTTTGAAAACAAAGAGGATAAACAGGGTTGGATTTTAATTTGAAATAAATTCGCAAAACAATTTTGATTTAAGTAAAATAACCCTATTTTTGCACTCCGAAAAAACATAGAAAGAGATGACTAAAAGAACGTTTCAACCCTCGCAGAGAAAAAGAAGAAATAAACACGGATTCCGTGAAAGAATGGCAACGGTAAACGGCCGGAAGGTTCTCAAAAGAAGAAGAGCAAAAGGACGGAAGAAAATTTCTGTTTCTGACGAAATGAGTCGGAAATAGATTTTTAGAATCGATTCCTGAAAACATAAAATCGGGAGGTATGCATGGCATGCCTCCCTTTTTAGTTTGTGGGTGGCTGGATGGGAGATACCATCATTTAGGTAAGGCATGGGTTGAAAAAACTCAACAGAGATAAAGATTCCACTTTCCCAATCATGAATTCATTTTCCTCAAATTCGCCGGCTGACAGGGACCAGGTATCGGTTAGAGGTGAAATCAACTCCTTAACCTCCCACATCACCCCAAAAATAAATCACCAAAAGATTGAATCTAAAAATCAAACCAATAAAATTAAAATGGGGTATCCGATCATCTCCCATGCTGATATTTTCAGATTTTTCAAAATAACAGTTGTTTAAAGATAAGGGGTTTATTATTACAGCCGGCTAAAGCCAGGCTGCAAGGAATGGAATTTATTGTGGTTTATTCATTTACAATGAATGTGTTTATTGGACATCCATTGCAGCCGGATTTATCCGACAGCAAGTCGATCAGATTTATTCCT
>Ga0100380_10005955_pt1 | contig 12498 bp, 11 predicted proteins | sample CryGeymeta201504_FD_80417 | JGI IMG/M metagenome (GOLD analysis project Ga0100380, IMG submission 80417) | Groundwater microbial communities from Crystal Geyser aquifers in Utah, USA - Crystal Geyser metaG 2015-04 | ecosystem: Environmental > Aquatic > Deep subsurface > Groundwater | place... | reverse complement strand
TGATGAGACCAGGGATGTTGAGGAAAATACGCGTCTTTTTTCAGATACCATAGAAAGATATGTCCGAGCCTATCCAGACCATTGGTTCTGGTTCCACAGAAGATGGAAGACCAGGCCCTATTGCGCCTTGATTGAGAAGTAATGTCCATCAGTAGTGTCCATCCGGAAATGAGATGGTTTTGTCTAGTTCAACTCGGGCGGCAATGTTAACATCAGGAATATATCTTGCTTACCGCTCTTTCCGTATTCCGTTTTGGTGAAAAATCTTCATCCTCGGCGGGCTGTGTAAAACCGTCAATGATCTTTTGGGGTAAGGAAAATAAAATGAACGATATAAAGGCAGTGGGATTCGATCTTTTTAATACACTGATAACCGTTTCTCCAGAATGTGTAACAGAGGCGATGGTTCGTCTGACCGATACCCTGAGGGCGGAAGGCATTGAGCTGGAATTTGAGTCTTTCAGAAAGGCCCACAGAAGCGCGGCTGTCCACTTCTTTAAGGAGGCAAAGGCCGAGGGCAGGGAAACGCACAATCGTTTCTGGATCAGCAGGGCTCTATCGGAATTCGGCTGCACCGTGGCCCCTGATGATCCTCTCATAGGCAGGGGAGTGGATGCGTATTTTTCTTCTTTTTTCGAATACAGCCGTCTTATTCCCGGGACTAAAGAGATGCTTAAATCCCTTAAGGGTTCCTATCGCCTCGGTCTTCTTTCAAACTTCACTCATGCACCTGCGGCCGATATCCTCCTTGAGCGGCTTGGCCTTCCGGGTTTTTTTGATCACGTGGTAATATCGGGAAGGGTGGGTTACTGTAAGCCCGACAGAAGGGTATTTGATTTGTTCCTTGAGGGAATGGGAGTCAAAGCCGATGAAGTCGTTTTCGTTGGAGATGATCCTGATGCGGATGTCAAGGGGGCTTCCAACGCGGGCCTGAATCCCGTTTGGACTACCTACGTGATGGACAACAATCTGCCTCACGTCGTAAGCGTAGCTGCAGGCCCACAGGGAGATCCCGGCAAAGAATTTCCTAGAATTTCATCCTGGGATGACCTCTTTGCCCTTCTGGGTAAAAGGCCTTCGGCGCCTGAACTGCCTTGAATACATCAGGAGCTTTTTTGGATTTGCCCTCGCGTTCATCTATCTTGCGATAAAGCTTTTTCTTGTCGGAAGGGTATTCAAGAGAGACAGGCGAACGGGCATGCCCATTCGTCTATCCGAGTAACACCAGCGTCTATTACCTTCACCTCAATCATACTGACGGTCATGCCCTGTTGGGGCACAACGAAGTATGACAATGCCGCACGTCAAAAGCCGGCTCGATCCGGAATCCAGGTCGTCATCCCTGCGAAGTCCGGAACAAAGACCGGCCAACGGCCTACGCCGGTATGACTATCTATTTCCATAGGAAATACCGCGCACGGTTTCAAAGACCGAAGAACATGCGAGCGCTCTTACTGAGGATCCACTCGAGTTTTTCATCACTCAATCCGAGTTCGGGAATCTTTCTAAGCTCTCTATCCCAACTGTATGGGATATTGGGGAAATCCGATCCGTACATGACCCTGTCTGCCCTGAAAGTACTCAGTTCAACCGGGCACTGATGGGTAAAGTAGCCTGCCAGCATCATGGTGGTATCCAGCCACAGATTCTCATATTTTTCGATGAGACCTCTGTAATCTGATGTTTCATCAAAGCCAAGATGCGGGACGCATATCTTGAGGCCGGGGAATTCCTTTAATACCCTTTCAACCCTGTCCACGCTGCATATCTTGTGGGGATCACAGTGATAGGCGGGGCTTTTGGGCTCGCGGCCCGCGTGGATCACCAGTGGTTTTCCGCATGAGCGGCAGGTTTCATAGACTGGATTCATGTAATCCGCGTTCATGTCAAAACACTGCACGTGAGCGTGGAGCTTTACTCCTGCAAGACCGAGGGAAAAGGCCTCTTCCAATATCTCCGCAGATCCTTCTTCTCCCGGGAAAACGGTCGCAAGACCTGTGACCCTTCCCTTGTATCCTGAGCATTTGGATGCCACATAGCGGTTAAGGGATCTCGCCATGCCGGGTTTGTGTGCATACTGCAGGGCGAAAATGTGGGATATGCCGTGTGAGAGAAGAAAATCAAATATTTCTTTTGTCTTAAGCCTGTACCTGATGCGCCAGGCATAGGTGTCAAACCATTTCCAGATGGAGGAAAATATCTCGCCGGGAAAGACGTGTACATGGGCGTCAATGACCTCTGGCAGGTCTGCGGGTACGCTTATCCCTTCCTCATCGTCTATGTAAGGCAGCATTGGACTGAGCATTAAATAACCCCTTCCAAAAGGTTTGTTTCCGTCTCAGGGCCTTAAAAGCAATTACGCTAACGCCTGTTGCCATGATCTGAAAAGAGTTTTATCCGATTACCGAGGATAGGGGTTCTGCTCTAGCCTGCAGCAACTCCTTTTCCGCTTGAGGACCTCGTAATCGAATATATTACAAATATTACACCGGTAGTGTTTCATGCTGCGAAGAATTCGGGGCATCATATCGTATCAATCCTTTTAGCTATGCTTGGGGATTTCAGATCAATTTCAACCCTGATTGCCATCAAGCCTTTTACACCTGGCAGGTCTTCCAGCGCGAGAGATTCAGGCTTACCCTTGAGAAAACCCCTGGCTGAGAGAAAATCCATGTGCCGTTCCGCCTCCCTTCCTTCCTGGGGCTGAGAAAACACTACGGATAACATTCCGGGCTGGGTCAGCCGCTCTGCGCCGCCTTTGACGAGCGCCTTGTCAAGGCGCGATTTTATGATTTCTTGGCGAATATCGTAAGCCCCGTCAACATCAAAACGCTTTTCATCAAAGCGGAAGCGTATGGAGGTGGGAGAGTGGCTGAAAAGCAGAAGGTGGGCTATATCAAGCGGAACATTGCCTTTCTTCTTCATTTCCTCGGCTATCAGCGCGATGCCGCATGCAGTAGTCATCTGCCACAGGCGAAAATTCTCAAGATAGATTCTGCTGAATCCGTCAAGCTCTGAAAGGCCGGGACCAAGATATATGGTATAATCCACTCCATCTGTTTGGTGTTTCTCAAAATAATGCGGACAGAGGGCTTGAAGATTAGCTTCTTCTCTGTCCAGGTAAAGAGAAATGCGCTTATTGAGCCCGGAGATGCTTTCTTCGAATTCCTTTCTCTTCCTGTAAACCGAGTGTGTCCTGGGATCAAGTGCCGCCTCATAACTCTCGATTACCTTTGCCAAGCCTGAGCCGAAGTCCTTAATGGACGGGAAAAGCGATTCCAGCTCCGTTTGGAGAAAGCGTGGAATCTCCACCTCATCGCCGGGGCTTATTGCTGCCTTTATTCTGTCTGATTCTCCAAGGAGTCTGTGCCGGATTTCGTCAAGGACAGCCAGAGGCTTTGCCCTCAATGCCTCTTCCAGAACATCCAGACCCAATCTCAGATGTTCGAGGAGGTCTTCTGTCACGGCCCGGTTTCTGGCCAGAGTCGAACCCCTGATATCCGATACACCATAAAGAGGATAAACATCCCTGAAGACAATCTGCTCCATCTCGGAGTCCTCGCCCCTGCGCCTTCTCTCAAGATGCTTGAAGGCAGCCTTTCGGAAGCGCCACTCAACCGCGGGATGGACAGCGGTGCATTTTTCCTTGATGATGCCCTGGACAGTGTGCTCGATTTCATCGAGTGCCTTTTTTACTGCCAGAGAAAATATGGGGACTATCTCCGAAAGAAGGAGGATATCAATAGGGCCGAATTCATCAGGGTTCGGGGAGGCTATGTCAATAGTTCCTATGGGCTTTCCTTCGTATGTAAGGGGGGCTATCATCAAAGACCTTATGCCGGACCTTATGAGTTCTTTTTCCACTATGGCGGGAGATGGCGTAAGGCTCAGATCCCTTATGCGAACGACCTTGTCTTCCTTTACGGCCTTTTCATAGAGGCTCCCCTGGAATTCTGATAAAGCCATGTGACGCGAGCTGGAAAATACGGAATTGCAGGACAGTTCACAACCTAGATTAAGAAGCATGACCTCGTCTTCGTGGATAGCCACCAGGGACACCAGCAGGTCCTTGCATCTGAGGAGATTGCGGATCCTTTGCTGAAGTCGCAGAAATCCGTTTTCTGTAAATATGGATTCCTGGTCTATCAGGTCTTTCCCTAGGGCTGAAAGCGTTTCTGATTGGGTGACGTCCACTACGGTGAACACCGCGAGCCCTTGTATTTCGAAATCTTCAGGAGGCAGTATCTCCTTGAGCACTTCAGGGTCCGCAAGGTTTTCAAGAATTCTGGCCCTTTCCTCCTCTGTCAGGGCCTTTAATTTTCCCCTGTGCCTGATCTCCATGAAGTTGAGATTGGGCTTAATTCTGAGACAAGTTTCAAGACCCGTTTCCGGATCCTGGATTATCCGGATTATAGGGTATTCGAACTTCTGGCGGATGCCGTAATACTTATCCAAAATTAGGTAATAGGCCCTAAGAACCCGTCCCATGAGGAAATTATCTTCTCCTACTGATGAGAGACCTTTCATGCGCCCGTTATCATCCATAAGGAGTCTTCTGAATGAATCCGAAACATAAACCGGCTGAAGATTAAATGGTATGAAAATGCCTACAGGCTCCATATCCAGCGAGGCTGGTGGGATAACAAGCGATATCAATGCCCTCAAAAGCTCGCTGTGTTGGGAAAGGAGGGAAAGCTCTTCTATGGGGCGCAGAAAGACCGGGGCCTTCTCAAGCATGGTCTTAAGCTTCTCCCAGTATGCCTGCCCCGGACCTCCCCACGAATCCTTTGCCTTTTCAAAATATTCTATCAGGGGCTTAAAGCTGAGCAAGGAACGAAAAGGGTAGTCGGCTTTGCTTATTTCTTTTTCTTCTTTCATGATCCTTCCCCTTGTCTATATCTACAAAGCCGGCAATCAGGTCAGGAGAGGCACTAAATCAGCCAGAGCTGGGTACCTTCTTTCCGGATATGGAGGCTTCATATGAAAATGCCCCTTCCCTTTACCCCTCCCCATCGATGGTGGAGGGGTAGGGGGTGATTTTCATCCTTTGTTGTGCCCTACCCGGGCATGGCTGTTAGTTCGTGTGCATCCGTACGGACTTTAAAGAGCATACTTCATAGCAGATATCATCTGGGGGGATTCAAGGTCAAGCCAATTTCCCGGGCCAGGAGACATGATAATAAGTCCTGCCATGCGACGGACTGTATATGACAGCGTCTGTAAATCTGTAAAAGTGAACTACGTCCCCTAAATGTTTGACAGGAGGCTTGCTCGGGAGTAGTATTGTTGCAGCAGATCAAAGTGTTGGCGGAGGATAGCTATGCGAAGCGCAATTGTGGCTCTTTCTGTTATTGCTTTCATTATAATGGGGTGCGCATCGGCAGAGGTCAAACAGACTGAAGAACTGCAGCAGGAGGCATCTGCGCTTCCTCCCGAACCGGTGCAGGAGGAGGTTGCTCCGAAGGAACCTGAGCCGGCAGCCGTGGAAGCCGGGGATTCCGAGAAGGTCAGCCTTAAACGTATCGCCGTAGCGTCCGCGCTGAAGGACAGGGAACCTGTTGATCCTGCAGAGGTATTTCCTTCCACGGTAGGAAGGGTTTACTGTTTTACACACATCGTGAATGCTAATGGACCTAAGCAGATAACGCACAAATGGTATTTAGGGGAAACACTGGTAAGCAGTGTTAATCTTAAGATCAACGGAGCAAGCTGGAGGACCTATTCCTCAAAGACTATAAACCTGGGTCAGACAGGTCTGTGGAAGGTTGAAGTCTTAGGTCCCGATGGCGAAATGCTCGGAGAAATCCATTTCGAGATAAAGTAGCCTGCCCTTATAAGGCACACCCCTTACCCCTGCCCTCCCTCGCACGGAGGGATGAAAATTGTCATTTGTGCGCCTTGCGGCAAGGTGAGTGTCTAATTATAACCTTTAGACCCTATTGGACCTGAACGGGTACAGTAGGGGATTTTATTTACTCAAGAGGTGAGGTAAGTTGATTATCAGGGCTGATGAAATAGCTGCCAGGATAAAGTCTTTGCAAAAGGCCTTGTCAGAGGCTCGAACGGATGGAGCGCTCCTGGTTGAAAGAACGGATATCTACTATTTTTCAGGCACTGACCAAAATGCGCATCTTTACGTGCCTGCCGAGGGCGAAGCTGTCTTGATGGTGCGAAAGAGCCTGGACAGGGCAAGGAAGGACTCTCCGCTTTCCAATATTTTTCCGCTCGCCGGTTTTTCACAGTTACCGGCGCTGATAAAGGAAAAGAGCGGAAGAATGCCCGCAAGGATGGGTCTGGAATTCGACATTCTCCCAGTCATGTTTTATAGAAACTATGAGAAGAATTTTCCGGGAGCGGATTTGATGGATGTCTCCCAGATTCTGAGAAGAATCCGCATGGTCAAATCCGACTACGAGATATCCTGCATAGCCATGGCTTCTGAGCTGGCAGACCTCATGCTAAATGAAGTGCCTAAATTTATTCATGAATCCAGGACAGAAAACGACCTTGCCGCCAGGGTGGAATATTTTTACAGGCTCCATGGGCACAGCGGTATTATTCCAACTCGCACCTTTCCTTATCCCTCTCTCTACGGGCAGATCATGTCAGGACCAAGAGCGGCCGAGCCGAGCAGCTCATCAGGGCCTCTAGGCGGAAGGGGGCTGGGCCCTTTCTTTTCCGCAAGCGCATCCATGTCGGATATCGGCCCCGGCGAACCGATCATTGTGGATTATGCGGCAACTTACGAGGGCTATATCTCCGATCAGACGCGCATCTTTTCTATCGGGCCTCTTGGAGATAAGTTTTTGAGGGCTCAAGATGCGGTCCGCAGGATTCAGGACAGGCTGGCAGCGGAGGCAAGACCTGGGATGTTGACCGGCGAACTCTATGCGCTCGCCCTCAAGATAGTCGACGAAGCCGGGTTCAGCGCCACCTTCATGGGCCATCCCGAGCCCGCTCCATTTGTAGGACACGGCGTAGGTCTTGAACTGGACGACTGGCCGGTGATCGCCAAAGGCGGCCGCGAGCCCCTCAGGGAAGGTATGGTTATAGCCCTTGAGCCCAAGATAGTGTTTCCAGGAGAAGGCGTTGCAGGGATCGAGAACACCTTCGTTGTCACGGAAACAGGCCTTAAGAAATTAAACCGTTATCCTGACGAGATAACTTACTGCTGAAACCCGCGGAGTTGAATTCCCCGCGGTTCGCCTCGAAAATGTTTTTTTGTTTTGGCCTTCAATACCCCGATGCTTTTATCCATCCCCCTTTACCGTCTAAACGTCGGGATGAGGCATCATTATTCCCTCTCCCTCGACGGGGGAGGGAGGGGTGGGGGTTATTTTCATGCTTCGTTGTGCCCCATTCGGGCATGAGGGTTAGCCGGTTTCCCGGGCTTAGCTATTCCAGAGGGAGTATCTTGACGGGGACCGCTGTCTTTTTCTTAAAGGTCTCCCTGTCATCAAGCGTGCCTATTCCCCTGCCAACGTGCATGGGTATGGCAAGCCTCGGTCGGATCTTGTCGGCCGCGGCCGCAGCCTCCTCAGCGGTCATCACATAAGTCCCGCTGACCGGCAAAAGGACTATGTCCGTCTTGATGGAGGACATCTCCGGGATGTTGTCCGAGTCGCCCGTATGGTAGATGGTTACTCCTGAAACGGTGAACACATACCCCACGTGACCAGCCTCCTTTGGGTGGAATGGCACTCCGGGGCTCTTGAACTTATTTAAATTGTAGGCCGGTACGGCCTTTATCTCTATACCTTCCACCTTGAGGGTGTCTCCCGGCTTTACCACTGTTACAGGCTGCGGGAGATTTGATGCCGCGGCCTTCGGGGCAAGGATCGCTGTTTTTTCTCCCCTGATCTTCGCTACATCATCTGGCGAGCAGTGGTCGAAGTGGTCATGGGTTATCATGATGATATCTGCCTGGGGGCCTCCCTTGATCTGCCAGGGGTCTATGTAAATCACTTTTCCCCCAGCCTCTATGCGGAAGGAATCGTGACCCAGCCAGTGGATGCCCTTAACAAAATCCTCAAGGTTTTCTCCCTGGGGTGAGGCAACTGCGACCGTTACCAGTCCCTTGAAGATCGCGCAAAAAACTGCAAGATAGATAGCCTGTGCCCTTTGTGGTGTCATGCGTAACCCTCCTTTTGCGTCATTTCTGAGAAGCTGACTACTTGAAATGTCTAACACATTAAAGTATGGGATAATTCTCCGGCCGGGTCAAGCCCGGAGTCCTTGTTCTCTACCGGCGGTGTGCCTGTTTTTTTGAGCGCGGTCTCTTGTATGATCCTTCGGGAACCTAACCTTCTCTCAGGTTTTCAATTGTGCAGCCGGATTTATTGCTGTAAAGCCATAGCTTATCGTAAAAGGCCTCAAAGGACTTATTGTGAAGCCATCTGTGGAGAGGCGCTTGCATCACGAGTTCCGCGATTTCCTCCTCTCTGGTGTCTCGATAGGATATTCCTAAGACGGTATTGAAGATACCCTTTGGATTGCTTACTCTGAACTCCTCGGTGCTCCTGTTGTAGCGTTTGGCAACCCAGTCCGCATCAGTGCAGAGCCAGCATTCCACGTTGCGCTGGCAAATACCTATTATTACGTAATGCGAATACTGTACAGGCACCCGGCTCTCCTCATCTTGAGCCACCTTGCGCCATGCATTGGGGTCATCGCTGTTTGAGTCGCTCAGAAATGTAATCAGTTCCGCGCCCTTGTGTGAAAGTTCCAAGCAGATCTTGGCTATTTCCCTCCTGCGGCTCTGACCTGTTGATCCTCTAAACCTCCCCTCAATCATTATCGCATTACGGCACCAGCGGAGCTTAAGTCCACTTATAAATGCGCGATCAGTGCTTCCTTCAACTGAGTAACCGATTTTCATCCCAGCATCTCCCGGTAGTGCAATTCGCCAAGGGGCATTTCATCCAAGAGCTGTCTTATCTTGCCGGGATCAGGCCTAATCAGGACGGATGATATCTTGGATGACTTGATAAGATGCAGCCCATCCAGATTGTTATCAAACAGGTCAATAAAATAGGGGCTGTGGGTTGTAAAAACAAACTGCCCGCTAAGGCCTGAAGGATCAATCTTATTGATAAGAGGCTTAAGATGCCCCACATAGATTCCGTTTTCGGGCTCCTCTATGAGCAAGAGGGGATTGGGTTCCCCTGATGCGCCTGACAGGGATGCTTTAAGGATAAGATAGTTCATTGCCATAAAACGCATTGTTCCTTCTGAAATGCTCTGTGTGCCAAATCTGTTTCCCAGCACGTCTTCCAGGAATAGATAGACAGATCCGGGCTCCGGAGTGGTGAATGTGAATAGATCCAGTTTGGGTTCAAGAGACTGCACAGACAAGATGAGTTCCCTTAGAACACGAGGCTTTTCATTGTGAAGCATGAAAAGGACCTTGCTGAGGTTTGCGCCGTCGAAACCGAGAGTGGTTTTATCAGCAACCTTGTGAGATCTAAGGGCCTCAGGATTGAAACTGAAGTATGTCCAACTCTCAAGGTAATTTTTAAAAAGATTCGCCCGGCGATTGGCCTCCATATCATAAATCCTTGAAAGCATAGTTGCATCTTGAGGAGATGTGGTTTCAACGAACGTTTCCCCAACTCCCGCGAGAAACCGCTTTTCATTCAAGAGTCGAACAATACCGGATCTGTTTTCCATCAAAACCGTTTGAATGAACCGGCCACCGGATACCTTAAGATTTTCTTCCATTACTCTGAGGGGCTGACTTGACATAGCTCCCTTTTGATCAGCGTCAAGGCGAAGCAGGTAAGTGAACTCAAGATGGTCACCTCCTTCATTCAAGGCCGCCTCAACTTCAAATTCAATGGTTCGGTCGTTGACGTACACGTTGGATATATTCCAAATCTCACCGAGAACTTTCTTTGCAGCTTCCGCAAGGGTCATATAGCTTGTGAGACCGAGAAACCTGATCGCAGAGCACAGATTTGTCTTGCCCGAATTGTTTGGCCCAATGAGGAGATTTAGCCCTACAGGCCTGAATTCAATATTAAGAAGGCTTTTGAAGTTGCTAACTCTAAATCTTTTTAACATGGGTCCTCCAATGCCTGATATTATCATTGCGGCCATACTGTCCCAAGAACTCAGTTTTATCTGTTCCCCTTGCGTAACTATCGTACTTCTCAAGACCATTGAGCAGTGTTTTCCCTTTATCCTTGTGGGTAGTGTCGTACCATTCTTCAAAGTCACGGACCAGTAACCCAGACTCCTCTAACTGGACTGCTAAGGTCAAACTCATCTGGGCATCTGTGTCAACGACGAGTACTTTCTTGTCTTTCTTTTCTGCGGCGTATTTTGCTAGAATCCAGGATACTGTCATCTTCCCAACTCCGGCTTTGAAATTTACGGTAGCAATGCTCTTCATCAGCGCTCTCCTACCTAATTTTGAGTATCAACTATTTGGCCCTTGTCAGCCTATTTAACCAGGTACTTCCTTCCGGCGTTATCTCCCATATCCCATGGGGCGAATCGCTTTTGAGGAGCTTGTTCTTCACAAGGATGTATCGCGCCCACTGGGCAGTGTTACGCCATCGGATCGCCTCCGGATCAGACGGCAGAGGTTCATGGTCAACCGGTTTAAGTTTGTTTTTCATCAATTCAGCCACCCTATCAAGGACATTCCGCATTTTTGCAGAGCCTCCAAGGTCCATTAACGCTTGGAGGATCGGCCTGTAAAACTCATCGTGTCTCGTGCGCAATCCCTTTTTAAGCTTTCCAAGATCTCTCCTCGATATCTTTTTCCCCCCTTCCGAAGCATTTTCAGGCAAGCTCCCGAAAGGTGCTAACTGTTCATTCCATTCTTCGAGCAGGTCGGACACCCGTTTACGAAATGCCGTGGCTTTCTCAGCTTTAGTTATGGCCTCCTTTGCAGTCTCAAATTCTCCCTTTTCAGTAGCCGTGGTTGCCAGTTTCTTGATCAATGAAATCTCCGCATCCACTTCTTCAAGCAGCATCTCAAAGGCGCCCGGTACATCTCCTGTATCATGCTCGGTCATTGGATACTCACCTCCTCACCTGTCCTGGTTGATTTCAAATATTCGGTTACACTCCCTACACTCGTAGGTATGTGTATGCTCTGAAACAGTACCATTTCTGCGAACGTAGCCTGTTGATTTCATTTCGGACCTCTTAATATTTCGAAGAAGAGATTTGCAATAAGGGCAGTATTGAACATCGGGTTGAATTCCCGGAAGGTTTGCCATGGGTGATCCTCCTGTCCGAAAGTTCTGTTCTGTTTCTGGCTCACCAGGTCTTTCAAAGACTCTCAATACCGTTCATCAATCCATCGCTAAAAAGCCAGGATTAAAATGCCTATTCAAACAAGGGCCTCGCTGCAGATGATGCGGGGAAACTCCTCGGCTTCCTGTTCATGAATGTGGATATCTTCGTAAACTCTGTCCTGGAGTCCATGATCATGATACAAATCAGTCAATGACTTCACCAGTAAATGTCCTGTTACGCCATTTCTCCGAAGCGAATTCATCTGCCTCTTTAGGGCCGCAGTGAGTGGTCTTTTAAAGGCCTCCTCTAATCTCACAACCTGTGCCTTCAGATCCGTATCTTCTTCATTTAGTTGGCTGTAAAAGGCTCGCAGTTCGCGAAGAGCGTAATTCTGGGCAACAGTCAGAGACAGTGAATGCTGAAGTTGAGCCCTCCTGTGACGAACTTCATCGGAAAATGTATTGAGAACCTTCATTATCAACTTATTATGGTCCTGGGGAAGCAGGGCCGCAGGTTCGCTTCGGGAACACTTGATTCGCCCCAGAACAAAAGGCACATCGCGGGAGACGACCTGGCCGCCTGCATCCGTAAGGAATAGCTGTTGGTATTTGCCGGCCTGGCAGAGAATGTAACGCCCCTCTCCAGAGAGCACTCCCCTGGCCGACCTTATCCCATCCCGCAGTGACGCGATTCGCTGGTATTCAGAAGGCTCCTTTTCGCGCAGCGACCGCATGAATTCCTCGGCCTCACTGATGTCGAGAAGGTCAGTCTCTTCCTCTTCGAAGAGGGAAAGCTGGCCTCCCTTTTTCTCATAGATGGCGAACATGGCCTCTTCGTTGATCTGCTCATCCTTGTCCAGGATAGCGGCGTCTTCGCCGATGGTATCGTGTATTTCCTGTATCCTTCTTCTCAGGATATCGTGCAGGCCAAGGTTCCGTTCAAGCTTCAGCTCAGGAAGGAAGTTAAAGCCCCATACCCGCTCATTTTCAGTGCCGATCCTGTCTATGCGTCCGAACCGCTGGATGAGCCGAACCGGGTTCCAGTGCAGGTCATAGTTCACCACCACATCGCAATCCTGGAGGTTGAGACCCTCAGACATGACATCGGTCGCCACAAGAATGTTGACGCTCTCCTCATCCCCCACATTGATCTGCTTATTGGATACGGGGGAGAAACGGGCCGCCATCCGCGCCTTGCTCTTGCCTGTCCCGTATATGCTTTCAATGTCCGGCCGCTTTCCTCCCGGAT
>Ga0100380_10005953_pt1 | contig 12499 bp, 13 predicted proteins | sample CryGeymeta201504_FD_80417 | JGI IMG/M metagenome (GOLD analysis project Ga0100380, IMG submission 80417) | Groundwater microbial communities from Crystal Geyser aquifers in Utah, USA - Crystal Geyser metaG 2015-04 | ecosystem: Environmental > Aquatic > Deep subsurface > Groundwater | place... | reverse complement strand
TGGATTCTGGGCCTTTGGCACGGCGCGACTGCCGGACCGGCCCGCTCCGGAACGACTCGCCATGCCGCCCAGGGAAGCCACGCTGGAACTCAAAATCCAGCGGATCATGCAGGCCGAAAACCAGTTTGGAAAATCCAGCGGAATCGCACGCGTGCTCCGTGCTTCGACCACGAGTGGGCTCCCGTCCGGCAGCCGGATTTATTTTAGACTCTCCCGCGAAGATACCGCCGCACTTGAGCTCATGCGTGGCCTGACGCTGGAAGCCACCGGCGTGCTCCACCCGATCCCGCAGCAGGTGGCCGCCGATTCCTTCGAAGGCTATCTGCGCGAAAGCGGCATTGACTTTACATTTCAACAGACCAGTCAGGCACAGCTGGTGCGGGTGGCCTCCCCCTTCAAAAGGCTGTGCCATCAGACGAATTTAAGATTTCAGCATTTTCTCCGCCTGGGCGAACCGCCAGACAGCCAGCTGAGCCAGATTTACATTGCCATGCTACTCGGGCAGAAAGCGCAGCTGAGTGCCGAGCAAAAGGACCGCTTCCGGGTCACGGGCACGATGCATCTGTTTGCCATCAGCGGACTGCATATCGGCGTGATTGCCACCGTGATCTGGCAAGTGCTGCTGCTGTGCCGCCTACCGGCTAGGCTCACGCCATTTTTCGGGCTGCCGCTGCTTTATTTCTACGTGGAAGTCACCGGCGCGGCACCCTCGGCGATCCGTGCCTTCCTGATGGTAGCTTTTTTCTGGGCCAGCATCGCAGTGCAACGCCAACGCGCCCCACTGCCGGCACTGGCAGCTTCGGCCGTGCTGGTGCTCCTGATCCAGCCGACGCAACTCTGGCAAATCGGCTTTCAATTATCCTACCTGGTGGTGCTGAGTATTCTGCTATATGGATTGCCCCTGCGGGAAAAACTGTGGCCGCTGCTCCGGCCCAACAAATTCCTGCCAACAGAAGATTGGACCAGGCGGCATAAAGCCAAATTCTGGATAGCGGATAAGCTGTTGCTGCTGTTGGTGATCAGCTTATCCGCCTGGCTGGTCAGTGCGCCCCTGAGTGCCGCCTTTTTCGGCACCATCGCACCCTACGCGATTTTGGTAAATCTCCTGCTGGTCAATCTGGCCGCCGTAGTGATCAGCAGTGGGGCGATCGCATTGGCTGTGGCCAGCGTGGGACTGACGGCACCCGCCGCTTTTTTGAATCATTCCGCCTGGTTGGGGATCAGCCTGATGGATGCGATGCTCCGGCTCAACCTCGTCCTGCCGGGGGCCACCTTGCCGTGCCCAAACTTCCCGCAGCAGGTCTGCTACGCTGGTGTGCTGGCATATATCCTGTGTATCGTCTTTTGCGACCAGTCCAGTCGCCCGCTGCTGCGTTTCGTGGTGCCGCCCGTCATTATTCTGATCACCCTGGTCTGGGGCGTCGCGCTGGCGTGATGCCATAAAAAAGGCCCATCCGAATCGGAGTGGGCCTGAAAAAAAAAACGGCGGCGTCTAGCAGCGGCGGAACTTGGACTGGAACTTTTCGACGCGGCCTGCGGTATCCACAAAGCGCTTTTCGCCGGTGTAAGCCGGATGGGAGTCTGCGGTAATGTCGCAAATCACCACCTGATGCTCCACACCATCGATGACTTCGGTCTTGTTACCACGCATAGTCGAGCGGGTGATGAACTTGTGCCCGGTGGAAACGTCGACAAAAGCGACTGGGTTGAGCTTGGGATGAATTTGAGCTTTCACGGATTTTCCTGAATGGTTAATTAACCCTGACGCGCCTTAAAGCGGGGGTTTGATTTACAGATGACATAGACACGACCCTTCCGGCGCACAACCTGGCAGTCCGGGTGACGGTCTTTGAGAGACTTGAGTGATGACACAACTTTCATAGCGGGAAATTAGAAGAATGGGAGAAAAAAGGGTGTTGCGACTGCGCTGTCAATGGCAAATCAGGAAATATTTCAGGATGGGGCAGCAATGTTAAATGCGGGTAACTTGCGGGAACCGGGTAGCGCAAGTGCGTCCCCGCACCGCAGGAGGGTAGCGCAGGTGCGTCTCCGCACCGCAGGAACGTCCGCAGTGCCTGGCACCCGGACAGACATGTCCGGGCGTCAACCAGGCCAAAGCCGTAACGTGCGCCGCAGGACGCGGTCGCGCTACCCGCATGTAATAGAGCGTACCCCCGCACTTAAAACTGCATGGCGCCATCCAAGCTCGCTGAGTTGGGAAGTCGCTGGAATGAAACATAAACCACCAAGAAAGAAAGGAACGAAACACAAACCAACGATGGAAACTCTCAGTTCAAACCCAGCGGGTAACCACTCCCGCACGGAAAGCCTGACCAGCCACCGCATAATAGCGCTTGAAAAGCGGGAAACTCGCCCGGAGGACCCGTGGAGTAGCCAAGGCGGAGGTCGGATCATGGAAGCCCCGTTTGGGAACTACGCATGGACAACAGAGACATGAAAAGCGCGGGATCGGCATCCCAACCTACAAGGACAAAATCCTGCAACGCGCGGTGGTGATGCTGCTGGAGCCGCTTCAATAACCTACTGGTCAACTACCCGCTGAGTCCGCCCGGGATCGTTCACAGCTATAAGAACATCTCCAGCGAAACCATGATATGAGGAACCGTGTGCGTTAATCGCGCTCGCACGGGTCTGTAGGAGTGCGGTCGAGCAATCGGCCGCACGACCTCGACCCTCTTCGAACAGCTTCAAAAACTTGATATTGCATGTTATTGGGCAACTTTATACACGTATCTATTTCAATCATGCAACTTACTCTCCTTAAATCCAAGCTCCTGCGGGCTGAGGTTACCGACCGGGCTCTTCATTACGAGGGTAGCCTGGCCATTGATTCTGCCCTGATGGAGCAGGTGGGCCTGCGTCCCTACGAGAAAATTCTCGTGGCCAATATCGCCAATGGGGAGCGCTTCGAGACCTATGCGATTCAAGCCCCAAAGGGCTCGCATACCATTTCGCTCAACGGCGCGGCTGCGCATAAGGGCGAAATCGGCGACCTGCTGGTCATCATGTCCTTTGCCCAGTTCGACCAGGCGGAGGCAGCAAGCTGGAAGCCCCAGGTGCTGGTCCTGGCCGATGGCAACCGGCGTGTCGTCCGCGCGGATAATGTGCTGGTGGCGGAAAACGTGTTTGCTTAAGCGGGCGCTGCCGGAAACTGCGCTGCCGAAGAGCCGTGCGTCTCGTAATGCAGTGCTGCTGCGCTGCGAGTCGCCTACACCTCCCGGTTTCCATCTGTGCCGGTAGCAAATGCGATGGATCCAATCCGCTTCCTTATAGTAGGTATTTTATGAGAATGATTCTCATAAATCATTTTTAGCTTGCGCGACTTGCGGCTTAGCTTTTCTGATCTGGGCGGATCACATTTCCCCGAGCTTCTTCGGGCATTGGTCTCCATAAATCATGCAAATACCTGGAAAACTACGTCTTGCGGCAGTCCTGTCCGCGTTCTTCATCACTGCGATTCAATCGCACGCCAACTTCGGCTTCATCGACGTTGCGCTTTTGAACCAAATTGGTTCGGGGGCGAACAAGTCCGGCCTGGTGCTTGACTTTAACGATGGCGCATCGACCGAGCGGCACATTTTTCAATACAACTGGGACGGTGCCGCCGGCTCGGTATCCGGTGCCGAGATGTTGACGGAGGTAGCTGCGGCGAGCGGGCTGACATTCCTGAATGGTGGCACCGTTGCCGATGGTTTTTTTGTGACCGAGATGTCACTGGGCACGCAGTCGCAAACGAGCGGTGACTTCGTAACGGTTTTTGATTACTGGGGCTACTACGTGGCGGGTGGGACTGCCAATGGGGGTGCCGTGCCGGGCGCGGGTGAGACCATCCCTGGTGTGCTGGACAGTTCACCGGTGGGTGCCGGCGAGCTGAGCTTCGGCTCGCCCGGACGTTTTATTGAGAATAATTCATGGGACGTTTGGAGCTTTGGTCCCTTCGCGGCCACTTACGTGGTGCCGGAGCCTGCCAGCTATGGATTCATGCTGGTAACACTGGTGCTCGGATTTGCTGCCCTACGCCGCCGCCGCTAATGCCGGTGCTGCTGCAAGGTTCAAACCATTGTCTCCGCCGGGGGCAACGGCTTGCGCGTCGGTGCTGGCCCACCCGCCGGTATCTGTGCAGGATTGTTGCGGTGATTCTTCCCACCTTGTTGCTGACTCAAACCAACTGTGCGGAGACCAGTGAGCAAGCGGTTTACCAGCTGCCAGAATCAGTGGTGCAGGCCTGGCACTTTGACCAATCGCTGATGGAGTTGCCGGCTGATGTCATTCGGATTGAACGTGACGCGATTGAGCAGTCCCTGGCCTCGTCGGTGCCGGATCTCCTCGCGCTCGAAGCCAATCTCTTCTTTTCCAATCTAGCGGGGCACACCAATGTTTCCATGCGTGGATTCGGCGAAGGCAGTGGCTTGCGCAGTCTGATTTTGGTTGATGGGCAAGCCCTGAACCCGGCGGACATGGGCCGCATCAATTGGGAGCAAATTCCACTGGATGCGGTGGAGAGTATCGAGGTGCTGCGCGGGGGCCACAATGTGCTCTATGGGGACAAGGCCTTGTCGGGGGTGATCAAAATTGAGACCCGCGCAAGCGGCGGGGATCGGCTCAACCTGGCCGGACGTTTGGGCAGTTTCGGCACGCAGCAAGCAAGTGTTGCCGCAGCACGGGCCGCCGGGCGGACCTGGACGGTATCGGGGGGGCTTGCGCGTGAGCAGTCCGATGGCTATCGCGACCATTCAGCGACGGCCACGCGCAACGGCTATCTCAAGTTGGACCGCAACTGGAATGAGGCGGAACGGCTCTCGCTGCGACTGGCTGCCGGAGAGCTGGACTTGACCTACCCTGGCGGATTGAGCCTGGCGGATTATCAGGCGCATCCCCGCGCATCCTCTAATCTGGGTGACGAGGGGAGTTTCAATCGCTACGCGACCCTGAGCCTGCGTGCCAGTGGCCAACGGGACTGGGGCAACTGGGAAGTGCTGGGCGGGTTTGATCACAACGATGTGGATTGGACCCTGGGAGCGGGTGCCTACGGGTCGAACATTCAGGCGAGTTTCAACTTGAAGCCGCGGCTGCGTTACGAATTCAAGGGATGGGCCTTGGTGGCCGGCACCGATCTGCTGCGTGACCAGCTGGACTTTACCCGCTACCTTGATCCGTCCCGTAGGCTGGTCCTGTCCGAGGCGGAGCTTCAACAGCAACGGGTCAGCCCCTATCTGTTCAGCGAAACGCAGCTGGGTGAGCGATGGACCCTCAGCGGGGGCCTGCGGCATGAGTGGGTGCGCTTTGCTGCGGAGAACCGGAGCTATGTCGAAAAACAGCTGCAGCCGACCATCCCAACGATCAAGGGGCCGCGTCCCAATCCGGATTTTAAACAACCGCCTGACCTCGACCCAGCTACGTCCTACCAGCAGCATCTCCGCGAAACGGGACTCTCCGGCGAACTTTCGCTTAACTTCCGGCTGACGGATCAACTCAGCCTGTGGGCGGGTTACGACCGGGCCTACCGCTACCCGGTCTTCGACGAGCGCGCGGCCTATCAGGGCCGGGAACTGGCGCAGTCGGTCGCGCACGATCTGGAGGCTGAAACGGGTCATCAATATGAACTCGGGGTGAAATGGCACGGGGGGGCACACCAAATTGATGTGACCTGCTACCACCTGCGGATGGAGAATGAGATCATCTTCGACCCGACAGTTGGCCGTGATGATCCGACGACGCCGGGCAACGGACTCAATCGCAACCTTGGTGCTGTTGAGCGCACCGGGAGCGATCTGGCTTATTATTATTCGGCTCCATCTTGGGGGTTCTCAACCGCACTGGCTGGCGTGCACACCCGGATGCGGGCTGGTATCGACGGTGCAGGCGTCGACCGGCAGGTGCCACTGGTGCCGTCCATCATAGCGACCTCCCAGCTCTGGTGGCAGCCTGACGGAGACCTGCGACTACGCCTGATCCACCGCTGGATCAGTGAGCGCTACCAGGGTGGGGATTTTGCAAATGAGTTGCCCCAGGTGGAGGCGTATTCCCTGGTCCACCTACAGGGTGAACTGCGCTTGAATTCGCAGTGCCGGATTTTTGCCAAGGTCGATAATGTGTTGAACAAACGCTATGCCGAGAGTGTGTATGCCGGAGCCTACTACCCGGGGCCCGGACGTTCGCTGCAGCTGGGACTTCGCCTGGATTTTTAATCGCTGCTCGTTTTGTCATCATGAATATCCGCTGCCTCATCCTCTCTCTGCTGGTGCTGGCAACTACACAGGCACAGCCTAATTTCGATCCGGCGACCTACCCCGGACAGGACCGCACCTGGGCCTTTCATGATGCCGCCGGAACGTCTGATACCACCGCGATCTGGAAGGCTGACCCGACTATCGTGGCCTGGGCCAGCGGGCATGTGAACCTGCAGTATGGGACGCATGTCGGTGCTCAATGGCAGACGCCGGAAAAAGCCTATGGCCCAGCGGTGGGCGATAGCTTCGATGTCGTCGTCCTGGGGCGGGGTGGTCAAATTACGATGACCTTTCCCCGTCCGATTCGCAACGGTAGCGGCTTTGATTTTGCGGTGTTTGAGAATGGCTTCAGCCCAGGCGCGATTGAGTTGGCCTGGGTCGAGGTCTCGACGGATGGGTTGCACTTCGTGCGCTTTCCGAATTTTTCTTACACCCCGGCACCAATCGGGGGCTACAGCACGCTCCAAACGACTAACGTGCACGGCTTTGCCTCAAAATACCGCCAGGGCTTCGGCACGCCATTTGATCTGAGTCAGCTGCAGCTCGCTTTCGACGCGGCCTCAGCGGATAGCGACGACTTCCATGCCGATTTCAAACAGCAGCTGCTGAGTAACTTCCCATACCTCAATCTCGAGCAAATTAATTATGTGCGCATTATTGACATCGTCGGTGCTGGTGCGGCGCTTAGCTGTGAGGGCCTTCCGATCTACGACCCTTATCCGACCAGCGGAAGTGCCGGCTTCGACCTTGAGGCCGTCGCGGTGCTCCACCAGGTCGAGCCTTCCGGCCAGAGCCAAAGCATTGATTTTACTCCATTCGGGAATCAAATTCTTGGTGATGCGAGTATTTCACTGGAAGCCGTGGCGAGCAGCGGACTGCCGGTGGACTTCGAGGTGATTAGCGGACCGGGCCTGATCCATGGCTCGGTCTTGCACTTTACCGGTCTGGGGCAGGTTGTGGTGCGCGCCACCCAAGCCGGTGATGCAAACTATGCACCGGCGGATCCGGTGACCCGCAGCGGCTTCATCGCGGACGCCTTGCAGCACCTCTATCTGGAGCCGATTGCCAATCAGTTGACCGGAGCCAGTCAGATGCCGTTGCATGTCAGGTCCAGCAGTGGGCTGCCGGTGAGCCTGTTTGTGGATGCCGGACCGGAGGATGCTGTTGTGGATGAACAAGCGCATCGCTTCACCAGTGGTTCGGTTCCGGGGCGGGTCACCGTGCGGGCTTCGCAGACTGGCGGCCAATTGAACGGCATCACCTATGCACCCGCCGAGCCGGTGTTCGCGGTTTTTGATATTGTGGCTGCGGGAGATGCCGCAGCACCACAAAGCTTCGCCCAATGGCAGCTGGCACATGGGATCTCGGGATCCGGCGGCACGGATACCGATGCTGATGGTGTGGTTGATTTTGTGGAGTATGTTGGCAACAGCAACCCGCAGCATGCAGCCGACAGACCCGATCATCATTTTGAGGCGGTGCCGGGCGGCTACATCTTTGAGTTGCGGCTCAATGGACGCGCGCCCGTGCGTGTGCAACTGTGGGAGAGCAATGATCTTTCCCTTTCTTCAAACTGGAGTGAAATCATACCCGAAGTATTGAGCCTTAGCAGCAGTGCACCAGGAGAAGTCCCTGCCCGCTTCATTCGCTTGCGGCTGCCGCAGCAAGGCCTCCAAAAATTCTGGCGCTTTCAATTCGAGGCGTATTAACTGCGCCCATGAGCACCACCCGACAGAGCCGAGCGATACAGAAAGTATTGCAGCATGCTGGACGACCGCTGACACGCGACGAAATTCTGCAGGCCGGACGCCGCCTGGTCGCACGACTCGGTCCGGCTACCGTCGATCGGCATATTCGTGAGATGAGCGAAAACTTTCAACTCATCGGTCTGGAATACCCCGGTCAACCCAAACGCTATGAGCTGCCAGCCCAGTCCGAGCACCCCCATTTTTTGTGCCGCAACTGCGAGCGCGTCTTTGATCTGCCCGTAGTCATGCAGGTGCCGAAAGTGCAGGCACCACCAGGTTTCAACATCAGCGGCGGAGAAGTCATTTACTCCGGAACCTGTCCAGACTGTCGTTAGCGGCCAAAGCCTTTCCAATAAATCAGTCCTGATTTTCCTTTTTATAGACTGCTTATAATATTTGGGCTTGACGTTTGGGCATTGGTCTTTTTATGTGATTGTATGCATCAGATTAAGAGAACAAAGCTGAAAGGTGTTCCGGCTACTTACCATGCGATGAGTCGTGTGGTGGGTGGTGCGCATTTATTAGGGAACCTTGAAAAGGAGGTCTTGCGAAAGATGCTGTGGCAGGTGGCGGATTTCTGTGGGGTGGAGATTTTGACCTATTGTGTGATGTCCAACCATTTTCATGTGCTGGTGCGGGTGCCGGAGCAGCAGGTGGTCTCGGATGTGGAGCTGCTGCGCCGCTTCAAGGTGCTCTACCCGAAGCCGACAAAATACCAGACGGTGGAATTTGCGCATCTGGAAAAGGCTTTGCGGGAGTCCAATGAGGATGCCTTTGCGATCCGGGAGCGCTTACAGGCACGGATGAATGATCTTTCCGAGTTTATGAAGACCCTGAAGCAGCGTTTTTCGATTTGGTATAACCGCAACCACGGGAACCGGCGGGGCACACTCTGGATGGAGCGCTTCAAGAGTGTGCTGGTTGAGGGTGCGGGTAATCCGCTGCAGACGATGGCCGCCTATATCGATCTGAATCCGGTGCGGGCAGGGCTGGTTGAAGACCCGAAAGATTACCGTTTTTGCGGCTATGCAGAAGCAGTGGCTCGTTCGGCAGGTGCAGGAGAGGGCAATTTAGTTGGCACTCGTTCCGGACCCGGCCAGAGCCGGGCAGACGGGCCAGCGGCACCCAAGGGGATTCACCGGATTTGGGCTGCCTATGCGGACGGGACAGCGCGTGAAAAGATATCGCTGGCAGATGCGCTGCAAATGCACCGTGAGCTTATTTTCGGTAAGCGTGCTGCGCAGGCGGGACTATCGGAGCAGGAGCGGGAGCGGGCGATCAAGGTGTTGGAACAGGATGGTGCACTGTTGCCACGGGCGACGGTGCTGCGTTGTCGGGTCCGCTATTTTACAGATGGAGCGATTTTGGGCTCAGAGGAGTATGTGCGTCGTCTCGCCGGATGCTGGCAGGCAAATCGTGGCCGCAAATATCCGCCGAAGATTCGTGCGCTAAAAGGAGCCGATTGGGGCGGGCTTGCGGTGGTGAGCTGTTTACGCCGGGCGGTCTTTCATTAGTCAGGCTTTAGTCCTCAATTGTAAAATTGACGCCGGTAATGTCGGCGGCAGCTACAGCGTCCATGACATTAATGATGCGGTCGTGTCGGGTGCTTGGAGCTGGGGCGATAGTGACCTGAGTCTCGGTTTTGTTGGCGCGACTGGCTTGCTGGAGCCGGGTGAGCATGGCCTGTAGTTCAACCAGACGTTTGGATTGGGGGGAATCGTAGTTGTATTCGTTAACGACCACCTGGCCATCCGCGCGGATTTCGATGATTTGTTCATCGGGCATTTCGAGTGGCTCCTCCTGCTCAACCGTGCCCGGCAGCTCGAAGGAAATATCGGCCTCCTGCCGTTCCAGCGACGAGGTGACCATGAAGTAGATGAGCAGCAGAAACACCGCATCGATCAACGGCGCGATAGGAATCTGCGGCTTGGCTTCGGGTTTTTTCTTTAAGCGACGCATAGGGAATGACTAATGAGGAATAACTAATGACTAATGGGGAATGACTAATGGGGAATGATTCATTCGACAGTCGAGGCGCTAGCGCGCCTCATAAGTGGCGTAGATGATTTCGTAGGCACCGGACTCGGCAGCGGTTTTGAGGAGTTTTTGGACGGCGGCGTATTCGGTCTGACGGTCGGCGCGGACCTGAATTTGGAGTTCGGGCTCGCGGCGGATGCGTTCACTGATGGCCGCTTTTATTTCCTCGAGCGTGTGGGGCTGATCACCAATGTAGTAGAGGCCTTCAGCATCAACAGAAAGCAAACCGCGCCCCGAGGCGTCTTCCGGGATTTTGCTTTCCTGCGATTCCGGGAGATCGAGTTTGATCTGCCGCTGGCTTTTGGCGACGGAGGCCACGGTCATAAAGAACACCAGCAACAGAAAGACCATGTCGATCATGGGTGCCATTTGAAAATCTTCCGGCTCCTGATTTCTGCGGCGTAATTTTTTCATACGGATACGTGAGTTATTGGGCTTGGGGGTCGGGGGATGAATCACCCCGGCCGGGGCGATCATTCATTTCCGATTCTACGGTATTGACCTTTATTACTGGTAGCGATCCGGCGCATATCGTTGCCGATACGGCCGTCCTGAATATTGCGCGGATCGGGGAAGTGGATGGCATGGATGCGGGCGTCCTGGGGCAAATCTTTTTGGCGTTGATTGATCAGGCGCAGAACATGCTGGAGGGGAACCGGGCGGTTACCGTCGCTGGAGAAGTAGCCACCATCAGAAATCAGGAAGATGACATCGGGCTGCATGGAGAAGACGAAGTCGAGGATGGGCAGAATACCGTCTGAGCCATCGGGACCGGTGCGCCAACCGCTGCCGGAGGTGCCGGAGGTGCGGAATTTCCGGTCGAGCCAGTCGGCCGCCAGTTGCTTATTGGCGACGGTGGCCGGGATCAGATTATCCTGAAAGCTGTCAAAGCGGCGGGCATGTTGCACGAATCCGAAAAGCGTATTGGCATTCAGGTTCTGGATGAGCCGCTTGGCTTCTTCGCGAATGGAGTTGAAGTCCACGCCGGAGGCGGCAGCACTGTTGACGACCGAGCCGGAGATATCCATGACGATAACAAACCGCGAGGCCTCTTCACGGATACCGAGAAACGAGACACTGGATGCTTGTGAGCTGAGGGCGCCGAGGGCACCCATCAGGCCGGACTGACCGAAGAGCGCATCCGACTCGGAGATGAGTGCGTCATTTTCGACCGGAGTGAAATTAACTTCCGGCAGAGACGGCAGCGCCGGGGCACTGGCCAGCAGGCTTTGGGTCGTCAGCTGAGGGATGGTGGCCGGTGTGGCGGCAGCGTTTTGAAACTCAGCCACCGCCATCTGATGCTCCAGTTGCCGCTGGGGCAGGTAGATGGTTTTCGGCGCGGAAAAGACCGGTTCCTCCCGAAAGCTCAGCACCAGCACGGTGACAAAGCGGGCGCAAGCCAGCAGCAACACGAGCACCACCAGCGCCTGCAGCAGTGAGACCCACAAGGCCTGCTTGCGTTTGGCGTCGGTATGTGACGGGCGTTGCTGATAACGTGCTTTGAGCGAGTCGGGCATATTTTTAGAGGTCTCCGCCCTCAGCCCTCCGAAGTTTCGGTGAGCACGTCGATCAGGTCGCCACCGGCTTCGACCGTTTTCAGGATATGGGTATTGAGCCGGTTGCGGAAAATAAAGTAGGCGATCATGGCAGGTATGCCGATGACCAGACCGGTGGCGGTGGTCACGAGGGCTTCGCCGATATCGGAGGCAAGTGCACTGGGATCCCCCATACCGACCTGGCCAATCGTCTGGAAGGCACTGATCATGCCGCTGACGGTGCCCAACAGTCCGATCATCGGTGCCACGGCGGCTACGACGTTGAGATAGTTGATCCATTGGCCGATGGCACCGTCCTCGGCCTCGATGTTGTCCATATAGGCGGCCTCGATTTTTTCGCGGTTGGCATCCTGTTTTTCCAAACGGGCTTTACCGAGTGCGGCATTGAGGCAGCGCGAGAGAACTGCGTTCGACCCGTTGCAGAAATTGCGGGCAGTCTGCAGGTCGCGCTGGCTGAGGGCATCGCTAAGGGACTGCATGAGTGCACCCGGCACAAAGCGCTCCGCGCGCGTTTCGCGCCAGCAATAAAAGATAAGAAAGAACATAAAGAGCGCGGTGAGTCCGAGCGGATACATGGCCCAGCCACCTTGTTGGAGCAGGCCGAAGAGGGAGGTGGAGGTCTCCGGGCTAGCAGGCGCAACAACCTCCTGCGCCTGAGCGGTGAGTGCACCGAGCGAACTGGCCGCCAGCGCTGCGATTAAGTTGAGTTTAGGTCTTTTCATAGTTAAGTGGAGGAGAGCGGGAGGTGGCAAATTTTCAGGTCTCCGGGTCCGGCCCGGTCCCTTTGATGTACTCTTTCTCGACGGGTTGTTTGATACGCGTGGGGAGGGACTCCAACGGGTCGAGCGGAGAAGGGTTTTGAATGGGCTCGGCGGGGTCCACACTGACTTCTTCGGAGGATGGCACG